>RCUM01000032.1_pt1 | contig 157927 bp, 142 predicted proteins | sample 2166141 | NCBI WGS metagenome assembly RCUM01 (sample SAMN09932756, study PRJNA488358) | compost metagenome | isolation source: compost soil in crotonic acid-enriched | place: Germany: Experimental Botanical Garden | reverse complement strand
CCTGCGACCAATTGATTAAAAGTCAACTGCTCTACCAACTGAGCTAACGACCCACTTTTTTCGCGGCTTTCGGGCTGTTCGATATCCCTTGGCAACGGCGGCATATATTACTGCTTTAAGAATTCAGCGCAACAAAAATTTCGACGAAGATCACTTAACTGCTTACGAATCAGGCAGCACGACCAGAAATAATGCGATTTCTGGTCATGCGACACTCAACCCATCGATCCAAGACGTTTTTGCGCTTGTTTTGCACCTTCGGTGCCAGGGTACTTCGTGACCACCTGCTGATAAACGGCCTTCGCTTTCGCGCTGTCGCCTTTATCCTGCATGATGACGCCGACCTTAAACATGGCATCAGGCGCTTTAGGTGATTTTGGGTAATTTTTCACCACGGAGGCAAAATAGAACGCAGCATCATCCTTTTTCCCCTTGTTGTAATTCAACTGACCGAGCCAGTAATTGGCATTCGGCTGATACGTTGAATCCGGGTACTTTTTCACGAAGTTCTGAAACGCCGCGATAGCATCGTCCTGACGCGATTTATCCTGCACCAGGGCAATGGCTGCGTTGTAGTCAGTATTCGCGTCACCGCTCTGTACAGGCGCACCTGTTGAGGCTGACGCATCTGCTGACGCCGCTGGAGTGGCTGTCGCCGCCCCACTCTGATCGCCAGCCGCAGGTTGCGCCGCTGCACCACCGTTGCTCATGCCGTCGATCTGCAACAGGATCTGCTTCTGACGCTCGACAACCTGGTTCAACTGGTACTGACTTTCCTGAATCTGACCACGGAGAGAATCAATATCGTTTTGGTTATCGGAGAGTTGCTGCTGGAGTTGGGTTAAAAGCTGACTATGAGCGTTAGAAATACGCTCGAGTTGAGTGACGCGGTCTTCGACCGAGCCGGAGCCGACACTACTGATTGGTGCCTGAGCAAAAGCGGCCCAGGGGGCCGCTATTCCAACCAGTAACGACAGACTCAATAGTTGATGTCTGAAGTTACTGCTCATGCAATTCTCTTAGTAAACCAGTACGGCACGACGGTTTTTGGAGTAAGCCGCTTCGTCATGACCCAGTACTGCAGGTTTTTCTTTACCGTAAGAAACGATGGAGATCTGGTCAGCAGAAACGCCTTTACCCTGCAGGTACATCTTAACGGCGTTCGCACGACGCTCACCCAGGGAGATGTTGTACTCAGGAGTACCACGTTCGTCCGCATGACCTTCTACGGTGACTTTGTAAGATGGGTTGCTACGCAGGAAGTTTGCGTGCGCATCCAGCATCGCAGCGAAGTCAGAACGGATGTCATACTTGTCCAGATCGAAGTAAACAATGTTGTTCTGCTGCAGCTGCTGCATCTGAAGACGCGCTTGCTCTTCAGAAGACATGTTGCCGTTACCGTTAGCGTCCATACCAGTGCCGGCACCCATCATGCCTTCGCCGCTCTGGTCGTTGCTTGCATTCTTGTTGGAAGAACACGCCGCGATTGCCATTACAGGCAGAGCGATCATCAGCCCCTTCAGCACTTTGTTCAGTTGCATTTCTAAGATTCCTTTAGTAATCAATTAATTATTATTTACAGATACGGCGACCAGGCAGGTGATTTTACCTGTCCATCAGTTGCCGGAATACGCGCTTTGAAACGCCCATCTGTAGAAACCAGATTCAGCACAGATCCCATCCCCTGAGAAGAGCTGTAGATTACCATCGTGCCGTTAGGTGCCAGACTTGGCGTTTCATCCAGGAACGTTGACGATAAAACTTGCACGCCACCCGTTACCAGATCTTGTTTGGCAATGTGCTGCTGGCCACCAGCAGAACTGACCATTACCATAAATTTACCATCACTGCTTACATCAGAATCCTGGTTTTGTGAACCTTCCCAGGTGATGCGCTGCGGTGCACCGCCATTCACATTGACTTTGTATACCTGTGGGCGGCCCGCCTGGTCAGACGTGAACGCCAGATTCTGGCTGTCCGGGAACCAGGTTGGTTCAGTGTTGTTGCTACGACCATCAGTCACCTGACGGATCTGGCCGGAACCGATATCCATCACGTAGAGGTTCAGGCTGCCTGTTTTAGACAGAGCAAATGCCAGTTTAGAACCATCCGGTGAGAATGCAGGCGCACCGTTGTGACGTGGGAACGAAGCCACCTGACGCACAGCGCCGTTGGACAACGTCTGGATAACCAGTGCTGAACGACCACTTTCGAAGGTCACGTAAGCCAGTTTAGAACCATCCGGTGACCATGCCGGAGACATCAGCGGCTGTGGTGAACGGTGTACGGTGAACTGGTTATAACCATCGTAGTCAGACACGCGCAGTTCATACGGGAACTGGCCGCCGTTAGTCTGAACAACATAAGCGATACGGGTACGGAAGGCACCTTTAATACCGGTCAGCTTCTCGAACACTTCATCACTCGCAGTGTGACCCGCGTAGCGAAGCCACTGCTTGTTCACTTTATACGAGTTCTGCGCCAGAACGGTACCTGGCGCGCCACCAGTATCTACCAGTTGATACGCCACGGTGTAGCCACCGTCCGGATTCGGAGTCACCTGACCCACAACCACGGCATCAATACCCAGTGCAGACCAGGCAGCAGGCTGAACTTCCTGAGCGGTACCCGGCTGCTGCGGCAGACGAGAACGATCTAATGGATTGAATTTGCCGCTGTTACGCAAGTCAGCCGCAACAATGCCGCCAACATCTTCAGGTGCAGCGCCAGGGCCTGCCCACTGGAACGGAACAACGCCAATTGGACGCGCGGAGTCCACCCCTTGGGTGATCTCAATGCGTACCTCTGCGTGCAGCACAGCTGCCCACAGCATAAAGAAACTTACTGCAACACGTAATGCCTGCTTCATCATATCTCCCTTATCTGGGTAACCTTACCCACGATAATTTAGCAGAATGTTAACAAACTCAAATAGACAAAACTACCAGACCCTGTGACTAAACCTGGTCTATTTTTCCCCGTTTGCACGGGGAAAAATGTCACTGAGGTTTAAAGTCCAGCGGCGCATTTTTGAACGTTTCATACACAGCCTTTGAAGGCGGTTTTGGGAACGAAGTCATTCTGCTTGTTGCAGACAGCATCTGCTGACAAAACGCTGGATCCCCACCTTCCTGTTTCACGCTGAGTATGGTGCCGTCGGCATTTAAATTCACACGCAGAGTACACGTTTTCCCTTTGTAGCTATCCCAGTCATAGAGATGTCCACGAATGGCTGCCTGTACCTGTGCGATATATGATGCAATCTCGGCCTGAGATGCACCACCCTGCCCCGGCTTACTTCCTTTAGCAGGTGATGTACCACCTGCGCTACCACTATTCGTTCCTTTCGGTGCATTCTTACCTGAACTCAGGTCACCGAAAAGGTCGTCAACATCTGATGCTGAAGCTTTTTCCGACGCGGCTTTTTTGGCCGCGGCAGCTTTGGCGGCTGCTGCTTTATCGGCAGCGGCTTTCTTATCTGCAGCAGCTTTTTCAGCGGCAGCGGCTTTTTTGTCGGCCGCAGCCTTCTCAGCAGCAGCGGCTTTTTCAGCCGCAGCCTTCTCTGCTGCAGCCGCTTTCTTCGCAGCATCGGCAGCGGCTTTCTTCTCCGCCTCCTGAGCTGCTTTCTTCGCGGTTTCTGCTTCAGCTTTCTTCTGTGCATCAGCGGCGGCTTTCTTCGCCGCTTCTGCTTGTGCTTTTTTCTCTGCGTCAGCAGCCGCTTTCTTCACGGCTTCGGCTTCAGCGACTTTTTGGGCATCAGCTGCGGCTTTCTTCGCTGCGTCAGCGGCTTGTTTTGCCTGAGCATCAGCCTTCGCTTTGGCATCCGCTGCGGATTTTGCTGCCGCCTCTTCTGCCTGCTTTTGCTGCTCTTGCGCTTTTTGAGCGGCAGCTTCAGCCTGTTTCTGCTGATCCGCCTGCTCTTTCGCCGCTTCTTGCGCCTGCAAACGTTCTTTCTCGAGCTGCTTCAGACGCTCTTGCTCCGCGGCCTGTTTTTCACGCAGTTCCTCGGCTTGCTGTTGCGCCTGTTTGTCACGCTGCTCTTCAGCTCGTTTTGCACTCGCCTGCTGCTGTTGCTGACGATTATAGTTTTGCACTACCGCGCCGGGATCTACCATGACGGCGTCGATGGAAGAGCCCCCACCACCGCCGGCTGACGCGTCAATGTGCTCATCGAACGAACTCCAGATCAGCACTGCAAAAAGAATCACATGCAGCACTGCGGAGACAATTATCGCTCGCTTAAGCTTGTCGTTTTGTTCGGTTGCCTTTGACACTATCGGTTCCCAAAAACTGTGCAGATGATTAGATCGGTTGCGTCATCAAGCCTACCGACTTAACACCCGCGCTATGTAGCAAGTTCAGCGCTTTAATAATTTCATCGTAAGGCACATCTTTGGCGCCACCGATTAAGAAGACCGTTTTCGGATTTGACTCCAGGCGGCGCTGCGCTTCAGCAATAACCTGCTCAGGCGGCAGCTGATCCATACGATCTTTCTCAACCACAACGCTGTATTGCCCCACGCCGGAAACCTCAATAATGACTGGAGGATCGTCATTGCTGCTTACCGCTTGTGATTCTGTCGCATCCGGCAGATCAACTTCAACGCTCTGGGTAATGATTGGCGCTGTCGCCATAAAGATCAGCAGCAGCACCAGCAATACGTCCAGCAGCGGTACGATATTGATTTCGGACTTAAGTTCGCGACGATTTCGTCCACGCGCTCTGGCCATGGTTTACCCCTTGTTACTCTCGGTGCTGGTAAACGCCTGACGGTGCAGAATCGCCGTGAACTCTTCCATGAAGTTGTCGTAGTTCAGTTCCAGTTTGTTCACGCGCTGGTTCAGTCGGTTATAGGCCATAACCGCCGGAATGGCGGCGAACAGACCGATTGCGGTCGCGATCAGAGCTTCTGCGATACCCGGTGCAACCATTTGCAGCGTAGCCTGTTTAACCGCACCCAATGCGATAAAGGCGTGCATGATCCCCCACACGGTACCAAACAGACCGATATACGGGCTGATAGAACCTACCGTGCCAAGGAACGGGATGTGCGTTTCAAGGGATTCCAGTTCACGGTTCATCGAGATGCGCATAGCACGCGATGCCCCTTCAACGACCGCTTCAGGTGCATGATTGTTAGCACGATGCAGCCGAGCGAACTCTTTGAAACCGCTATAGAAAATTTGTTCGGAGCCTGAAAGGTTCTCACGACGTCCCTGGCTTTCTTGATATAAACGAGAAAGCTCGATACCCGACCAGAACTTGTCTTCAAATGCTTCGGCTTCACGGCCAGCAGCGTTAAGAATACGGGTTCTCTGGATAATGATGGCCCAGGATGCGATTGAAAAACCAATCAAAATCAACATGATAAGTTTAACCAGAAGGCTAGCCTTCAGGAACAAATCAAGGATATTCATGTCAGTCACTGCTTAAACTCCGCGACAATAGACTTAGGAAGCGCACGAGGCTTCATGATGAGTGGATCAACACAAACAATCAGAACTTCTGCTTCGTTCAAAACTGTGTTCTCTGCGTTGACGATCCGCTGCGTGAAAACCAGTGAGGTTCCACGCATTGATGTTATTTCCGTTTGGACTTCGAGCATATCGTCGAGTCTGGCGGGTGCAAAATACTCCAGCGTCATCTTGCGTACCACGAAGGCAACTCGCTCAGCCAACAAAACCTGTTGGCTAAAATGATGATGGCGCAGCATCTCAGTGCGTGCCCGTTCATAAAAAGCAACGTAGCTGGCGTGGTAGACCACACCCCCGGCATCGGTATCTTCGTAGTAGACCCTGACCGGCCATCGAAACAGCGTTGTATTCACTTTACATCCTGGTAATGCAACAAAAGTTTAGAGCTTTTAAACTTCGCTACTATACGCGCGGGAATGATGGTTTGGAATGGGGGAAAGTAAACGGAGAGTAAATTTTTATGGGCTCGGGTAAGCCCATAAGATTAACGGACAGTTCTTATTCAGCTAAAGAAAAAAACAAGTCCTGCGAGAAGCACTACATCAGCGATTAACGGGCAGAAAATACCTTGCCAGTGAATGGCTTTCGGGCGAAAGCCGACGCCGTGAATGACGCCTGCGCAAACGGCCCACATGATCAAGAAACCATGCCAGATTTGCAGTTCACTGGTCTTCGCTGCAAAACGCGACGGGTCCCAGAAAATGCAGCCTGCCAGCAGCAATGCCATCACTAAGGAAAGCGCCCTTAGCGGGCGCTTGTCCATCATCGCATACAGCTTTGCGATAACATTCATCATCAGTGCTTTTCTTCACCGGTTTTGGTCGCTTCGATATGTTCAAGCGCCAGCGCGGTAATGACACCAAATGCACAGGCAAGAAGCGTCCCCAAAATCCATGCGAAATACCACATATTCAGCTCCTTACTTAGTACAGGGAATGAGTGTTGCTTTCGATGTCTTCTTTCGTGATACGACCGAACATTTTCCAGTAACACCAGGAGGTGTAGAGCAGGATAATCGGTACGAACACGCAAGCAACATACGTCATCAGGTTAAGCGTCAACTGGCTTGACGTCGCATCCCACATGGTCAGGCTCGCATTCATCATGGTGCTGGATGGCATCACGAACGGGAACATCGCAATGCCCGCAGTCAGGATGATGCACGCCAGCGTCAGAGAGGAGAATACGAATGCCCACGCGCCTTTTTCCAGACGAGAGGTCAGCACAGTCAGCAGCGGCAACAACACGCCCAGAGCCGGGATAGCCCACAGCGCAGGAGTATTGTTGAAGTTGACCAGCCATGCACCAGCCTGACGCGCCACTTCTTTGGTCAGCGGGTTAGACGGCGCGGTATGGTTGATTGCCGAAGTCACAACATAACCGTCGATACCGTAAACCACCCAAACGCCAGCTAACGCGAAGCAGACCAGCGTCACCAGAGCCGCAACCTGAGCAGTTGCGCGGGAACGCAGATGCAGTTCACCCACAGTACGCATCTGCAGATAAGTCGCACCCTGAGTGATAATCATCGCAACGCTCACCACACCTGCCAGCAGACCAAACGGATTCAGCAGCTGGAAGAAGTTACCGGTGTAGTACAGACGCATATATTCATCGAGGTGGAACGGAACGCCCTGCAACAAGTTGCCGAACGCTACGCCGATCACCAGCGGTGGCACGAAGCTACCGATGAAGATGCCCCAGTCCCACATGTTACGCCAGCGGGTGTCTTCAATCTTAGAACGGTAGTCAAAACCGACCGGACGGAAGAACAAGGACGCCAGTACCAGAATCATCGCGACATAGAAGCCGGAGAACGCAGCTGCGTAAACCATCGGCCAGGCGGCAAACAGTGCGCCGCCCGCGGTGATTAACCACACCTGGTTACCGTCCCAGTGCGGGGCGATGGAGTTGATCATGATTCGACGCTCGGTGTCATTACGACCGAGGAAACGGGTGAGCATGCCCACCCCCATGTCGAAACCGTCAGTGACTGCAAAACCAATCAGTAAAATACCGACCAGCAGCCACCAGATAAAACGCAATACTTCATAATCGATCATTTGACGACTCCTGTCTTAGCGTGCCGGCTGAGTAGTCACAGTGGACTGCTCGTAGTGATAGCGACCGGTTTTCAGGCTGCTCGGGCCGAGGCGTGCGAACTTGAACATCAGGAACAGTTCAGCCACCAGGAACAGGGTGTACAGACCGCAAATCAGCAGCATGGAGAAAATCAGATCCCCTGCAGTCAGCGACGAGTTAGCCACTGCCGTTGGCAGCACCTCACCTATCGCCCAAGGCTGACGGCCATACTCCGCAACAAACCAGCCGGATTCGATAGCAATCCACGGCAGTGGAATACCGTACATCGCGGTACGCAGCAGCCATTTTTTCTGACCGATACGGTTACGAATCACGGACCAGAAGGACGCCGCGATAATCAGCAGCATCAGGATGCCGCAACCAACCATGATACGGAAGGCGAAGTACAGCGGAGCCACGCGAGGAATAGAATCTTTGGTCGCCATCTGAATCTGTGCTTCAGTCGCATCAGAAACGTTCGGCGTGTAGCGTTTAAGCAGCAAACCGTAACCCAGGTCTTTCTTCACGTCGTTGAACTGATCGCGAACAGCCTGATCGGTCGAGCCTGAACGCAGCTGTTCCAGCAGCGCGTAAGCTTTCATACCGTTACGGATACGTCCTTCGTGCTGCACCATCAGATCTTTCAGGCCCGTTACCTGCTTATCAACAGAACGGGTGGCGATGATACCCAGCGCGTAAGGGATCTGAATAGCAAAACGGTTTTCCTGTGCATCCTGGTCAGGAATACCAAACAGAGTAAACGCTGCCGGAGCCGGCTGAGTTTCCCATTCGGCTTCAATTGCAGCCAGTTTGGTTTTCTGCACGTCGCCCATTTCGTAACCGGATTCATCACCCAGAACAATAACAGACAGGATTGCCGCCATACCGAAGCTTGCCGCGATGGCAAAGGAGCGTTTGGCGAAAGCGAAGTCACGACCGCGCAGCATATAGTAGGAGCTGATGCCCAGCACGAACATCGCGCCGCAGACATAACCCGATGCCACGGTGTGAACGAATTTCACCTGAGCAACCGGGTTCAGGACCAGCTCGGCAAAGCTGACCATCTCCATACGCATGGTTTCGAAGTTGAAATCAGACGCGATAGGGTTCTGCATCCAGCCGTTAGCGACCAGAATCCACAGTGCGGACAGGTTGGAGCCTAAGGCCACCAGCCAGGTCACTGCCATGTGCTGAACTTTACCCAGACGGTCCCAACCGAAGAAGAACAGACCTACAAAGGTGGATTCGAGGAAGAAGGCCATCAGACCTTCAATGGCCAGCGGCGCACCGAAGATATCCCCAACGTAGTGAGAATAGTAAGACCAGTTAGTCCCGAACTGGAACTCCATGGTCAGGCCGGTCGCCACGCCCAGCGCAAAGTTGATACCAAACAACTTGCCCCAGAACTTGGTCATATCTTTATAAATCTGTTTGCCGGAAAGGACGTAGACCGTTTCCATGATGGCCAGCAGGAACGCCATACCGAGCGTTAGTGGCACAAAAAGGAAGTGGTACATCGCGGTCAAGGCAAACTGTAAGCGCGACAGTTCGACTATATCTAACATCATGACTCCTTGCTCATCGCATGAAGACTCCGAGAGTGAATCCCTTAGAAAGGGTTCACACACATGCCCCAATACAAAGTTATCTGTTTCCCTTCTTCGTGACCTATTCTTCAAAAGAGGAAAAAGCCATGATGAAAAGTTACAAATACGTTAAGAAAAAACTCTAATTGATCCCGCAAATATAATACGCTGCAAAGCCCTTACAATAAACAGGTTTTTATTGAACGAGATTTACGTTTTACGACGTTGATCAATATATAGCGAATTTACACCTTTTCAGCCAATTTGATCGCGGACAATTTAGCGTCTTTTGGGGTGCATTTCCAAGCATTAAACATTGATTTAAATCAAAAACGCGTGATTCTGTTAAAGGTGTTTAAATGCATTAGCCATAGTAAATACAATGTTAATGATATGTAGATTTGATCACTGCAATGGTTAGCGAATGCGGAATGAGATATAAATAATAGTGATTTTTTTTAACGCTGCTTGTCGTCTCGCTTTATAAAGCTGACAAACATTTAAGGATAGCGGCTTAGACTTCTTTTTCCATTTCGGCAATAGCTCAGCCAAAAATAACATTTATTTTACCTATCACCAGCTTCTAATTAACACCACGCCGTGACTATACCGTTAACGAAATGATCACCGGAACGTGTCCGCCAATCTGTTCGAGTGAATTTTAGACAGATTTGATACTGCGGAAGGTGGCTGCTGCATACTCAAGCAGGTAGAAGAACCGATGTTCATCGCGCATTCCTGCCCGGCAGCTCCGCCAGGCAGGTTTTGCCGCTGCTTAGAGCGTAAACGTCATACCGATGCGGTAACGCGACTCGGCGATACCGTCTTCTCCTTCGTAAAAACCCTGTTTATCCAGGTAATCGTATTCCACATACGGGCTGAACCAGCTGTTCCATTTATAACGTAGCGTAACGGCATTTTCCGTTGCCGATGATTTATCATTCTTATATTTATAATCATCATTAACATGTTTATATATCGTTCCCTGATAGAGTACGCTCCACTGTGGATTAATTTTATAACCCAAATACAGATCCAGACGGTTAACGCTATCCCGATGAGACTCACCGCTACCATTCACCGTTTCATAAGTATTATAGTCATAGCGATAACGTAAACTTGTATTTAAATCGGCAGTGATTTTATAATTCAGGCGTAAATAGGGCCGGATTTGTGTACCATTGCTGCTCCAGTGATAAATGCCTCCAGGTTGAAAACTCCATTGTTCCGTTAACGGAATCGTGTAATTAGACTCTATTTCATTATAATCTGACTTACTGTCACCCAATGAATGAGCACCGTCCGATTTATCCCCACCATTTGTACCTCTGCCGTTACTTTTATTATTTTTGTTATCGGTTTCGATACTTCCCCACCAGCCACTCTTCCAGCTCTGGCTGACCTTATAGCGCGATTCATATGAGTGACTACCCGCTCTGTAGCCGCCTCTGACGTCAAACGTCAGTGCCTGACAAACAAGCGGACACGCTGTAACACAAGACAGTAATAACCATTGCCATTTTTTCTGCATAATCCATCCCTTGATACTTTATAAGCTGAGATACGCAATATTTACTGCGTTATCACACCGACACCAAACCACAGGGAGGCATAATATTCATTAATTAAAATCGGTCACTCTCATTATTTTAAAAACAAGATCATCCACACACTTTTTATTGAAATAGCGTTTTGTTTTTATATTTACGAAAAATAGATCATTTTGATAAATGGTTTGAATGAATTAATTCATGGTGTTTATATATTTTTCATATTAATTAATTTTTACCGTATTTAAAAATCTGTGAGCATCATCAAGCACGGGCAGATATATTTCCATTAGCATTAATTGAAATTGCATTTCATTTTTAAAACAACAAAATTTCAACATACTCAAGGAAGGCACCGTGAAGATAAAAAAACTACGCTGGTACATTATTTCACTCGTTATGCTCGGCACCATTATCAATTACCTCGCGCGCAGCACGCTCGGCGTTGCTGCCCCGGAAATGATGAAAACACTGCATCTTTCCAGCGAGCAATACTCGTGGATCGTGTCAGTGTTTCCGTTTACCTACGCCATCGGCGGGATCGCCTGCGGTTTCATCATCGATAAGTTTGGCTTGCGCTTCAGCTTTAGCATACTGGCCATGCTGTGGTCACTGTGCAACATGTTAACCGCGCTTTTCAGCAGTTGGTTACCGATAGCCTGCCTGCGCGGCGGCCTCGGTTTAACCGAAGCGGCATTTAACCCGGCTGGTATGAAAGTGACCGCCGAATGGTTCCCGGCAAAAGAGCGAGGGCTGGCCTGTGGGATCTACAGCCTGGGGACGTCACTCGGCGCGATGCTCGCCCCGCCGCTCGTGGTTTGGGCCATCCTTAATTACAATTGGGAAATGTCGTTTGTGGTTACCGGCGGGATGGGGATTCTGTGGAGCATTTTGTGGCTGGTGTGCTATCGATCGCCGGAAAGCCATCCGGCGCTGCTCAAAGCGGAATATGACGAAGTTCAGGCGGACAACGGTCTGGTCCTGACGACGGAAAAAGCGACCCTCAGCTCGATGATCAAAGACAAAAATTTGTGGGCTATCTCTTTACCCCGCTTTATGGCTGACCCGGCCTGGGGAACCCTGCACTACTGGATGCCGCTGTATCTCGTCACCGTGCGTCATATGAATCTGAGTGAAATCGCTATGTTTGCCTGGCTTCCGTTCCTGACGGCGGATTTAGGCTGTCTGGCAGCCGGATACATCTCGAAGTTTCTTAACAATCGAGGCATTCACATTATCAATGCCAAACGCATCACCTTTACCTTCGCGGCGTTGCTGATGCTGGCGATGGCGGCTGTCGGCTACGTCGAAAACGTCTATGCTGCCATTGCGCTGTTTTGCATTGCGGGCTTTGCCCATCAGTGCTTGTCCATCACCGTCATCAGCATGTCGTCCGACCTTTTCCCCAAACAAAAAGTCGCAACTGCCACCGGCTTTGCAGCCTTCACCGGCAGCATGGGAAACTTCGCATTTAGCCTTTTCCTCGGCGCGATGGTTGCCGTGGTTGGCTACAATGCTTTCTTTATTGGACTGGGTGTTTTCGATCTTATTGGCGCTGCGTTCCTGTGGTTGCTCATCAAAAATCCTGCAGCGGCATTCAAACCTGCTGTCGCCTGAACAAGGAAACGACAATGAAATATCAAACACTGTTCTTCGCTTGCCTGCTGTGTTCTGCACCGCTGTATGCCCAGTCCGCTGCTGATTCCTGCCTGACTTACGACTGCCAGCAGATGCAGGAGATAAAAACGAAGATCGCCCAGAATGACGCCACCTACACGCCAGCCATTCAGGCACTGATGAAAAAAGCCGATGCTGCCCTGTTGCATCCTCCGTACAGCGTAACGCAGAAAAAGCTGATCCCGGCCTCCGGCAATAAACACGATTACTACAGTTTTGGCCCTTACTGGTGGCCGAACCCGGATACCAAAGACCACCTCCCCTACGTCCGCGACGACGGTAATATCAATCCGTCCTCCAAAACCGATGATACGGACAGCGCGAGAATGGCCCATTTTTCCGATGACATCCGCGCGTTGGCCCTGGCGGCGTTCTACAGCGGCGACCCTAAATATGCGCAAAAGGCGAATGCTCAGCTGCAAACCTGGTTCTTGCACAAAGAAACCCGGATGAACCCGAATCTTAATTATGCCCAGGCGATTCCTGGCATCGTGAACGGACGGGGGATCGGCATTATCGACACCCGCGTACTGATTGATGTCGCCGACAGCATTGTGCTGTTACACAACGCGAAAACACTTTCGGATCAGGATTTCAAACGCTATCAGCGCTGGTACGCTGACTACAATCACTGGCTGAAAACCAGTCAGAACGGGCATGAAGAATCGAACTGGTACAACAATCATGGAGCCTGGTACGACACCCAGGTTACCGCGTTCTCGCTTTTCACCGGAGATAAAAAACAGGCGACAGAGCAGATTGAGATCTTTAAGCATCGCCATCTGATCTCGCAGATCAACAGCAAAGGTGAAATCACGGCAGAGCTTGAGCGCACCCGCTCCTTCCATTATTCGAATTTTGCCCTCGCCGCCTATGGCCGAATGGGGCGTTACGGGGAGCAGACCGGAAATGACGTGTGGAATTTCCAGCTCGACAGCCGCACTACCAAAAGCGCGTTTGCCTTCATCAGCGAGCAAATGGGCAAATCGGCCAGCAGCTGGCCGTATCCGGAGCTGAACTACACCCCGGAGGAAGCCACCGGCCCGATGCTGGCTGCGGCGAGAGCCTATAAAGATGCCACCTTTACGCAGAGCGTCGCCCTTCTGAGCAAAGAGAATGCCGATAATATCAACTTCTTAATGCCCGGCTCTCCGCTGGTGAAATAATCGGGTACAGGTGCACAGTGAAACAATTTACCGCAGAACAACTTACCGCCGCCCGTCAAAATGTCACCCCGGCGATCCTCGCCGGGCTGATTGAGAGCAACCGCGACGTCATCAACAACGACACGCTGGTGCCCGAAACCGGATGCGCCACCTGGAACCACTACTTCTTCTGCCCTGAGCACAGCGTGCGCTTGCTGTGGAACCGGCACTCGCCCAACAAACATCGCTGCCCCGTGGACGAGGCCGTTTTTACCGGCGAACCCTACTACGGCGCCTGGTGGCGCTGGCTAAACGGATTGAATGCGAAAGCAAGCTACGAGCTTAGCGTTCTCTGGCTACTGACCGGTGAAATACGCTACCGGGATAAAGTGATCGATATTCTGATGCAGTATGCTAAGTACTATCCCGACTATCAGGAACACGGCGGTATTCCCTACAACGGTCCTGGAAAAGCCAATGCTCAGACGCTCTGTGAAGCGAATTGTCACGCCGATTTTGCTCGTGGGTTTGACCTGATTCGTTCTGAGCTCACGACCGAACAGAATGAGTATATTGCTACGCGCCTGCTGCGTTGTGGAGCTGATTTTCTGATGCAGCATCGCAGCAATCAGATTCATAACCATGAGGTTAAAATCAGTGCCACCGTCGGCATCATTGGCGCCGTGCTGGAAGAGAATGCTTATCTGGAGTTTGCCGTTAACAGCCCCTACGGCCTGCGTTATCAGCTGGAGAACGCCCTGCTGCCTGGCGGATTATGGTTTGAAGGCTCGCTGCACTATCACTACTACGCCCTGGAAGCCTTTTTCGCCTTTGAGAAACTGGCGAAAAACAGCGAATTTAGCCTGCTGGATCAACCGTTCTATCCGCAGATGCTCAGCCTGCCGATGCAATTCCTGCTACCGGATATGACGCTGCCGAAAGTGAATGATTGCGTAAACGGCCAGGAGCAGCTCGGCCATGCGGATATCTATGAATTTGCGTATTTTTATTATGGCAAAGAGGTGTATGGGCAGTTGCTCTCCTGTCTCTATCGCACCACGCCGCGCAATCATATCGACGCGTTGTTTTACGGCCAACCGCTGCCCGCTGACGCCCTGCAAGCCCCGACAGCCAGCGAACACCACCCCGGCGCAGGTTTTACCCTGATCCGAAACGCACCGGGCCGGGCAGTATGCATCAAACATGGCCCGTACGGTGGGGAGCACGATCATTACGATCGTCTGAACCTGATGGTTTTCAATCAGGGAAAAGCGTTGTTTCCCGATCTCGGCACGACGGGCTACGGCGCACCGCTGCACTACGGCTACTACAAAAACTCATTTTCACACAATACATTATGCGTGAACGGGTTGAACCAGCCACCCGCCGTCCCGCGCGTGCTTCGGTATGATGAAACACCTGCTGCTACGCACCTGATTACCGAAGTGGACTGGAAAACCCAGGCCGCCCTGCCCGACAGCAAAACGCGCGTGGAGTGGGATGAGGAATCCTACCGCGATGTCGTTTTCCGCCGCAGCGTACAGGTTACGGAAAACCTGCTGATCGACAGGTGGGATATCGAGAATCCTCATGCCCAGTGCGTGGATGCTATCTATCTGATTCGCGGTGAATCCCAGCCTGATATGCCGCAAACCGGGATCAGCCTGTGTTATCCCTACGTCCGCCAGGCAACACAAATGCCGCTGAACGCTCAGACTGACTTACGCTATCAAGCTGATAAACCCGTGACAATCAGCTGTTTTTCGCTCAGCAATGCGCACGTCATTCAGGCCAAAGGACCGGACAACCCCTCGACGTCCGAACTGGAGTATCTGATTTTGCGCAGCCATGACCCACGGATTTGCTGGGTGTTTGTGACGGATTTAAGCGGCGAAAGTGAAGTCAATATCGAGGCACAGGAGGGGGAAATCGCCGTGACGGATAAAAGGTTAAACCAAGATTACCGGGCATAAAAAAGGCCGCTTTTCAGCGGCCAACCATGTCGAAACGGACATTTATTATGTCAAAGCTCCCCTCATGGGGAGCAGAGAGGATTACTTGATGATAGCGCTCAGTGCTTCGCCGATATCGGCCAGGCTACGAACGGTTTTGACGCCTGCGGCTTCCAGCGCTGCGAACTTCTCATCCGCTGTGCCTTTACCACCGGCAATGATGGCGCCTGCGTGGCCCATACGTTTGCCTTTTGGCGCAGTCACACCGGCGATGTAACCGACAACCGGTTTGGTGACGTGGTCTTTGATGTAAGCAGCGGCTTCTTCTTCAGCGCTGCCGCCGATTTCACCGATCATCACGATCGCTTCAGTCTGCGGATCTTCCTGGAACAGTTTCAGGATATCGATGAAGTTAGAGCCAGGAATCGGGTCACCGCCGATGCCCACACAGGTGGACTGGCCGAAACCGTAGTCGGTAGTCTGCTTAACCGCTTCATAGGTCAGGGTACCGGAGCGAGACACGATGCCCACTTTGCCTGGCTTGTGAATGTGGCCTGGCATGATGCCGATTTTGCATTCGCCTGGGGTGATCACGCCCGGACAGTTTGGACCGATCATGCGCACGCCGGCTTCATCCAGCTTCACTTTTACGGTCAGCATATCCAGCGTCGGGATGCCTTCGGTAATGGTGATGATCAGTTTGATGCCTGCATCGATCGCTTCCAGAATGGAATCTTTGCAGAACGGAGCCGGAACGTAGATAACAGTCGCCGTTGCGCCTGTTGCTTCTACTGCTTCACGCACGGTGTTGAACACCGGCAGGCCCAGATGCGTGGTACCGCCTTTGCCTGGCGTCACGCCGCCAACCATCTGCGTACCGTAAGCAATCGCTTGTTCGGAGTGGAAAGTCCCCTGGCTACCGGTGAAGCCCTGGCAGATAACTTTAGTGTTCTTATCAATCAAAACGGACATTATTTCCCCTCCACTGCGGCAACAACCTGCTGAGCTGCATCCGTCAGACTTTTCGCTGCAATAATATTCAGGCCACTGTCAGCCAGTTTTTTCGCGCCGAGTTCAGCGTTGTTCCCTTCCAGACGAACCACAACCGGGACGTTCACGCCCACTTCTTCTACCGCACCGATGATGCCGTCAGCGATCAGGTCGCAACGCACGATACCGCCGAAGATGTTAACCAGAACGGCTTTCACGTTGTCGTCAGAGAGGATGATTTTGAACGCTTCGGTCACGCGCTCTTTGGTCGCGCCGCCGCCCACGTCAAGGAAGTTAGCCGGCTCGCCGCCGTGCAGTTTAACGATGTCCATGGTGCCCATTGCCAGGCCTGCACCGTTAACCATGCAGCCGATGTTGCCATCCAGCGCCACGTAGTTCAGTTCCCACTGTGCAGCCTGCGCTTCACGCGGATCTTCCTGAGACTGATCGCGCATTTCGCGCAGATCGGACTGGCGGAACAATGCGTTGCCGTCAGCGCCCAGTTTACCGTCGAGGCAGATCAGGTCGCCCTGAGTGGTGATCACCAGCGGGTTAATTTCGATCAGCGCCAGATCGCGCTCAAGGAAGATGTTTGCCAGGCCCATAAAGATCTTGGTGAACTGTTGAACCAGTTTACCTTCCAGACCCAGTTTGAACGCCAGCTCGCGACCCTGGTAAGGCATAGGGCCTGCCAGCGGATCGATAGCCACTTTGTGGATCAGGTGCGGGGTTTCTTCCGCCACTTTTTCGATTTCCACGCCGCCTTCTGTAGACGCCATGAACACCACGCGACGGGAGCTACGGTCTACAACCGCGCCGAGGTACAATTCTTTTGCGATATCAGTCGCCGCTTCCACCAGGATCTGGTTAACCGGCTGGCCGTTCGCGTCTGTCTGGTAGGTCACCAGGCGTTTGCCCAGCCAGTGTTCAGCAAAGGCGCGAATCTCTTCTTTGCTCTTAACAACTTTCACACCGCCCGCTTTACCACGGCCACCAGCGTGAACCTGACACTTAACTACCCAAGGGCCGGAACCAATTTTAGATGCGGCTTCTTCAGCTTCACGTGGGGTAGTACAGGCATAACCCACCGGAGCCGGTAAGCCATACCGGGCAAACAGCTGTTTGGCCTGATATTCATGTAAGTTCATGTGTTCTATCCATCCTTCAGGTAATCGTTATCATAAAGCCTGTAGAGCAGTGCGATTTTTTGCGCCGGGTGGCGCTTCGCTTACCCGGCCTACAGGGCAGGTGAAGCTATTGTAGGCCCGGCAAACGCAGTGCCGCCGGGCGTTACTTTACTACTACACGTCCAGCAGCAGACGCGTTGGATCTTCCAGCAGCTCTTTAATTGCCACCAGATAACCCACAGATTCACGACCATCAATCAGACGGTGATCGTAAGAAAGCGCCAGATACATCATTGGCAGGATCTCGACTTTACCGTCAACCGCCATTGGGCGGTCTTTGATGGCATGCATACCCAGAATCGCGCTCTGCGGCGGGTTGATGATTGGGGTAGACATCAGGGAACCGAATACACCACCGTTGGTGATGGTGAAGTTACCGCCGGTCAGGTCTTCAACGGTCAATTTACCGTCACGGCCTTTCAGCGCCAGCTCTTTGATTTTCTTCTCGATATCCGCCATGCCCAGGGTATCAACGTCACGCAGAACCGGGGTCACCAGGCCGCGCGGCGTGGAAACCGCCATGCTGACGTCGAAGTAGTTGTGGTAAACCACATCTTCGCCATCGATAGAAGCATTCACTTCCGGATAACGTTTCAGCGCTTCAACGACCGCTTTCACGTAGAAGGACATAAAGCCCAGACGGATACCGTGACGTTTTTCAAACGCGTCACCGTACTGCTTACGCAGGTCCATGATTGGCTTCATGTTGACTTCGTTGAAGGTGGTCAGCATCGCGGTGGAGTTTTTCGCTTCCAGCAGACGCTCAGCCACACGCTTACGCAGGCGAGTCATCGGCACGCGTTTTTCACTGCGTGCGCCAAGCGCAGGCTGTGCTGCCGCAGGGGCTGCAGCCGCCGGTGCTTTGGCTTCTTCTTTAGCAGGCGCTTTCGCCAGATGTTTTTCCACATCTTCACGGGTCAGACGACCGCCAACCCCGGTGCCTTTAATGGCGCTGGCTTCGAGATTGTGTTCACCCAGCAGGCGACGGATCGCCGGGCTGAGCGCATCGTTGGTTTGTTCTTCCAGAGAGGCTTGCTGACGCTGAGCCGGAGTGGACTCTTTGCTTTCAGACTTAGCGCTGGACTCTTTACCCGCGCTGTTGCCTTCACGCAGGCGACCGAGGATCTGACGAGACGTCACGGTGGTGCCTTCGTCTTCCAGCACTGCATCCAGAATGCCATCCGCCGATGCCGGTACTTCCAGTACCACTTTGTCAGTTTCGATTTCTACCAGCACTTCATCGCGCTTAACGCTATCGCCCGGTTTTTTATGCCAGGTCGCTACCGTTGCGTCAGCGACGGATTCAGGCAGGTCGGGAACAAGAATATCTACGCTACTCATTTTGTATCCTTAAATTATTCGACGTTCAGCGCGTCATTCACCAGATCTTGCTGTTGCTTCTGGTGAACGGACATATACCCTACCGCCGGAGAGGCGGAGGCCGGGCGACCTGCGTAACGCAGGGCGGCCCCAAATGGAATCACATCACGGAAATGATGCTGGCTGCAGTACCATGCGCCCTGGTTAAGCGGCTCTTCCTGGCACCAGACAAAATCATGCACGTGTGCGTACGGTTTCAACGCTTCCTGCACCGACTGATGCGGGAACGGATAAAGCTGCTCGATACGCACGATGGCGACATCTTTCTGATCTTTCTTGCGGCGCTGTTCCAGCAGGTCGAAATAAACCTTACCAGAACACATCACTACGCGCTTCACGCCTTGCGGATCGAGATCATCAATCTCACCAATCGCAGGCTGGAAGGTGCCGTTCGCCAGCTCATCGAGGCTGGACACCGCCAGTGGATGACGCAGCAGCGATTTCGGTGACATCACCACCAGCGGACGACGCATCCCGCGCAGCGCCTGACGACGCAGCATGTGGTAAACCTGAGCCGGGGTAGATGGCACGCACACCTGCATGTTCTGCTCGGCGCAGAGCTGCAGATAACGTTCCAGACGCGCGGAGGAGTGCTCCGGGCCCTGCCCTTCGTAGCCGTGTGGCAGGAGCATCACCAGGCCACACATACGGCCCCATTTCTGCTCGCCGGAGCTGATGAACTGGTCGATAACCACCTGTGCGCCGTTGGCGAAGTCACCGAACTGCGCTTCCCAGATGGTCAGGGTGCGTGGTTCTGCAGTGGCATAGCCGTATTCGAACGCCAGAACCGCTTCTTCAGACAGCACGGAGTCCCAGACCTTGAACTGGCCCTGACCGTTGTGCACGTGCTGCAGCGGAGTGTAAGTGGAACCGTTGGTCTGGTTGTGAATCACTGCGTGGCGGTGGAAGAAGGTCCCACGGCCCGCATCTTCACCGGACAGACGCACCGGAATGCCTTCGTCAACCAAGGTTGCGTAGGCCAGGTTTTCTGCGCCGCCCCAGTCGAACAGTTTCTCGCCTGCCGCCATTGACTGACGGTCGGAGTAAATTTTCTGCACGCGAGACTGCATCTCGATGGCTTCTGGCACGGTGCTGATGCGTTTTGCCAGCTCCTGCAGACGCTTCATCTCGACCTTGTTCGGGTAGCTCTCATCCCACTCGTGGTTGAGGTACGGCGACCAGGTAAAGGAGTGCATGTTCATCGGACGCAGCTCTTTCACCACGCACTCGCCGGCATCCAGCGCGTCGCGGTAAAGGTTAACCAGCTCGGTGGCATCTTCGAGGGTCGCGATTTTGTCCGCTTCCAGTTTGTCGGCGTAGATTTTACGCGGCGTCGGATGCTTTTTGATTTTCTGGTACATCAGCGGCTGGGTTGCACTCGGCTCGTCCGCTTCGTTATGGCCGTGGCGGCGATAGCAGAACAGGTCGATGAACACATCGCGTTTAAAGGTGTTACGGAAGTCCAGCGCCAGACGTGTCACGAAAGCGACCGCTTCCGGGTCATCGGCGTTCACGTGGAAGATCGGCGCCTGCACCATTTTACCGATGTCAGTACAGTACGGCGTGGAGCGCGCATCCAGCGGGTTGGACGTGGTGAAGCCCACCTGGTTGTTAATCACGATGCGAACGGTACCGCCCACTTCGTAACCACGCGCTTTGGACATGTTCAGGGTTTCCTGAACCACGCCCTGGCCGGTCACCGCCGCATCACCGTGAATGGTGATTGGCAGCACTTTATTGCTGCTTGGCTCGTCCAGACGATCCAAACGCGCACGTACGGAACCGATAACCACTGGGCTCACGATTTCGAGGTGCGACGGGTTAAACGCCAGCGCCAGGTGAACCAGGCCGCCGTTGGTTTCGATATCCGATGAGAAGCCCATGTGGTACTTCACGTCACCGGTACCGAGGTGTTCTTTATGTTTGCCCGCAAATTCGTCGAACAGGTCCTGCGGTTTTTTACCCAGCACGTTAACCAGAACGTTCAGACGACCGCGGTGCGCCATACCCAGCACCACTTCGCGGGTACCGCTGTTGCCCGCATGACGGATCAGCTCTTTCAGCATCGGCACTAAGGCATCGCCGCCTTCGAGAGAGAATCGTTTTGCACCCGGGAATTTGGCACCGAGGTAACGCTCCAGACCTTCTGCTGCGGTCAGTTCGCTCAGGAAGCGTTTTTTCTCTTCAACGCTAAAGCTGGCGTGGCCAGTCACCGATTCGATGCGCTGCTGGATCCAGCGTTTTTCGTCGGTGGAGGTGATGTGCATGTACTCTGCACCGATGGAGCCACAATAGGTTTGTTTGAGCGCTTCGAGCAGCTCTCCCAGCTTCATCGTGTCTTTGCCGCTGGCAAAGGAGCCGACGTTAAAGCTTTCCTGGAAATCCGCCTCGGTCAGATCGTGGTACGCCGGATCGAGATCCGCCACACGGTCTTGTTTCCACAGTCCCAGCGGGTCGAGGTTCGCATGCTGGTGACCACGGAAGCGATAAGCATTGATGAGCTGCAGGACTTTTACCTGCTTCACATTGGTGTCAGGGTCAGAGATCGAGGAAGAGTAACGTGAGGCATCCTTCGCCAGACGACGGAAATAATCACGTGTTTTGGAATGGAATTGATCCGGTTTGACCCCAGTGCCAGGTAACTGCTGGAACATGGAACGCCAGTTAGCGTCCACTGAGTCAGGATCGGTTAAGAAGTCTTCATAGAGCTGTTCGATCCAGCTTTGGTTTGCACCAGAGAGGAAAGAAGAGTCCAGCCAGGCTTTCATTGCGCCGTTCTGCATCGTGATCCCTTAAGCATTTTTATGCTTATTTCGCCGTAGAAACTACCACGCACACCTCGTGTACGTGCCGGGGTTCACCTGCGAGCTCTTGTCTCAGCTTGGCTCGCGAAGGAACCTTTAGAAACTGTCCGAGGGTTTCCCCTCACCCCGCCCCTCTCCCTAAGGGAGAGGGAGAAGGCGGGTCCGGCAGTTTTTAAAGGTTTCCTGCTATCTATCTTTGCTTTGCCGGTGGCGCTCCGCTTACCGGGCCTACTGTTACGTAGGCTGGATAAGCGAAGCGCCATCCGGCGGTATTACTTAGGCACTGCGCTGCAACAGCATCGACTTAATATGGCCGATGGCGCGCGTCGGGTTCAGCCCCTTAGGACATACACTGACGCAGTTCATGATGCTATGGCAGCGGAATACGCTGAAAGCATCACTCAACCCTTCCAGGCGGCTGTCGGTTTCGGTATCGCGGCTGTCAATCAGGAAGCGATACGCGGCCAGCAGGCCAGCCGGGCCGATAAACTTGTCCGGGTTCCACCAGAACGACGGGCAAGAGGTCGAACAGCATGCACAGAGAATACATTCGTACAGGCCATCGAGTTTTTCACGCTGCTCTGGCGACTGTAAATGCTCGCGAGCGGGTGGATTCTGCCCATTATTCAACAAGTAAGGCTTAATCTTCTCATATTGTGCATAGAATTGCCCCATGTCCACCACCAAATCGCGAACGACCGGCAGGCCAGGCAGAGGACGGATCACAATTTTTTGTCCTGCACGCTGCAACGCCGAAATCGGGGTGATACAGGCCAGGCCATTTTTGCCGTTCATGTTCACGCCGTCGGAGCCACACACCCCTTCACGGCAGGAACGACGAAACGACAGTGTCGGATCTTTTTCTTTCAGCTGCATTAACGCATCAAGCAGCATCATGTCGCGACCTTCTTCCGCTTCCAGGGTGTAATCCTGCATATGCGGAGCGTCATCAACATCCGGGTTATAACGATAAACTGAGAATTCGAGTTTCATTATCCTGTCTCCGCATTAATAGGTACGAATCTTCGGCGGGAACGCCGGACGCAGTTTCGGTTCCATGTTGACTTCACGTCGCGTCATGGATTCCGACTCTGGCAGATACAGGGAATGGCACAGCCAGTTTTCGTCGTCACGATCCGGGAAGTCGAAGCGGCTATGCGCGCCACGGCTTTCGGTGCGGTAGTTTGCGGAGACCGCCGTTGCGTAAGCAGTTTCCATCAGGTTATCAAGCTCAAGGCACTCGACGCGCTGGGTGTTGAACTCGCTGGAGGTGTCGTCCAGACGGGCATTTTTGAGGCGCTCGCGGATCACTTTCAGCTGCTCAAGCCCTTTGGCCATCGCATCGCCTTCGCGGAATACCGAGAAGTTGTGCTGCATACATTCTTGCAGCGCTTTGCGGATTTCCACCGGATCTTCGCCGTCGCGGTTGCCATTCCAGCGATTGAGACGCTCAAGGGACGCTTCAATGTTAGCTTCAGTCGCATCGCGCAGATCGCCTTGTTCAGCGATAGATTCTTGCAGATGCAGGCCAACCGCACGACCAAACACCACCAGGTCGAGCAGCGAGTTGCCGCCAAGACGGTTTGCACCGTGGACCGATACGCAGGCAATTTCGCCAACGGCGAACAGGCCAGGAATCACCACGTCTTCGCCCTGCTCGTTTACGGTCAGCGCCTGACCGGTCACTTTGGTCGGAATACCGCCCATCATGTAGTGGCAGGTTGGGATAACCGGAATTGGCTCTTTGACAGGGTCGACGTGCGCGAAGGTGCGCGACAGCTCCAGGATGCCCGGCAGACGGGATTCCAGAACTTCTTTACCCAGGTGATCCAGCTTCAGTTTCGCGTGCGGGCCCCACGGACCATCGCAGCCGCGACCTTCACGGATTTCGATCATGATGGAACGCGCCACCACGTCACGACCCGCCAGGTCTTTTGCATTCGGGGCATAACGCTCCATGAAGCGCTCGCCGTGTTTGTTCAGCAGGTAGCCGCCTTCACCGCGGCAGCCTTCTGTCACCAGAACGCCAGCACCGGCGATACCGGTCGGGTGGAACTGCCACATTTCCATGTCCTGCACAGGCACACCTGCGCGGATTGCCATGCCTACGCCGTCGCCGGTGTTAATGTGGGCGTTGGTGGTGGACTGGTAAATACGGCCTGCACCGCCGGTCGCCAGCACCGTTGCGCGAGCTTTGAAGTAAACCACTTCACCGGTTTCGATGCACAGGGCGGTACACCCGACCACTGCGCCATCTTCGTTTTTCACCAGATCCAGCGCATACCACTCGGAGAAAATGGTGGTGTGGTTTTTCAGGTTCTGCTGATAGAGAGTGTGCAGCAGTGCGTGGCCGGTACGGTCAGCCGCTGCCGCAGTACGTGCCGCTTGCTCGCCGCCGAAATTTTTCGACTGGCCGCCAAACGGACGCTGATAAATAGTGCCATCTTCCAGACGGGAGAACGGCAGGCCCATGTGGTCCAGCTCAAGAATCGCTTCCGGGCCGGTCTTACACATATATTCGATGGCGTCCTGGTCACCGATATAATCGGAGCCTTTCACCGTGTCATACATATGCCATTCCCAGTTATCTTCATGGGTATTACCGAGCGCCACGGTGATGCCACCTTGCGCAGATACGGTATGGGAACGGGTTGGGAACACTTTAGAGAGCAGCGCACAGGTCTGGCCGCTCTGGGAAATTTGTAGCGCCGCGCGCATACCTGCGCCACCGGCACCAATCACAACAGCATCAAATTCTCTGACTGGCAGTTTCATCACACACCCCACACCACAACAAATCCATAAATAACGTAAACCACCAGCGCGACAACAATCAGCAACTGCAACGGCAGGCGAATCGCGAGAGGTTTAACGTAATCGGTCAACACCTGCCACATGCCAATCCAGGCATGAATAAGGATCGAGAACAGAGCCAGCAGGGTGAACACTTTGGTGAAGGCAGATCCGAAGAACCCGCTCCAGATCTCCCACGTCAGTTCGCCGCTGGTCGCGAAGAAACCGATCATGTAGATGATGTAAAGGGTGAGGACGATGGCGGTAGCGCGGACCAGAATGAAGTCATGTACGCCGTTGCGTCCTAATGCGGAGGCGTTGCTTACCATACGAGGACTCCTGCAAGAATTGAAAGCACGACAGTAATCACAAATGAAATATTGGCGGAACGTTTCCCCACTTCGAGGGTTTCTTCCAGATAGCCAAAGTCCATCAGCATATGGCGAACGCCCACTACAACGTGGTACGCCAGTGCAGTCAGAATGCCCCACATGATAAATTTCACGAAGAAGCTGTTCATGATGGCCGAGGCCTGGAGGAATCCTTCAGGAGAAGAGAGGCTGGTACCCAGTAACCACAGCAGAATACCCACTGCCACGAACGTAATCACACCGGAGACACGGTGGAGAATGGACGCTATTGCCGTTACAGGGAATCGGATCGTTTTGAGATCCAGATTGACAGGTCTTTGTTTTTTCACATTTCTTATCATGAATAACGCCCACATGCTGTTCTTATAATTCCCTTTGGACTTTGGATTACAGGAAGGCATTAAGGCCGGGTAAGCGGCACAGCCAACGCACTTGTAACCTGAAAGACGACGGGATTTCCTTCCTCCGGTCTGCGCGCGGGTCAAGCAGCGTCCTTATCTATAACTTCGCGTCATGCTAAACATTGCTTCCAAATGCTAAAACGACACGTTACAACGCTGGGTGGCTCGGGATTGCAGGGTGTTCCGGAGACCTGGCGGCAGTATAGGTCGTTCACAAAACCATTACAATTAACCTACATACAGTTTGTCGGGTTTTATGCGGAACAGTGATCAGAGTCACGATAACAACATTATTTTAAATTTTAATCATCGGATTTGACAAAGATTAAACATTATTGTTACAAACGATAGCAGAAAAGGCATATAATGCGCAAAAGTTATGAGGTCTCTCTTTCACCTGAGATTTAGTTATGTAACAGTGTGATGGTATTGACCGAAGTTATCAGGACAGTTATTAGTGGTATACAGGTTTGAATAATTCGGACTGCGAAGACACTGATTTGCTGTTATTTCTCTGATTTTTCATTCGTTTACCTGCAAGGCGCCATAGCTCTGTACCCTGGTTTCTCCTCGCGAGCTGAGCGGCAAGCCAAATAACAAACTGGTAACGATGTGATAAACAGCTGAATGCAAATCCGGTAAACCGTAGTCTTAAGCATAAGGCGCTAAGGAGACCGTAAATGGCTGATACAAAGGCAAAGCTCACTCTAAACGGTGACACTGCTATTGAACTGGATGTGCTAAAAGGCACGCTCGGTCAGGATGTTATTGATATCCGTACACTGGGTTCTAAAGGAGTATTCACCTTTGACCCTGGCTTCACCTCTACCGCATCTTGCGAATCCAAAATCACCTTTATCGACGGTGACGAAGGTATCCTGCTCCATCGCGGTTTCCCCATCGATCAGTTAGCCACTGAATCTAACTATCTGGAAGTGTGCTACATCCTGTTAAACGGCGAAAAACCGACGCAGGAACAGTACGATGAGTTCAGAACTACCGTCACCCGTCACACCATGATTCATGAGCAAATCACCCGTCTGTTCCATGCGTTCCGTCGTGATTCCCATCCGATGGCCGTGATGTGTGGGATCACCGGTGCGCTGGCGGCGTTCTACCATGATTCTCTGGACGTGAATAACCCACGTCATCGTGATATCGCAGCGTTCCGTCTGCTGTCCAAAATGCCCACTATGGCGGCGATGTGTTACAAATATTCCATCGGCCAGCCGTTTGTTTATCCGCGTAACGACCTCTCCTATTCAGGGAATTTCCTGAACATGATGTTCTCGACACCGTGCGAAACCTACGAGGTGAACCCGGTGCTTGAGCGCGCAATGGACCGTATTCTGATCCTGCACGCTGACCACGAACAGAACGCTTCGACTTCTACCGTCCGTACCGCAGGCTCTTCAGGCGCGAACCCGTTCGCCTGTATCGCAGCCGGTATCGCCTCCCTGTGGGGACCGGCGCACGGTGGTGCTAACGAAGCGGCACTGAAGATGCTGGAAGAGATCAGCTCCGTTGAGCACATTCCTGAATTCGTGCGTCGTGCGAAAGACAAAAATGACTCCTTCCGCCTGATGGGCTTCGGTCACCGTGTTTACAAAAACTATGACCCGCGCGCGACCGTAATGCGTGAAACCTGCCACGAAGTGCTGAAAGAGCTGGGTACCAAAGATGATCTGCTGGAAGTGGCGATGGAGCTGGAACATATCGCGCTGAACGACCCGTACTTCATCGAGAAAAAACTGTACCCGAACGTCGATTTCTACTCTGGCATTATTCTGAAAGCGATGGGCATTCCGTCTTCCATGTTCACCGTGATCTTCGCGATGGCGCGTACCGTGGGCTGGATTGCACACTGGAACGAAATGCACAGCGAAGGTATGAAAATCGCGCGTCCGCGTCAGCTGTACACCGGCTACGAGCAGCGTGATTTCAAAACTGAAGTAAAGAATAAGTAATACTTAGCCCGGCCATCTGTCGGGCTAATGTACGAATGAAGGCCGGGTAAGGCGCAGTCGCCACCCGGCTTTTTTGTTTCTGCGCAAGCCTGTTGCCCTCACCCCAACCCTCTCCCGCAGGGAGAGGGAGATTTATTCCTGGTATTTTGGGCATCTGCATGTAGGCCGGGTAAGGCGTAGCCGCCACCCGGCTTTTTTGTTTCTGCGCAAGCCTGTTGCCCTCACCCCCAACCCTCTCCCGCAAGGAGAGGGAGATTTATTCCTGGTATTTTGGGCATCTGCATGTAGGCCGGGTAAGGCGCAGCCGCCACCCGGCTTTTTTTATTTCTGGCACGCCGGGCACCAATAAAACGGTCTCGACGATAACATCGTTCGCTCAATCGCCCCGCCGTACCGCTCGCACGGCTTCCCTTCGCGATGAAACACCTTAAAACGGAACAACGCCCCGTGATGTTTATTATCATCCACCACACCGCGCGTGTTGTAGGAAAGACGTGGAATCTCCAGCAACGCGTGGGACAAAGCATCAAGCTGAACCTCGTTAAGCTGCGAGGCTTTACGTTGTCCTGTCAGCCCGACTTCCCACAAAATTTCAACGCGTAAATAGTTACCTAACCCGGCGAGAAACGCCTGGTCGAGCAGCAGCCCGGAGAACTGGCGATTGCGAAATGCGGGCGACAGCAGCCGTGCTTTCACCGCTTCTGGCGTCAGGCTCATATCCAGCACATCCGGTCCAACGCGTTGCAGGAACGGGTGAGTCAGCAATTGCTCCGGCGTTAACATCTCAATATCCGACGCGCTATAGAGCAAAATGGCTTTATCCGCCGTTTGCAGCCTGACGCGCAGTACCCGATTGGTTTGTGGTTGCTCACCCGCATTAATCACTCGCCAGACGCCATAAAGCTGGTTGTGGCTATATAACGTCAGGTTATGATTGAAATGAGTCAGCAAGGCTTTGCCTCGCGTCTCGATCTGCGTTACGGTTTGGCCGATCAGCTGAGCTTCATAGGGTTTTAACTGAGGGAAAGCAAACCACGCATCGGTGAGTGGTTTGCCCTTAATCGCCGCCTCCAGGCTATCCGCCGCACGGCGGATCTCCGGACCTTCTGGCATCTTTGCTCCTTTGTTAGTGCGTCGCACCGCCCACGATTTTGACGTCAGCCGTCTGGCGTAACGCCACTTCAATCGCCACGATCAGCGCCGCTTTTACCGTCTGCGCCGCCATGCTCGGTGCGCCCGCATGGGCTGCGGCCTGTTCAGGCAGGTAAGGGATATGGATAAACCCGCCCTTCACTTCCGCATTTTCGCTGATTTTATGCAGCAATCCGTACATCACGTGGTTGCAGACAAACGTCCCCGCCGTTTGCGAAACAGACGCCGGAATGCCTCTTTCGCGCATCGCCGCCACCGTCGCCTTGATCGGAAGCCGAGTAAACCACGCCGCCGGACCGCCCGGCACTATGGCAACATCAATCGGCTGCTGGCCGCGATTATCCGGAATACGCGCATCGTCCACGTTAATGGCGACCCGCTCGACGGTCACATCCACACGCCCGCCCGCCTGCCCGACCGCAATGACCACCGCCGGATTGAGCTCGTCGATGGCGGCGTTGAGCACGCTTAATGATTCGCCAAACACGCAGGGAAGCTGGCGCGTCACCACGCGACAGCGGTCAATAATACTCCCCTCAAGCTGACTGACCACTTCCCACGAAGGGTTAACGGTCTCGCCGCCAAAGGGCTCAAAACCGGTGACTAATACATAACGCATCGTCTCTCCTTACAGGAACATCAGGAAGTACAACAGGAACACGTTGGCAATCAGGAGCAGCACGCCGGTTGGCACCTGCGCTTTGATTACCGCGTTTTTATCCGGCAGCTCCAGCAGCGCAGCGGGTACGATATTGAAGTTCGCCGCCATCGGCGTCATCAGCGTGCCACAGTAGCCGGAGAACATCCCAATCGCCGCCATCACCGCCGGATTACCACCGTGCTGGAGCACCAGAATCGGGATGCCGATCCCCGCCGTCACAATCGGGAACGCCGCGAACGCATTGCCCATTACCATGGTTAACAACGCCATGCCGATAGCGTACACCGCCACGGCGATAAAGCGGCTGTCCACCGCCAGATACGTTTTGGTCAGCCAGGAGATCCCGTCGCCCACACCCGCGGCCGTAAACAGCAGGCCCAGCGTCGCCAGAATTTGCGGCAGAATGAACGCCCAGCCGATGGAATCCAGCAGACGACGCGCCTCCTGCAATGGCTGATGCACTTTTTCGTGCGTCATTTTGACCGCCATCGCCAGACCAATCAGCGATCCGGCAGTCATTGAGAATAACGTCACCAGCGTCGAGTGATTGCCCGGCCCGAACAAGGTTTCCTGCAATCCAGGCACATGGTTGAACATCAGCACGCCTACCACGGTCACCACCGGAATGGCTAACGCCGGATAAAACAGTCTGTTACCGAGACGTTTGGCGCTAACTTCGCGCTCTTCGGGTTTGCGCTGATGATAGCTGCCCAGTTTCACGCCACCAAAACCGGCTATCAGCGCCAGGCCGACGACCGCGACACCGACGGCGATGTGCACGGTGCGCTTATCGCCCACCAGCTGATACGTCCAGTCACCGAGCAGGAAAATCAGACCATAAACGCCCCAGAACAGGCCAGTGGTGATACGACGCGGGTTGGCTTTATCACGAAATGACATCACTGCGACGATCAGCAGGATCAGCCCCGCCAGCCAGTAGAGATAGCTTTGTTGAAAATTCATGATGCATCTCCCTGTGCGTGTGCCGATTTGCCCAGCTCGCGCTCAAGATGCTTGTCCAGTCGCCACAGGCGGGTCGCGTGGATGATAAAGGCGCAGATCGCCGTCGGAATCCCCCACAGGGCAATGTGCAGCGGCTCGGTCTGAATGCCCCCGGACTCCAGCATAAAGTTATGCATGAAGATAATCGCCCCGAAGGCGACAAAGATGTCTTCGCCGAAGAACAGCCCGACGTTGTCCGTCGCCGCCGACATCGCCCTCAGGCGATAGCGGACCGTACCCGGCAGCTCACCGTATTTTTTCTCTGCCGCACCTTCCGCCATCGGGGCCAGTAACGGTCGCACCATTTGCGGATGCCCGCCCAGACTGGTCAGCCCCATTGCCGCCGACGCCTCACGCACGAAGAGATAAACGATCAGTAATCGCCCCGCCGTCGCGCTGTGGATTTTGGCAATCCACGCCTGAGCACGTTCCTTCAGCCCGTGTCTTTCCAGCAGGCCGATAACGGCTAACGGAATCAAGAGGATATAGGGCAGGTTACGAGTATTGAGGAACCCTTCGCCCAACTTTTCGAGGATGGTGGCGATCGGCATATGCGCCGCCACGCCGGTGACGATCCCGGCGACAATCACCACCAGCACCGGATTAAAACGTAAGATAAACCCGACCACGATCACCGCAATACCGATGAGTGGCCAGAGCGATAGCGTCTCTGCCATTTTTTCTGTCCTGTTGTTATGTTGTGTTTGCGTTTATTTTTTGTGCGTTATGCACTGATTTTAATATTATTTAACTCAAATTCTGTGCGCAAGCGACGGGCAAATTCCAGCGCGTGTTCCCCGTCACCGTGCAGGCAAACGGTTTGCGCACGCACGCTTGCCCATTCGCCGCTGATACTTTTCACCCTGCCGTGCTGCACCATTTCCAGCGTTTGCGCCAGAGCCTGTTCCTCATTATCAATCAGCGCACCCGGCTCGCTGCGCGGCACCAGACTGCCGTCAGCGCGATAACCACGATCGGCAAATACCTCTTCGCGGGTAACAAGACCGTAGCGCTCTCCGGCGCGAATTAATTCGCTCCCCGCCAGCCCAACCAGAATCAAATTGCTGTCAACGGCATGCACCGCGCGAGCGATCGCATCAGCCAGCACCGCGTCTTTCGCCGCCTGGTTGTAGAGCATCCCGTGCGGTTTGACGTGACGCAGTTGCCCTCCTTCGGCGCGGACGATCGCTGCCAGCGCACCAATCTGGTACAGCATCTGAGCGTAAACCGTTTCCGGCGGCAGACTCATGGCCGTACGCCCGAAGTTTTCCCGGTCGGGAAAGCTCGGATGCGCGCCAATCGCCACGCCATTTTTTAACGCCTCGCGCACGCTCTCAAGCATGGTTTGTGCATCACCGGCGTGAAATCCGCAGGCGATATTGGCCGATGAAACCAGCGTCAGCAGTTCGGCATCGGCTCCGCAGCCTTCGCCCAGATCTGCATTTAAATCAACGACGATCATTCAACCTCCATGCCAGTTGTTCGATAAATTGTTTCTGCACACGACGTGCTTCGAGCGCCTCTTCCAGCGTACAGGGAACAAAGTGGATCGGTTGGCCGAGCGGAATTTGCGCCAGATGGTACATGTCCGCCTCAATAATGCAGGCGATACGCGGATAACCGCCGGTGGTCTGGGCGTCATTCATCAGCACAATCGGCTGGCCGTTGTGCGGCACCTGAATCACGCCAGGTAACAGGCCGTGCGAGACCATTTCGCGATCGGTGGTGCGCGCCAGCTGCTGTCCCTGCAAGCGGTAGCCCATACGATTACTCTGCGGGCTAAGCTGCCAGGGCAAACGCCAGAAGGCATCCTGCGAGGCCTGATCAAATTCGTGATATTCCGGCCCCGGCAAGGCGCGAATGCGGTTGCTCCACAGCAGTTGTTTGACGCCCTGTGCTTCAGCGAATTCGCGCTTGCTCTCGCCGAGCGGCAAGCTGTCGCCGTCTTTCAGCAGTCGCCCTTCAAATCCACCCATGCCAGTTTTGAGATCGGTGCTGAACGAATTCATCACTTCCGGCACATCAATCCCACCGCTGACCGCCAGATAGCTACGCATACCGCGCAGGGGACGATTAAGCGTCAGGCGCTGTCCGGCTTTTACCTGCAAACGCCAGCCGGTCCAGACCGCCGCACCGTCAAGCGTCGCGTCACAGCCCGCGCCCGTCAGGGCAAACCAGCCGTCGCGTTCAAACTCAACGCTGCACTGTCCGAGGGTGATTTCCAGCGCTGCGGCATTCGGATCGTTACCCACCAGCAGGTTGGCAATCTGCAACGCGGGTTTATCCAGCGCGCCGCAATAGCTGATTCCGGACTGTCGCAGACCCATTCGTCCACCATCCTGCACCGAGGTATATAACCCCGCGCGAATCACCTTCAACATACCCCCTCCTTCTGCGGCACAAACCGCACGGTATCGCCCGGACGCAACAGCACCGGTTCTTCGCGTTTGGGATCAAACAGCGGCAGGCTGGTGTGGCCAATAAGCTGCCAGCCGCCCGGTGAGGCCAGCGGATAAATACCGGTTTGCGGCCCGCCAATCCCCACAGAACCCGCCGGCACTAACAGGCGTGGCTCCCCACGACGCGGCGTGACAAGCTGTTCCGGCAAGCCGCCCAGATAGGGAAAACCTGGCTGGAAGCCTAAGAACCACACCACATAATCCACGGAGGAATGCAGCTCGACGACCTGCTTTTCAGATAACGCCGCATGACGCGCCACTTCGCCCAGATCCGGCCCCGCATCGTTGCCGTAGACCACCGGGATTTCAATAAAGCGCGATTCCGGCTCCAGCGCTTCGCTCTCTTCCCACCAGCGTTGCAGACGCTCGATGGCGTCCAGCGCCACCGACTGCGGATTACGCAACACCACGGTAATGTTGTTCATCCCCGGAATGGCTTCCACCACTTCCGGGATTTCAGCCAGTCGCTGTGTTAAGCGCCAGATTCGCTTTTGCGTAGTGATCGTCACCGGAGGTTCAAGCTCCAGCACCACCGCCGTTTCGCCTAATAAATAACAACGCGCTCGTTGCACTTACGCACCTCTCATCAGGCAGGATTCGGGATATCGATGAAGGTCACATCGAGATCGGTATTTTCTGTTAACCACTCGCTCAGGGCGCGAATACCACCGCGTTCAGTGGCGTGATGCCCCGCAGCGTAGAAATGCAGACCTTGCTCGCGGGCAGAGTGAATGGTCTGCTCGGACACTTCTCCGGTAATAAAGGCGTCCACGCCAAAGCGCGCGGCGTTGTCGATAAAGCCCTGACCGCCGCCGGTACACCACGCCACGCGTCTCACCAGATCCGGGCCAGTATCGCCACACCACAGAGGACGACGGCCCAAACGAGCCTCAATCCAGGATGCAAATTCCAGGCCTGGAACCGGCATCGAAAGCTCCCCCCACGGCACCAGCGCTTCGATTTCGCCCATCACGTTGATACCCAGTAGTTGGGCGAGCTGGACGTTATTGCCCAGCTCCGGGTGCGCATCCAGCGGCAGATGCCAGCCGTACAGGTTGATGTCGTTCGCCAGCAGCGTTTTAAGGCGGTTACGCTTCATGCCGCGAATGATCGGCGCTTCGTTTTTCCAGAAATAACCGTGATGCACGATCACCGCATCCGCCTGCAGACGCACCGCTTCATCCAGCAGCGCCTGGCTTGCCGTGACGCCGGTGACAATTTTTTGCACCGTTTCACGCCCTTCCACCTGCAGGCCGTTGGGACCGTAGTCGCTGAAGCTGGCGCTGTTCAGCTTTTCATTGATTAAGGTTTCCAGTTCGCTGTTTTTCATCATCACTCTCTTACGCTTTGCGGGCAGCCTCATAGGCCGCCAGTGTGGCGACTCGCGCCTGTTTATGGTCAACAACCGGGCGCGGATAATCGAGGGTTTCGCCCGTTTTATCCGCCCACGCCCAGGGTTCATGAATCGATTTGCCCGGCACATCGGTCAATTCCGGCAGCCACTGGCGGATAAACTCGCCGGTCGCGTCAAATCGTTGTCCCTGGGTTGTCGGGTTAAAAATACGAAAATACGGCGCGGCGTCGGTTCCGGTCGAGGCCGCCCATTGCCAGCCGCCGTTGTTAGCCGCCAGATCGCCGTCGATCAGCTGCGAAATAAAATATCGCTCCCCAACGCGCCAGTCGATCAGCAGGTCTTTCACCAGGAAGCTGGCGACGATCATTCGCAGGCGGTTGTGCATCCACCCCGTTTCGTTGAGCTGCCGCATCGCCGCATCGACAATTGGATAGCCCGTCTGGCCGTTTTGCCATGCCTGTAGCAGTGCGTCATCCTGCTGCCACTGCACCTTATCCGTCCAGCGGATGAAGGGCCGATGTTTACATAAATCAGGATGATACGTCATTAGGTGACGGTAAAATTCGCGCCAGATAAGCTCGTTAAGCCATACCGCGCCCGCCCCGCCCTCCAACGCCTGTGGCTGTTCGGCCAGCAGGCGATGCAGGCACTGGCGCGGCGAAAGTACACCCAGCGCCAGACACGCCGATAACCGGCTCGTCCCTTCGACGGCAGGGAAATCGCGCTGTTCTTCGTATTCGGCGGCCTGCTGTTTGCAGAAGTGGCGTAATTGCGCAATGGCGGCTTTTTCGGTCGCGGGGAAGTGTTTCGCGTCGAAATCAGTCTGGGGGTAATCGAAATGAAGATCAGCGGAAACAGTCAGTGCGTTCTCTCTGGCAGCAGGTGCGGCGACACATTCCGGCAGCCCTTCTTTCAGCCGCTTAATGTAGGCATTTTTGAACGGGGTAAAGACTTTATACATCTCATGATTGCCGGTCATTACACTGCCGGGGGCTAACATCACGCTGTCGTCAAATCCCTGACACACCACCGTATCCAGCATTTTTTCCAGCTGTCGGTCGCGCTGCTGTTCGTTGAATTCGTACTGATAATTATAAAAAAGATGGGTGACGTGATGCTCTTCGCAGAGCTGCTGCACTTTGTCGCTCTGCGCGGCAAAATCGCTCACCTCGTCATAAATGAGCGGAATGCCTTTCTGCGCCAGCCCCTGTTGCAGTTCATTGAGATGCGCGCGCAGGTACGCAGCTTGTCGCGGAGCCATGCCGTGTTCCCGCCACTGTTCGGGCGTGGCGATAAACAGGGCCAGCACGCGGGCGTTGGGTGAACGACAGGCCGCAGCAAGCGCGATGTTGTCATGAAGGCGCAGATCCGCGCGAAACCAGACCAGATGCGTGGTCATAACACTCCTGAATAATTGTCCATAACCTAAGCGTTCTATAATGTTGAAGTTATGTTACGGGGGCAAGTGTAAGATTGCACGGAGCTGATTTGCGGAAAGTTACAGACACAAAAAAACCGCCACATCTCTGTGGAGGTCTCAGATAGCGTGCGGGAACGTGGCGGCGGCTATCTTACATCCGAAATCCTACCTTTTATAAAGTTATTAATATGGCAATCCCCGCTTATGATTTATGTTCCGATATGGAAGGGACGAAATGGTATGAGCGACATAATTTATCTGAAATTATGCGGCGAACAGCAGGGAGATATTTCGGCTGATTGCGGAACGCAAGCCTCAATAGGCAATCGGTTTCAATTGGGACATGAGAATGAAATATTCGCATTCAGTTTGTCCAACGGAATTACGGGTACGAGTAAAGGGGCTAATTTTAAGGCACTTAATTTTTGCAAGTTAATAGACAAAAGTAGTCCATTACTGATGACGGCCATCACGAATAACGAAAAACTTCAGTTAGAATTTAATCTTTACCGAATAAGTCGATACGGAATGTGGGAAAAGTATTTCTACATCGAATTACGTGGGGCTTCGATATCTGCTATTAACGTTAGTATCTCGAACAACAACCTTGATACAGAAGCGATCACGGTGCGTTATGATTACATCCGATGCAAGCACCTAACGGCGAATACAGAATTTAGCTACTTGGCACTTCCTGCGGATTACAATAGCTTGTTTAACCACACTGCGCAGACCGAAAAACCGCTTCAAACCATTAACAGCAAGGCCGCTGGTCAATTACTTGCAGCAGGGGGGATTTATAACGGGAATATTGAAGGATTTGGCAAAGCTGCCGAGCAACTCGGGGGCGACGCGCAAGCAGGTTACAAGCAGGTGATGGATAACAGAGGTTTGATTGTTGCAGGTGCTTCTCTTGCCGCTATTCTGACGATGGGCAAAATAAAGTTTCCAGAATTAGGGGAACCTGGAGAGTTAGAAGGGCTTGAGCGTTTTGGAGCGAGAGGGACATACACCGGCAGGGAATTTGAACCTGCACTTGCTGGAGGGCCGATAGAGAATCTTTCGACCGAAGGTGCAATTATCGATCAAGCAGGCATAGCAACCATTGAAAAACATCTTTCCAGATTTGCCGCTGATCCTGCAAATGATGTAATGGTAGAACGATTAAAGCGTATAGAACGCGGAGAAATCCCGCCTGAACAGATAGACTTGAACTACTACACGCATGAATGCCGTGAATTTGAACGCTATTGCATTTTGGGGTGGGAAACGGGAGAGCCTGAAGGTGTTGAAGGATATAAACTATGGAACCATGTCCACACCGCGACACTAGAAGACTTTAAACTCAAAGGCGAACTTGAAGATTTGTACCACCCGGAGGCCCTGGAATGATAACTACTATCGAATTAAATGTACTGAAAGTATTGGCGAGCAAAGATTATAAATGGACGTGGATGTCGTTGGATAGAACACTTCACGCGAAAAACATCCCCGGCTTTTGTTACGTGGTTGACATAGTTAATTCCTTAGAGAGCAAGGGGCTTGTTAATTTTGAGGATAGTGGGCATCCATCAATGCCTTACTATCGCGTATCAGAAAAAGGCCATCAATTACTGAGCGACGTTAACGAGAGTCAGGTCGATTAACCGGCCGGTGCCACAAACAACAAAGCCCCTAATCCGGGGCTTTGTTGTTTGCTGTGTGAAATCTTATCTTAGTAAAAATCGCAGGTCGCTTTTTCGGCCTGGTCCATCCATACCGGTTTCTCGCTGGTTTTCGCCCAGACGCGGTGCAGATAGCTGTAAAAACGGGCACGGTCTTTCCAGAACAACATCACTGGCAGCGCCACAATCCCGGCCACTACGGCGAAGGTGCGACGTAAAAAGACTACATGTGCTGGAAACTCTTTATACAGATCCATGATTTTCTCCCCTATAGCTGGCCGGAAACGTTATCCGGAAAATTCAAAAGTGGTTATCTGGCTAAAATAGTACCGCTTTGTTTGTAATTTTACTACTCATCCGACCACTTATTTTCGTCCGTTTAGTGAATATTTACATTCCACCTGTAATTAAGTTACATAAAAGTTAACAGGATACTTATCATTAGTTAAATCAGGGTTTTGTCATTTTTATACTTTTTTTACACCCACCCCGCTGATTTTTGCGAAATCTTTGCGCCATAAATCCTACCTTTTGCACAAAGACAAATGTCACCCGGAGGTGAATTGTGAGTGCAGGTCTGATTGCTGGCATCGTGCTGGTGTTCCTGTTGTTGGGCTATCTGATTTATGCCCTGATTAATGCGGAGGCCTTCTGATGGTGGCCCAGGCATTTTTACTGATCGCCAGCTTCCTGCTGGTGCTTTTCTTACTCGCAAGGCCACTGGGAACCTGGCTGGCGCGGATGATTAACGGCGGCGCACTGCCTGCGGTTGGGGGCGTCGAAAAAGGAGTCTGGCGCGTTCTCGGTATAAACACCGAGGAGATGAACTGGCGTCAGTATCTGGTCGCCATTTTGCTGCTGAATATCGTCGGGCTGGCTGCGCTGTTCGCGATGCTGATGCTGCAGGGCATCCTGCCGCTGAACCCGCAGCAGCTGCCGGGCCTGTCATGGCATCTGGCGCTCAACACCGCGGTCAGTTTTGTCAGCAACACCAACTGGCAGTCCTATGCCGGGGAAACCACCCTGAGCTATTTCAGCCAGATGGTCGGGTTAACGGTGCAGAACTTCCTCTCTGCCGCCAGCGGTATCGCGGTGATCTTCGCCCTGACCCGCGCCTTTGCCCGTCAAAAAATTAACACGCTGGGTAACGCCTGGGTTGATCTCACGCGCATCACCCTGTGGGTGCTGCTGCCGATTTCTCTGCTGATTGCCCTGTTCTTTATCCAGCAAGGGACGTTGCAGAATCTCCTGCCCTACTCGTCTTACACTTCGCTTGAAGGGGTGAAACAGATGCTGCCGATGGGTCCGGTGGCGTCGCAAGAGGCGATCAAAATGCTCGGGACCAACGGCGGTGGCTTCTTTAATGCCAACTCGTCGCATCCGTTCGAAAACCCGACCGCGCTGACTAACGTCGTACAGATGCTGGCTATCTTCCTGATCCCCACCGCGCTGTGCTTTGCGTTCGGTGATGCGGTGAGCGATCGCCGTCAGGGCCGAACCTTGCTGTGGGCGATGTCCATTATCTTCGTGGTCTGCGCGGCGCTGGTGATGTGGGCGGAGTGGCAAGGTAACAGCCACTTCCTGCAGCTGGGTGCTGACAGCAGTATCAATATGGAAGGCAAAGAGAGCCGCTTCGGTATTCTCGCCAGCAGTCTGTATGCGGTGGTCACAACGGCGGCCTCCTGCGGGGCGGTGAATTCTATGCATGACTCTTTCACCGCACTGGGCGGGATGATCCCGATGTGGCTGATGCAGATTGGTGAAGTGGTCTTCGGCGGCGTCGGGTCTGGTCTGTACGGCATGCTGCTGTTCGTTCTGCTGGCGGTGTTTATCGCCGGGCTGATGATTGGCCGCACGCCGGAGTATCTGGGCAAGAAAATCGACGTGCGCGAGATGAAACTGACCGCCCTCGCTATCCTGGTCACACCGGCTCTGGTCCTGATCGGTACCGCACTGGCGCTGATGACTGAAGCCGGACGCAGCGGCATCTTCAACCCAGGCATCCACGGTTTTAGTGAAGTGCTGTACGCCGTCTCGTCTGCCGCCAACAACAACGGCAGCGCCTTTGCCGGGTTGAGCGCCAACTCACCGTTCTGGAACTGCCTGCTGGCGTTCTGCATGTTCTTCGGTCGTTTTGGGGTCATCGTGCCGGTGCTGGCTATCGCCGGGTCGCTGGTAAGTAAAAAAATTCAGCCCACCTCAACCGGTACGCTGCCGACACACGGCGCGCTGTTTATTGGCCTGCTGATTGGTACCGTCCTGCTGGTCGGTGCATTGACCTTTATCCCCGCCCTCGCGTTAGGCCCGGTCGCGGAACATCTTTCTTTACGCTAACTGAGCGGAGATATCAGTCATGAGTCGTAAACAACTGGCCCTCTTAGAACCGACCCTGGTTCGCCAGGCGTTGATGGATGCGGTGAAAAAACTTAGCCCGCGCGTGCAGTGGCATAACCCGGTGATGTTTATCGTCTGGATTGGCAGCGTGGTCACCACTGCGTTAGCCATCGCCATGAGCACCGGACACCTGACGGGCGATGCCTTCTTTACCGGCGCGATCAGCCTGTGGCTGTGGTTTACCGTGCTGTTTGCCAACTTTGCCGAAGCACTGGCGGAGGGCCGCAGCAAGGCGCAGGCCAACAGCCTGAAAGGGGTCAAAAAGACCGCCTTCGCCCGCAAACTGCGTGAGCCGAAATATGGCGCGCAGATGGATCACGTCCCGGCAGATGAACTGCGCAAAGGCGACGTGGTGCTGGTGGAAGCCGGGGACATCATTCCGTGTGACGGCGAAGTGCTTGAAGGTGGCGCGTCGGTGGACGAAAGCGCCATCACCGGGGAATCTGCGCCAGTGATCCGCGAGTCCGGTGGCGATTTTGCCTCGGTCACCGGCGGGACGCGCATTCTCTCCGACTGGCTGGTGATCCAGTGCAGCGTTAACCCTGGCGAAACTTTCCTCGACCGGATGATCGCGATGGTCGAAGGCGCGCAGCGTCGCAAAACGCCGAACGAAATCGCGCTGACCATTTTACTGGTGGCCCTGACCATCGTCTTCCTGCTGGCAACCGCCACCCTGTGGCCGTTCTCCGCTTACGGCGGCACGGCGGTGAGCGTCACTGTGCTGGTGGCCCTGCTGGTCTGCCTGATCCCCACCACCATCGGCGGCCTGCTGTCGGCGATTGGCGTGGCCGGGATGAGCCGGATGCTCGGCGCGAACGTGATCGCTACCAGCGGCCGTGCGGTCGAAGCGGCGGGCGACGTGGATGTGCTGCTGCTGGATAAAACCGGGACCATCACTCTAGGGAACCGTCAGGCGTCGGATTTCCTGCCTGCTCCGGGCGTCGATGAAAAAACGCTGGCCGACGCGGCGCAGCTCTCCTCGCTGGCGGATGAAACACCGGAAGGGCGCAGCATCGTGATTCTGGCGAAACAGCGCTTCAATCTGCGCCAGCGCGACGTACAAAGCCTGCACGCCACCTTTGTGCCCTTCACGGCGCAAACGCGGATGAGCGGGATTAACATCCAGGATCGCATGATCCGTAAAGGCTCGGTGGATGCCATTCGTCGCCACATCGAGGCAAACAATGGCCACTTCCCGCCGCAGGTTGATCAGCTGGTCGAAAGCGTGGCACGTCAGGGTGCTACGCCGCTGGTGGTGGCTGAAGGCGCCAATGTTCTCGGGGTGATTGCCCTGAAAGATATCGTCAAAGGCGGCATTAAAGAACGCTTTGCTCAGCTGCGCAAAATGGGGATCAAAACGGTGATGATCACCGGGGATAACTCTCTGACCGCCGCCGCGATTGCCGCCGAAGCGGGGGTGGATGATTTCCTCTCTGAAGCGACGCCGGAAGCAAAACTGGCGCTGATCCGTCAGTACCAGGCGGAAGGCCGTCTGGTGGCGATGACCGGCGACGGCACTAACGACGCTCCGGCGCTGGCTCAGGCCGACGTGGCGGTAGCGATGAACTCCGGGACTCAGGCCGCGAAGGAAGCAGGCAACATGGTCGATTTGGATTCTAACCCGACCAAGCTGATCGAAGTGGTCCACATCGGGAAACAGATGCTGATGACGCGTGGGTCGCTCACCACCTTCAGTATCGCCAACGATGTGGCGAAATACTTCGCCATTATCCCGGCGGCGTTTGCAGCGACCTATCCGCAGTTGAACGCCCTGAACGTAATGCACCTGCACTCCCCGGCCTCGGCAATTCTCAGCGCCGTCATTTTTAACGCCCTGATTATTGTCTTCCTGATCCCACTGGCGCTGAAAGGGGTGAGCTATAAACCGCTGACCGCCGCCGCCATGTTGCGCCGCAACCTGTGGATTTACGGTCTTGGCGGATTAGTGGTGCCGTTTATCGGGATCAAAATTATCGACCTGTTACTGACCGCGTTCGGGCTGGTTTAAGAGAGAAATCAAATGACTATGTTACGTCCCGCTATACTTCTGTTTATTCTGCTGTCTCTTGTCACCGGCGGGCTGTATCCGCTGGTGACCACCGCGCTGGGCCAGTGGTGGTTTAAGGATCAGGCAAACGGCTCGCTGATACTGCAAAACGGTGAGAACCGTGGTTCGCGCCTGATTGGGCAGTACTTTACCGACGCGGGCTACTTCCAGGGGCGTCCTTCCGCCACCGCAGAAAGCCCGTATAATCCAATGGCTTCGGGCGGCAGCAACCTGGCCGGGAGTAATCCTGAGCTGGATAAAGCCGTGAGCGAGCGCATTAGCGCCCTGCGCGCGGCCAATCCGCAGGCAAGCGCAAGCGTGCCGGTTGAGCTGGTTACCGCATCCGCAAGCGGACTGGATTACAGCCTGACACCTGCCGCCGTGGCGTGGCAAATTCCACGCGTCGTTGCCGCACGCGGGCTGACCACCGAACAGGTCACAAAACTGGTGGCCGAACACACGCAAAAACCGCTGGTCAGCTTTCTTGGCATGCCGGTCGTAAACATTGTTGAGCTGAATATGTCGCTGGACGCGTTAAGGAAAAACTAAATGACCGACGAGCCCCTGCGTCCGAATCCGGACAGGCTGCTTGAACAGACCGCTGAAGCGCATCGCGGCAAATTAAAAGTGTTTTTCGGCGCCTGTGCGGGCGTCGGGAAAACCTACGCCATGCTGACAGAAGCGCAGCGTTTACGGGCCCAGGGGCTGGATATTCTGATTGGCGTGGTGGAAACCCACGGACGCAAGGAGACAGCGGCGCTGCTGGAGGGGCTGGCGACACAGCCCGCTCGGCGCATCAACCACCGCAGCCGTCTGGTCACCGAGTTTGATCTCGACGCCGCCCTTGCCCGCCGCCCCGCCCTGATTCTGATGGACGAACTGGCGCACAGCAATGCGCCAGGCTCTCGTCACCCCAAGCGCTGGCAGGATGTTGAAGAGCTGCTGGAAGCGGGTATCGACGTCTTTACCACCGTTAACGTGCAACATCTGGAAAGCCTGAATGACGTCGTCAGCGGCGTCACTGGCATCCAGGTACGCGAAACCGTCCCCGATCCCTTTTTTGATTCCGCCGATGAAGTGGTGCTGGTCGACCTGCCCCCGGACGATCTGCGCCAGCGTCTGCACGAAGGCAAAGTTTATATCGCCGGGCAGGCCGAACGTGCCATCGAACATTTTTTCCGCAAAGGGAACCTGATTGCCCTGCGCGAACTGGCACTGCGGCGCACCGCCGACCGGGTGGACGATCAGATGCGCGCCTGGCGAGATCGACAGGGGCAGGATCGGGTCTGGCACACCCGCGACGCTGTTTTGTTGTGCATTGGGCATAACAGCGGCAATGAGAAACTGGTACGCACTGCCGCCCGGCTGGCGGCTAAATTTGGCAGCGCCTGGCATGCAGTTTATGTTGAGACGCCGCACCTGCACGCCCTGCCTGAGAATCAGCGGCGCGCGATCCTTAGCGCCCTGCGTCTGGCGCAGGAGCTAGGTGCGGAAACCGCCACTCTGTCCGATCCGGCAGAAGATAAAGCCATTCTACGCTACGCCCGCGAGCACAATCTCGGCAAAATCGTCATTGGTCGCCGCCAGAACCGCCGCTGGTTCAGCCGCGAATCCTTTGCCGATAAACTGGCAAAACGCGCGCCGGATCTGGATCTGGTGATTGTCGCGCTTGATGAAAAACCCGCTCCCCTGCCCGGTCGCACCCCTGATGCGCGCACCTTTGGTGACAAATGGCGCATCCAGCTCAGAGGCTGTCTGGTGGCGACGGTGCTGTGCGCTTTAATTACCATTGTCGCCAGCCAGTGGCTGATTGCCTTTGACGCCGCCAACCTGGTGATGATCTATCTGCTCGGCGTAGTGGTAGTGGCATTGCTGTACGGGCGTTGGCCGTCGGTACTCGCCACGGTGATTAACGTCGCCAGCTTTGACCTCTTCTTTATCGCCCCGCGCGGGACGCTCGCCGTGTCGGATGTGCAGTACATTTTGACCTTCGCGGTGATGCTCACCGTCGGGCTGGTGATCGGTAATCTCACCGCCGGCGTGCGCTATCAGGCGCGTATCGCCCGCTACCGCGAACAGCGTACGCGACACTTGTATGAGATGTCGAAATCACTGGCGGTCGGGCGCACGCCGCTGGATATCGTCCAGACTAGCGAGCAGTTTATTCGTTCCACCTTCCAGGCCAGCAGCCTGATTTTGCTTCCGGACGAGCACGGAAAATTACGCCCGCTGACCTCCGCCACTGGCATGACCCCCTGGGATGAAGCCATTGCTCGCTGGAGTTTTGATAAAGGTCTACCTGCGGGAGCCGGCACGGACACCCTGCCCGGTGTACCGTATCTGATTTTGCCCCTGCGCAGCGCCGACAAAACGCTCGGGCTGGTGATTGTTGAGCCGTCGAATTTACGCCAGCTGATGATCCCGGAACAGCAGCGTCTGCTGGAGACCTTTACCCTGCTGGTCGCCAGCGCCCTGGAGCGTCTGGCGTTGACCACCAGCGAAGAACAGGCGCGGCTGGCGAGCGAGCGCGAGAGCATTCGTAACTCTCTGCTGGCGGCGCTGTCGCACGATCTGCGCACTCCGCTCACCGTGCTATTTGGTCAGTCGGAGATCCTGACGCTGGATCTGGCGGCGGAAAATTCCCCGCACGCACTGCAGGCCAGCGAAATCCGCCAGCACGTGCTGAACACCACCCGGCTGGTCAATAATTTGCTCGACATGGCGCGCATTCAGTCCGGCGGATTTAACCTGAAAAAAGAGTGGCTGACGCTGGAAGAGGTGGTCGGCAGTGCGTTGAAAATGCTGGAGCCGGGCCTGGGCGGGCGGCATATTACCCTCGATATGCCAGAACCGCTGACGCTGATCCACGTCGACGGGCCGCTGTTTGAACGGGTGCTGATCAACTTGCTGGAGAACGCAGCGAAATACGCCGGTGCAAAAGCGGAAATTGGCCTCAATGCGGGCGTCTACCATCAGGCACTCCGCCTCGAAGTGTGGGACGACGGGCCAGGAATTCCGGCGGGTCAGGAAGCCGCTATATTTGAGAAGTTTGCACGCGGGAATAAAGAGTCGGCGATACCCGGCGTCGGGCTGGGGCTGGCAATTTGCCAGGCGATTGTTGACGTTCACGGCGGGACGATTACCGCCCATAACCGCCCGGAAGGCGGGGCCTGTTTTTGTGTTACACTTCCGCTAGATGTCCCGCCAGAACTTGATGAATTACCAGAGGATTTGTGATTAACGTCCTGATTGTCGAAGATGAACTCGCTATTAGTCGTTTCGTGCGCGCTGCGCTGGAAGGCGACGGCTTGCGCGTGTATGACGCCGGGACATTACAGCGGGGGCTTATCGAAGCCGCCACCCGCAAACCCGATCTGGTTATCCTTGATCTCGGCCTGCCCGACGGTGACGGCCTCGATTTTATCCGCGAAGTGCGCCAGTGGAGCCAGATGCCGATCATTGTGCTCTCTGCGCGCGCCGAAGAGACGGACAAAATTGCAGCGCTGGATGCCGGGGCCGACGACTATCTCAGTAAGCCGTTTGGTATTGGCGAACTTCAGGCGCGACTGCGCGTAGCAATGCGCCGCCACAGTGCGACCACGCCTTCCGACCCGGTGTATACCTTTTCGGATATTCAGGTCGATCTGCCTGCACGTCGCATCCTGCGCGGCGCAGAAGAGATTCATCTCACCCCAATTGAGTTTCGCCTGCTGGCGGTGCTCCTCAACAATCACGGCAAAGTCCTGACCCAACGCCAGCTGTTGAACCAGGTTTGGGGACCGAACGCCGTCGAGCATAGTCACTATTTACGCATATATATGGGCCACCTTCGTCAGAAGCTGGAGATGGACCCCGCACGCCCCCGCCATTTATTAACTGAAACCGGTATCGGTTATCGGTTCATGCTTTGAATATTTATTCAGAATTAACTCAATTCAATTAATACAACTTAATGTTACGTATTTAATTATTAAGTGGACGCATATATATGCTCCCTTTAAAATAAACAAACACATCAGAAATACATTGTATTAACATTATTAATACAAACCAGCGTTATGCACTGCTCTATTCATGCAAAACGAATATTTATTTCTGATATGATCGGTTATTGGTGATCTTCTTCACGGTTTGCTGCCTTTTCATGGATAAAATGGCCTTGCTTTCAATTACTGAAAGGAAATGTACTCATGGAAAACAACAATCGTTTAATGCCTCATATTAGGCGGACAACACATATTATGATGTTCGCCCACCGCAATAGCTTTGATTTTCATTTCTTCAACGCCCGGTAGTCCTTCGACCCAGGGCGCGTCTGCTTACAGGTTATCCTGAAAACTCCTGACTTACAGGTACTTGCCTGTGGGCGCTGCGCTCCTTTCCCTTAAATCCGCTTTTTTCCGTCACCGGACGGCGTGGATTTATTTCATCTAAAAGCAATTAACTGATTTTTTATCAGCGGCCCCTCTTTGCTTTTTTTTCCGGAATATTTCGATTTCATTTTTATACGAAGTCGAAGGACAAATATTGCCTAAAATAAAGAGATAATTATGAAGATGTTAAAAATCGCGGCCAGCCGCGCTTGCCCGGACTGCTTTACAACCACACGTGAAATGACTGATGTCACAGCGACGGATTATATTGATGTTGCTGCCGTTGTTCTGGCCGTTGGCGATATATTTAATGGCACCATAGAAGAAATAGAAGCCACTGGATTTGAAATTCCGGTATTTATCGCCACACACAAAGAAGAGATTGTCCCAGCAGAATATTTACCGCGCATTCAGGGTGTTTTTGAGTGCAACGACACCAGCAACGATTTCTACGGGCGTCAGCTTGAAGCGGCTGCCCTGAAGTATGAAACCCAGCTGCGCCCGCCGTTCTTCCGTGCGCTGGTCGATTACGTTAAACAAGGCAATAGCGCCTTTGACTGCCCAGGGCATCAGGGGGGCCAGTTCTTCCGCCGTCACCCGGCCGGGAATCAATTCGTTGATTTCTTCGGTGAGACGCTGTTCCGCTCTGACCTGTGTAATGCCGACGTGGCAATGGGCGATCTGCTCATTCACGAAGGTGCGCCGTGCACGGCACAAAAACATGCGGCCAAAGTGTTTAACGCCGACAAAACCTACTTCGTGCTGAACGGAACATCATCGTCCAATAAAGTGGTGCTGAATGCCCTGTTGACGCCAGGCGACCTGGTGCTGTTCGACCGCAACAACCACAAATCCAATCACCACGGCGCACTGTTGCAGGCGGGAGCCACGCCGGTTTATCTGGAAACCGCGCGCAACCCGTACGGCTTTATCGGCGGGATAGATGCGCATTGCTTCGAAGAGAACTATCTGCGTGAACTGGTGGCTGAAGTGGCACCGGGCCGCACCCGCGATCAGCGCCCGTTCCGCCTGGCGGTGATCCAGCTTGGCACTTATGACGGCACCATCTATAACGCTCGTCAGGTTGTCGATAAAATTGGTCATCTGTGTGACTACATTCTGTTTGACTCTGCGTGGGTAGGCTACGAGCAATTTATTCCGATGATGGCGGATTGTTCCCCGCTGCTGCTGGAACTGAACGAGAACGATCCGGGGATCCTGGTTACCCAGTCGGTGCATAAACAGCAGTCCGGGTTCTCTCAGACTTCGCAAATTCACAAGAAAGACAGCCACATCAAAGGCCAGCAGCGCTACGTTCCGCACAAACGCCTGAACAATGCCTTTATGATGCACGCCTCCACCAGCCCGTTTTATCCGTTGTTTGCCGCTCTGGACATCAACGCCCGGATGCACGAAGGCCAAAGCGGACGCAACATGTGGATGGACTGCGTGGTGAATGGCATTGAAGCCCGCAAATTAATCCTGCAAAACTGTCAGTTTATCCGCCCGTTTGTGCCAGATATGGTCGACGGAAAACCGTGGGAAAGCTGGCCGACGGCGGAGATTTCCTCTGACCTGCGCTTCTTCCACTTTGTACCGGGAGAAAATTGGCATGCGTTTGAAGGCTACGCTGAGCATCAGTATTTTATCGATCCGTGCAAATTGCTGCTGACCACGCCGGGCATCAACGCCCGTACCGGTGAGTATGAAGATTTCGGCGTACCGGCCACAATCCTCGCCAACTTCCTGCGTGAAAACGGCGTGGTGCCGGAGAAATGCGACCTCAACTCAATCTTGTTCCTGCTGACCCCTGCTGAGGATATGGGCAAGTTGCAGCAACTGATTGCCCAACTGGTGCGTTTTGAGAAATTGCTGGAAACCGACGCGCCGCTCAAAGAAGTATTGCCGTCACTCTACAAACAGCATCCTGAACGTTACGCCGGTTATTCCCTGCGCCAGATTTGCCAGGAGATGCACGATCTCTACGCCCGCCACAACGTGAAACAGCTGCAAAAAGAGATGTTCCGCAAGGCGCATTTCCCGCCAGTGAAGATGAATCCACAGGAGGCGAATTACGCCTATCTGCGCGGCGAAGTGGAGCTGGTTTCCCTGCGTGATGCCGAAGGTCGTATTGCGGCTGAAGGGGCGCTCCCTTACCCACCGGGCGTGCTGTGCGTGGTCCCTGGCGAAGTGTGGGGCGATTCAGTGCTGCATTACTTCACCGCGCTGGAAGAAGGGATCAACCTTCTGCCGGGCTTTGCGCCTGAACTACAGGGCGTTTACGTCGAAGAGTGTGATGGTCGTAAACAGGTCCGCTGTTATGTCATTAAGCAGCCAACCGCACAGCCCACGCTGCTGAAAGGGGAAAAACTATGAGTAAGAAATCCAACAAGATGGGTGTGGTGCAGCTCACCGTATTGACGATGGTGAATATGATGGGCTCCGGCATCATCATGCTGCCGACCAAACTGGCGGAGGTCGGGACGATCTCCATTATCTCCTGGCTGGTGACAGCCGTCGGCTCGATGGCGCTGGCGTGGGCCTTTGCCAAATGCGGGATGTTCAGCCGCAAGTCCGGCGGGATGGGCGGTTACGCGGAGTATGCCTTCGGTAAGTCGGGCAACTTTATGGCCAACTACACTTACGGTGTGTCACTGCTGATTGCCAACGTGGCGATTGCTATATCGGCGGTCGGTTACGGTACGGAACTCTTCGGCGTCGCACTGACGCCGGTGCAGATTGGACTGGCGACCATCGGCGTGCTGTGGCTGTGTACCGTGGCTAACTTTGGCGGCGCACGCATTACCGGGCAGATTAGCAGTGTCACCGTCTGGGGCGTGATCATCCCGGTGGTGGGTCTGTGCATTATCGGCTGGTTCTGGTTTAGCCCGACGCTGTACGCAAACTCCTGGAACCCACATCACGTGCCGTTCTTTACGGCGGTCGGGTCGTCTATCGCCATGACGCTGTGGGCGTTCCTGGGGCTGGAATCGGCGTGTGCCAACGCTGAAGTCGTTGAGAATCCGGAACGCAATGTGCCGATCGCGGTGCTGGGCGGGACGTTGGGCGCAGCGGTAATTTATATCATCTCCACTAACGTGATTGCCGGGATCGTGCCAAACATGGATCTGGCGAACTCTACCGCACCGTTTGGCCTGGCGTTTGCGCAGATGTTCACCCCGGAAGTCGGGAAAGTGATCATGGGCCTGATGGTAATGTCTTGCTGCGGTTCGCTGCTCGGCTGGCAGTTCACCATTGCGCAGGTGTTTAAATCGTCCGCTGACTCCGGTTATTTCCCAAAAATCTTCTCCCGCGTCAGCAAAGCAGATGCGCCGGTTCAGGGCATGTTAGCGATTGTGATTTTCCAGAGCGGTTTGTCGCTGATGACCATTAGCCCGTCGCTGAACAGCCAGTTCAACGTGCTGGTCAACCTGGCGGTGGTGACCAACATCATTCCGTACATTCTGTCGATGGCGGCGCTGGTGATTATTCAGAAGATGGCGAACGTCGACCCGCGCAAAGCGAAGATCGCGAATTTCGTGGCGCTGGTCGGGGCGATTTATAGCTTCTATGCCCTCTACTCTTCCGGACAGGAAGCAATGCTGTACGGCGCGATGGTGACGTTTATGGGCTGGACGCTGTACGGGCTGGTGTCGCCGCGGTTTGAGTTGAAGAATAAGCACAGTTAAAAAAGGTAAAAGCAAAACGGCAACCCGAAGGTTGCCGTTTTTAGTGTTTTCTCCCTCTCCCTGTGGGAGAGGGTTGGGGTGAGGGCATCAGACCGCAGAGCAGTTTTGTAGGCCGGGTAAGGCGCAGCCGCCACCCGGCAAACAGACCGCAGAGTTATGCGTTCTTCAGCACTTCACTCACAATCTCTACCGCTTCTTTCTCAATCAGCTTACGGTGTTCGTCGCCTAAGAAGCTTTCGCAGTAAATTTTGTACGCATCTTCCGTACCGGAAGGACGCGCAGCAAACCAGCCGTTCGCCGTCATCACTTTCAGGCCACCGATAGACGCGCCGTTACCCGGTGCCGCCGTCAGACGCGCGGTGATCGGGTCACCCGCCAGCGTATCCGCGCTCACCATCTCTGGAGAAAGCTTAGACAGCGCCGCTTTCTGCGCAGAAGTTGCACTGGCCTGAATACGGTTGTAGCTCGGCGCACCAAAGCGAGCGGCCAGCTCGTTGTAGTGCTCCTGCGGGTTCTTACCGGTGACCGCGGTAATTTCCGCTGCCAGCAGGCACATGATGATGCCGTCTTTATCCGTGGACCACGGCGTACCGTCGAAACGCAGGAATGACGCGCCCGCGCTCTCTTCGCCGCCAAAGCCAAAGCTGCCATCGTGCAAACCATCAACGAACCATTTGAAGCCCACCGGCACTTCTACCAGTTTACGGCCCAGATCGTTCACCACGCGGTCAATCATCGCGGAAGAGACCAGCGTTTTACCGACGGCCACCTCTTTGCCCCACTGTGGACGATGCTGGAACAGATAGTTGATCGCAACGGCCAGGTAGTGGTTCGGATTCATCAGGCCCGCAGGGGTGACGATACCGTGACGGTCGTAGTCGGGGTCGTTAGCAAACGCCAGATCGAACTTGTCACGCAGGGCCAGCAGACCGGCCATCGCACACTCGGAGGAGCAGTCCATACGGATGGCGCCGTCTTTGTCGAGGTGCATAAAGCGGAAGGTCTGATCAACCTGATCGTTAACGATGGTCAGATCCAGCTTGTAGAATTCGGCAATGCGCTTCCAGTATTCGATACCGGAGCCGCCGAGCGGGTCCACGCCCAGCTTCAGGCCCGCTTTTTGAATCGCGGCGATATCAACGATATCGGCCAGCCCTTCGATAAACGGCTGAACCAGATCCACTTCTTTCACATGACCGGAAGCCATCGCGGCATCCAGAGAAATACGTTTAACGCCTTTCAGACCGTCAGCCAACAGCGCGTTGGCGCGGTCTTCGACGACTTTGGTGACGTTGGTATCAGCCGGGCCACCGTTTGGCGGATTGTATTTGATACCACCGTCGTCCGGCGGGTTGTGCGAAGGGGTGATGACGATACCGTCAGCCTGCGCGCCGCCTTTTTTGTTGTGCACCAGAATGGCGTTCGAGACCGCAGGCGTTGGGGTATAGCCGTTGTCTTCCTGCACGATAACGTCAACGCCGTTCGCGGCCAGCACTTCCAGCACAGAAATGAATGCCGGTTCGGACAGCGCATGAGTGTCTTTACCGACATAGCACGGACCGGTCACACCATTTTTGGCGCGTTCTTCCGCGATGGCCTGGGCAATGGCCAGAATATGCGGTTCGTTAAAGCTGTGGCGCGCCGCGCTGCCACGGTGGCCAGACGTCCCAAACTTCACTGCGTGTTCTGCGTTACCCACTTCTGGCTTCAGTACATAGTACTGAGCGGTAAGCTGAGCGACGTTAATCAAATCGCTTTGTTGTGCAGGCTGACCCGCACGATCGTGATTTGCCATTGCCTGGTCCTTCCTGTGCAAGGGTTAAATGGTACCGCAAACCTTTTCAATCAATTCCGCCGGGAATTGCATCGACTGCATGATGTGTTCGACCATGCTGCATTTGCGTCCGGTATTGGTATTGGTGATCACCCAGTACGGCGTACCAGGGACATGTTTAGGCTTGGTTTGATTGCCGTTTGCAATCAGCGTCTGCTCGTCGATCGCGAAGTAGACGCGGGTACGGCCATGAAGCGAATCGGTGGCTTCAGCAAACGCTTTGTTATCCAGTGAATAGAGTGTAGACAGCACCAGCATAAAGCGATTAACCGCTTTTTTCTGCTCGGCGTATTCATCGGAAAGCAGCAGTTCACGCACCGCGCGCACTTTATCTTTCACCGGAGCGACGGCTTTAACTTCAGCAACCGCATTTGGCTGACGAACCTCTTTAGAAACCGGAGTTGCAGGCTGTGAGGCGGCGGAAAATTTCAGCATACGCCGTAAAATGTCGGACGCACTCTCGCCAATATGTCGCGTGTGGCTGGCAATATACTGATAGAGCTCATCATCAACTTCGATTGTTTTCATCTTAATCCAGTGCAATATCTTATCTGAATACAAGTCGTTGGGATTATAAGGGCTAATCCCAACCGCGAATAGGGTCAAGCCCGGCCAGCGGCAAAAAGTCAGATTAAACTGGAACCTTGCAGCCGGGCGGCAGAATGGTCAACATAATACCCTAACCTGACACCTGTAAAAAAAGAACTTTGCCATGAAATTGAATAGCCGAGCGCAATCTGCACAATCGCCGAACAATAATTCCCCCATCGTACTGGTTCATGGCCTGTTTGGCAGTCTCGATAACCTGGGCGTGCTGGCGCGCGATCTGGTGGCCGATCACGATATCCTGCAGGTGGATATGCGCAACCACGGGCTTTCCGATCGCAGCCCGGAGATGACCTACAGCGTGATGGCGCAGGATCTGCTGGATACGCTCGATGCGAACAATATTGAAAAGGCGACGCTGATTGGCCATTCGATGGGTGGCAAAGCGGTGATGGCGCTGACGGCGCTGGCGCCTGAGCGTATCGATCAGCTGGTAGTGATTGATGTCGCGCCGGTGGATTATGACGTGCGCCGTCACGACGAAATTTTTGCCGCCATTAATGCCGTGACCGATGCTGGCGTGTCGACTCGCCAGCAAGCCGCTGCGGTAATGCGCGAGCATCTTGATGAAGAAGGCGTGGTGCAGTTTCTGCTGAAATCATTCGTCGATGGCGCATGGCGTTTTAATGTGCCAGTGCTGTGGGACCAGTATTCGAATATTGTCGGCTGGAAGAAGGTTCCGGCCTGGCCGCACCCTACCCTGTTCATTCGCGGGGGCAATTCTCCGTATGTGACCGACGCGTATCGCGACGCCCTGTTGGCGCAATTCCCACAGGCGCGTGCGCATGTGATTGCCGGAGCCGGGCACTGGGTTCACGCCGAAAAACCAGAAGCGGTGCTGCGAGCAATACGCCGCTATCTCTCTGATAACGCGATTTGATTAAAAAGCCAGCGACTGATTGCCCGCAGGCTAGCAGTCGTTGGCGTGCAGGTTGACGTCATGTATGATGTCGCGCTCATCGCCCCGGCAATAGCAGGGCTGCTTGTTTTCCCCCGAAGTCTCTGAATCATGGCCAAAGAACAAACGGACCGCACGACATTAGATCTGTTCGCGACTGAACGTCGACCGGGACGACCAAAAACCAATCCGCTTTCGCGTGATGAACAGTTGCGCATCAATAAGCGCAATCAGCTGAAACGCGACAAGAGTCGTGGGCTTAAACGCGTCGAGCTAAAACTCAACGCGGAGGCTGTCGACGCCTTAACGGAGCTGGCCGATGCGCGCGAGATTAGCCGCAGTGAGCTGATTGAAGAGATGCTGATGGCACAACTTCAGGCATGGCGCAGCACCAGGTGATCGTCCGAAAATCCACCCAATAGTCCTTTTCATGTAGCACAGAGTGCAGTCCCGCGTGATAGCTGTTTCCGCAGACTTCCCTGTTCTGCTATGATTGCCCTTATCCGTGGACAAATTGCGCCACCATACCATTAAGTTTCAAGAGGTTATTTCACTCATGGCAATCATCGGCATTTTTTTCGGCAGCGATACCGGTAATACCGAAAACATCGCAAAAAACATTCAAAAACAGCTTGGTAAAGACGTTGCCGACGTGCATGACATTGCTAAGAGCAGCAAGGAAGATCTCGAAGGCTACGATATTCTGCTGCTCGGCATTCCGACCTGGTACTACGGCGAAGCGCAGTGTGACTGGGATGATTTCTTCCCGACGCTGGAAGAAGTCGATTTCAACGGCAAGCTCGTGGCCCTGTTTGGCTGCGGCGACCAGGAAGACTACGCGGAATACTTCTGTGATGCGCTGGGGACTATTCGCGACATCATTGAACCACGCGGTGCCGCGATCGTCGGCCACTGGCCAACGGCGGGCTATCATTTCGAAGCCTCTAAAGGCCTGGCGGACGACGATCACTTTGTCGGACTGGCGATTGACGAAGACCGTCAGCCAGAATTGACCGCAGAGCGCGTCGACAAGTGGGTAAAACAGATCCGCGAAGAACTGCACCTCGACAATATTCTGAACGCCTGATCAAATCTGTGAGGCATGGCGATTTACGCCATGCCTCATTGATAGATAATTCCAATCAAAATAATTGCTACAAATTTTTAACTTTTGTGTTCATACCTGTACAATGTCCCAGGGTTACAGTGGATGCCATCGAACAAGTTTGTTGGTGATACCACGTTTTTATAAGCATACTTTGCTTGAGACTTGCAGTTTTCATTTAGGCATGGCAGTTCTATAATGAGACGCATTATCCCAACTGCATTTTCTTTCATTTCCTCTAAAGAAGTGAACCGTTTAGCAACAGGACAGATTCCGCATGACTGACAACAATACCGCATTAAAGAAGGCTGGCCTGAAAGTGACGCTTCCTCGTTTAAAAATCCTGGAAGTTCTGCAAGGACCGGACAACCATCACGTCAGTGCGGAAGACTTATACAAACGTCTGATCGACATGGGCGAAGAGATTGGACTGGCGACCGTATACCGCGTTCTGAACCAGTTTGATGACGCCGGAATTGTCACCCGCCACAATTTTGAAGGCGGTAAATCCGTTTTCGAACTGACGCAGCAGCATCACCACGATCACCTGATTTGCCTCGACTGCGGCAAGGTGATTGAGTTTAGCGATGACTCTATCGAAGCACGTCAGCGTGAAATTGCCACTCGTCATGGCATCCGTCTGACCAACCATAGCCTGTATCTGTATGGTCACTGTGCAGAAGGCGATTGCCGCGAAAACGAGCACGCTCACGATACAAAATAATCGTGTTTTCATACTCTGAGCCAACCTGACGGTTGGCTTTTTTTTGCCTGAAATAAATGCAAAAACGCCCGGCGAGCTTTCGCTGCCGGGCGTTAATCAACGCGAATTACTGCGCGTTATTGTTGCGAATTTCCTGCCAGAGCTGACCGCAATCGGCTTTCACCGCTTCGCCATTACCCGTCTTACGCGCCTGGATGCAGGCCTGGTAATCCATCACGCGGACGTTTTCCTGCGTGGCGAACTGCTCATGTGCCTTTTCTTTCTTCAGCACCGTCAGCACGCTCTGACAGGCCTGGATTTTTTCCGGCGAGCCTTCAGCGGTATTGATACAGGTGCTGTAAGCCTCTTTGAGACGAGAATCTTCTTTCGGGGCCTGAGGCTGAGCGCACGCAGCCAGTCCTGATGCCAGTACTGCGACAATGACTAATTTCTTCAACATGTCGGTCTCCATTCCGGCGGGAATGTCCCGCCGGACAGTTCATCAGAAGATGGTAAATGGCGCGATAACCATGAATTTCACGTCACGCTCATCCTGGAAGATGTTGCCGTAACCGCCTGCATAGCTTGGAATGTCGGAATGGTTGTCATACTGCGTGAAGTGCAGTTTGAACATAGTGCCTTTAGCGCGACCGTCCTGCAGGGTGTACATCGCATCGAGACTGTAAGAAGACTCTTTCAGGCGATAGTTAGGATCGTAGTAAGCGTCTGGCGTCGCCATGTCACCCGGCTTCGCATCCCATGCGTAAGCGTAGGAAGCACCCACTGCCCAGCCCGGAAGATTCCAGTTTTTCAGGTCATACATCGCACCGAAGAAGAGTGCTTTTTCGCCGTCGGCGTTGAAGTCAGAGCGGTTATCCCACCAGATATCCAGACGACCGTTGGACGAGGCGTAGGTTGGCGTCATACGCTGAAGGAAGTAGCCCTGCTGCCCTTCGGCTTTGACGTAAGTCCCTTCGAGGCGTAAATCCACCTGCCCGATTTTGTAACCAAAAGTCAGCGCCTGCAGCCATGCGGTGCCGTCATACAGATCGTTCACGCTGCCATCGCTAACCTTGTCGCGTGTGCCGTAGAACTGGTAGCTGGTGGTCAATGGGCCACCAACGATATCAAATTTGTAGCTGGCTTTGGCGAAGTACTGATCGACATAACCTTCAGCCTGACCAAACGCCGCTTCCAGCACGAGATCGTTTTTGAAGTCATATTTCGCGCCGAGAGAGTGGAGATATTCCACGCGGGTCTTTTTATCGTTTTGGTAGAACTTGTCCATCTCGATGTGCCACGGCGCTTTGTACTCGTTGGTCCACATGTAGGAGAAGCTCAACGCGCCCGCATCGCCGTAATCAAAGTTTGCCCCAGCTTCAGCACCCTGATAGGTACCCGGCATAAAGCTCCAGTGTGGTGCTAACAGCGTCTGGCCGGTTGGCTGAATGTAACCGCCACGCGCCCATACTGGTCCGTATTTGAATTTCGCGGCCGCTTTATACAGGCTGATCCCGCTCTTATCGCCAGACCAGTCTTCTTTGTAGGCTTTATTACTGGAGGAGAACGCGATTTCGTTCGGGTGCGCGCTGTCGCCGTTTTCCGCCATTTCGATAGCGGTGAACGCAGCAATATCCAGACCGAACATATCAGCGGCATAACCCGACTGGAAATCCAGGTTGGCATTCCAGGTGGAGTGAGAAAGGTTTACTTTGTATTTGTCGCCATCGGTGACGTCTTTACGGTCACGTTCACGTTGCCAGTAATAGATACCGCCCGTGAGTGTCGAATCATCGATAAAGCCTGCTGCCTGAACCTGCGGAGCTGCAATAAAGCCCGACATTGCTGTCACACCGGCGATAGCCAGCGCCAGCGCACTACGTTTGCCACTGAACGTACGCATAGATTGTTCCTCTTTGACGAATAAAAGCGCCTTAAACGGCGAAAAATCTAAAAGACCTAATGGTCAGGGGTAGTCAGAAATACCCTCGAATTAACTACCGCCTTTAGACTATTTTTCGCGACGCGAATTATCAATGCTTTTCAGTGAGCAAAATGCAGGATTATGACGAAGTGCACATAATTGGTAGCGATTTGAAACATATCGCTTCCGACAAGGCTTAAGCGGAAAAAATCGGTAAAATTCAGTAGGTAAACTTATTTGATAGCGCTTACATCTCTTTATTCGACTTAATTCAAGTTACTCGAAACTTTATTAAAAAAAATAAGTAGCAGCTCATTGACGCACTATTTTTACGTCACAAATATTCACTTCAAGTAATCGCATGATCGATAAGCAAAAAAAACGCCGCGTTAAGCGGCGTTTGTCTCTCATTGACCAGGCTTACTCGCCAGCTTTGGCCCAGGTATCACGCAGACCAACGGTACGGTTAAATACCAGTTTGGTAGCGGTTGCATAGCGGCTGTCAAGGCAGAAGTAACCTTCGCGCTCGAACTGATATGCTTTACCCGCTTCGGCTGTTTTCAGGGAAGGTTCTGCATAACCCTGCTTGATAACCAATGATTCCTGGTTGATGGTCGCCAGGAAATCTTCCGCCGCGCCAGGGTTCGGAATGCTGAACAGACGATCGTAAAGACGAATTTCGACCGGCAGCGCGTGTGCTGCGCTCACCCAGTGAATCACGCCTTTCACTTTGCGTCCGTCCGCGGGGTCTTTGCTCAGGGTCTCTGCGTCGTAGCTGCAGAAGATAGTGGTGATGTTGCCTTCGGCGTCTTTCTCAACGCGCTCAGCTTTAATCACGTACGCATTGCGCAGGCGAACTTCTTTGCCCAGCACCAGACGTTTGTACTGCTTGTTCGCTTCTTCGCGGAAGTCAGCGCGATCGATCCAGATCTCAGCGCTGAACGGCACTTCACGGCTGCCCATTTCCGGTTTGTTCGGATGGTTCGGCATGGTGACCTGCTCGCTTTCGCCCTGCGGGTAGTTTTCGATAACCAGTTTAACCGGATCGATAACTGCCATAGCGCGCGGCGCGTTTTCGTTCAGATCTTCGCGAATGCAGGATTCCAGAGACGCCATCTCAATGGTGTTGTCCTGCTTGGTCACGCCGATACGTTTGATGAACTCGCGAATAGCCGCTGCGGTATAGCCACGACGACGCAGACCAGAGATAGTCGGCATACGCGGGTCATCCCAGCCTTCGACGTGCTTGTCGGTCACCAGCAGGTTCAGCTTACGCTTGGACATCACGGTGTATTCCAGATTCAGACGAGAGAATTCGTACTGACGCGGATGCACAGGGATGGTGATGTTATCCAGAACCCAATCGTACAGACGACGGTTGTCCTGGAACTCCAGCGTACACAGAGAGTGCGTAATGCCTTCCAGCGCATCGCTGATGCAGTGGGTGAAGTCGTACATCGGGTAGATGCACCACTTGTTGCCAGTCTGGTGGTGCTCGGCAAATTTAATGCGATACAGCACCGGATCGCGCATCACGATGAACGGTGACGCCATGTCGATTTTGGCACGCAGACAGGCTTTGCCTTCTTCGAAACCACCTGCACGCATTTTCTCGAACAGCGCGAGGTTTTCTTCGACGCTGCGATCGCGGAACGGGCTGTTTTTACCCGGCGCCGTCAGCGAGCCACGGTATTCGCGGATTTCGTCAGCAGACAGCTCGTCAACGTAGGCCAGGCCTTTGTTGATAAGCTCTACGGCGTACGCGTGCAGCTGATCGAAATAGTCCGAGGAGTAGCAGATATCGCCAGACCAGCTGAAGCCTAACCATTGCACGTCGTTCTTAATGGACTCAACGTATTCGATGTCTTCTTTAACAGGGTTAGTGTCATCGAAACGCAGGTTGCATTGGCCCTGGTAGTCTTGCGCAATGCCAAAGTTCAGGCAGATGGATTTCGCATGACCGATATGCAGGTAGCCGTTTGGCTCCGGCGGGAAACGGGTATGAACTGTGGTGTGCTTACCACTGGCCAGATCTTCATCGATGATCTGGCGAATAAAGTTACTCGGGCGGGCTTCAGCCTCACTCATCGTGGATTCCTCAAAGCGTCAACAACGTATAACGGGATATGATCTTATAAGCCGGACGTAGTGACAACCTTTAGTTATGCAAAAAATGGCTTTGAAGTGAATATTGGGGAGGATTGCTGCAAAAAAAAGCGGCGGAGGATTACCCCCGCCGCTTAAGGCATGACTCTACTCAGGAGCGATTACTTGCCTTTAATCTCGTACAGTGGCGTTTGACCGGCAACGACCTGACCTTTCGCCTGGAGAACCAGACCGCTAAAGTCGTCGATGTTGCTGCAAACAACCGGGCTAATCATGGAGCGCGCATTGGCGTTCAGGAAGTCCAGATCCATTTCCAGAATCGGCTGACCTGCCACCACTTCGGCACCCTCTTCAACCAGACGCGTGAAGCCTTGACCACCCAGGGCAACGGTGTCGATACCCATGTGGACCACGATCTCAGCACCCTTCTCAGTTTCGAGGCAGAACGCATGGTTGGTGTTGAAGATTTTCACGATGGTGCCGGCTGCTGGAGAAACCACGGTTTTTTCCGTTGGTTTCACTGCTACGCCGTCACCGACCGCTTTGCTGGCGAATGCTTCATCAGGAACCTGCTCCAGGGCAACGACTTCACCGGTGACTGGAGAAACCAGCGCCGCGATGGTGGTAGCGTTAGGAACCGCCTGAGGTTTAGCCGCAACAGGTGCAGCGGCGACAGGAGCAGCTTCAGAAGCCGCTACCGGACCGGTGGTTTTCATGGCGTTAGCGATTTTTTCCGCCACGAAGCCTACGATAATCTGCACGCTGGTTTTGTTCAGACGAATCACACCAGATGCACCCAGGCGTTTTGCCAGCGCTTCGTTAACCAGAGAAGAATCTTTCACGTTGAGGCGCAGACGCGTGATACAGGCGTCGATGCCGGTCAGGTTGTCAGAACCACCAACAGCGGCGATGTACTGACGCGCCAGGCCTGCAACGTCCTGCTCTTTATCACCACTCACATTCACGTCCTGGCCATCAGCTTCGCTACCGGCAACAGCCAGCTCGCGACCCGGAGTCATCAGGTTGAATTTGGTGATAGTGAAGCGGAACACCACGTAGTAAATCACGAAGAACACCAGACCCTGAGGGATCAGCATCCACCAGTGAGTCGCCAGCGGGTTACGGGACGACAGCACCATATCCACCAGACCCGCACTGAAGCCGAAGCCTGCAATCCAGTGCATCGATGCAGCGATGAACACGGAGATACCGGTCAACACAGCGTGGATCACGTACAGAACCGGCGCCACGAACATGAAGGAGAATTCCAGCGGCTCGGTGATACCGGTGAAGAAGGCCGCAAATGCGCCCGCCATCATGATACCCAGAACTTTCGCTTTGTTCTCTGGACGTGCGCAGTGGTAGATGGCCAGCGCCGCACCCGGCAGACCGAACATCATAATCGGGAAGAAGCCCGCCTGATAACGACCGGTAATACCGACAATGCCTTTACCTGTTTCGATGGACTGTGCGCCGCCGAGGAAGTTAGGGATATCGTTAATACCTGCAACGTCAAACCAGAACACGGAGTTCAGGGCGTGGTGCAGACCGACCGGAATCAACAGACGGTTGAAGAAGGCGTAAATACCTGCGCCCGCAGAACCGAGTTTCTGAATGTGCTCACCGAAGTTTACCAGACCGTCGAAGATAACCGGCCAGACGTACATCAGGATGAACGCCACGGCGATCATGACGAAGGAGGTTAGAATCGGCACCAGACGACGGCCGCTGAAGAACGACAGCGCCTTCGGCAGCTCAACGCCGCTGAAGCGGTTGTACAGTTCTGCAGAGATGATACCCACGAGGATACCGACGAACTGGTTGCTGATCTTACCGAACGCAGCAGGCACCTGGTCCACTGGGATCTTCTGAATCATGGCAACCGCTGCCGGAGAACAGAGTGTGGTCAACACCAGGAAGCCCACAAAACCTGTTAATGCTGCTGCACCGTCTTTATCTTTGGACATACCGTAAGCGACACCAATCGCAAACAGTACAGACATATTGTCGATGATCGCGGAACCGGACTTGATGAACAGCGCCGCAAGTGCGTTATCACCACCCCAGCTTACTGGGTCAATCCAGTAGCCCACACCCATCAGAATTGCTGCCGCTGGCAGCGTGGCAACCGGCACCATCAGTGCGCGGCCAACCTTTTGTAAATAACCTAGAATACTCACTTGTGCTTCCCCCTATGAGACCCCGTTTAAGGCACGTTCTCAGCTGTTTTTTATTGTGTCACTAACTTATCGATACAGTTGATGAATCACTGGCATTCTGAGTGTGTGAGAAATTAATTCGTATCGCAAATTAAATGCATACTTTTTGTGAGTTTTGTCACCAAATTCCGTTATCAACCCTCCCTTTTGCTGGCTAACAGTGAAAACTTATTTTATCATTCAAAAAATCAAGTCGGATTGACCCCTGCCCTGCGTGATCCAGGTTACGCTTATTTAAGGTCAAGGCGCGCCATCCGCCCACTTTTTTTAACTTTAACTTTAGAGGTGAACAATGAGACTGATTCCCCTGGCTACAGCTGAACAAGTCGGTAAATGGGCTGCACGCCATATCGTTAACCGTATCAACGCGTTCAAACCTACTGCCGATCGTCCTTTCGTTCTCGGCCTGCCAACCGGTGGCACCCCGCTGACCGCGTATAAAGCTCTGGTCGAAATGCATAAATCAGGCCAGGTTAGCTTTAAACATGTTGTAACCTTCAACATGGACGAATACGTAGGCTTAGCGAAGGAGCATCCGGAGAGCTACCATAGCTTCATGCACCGCAATTTCTTTGATCACGTTGATATTCAACCTGAAAATATTAACCTGCTGAATGGCAACGCGCCTGATATTGACGCAGAATGCCGTCAGTACGAAGAAAAAATCCGCTCTTATGGCAAAATTAACCTGTTCATGGGCGGCGTGGGTAATGACGGTCATATCGCGTTCAACGAACCGGCTTCTTCACTGGCCTCTCGTACCCGTATTAAAACCCTGACCCATGACACCCGCGTGGCAAACTCCCGCTTCTTTGACGGCGACGTGAATCAGGTGCCTAAATACGCCCTGACCGTTGGCGTGGGCACCCTGCTGGATGCCGAAGAAGTGATGATTCTGGTGCTGGGCAATGTGAAAGCACAGGCGCTGCAAGCCGCCGTTGAAGGCAACGTGAACCACATGTGGACCATCAGCTGCCTGCAGCTGCATCCAAAAGCCGTGGTGGTATGCGACGAGCCATCTACGATGGAACTGAAAGTGAAGACGCTGAAATACTTCAACGAGTTAGAAGCTGAAAATATTAAAGGTCTGTAATTGACTAGCCGCCTCTTCCCAAAGAGGCGGCTGAATTTTTAAACCGGGGGTCTTATGTACGCTTTAACCCACGGTCGGATTTATACCGGCCATGAAATTCTGGATGACCATGCGATTGTTATCGCCAATGGCCTGATTGAACGTGTCTGCCCGCAGGCTGAACTGCCGCCGGAGATCGAACAACGCTCACTCAATGGAGCAATCATCTCCCCCGGTTTTATCGACGTCCAGCTGAACGGCTGCGGCGGCGTGCAGTTCAACGACTCGCCAGAGGCAGTCACCGTTGAAACGCTGGAGATCATGCAGAAAGCCAACGAGAAATCGGGCTGTACCAGCTATCTGCCAACACTCATTACCTCCGACGACGAATTAATGAAGCAAGGTATCCGCGTGATGCGTGAATACCTGGCGAAATATCCGCATCAGGCGCTGGGTCTGCACCTTGAAGGTCCGTGGCTGAACATCGTCAAGAAAGGCACGCATAACCCGAATTACGTGCGCAAGCCGGACGCCGAGCTGGTCGATTTCATGTGCGCCAACGCGGACGTGATCACCAAAGTAACGCTGGCGCCTGAAATGACCGGGCCAGAAGTGATAAGCCAACTGGCAGCCGCGGGTATCGTGGTTTCTGCGGGTCATTCCAACGCCACGCTCGCCGAAGCTAAAACCGGTTTCCGCGCAGGTATTACCTTTGCAACGCACCTTTATAACGCGATGCCGTACATTACCGGTCGTGAACCTGGGCTGGTCGGTGCGATTCTTGATGAGCCAGACGTTTACTGTGGCATTATCGCTGATGGCCTGCATGTGGATTACACCAATATCCGCAACGCGAAACGCCTCAAGGGCGATAAGCTGTGCCTGGTGACTGATGCCACGGCGCCAGCAGGGGCAAACATTGAGCAGTTCATTTTTGCTGGTAAAACAATATACTACCGCAATGGACTGTGCGTGGATGAGAACGGAACGCTGAGCGGCTCGGCGCTGACGATGATCGAAGGGGTACGTAACCTGGTTGAACATTGCGGCATTGCGCTGGATGAAGTGCTGCGTATGGCAACACTCTACCCGGCTCGCGCTATCGGCGTGGATAAAGAGCTGGGCGGTATCGCACCGGGCATGGTGGCCAACCTCACCGCCTTCACACGCGATTATAAAATTATTAAGACCATCGTTAATGGTAACGAGGTCGTCACTGAGTAAGTAAAAGTATGACATCTGGCGGACAAGCTCAAATTGGTAATGTTGACCTCGTTAAACAACTTAACAGTGCGGCGGTGTATCGCCTGATTGACCAGCATGGTCCAATCTCGCGCATACAGATTGCCGAACAGAGCCAGCTTGCACCCGCCAGCGTGACTAAAATCACGCGTCAGCTTATTGAGCGCGGCTTGATTAAAGAAGTCGATCAGCAGGCCTCCACCGGGGGCCGCCGCGCCATCTCTATCATTACTGAAACCCGCAATTTCCACGCCATTGGTGTGCGCCTGGGTCGTCATGACACCACGCTCACTCTGTACGATTTGAGCAGCAAAGTGGTGGCAGAAGAACACTATCCCCTGCCGGAACGCACGCAAGAAACGCTGGAACACGCCCTGCTGAATACCATTGCGCAGTTTATTGAAAGCTGCCAGCGTAAAATCCGCGAGCTGATCGCCATCTCGGTTATCCTGCCTGGCCTGGTCGACCCGGAAAGCGGCGTGATTCGTTATATGCCGCATATTCAGGTTGAAAACTGGGGGCTGGTCGGTGCGCTGGAAAAACGTTTCAACGTCACCTGTTATGTCGGGCACGATATTCGCAGTCTGGCGCTGGCGGAGCACTACTTTGGTGCGAGTCAGGATTGCGAAGACTCTATTCTGGTGCGCGTACACCGAGGAACAGGTGCCGGGATTATCTCCAACGGACGCATTTTTATTGGCCGTAACGGCAACGTCGGTGAGATTGGACACATTCAGGTAGACCCGCTTGGCGAGCGCTGCCACTGCGGCAATTTTGGTTGTCTGGAAACGGTCGCCGCCAATGCTGCGATTGAACATCGTGTGCGCCATTTGCTTGAACAAGGCTATCAAAGCCGCATCACGCTGGAAGACTGCAAGATCAACACCATCTGCAAAGCCGCCAACAAAGGCGACGCCCTCGCCTGCGAAGTGATTGAGCAAGTGGGCCGTCATTTGGGCAAAACCATCGCCATTGCCATCAACCTGTTTAACCCGCAGAAAGTGGTGATCGCCGGTGAGATCACCGAGGCTGAGAAAGTGCTGCTTCCGGCGATCGAAGGCTGCATTAATACTCAGGCGCTGAAAGCCTTCCGTCAGAATCTGCCGGTGGTGCGCTCGACGCTCGATCATCGCTCCGCCATTGGCGCTTTTGCGCTGGTGAAACGCGCCATGCTTAACGGTCTGCTGCTCCAGCGTTTGCTGGAAAGCTAAGAGCGCTTTATAGTGACGCCTTCTTTTTTTGAGATGCCAGGTAGTTCATGACCATTCAGAATGTGATTTGTGATATTGACGGCGTGCTGATGCACGATAACGTTGCGGTGCCCGGTGCCGCTGAGTTTCTGAACCGTATTCTGGAAAAAGGAATGCCGCTGGTTCTGCTGACCAACTATCCGTCGCAGACCGGGCAGGATCTGGCCAACCGCTTTGCCACCGCGGGCGTCGACGTGCCGGACAGCGTGTTTTACACCTCCGCGATGGCGACCGCCGACTTCCTGAAACGTCAGGAAGGCAAAAAAGCGTACGTGGTCGGGGAAGGCGCGCTGATCCACGAGCTTTATAAAGCAGGCTTTACCATCACCGATGTGAATCCTGATTTTGTGATTGTCGGCGAGACCCGCTCCTTTAACTGGGAAATGATGCACAAAGCGGCCTACTTCGTGGCTAACGGCGCACGCTTTATTGCCACCAACCCGGATACTCATGGCCGTGGCTACTACCCGGCGTGCGGTGCGCTCTGTGCCGGTATCGAGAAAATATCTGGCCGCAAACCCTTTGTAGTGGGCAAACCTAGCCCGTGGATTGTCCGCGCGGCGCTCAACAAAATGCAGGCCCACTCCGAGCACACGGTGATTGTCGGCGATAATCTGCGCACCGATATTCTGGCCGGTTTCCAGGCCGGGCTTGAAACGATCCTTGTGCTCTCGGGTGTGTCGACGCTCGACGACATCGACGCCATGCCGTTCCGACCGAGCTGGATTTATCCGTCGGTGGCTGAAATCGACGTTATCTGACAAAAAACCACGCCCTCGAGCGTGGTTTTTCATTTTTAAGCCGCAAAAACATCATCGCATCTAACAAAAATCGTCATTCATTGAATAATCGTCAATAAAACCACTCACGACATACTCTTTTTTCAACATTCGGCAATAGCTATTGCGTTATTTGCTTTTCCGCCCGTAAAAGTGTTGCGCGCACACCCTATTTTGCGGCATTTTCATAAGCAAGCAACATCACACTGCAACAGGGTTAACGGAGAAGGTTATGTGTTCAATTTTTGGCGTACTGGATATTAAAACTGACGCGGGCGAACTGCGTAAAAAAGCACTGGAACTCTCTCGCCTGATGCGCCATCGCGGCCCGGACTGGTCCGGCGTGTACGCAAGCGATAAAGCCATTTTAGCTCACGAACGTCTGTCGATTGTCGACGTCAACGCCGGTGCCCAGCCGCTGTATAACGAGAAAAAAACGCACGCGCTGGCCGTTAACGGTGAAATCTACAACCATCAGGCGCTGCGCGCAGAGTATGGCGACCGCTACGCCTTCCAGACCGGTTCCGACTGCGAAGTGATCCTTGCCCTGTATCAGGAAAAAGGGCCTGAGTTCCTCGACGATCTGCAGGGTATGTTTGCCTTCGCGCTGTACGATAGCGAAAAAGACGCCTACCTGATCGGTCGCGATCATCTCGGTATTATCCCGCTGTACATGGGCCACGACGAACACGGTAACTTCTACGTTGCCTCTGAAATGAAAGCCCTGGTCCCGGTTTGCCGCACCATTAAAGAGTTCCCGGCCGGCAGCTATCTGTGGAGCAAAGACGGCGAAATTCGCCATTACTATCAGCGTGACTGGTTTGATTTTGACGCAGTGAAAGACAACGTCACCGACAAAAACGAACTGCGTCAGGCGCTGGAAGACTCCGTCAAAAGCCACCTGATGTCAGATGTGCCGTACGGCGTGCTGCTTTCTGGTGGGCTGGATTCATCCGTTATCTCTGCCATCACCAAGAAATTCGCCGCACGTCGCGTGGAAGACGGTGAACGCTCTGAGGCCTGGTGGCCGCAACTGCACTCCTTCGCCGTAGGCCTCGAAGGTGCGCCGGATCTGAAAGCCGCGCAGGAAGTGGCAAACCATCTGGGCACCGTGCACCATGAAATTCACTTCACCGTGCAGGAAGGTCTGGATGCGATTCGCGACGTTATCTATCACATCGAAACTTACGATGTGACCACCATTCGCGCCTCGACACCGATGTATCTGATGTCGCGTAAAATCAAAGCGATGGGCATTAAAATGGTGCTGTCGGGCGAAGGTTCTGACGAAGTGTTTGGCGGATACCTGTATTTCCATAAAGCGCCAAACGCCAAAGAGTTGCACGAAGAGACGGTGCGTAAATTGCAGGCGCTGCACATGTTTGACTGTGCTCGTGCGAACAAAGCGATGTCTGCGTGGGGCGTTGAAGCCCGCGTGCCGTTCCTGGATAAATCGTTCCTCGACGTGGCGATGCGCATCAACCCGCAGGATAAAATGTGCGGCAACGGGAAAATGGAAAAACATATTCTGCGTGAATGTTTTGAATCTTACCTGCCAGCAAGCGTCGCATGGCGTCAGAAAGAGCAGTTCTCTGATGGCGTGGGCTACAGCTGGATCGATACCCTGAAAGAAGTGGCGGCGAAGCAAGTGACCGATCAACAGCTGGAAACCGCCAGCTTCCGCTTCCCGTACAACACGCCAGGCTCGAAAGAAGCATATTTGTACCGTGAAATTTTCGAAGAGCTGTTCCCGGTACCGAGCGCTGCAGAATGTGTTCCTGGCGGCCCGTCAGTGGCCTGCTCCTCGGCGAAAGCCATCGAATGGGATGAATCGTTCAAATCCATGAACGATCCATCAGGACGCGCGGTGGGTGTTCACCAGTCAGCGTATAAGTAATCGCAGAGATCGCATGAAGGCCCTTCGGGGCCTTTTTTATTGCTCACGTTTTGCTGAACAAAAGCGATTAATAACCAATAATTGCCGATTATTCGGCCACGCTGTTCGCAACCTAACCAAACAGTCACAATCCAGCGATTTTCATTGAAAAAGATATTGACGCTGCAAGGCTCAATACGCATAATGCGCCCCGCAACGCCGATAAGGTAACGCGAAAAAAAGATGGCTACGTAGCTCAGTTGGTTAGAGCACATCACTCATAATGATGGGGTCACAGGTTCGAATCCCGTCGTAGCCACCATCTTTTTTGCGGGAGTGGCGAAATTGGTAGACGCACTAGATTTAGGTTCTAGCGCCGCAAGGTGTGCGAGTTCAAGTCTCGCCTCCCGCACCATTTCTTTTCATCGTCGAGCAGGCAGCAGGTGGGGTATCGCCAAGCGGTAAGGCACCGGTTTTTGATACCGGCATTCCCTGGTTCGAATCCAGGTACCCCAGCCATCGAAGAAAGCAGTTTGGCTACGTAGCTCAGTTGGTTAGAGCACATCACTCATAATGATGGGGTCACAGGTTCGAATCCCGTCGTAGCCACCAAATTAGAAATTTATCGATTATTTCGGTAAACTAGAAAAAATTGTTGGGGTATCGCCAAGCGGTAAGGCTCTGGTTTCTGATACCAGCATTCCGAGGTTCGAATCCTCGTACCCCAGCCACTTAACAGCAAAAAAGCCCGCTCTGCGGGCTTTTTTGTTTTTGTGCTTTGTTCGGTGCGGCTTGTTTCCCTCATCCTGGCCCTCTCCCAAAAGGAGAGGGGAAAAGCTGCCTAGAGTCCGAGCGCATACTTCAATGCCTGACGTTTCAGGCCGCCTGCGCGTTCTGCTGCCATCAGGCCGATATTGCGCAGAACACGCACTGGTGCGAGATCGTTGCTGAACCCCGCGTAAAACAGATCCATCCCCGACTGCATCAGGAAATTATCTGCCATACGCCGCGTCTGGTAGCGCTTAAGTACAGCAGCACTCGCCCAGGGTTCCGCATGGCCGCGCGCGCTGCTCATCACCGACAACAACGCTTCCACGTCACGATAGCCCAGGTTCACGCCCTGCCCCGCCAACGGGTGGATGGTATGCGCCGCATCCCCCACCAGCGCCAGCCCTTCGCGCGCGTATTGCAGGGCATGGCGACGGGTCAACGGGAATCCACCCGCCGCCACCGGAGTGACTTTGCCAAGACGCGCCGGGAAGTGTTTCTCGATTTCACGCTGTAACTGCTCCATCGACAAACTCTTTAACTGGTGAATACGCGCCGGGGTGTCGTACCACACCAGCGACGCCCAGCGGTCAAACAGCGGTAAGAAGGCGTGCGGACCGTTGGGGGTAAAATGCTGCCAGGTGCTGTCGCCCGGATCGTTTTCGCACTTAACGGTAATCAGCATGCAGGATTGTTGATACTGCCATGCATGAATGCCAATCCCGGCCATCTGCCGCACCTGTGAATTCGCACCATCGGCACCGACCACCAGCTTGACCGCCAGCTCATCACCGTTATCCAGCGCCAGCACATAACCACCCTCATGGCGATGCAGTGCTTTCAGGGAATCCGGCACCCGCAGCGTCACGTTGTCGTGCGCCTCCAGCGCCTGCCAGAGCGCTAACTGCAGCACGTTATTTTCCACCATGTAACCCAACAGCGGCAGCTTGAGCTCTGAGGCGTCAAACTTCACGTGTGCGTTTTCCCACTCCCATGTCTCCAGACGGCGATACGGATGGGCGCGCATCGCCAGGATCGCCTCCCATACACCCAGACCGCGCAGCAGATCGACCGACGCGGCACTGATCGCCGAGATCCGCACATCCGGCTGCTGAGCATCATCAAACGCGGGCGGCGCAGCCTGCTCGATAACCGTTACCTGAAATCCCTGTTGTGCCAGTCCGAGCGCCAGTGCGCCGCCGACCATCCCACCGCCGACCACGGCGATTTCGGTTTTCTGGAGTGTCATGGTCAATAATCCTTTCTAAGAGAATCCCTTAAGTTTACCGGATTTTTTCGCCCTTGAGGCAGCCAACCTTCATACTGGTCACAACCCCACCAAACCATTACAATACGCGGCTTGCAATCCTGAGCCTGAGCAAGTCGATGACTAAAAAACTCCATATAAAAACCTGGGGCTGTCAGATGAACGAATACGATTCATCGAAGATGGCCGATCTGCTGAATGCCACCCACGGGTATCAACTGACTGAAGTGGCAGAGGAAGCCGATGTCCTGCTGCTTAACACCTGCTCAATCCGTGAAAAAGCGCAGGAAAAAGTCTTCCACCTGTTAGGTCGCTGGAAACTCCTCAAAAAGAAAAATCCGGACCTGATTATCGGCGTCGGCGGCTGCGTGGCTTCACAAGAAGGCAAAATGATTCGCCAACGCGCGCATTATGTCGATATCGTGTTTGGCCCGCAGACCCTGCACCGCCTGCCGGAGATGATCAACTCGGTTCGCGGCGATCGCAGCCCGGTGGTTGACGTCAGTTTCCCGGAAATCGAGAAATTTGATCGTCTGCCCGAGCCGCGCGCCGATGGCCCAAGCGCGTTCGTCTCCATTATGGAAGGCTGCAACAAATACTGCACCTACTGCGTCGTGCCTTATACACGCGGTGAAGAGGTCAGCCGCCCGTGCGACGATATTCTGTTCGAAGTGGCCCAGCTAGCCGCCCAGGGCGTGCGTGAAGTGAATCTGCTCGGTCAGAACGTGAACGCATGGCGTGGCGAAAACTACGACGGTTCTACTGGCACGTTCGCCGAGTTGCTGCGTCTGGTGGCTGCTATCGATGGTATCGACCGCGTCCGTTTCACCACCAGCCATCCGATTGAATTTACCGATGACATCATCGATGTCTATCGCGATACGCCTGAACTGGTGAGCTTCCTGCATCTGCCGGTGCAGTGCGGTTCCGACCGCGTGCTGAATCTGATGGGTCGTACCCATACGGTGCTGGAATACAAAGCGATTATCCGCAAACTGCGTGAAGCGCGCCCGGATATCCAGATAAGCTCCGATTTTATCGTCGGCTTCCCTGGCGAAACCACCGATGATTTCGCCCGCACCATGAAGCTGATTGGTGAAGTGAATTTTGATACCAGCTTTAGCTTTATCTTCTCTGCGCGTCCAGGCACGCCTGCCGCCGATATGGTGGACGATGTGCCGGAAGAAGAGAAAAAGCAGCGTCTGTATATTCTACAGGAGCGTATCAACCAGCAAGTGACCGCCTGGAGCCGCCGTATGCTCGGCACCACGCAGCGTATCCTGGTGGAAGGCACCTCGCGTAAAAGTCTGATGCAGCTGTCAGGGCGCACCGAGAACAACCGCGTGGTGAACTTCGAAGGCACGCCGGACATGATCGGTAAGTTTGTCGATATCGAGATTCAGGAAGTGCTGACCAACTCCATGCGCGGCAAACTGGTGCGCACCGAAGCGGAAATGGGACTGCGCGTGGCCGAAACGCCGGAGTCCGTTATCGCCCGTACCCGTAAAGAGAATGATTTAGGTGTCGGTGTTTACCAGCCTTAATTCCTTCAGGCCTGTCGCTCTGGCAGGCCTTGTATTTCCCCTCGGCGTCCCCAATATGCAAGCATAAGCTTGCGCCTTTTTTCTGTGGCGTGAATAATTTCTTGTAAGACGACACTCAAATTAAGAGGAACAGTTTGAATACAGAAACGCGTGAACTTACCCTTGAGCCAGCAGACAACGCTCGCCTGCTGAGTCTGTGCGGGCCGTTTGATGACAACATCAAACAACTGGAGCGACGTCTGGGTATCGAAATCAATCGTCGCGATAACCATTTCAAACTTACCGGACGCGCCATCTGCGTCAACGCCGCTGCCGATATTCTGCGCAGCCTGTATGTCGATACCGCCCCGATGCGCGGCGAAACTCAGGACATTGAGCCTGAACATATCCACCTCGCCATCAAAGAAGCGCGCGTGCTGGAGCAGAGCGCCGACAGCGTGCCTGACTACGGTAAAGCCATCAATATCAAAACCAAGCGTGGCGTCATCAAGCCGCGAACACCAAATCAGGCGCAGTACATCGCCAATATTCTCGACCACGACATCACCTTCGGCGTGGGCCCGGCGGGTACAGGTAAAACTTATCTGGCCGTCGCCGCTGCTGTCGATGCGCTGGAGCGCCAGGATATTCGTCGTATCCTGCTGACCCGCCCGGCGGTAGAAGCCGGTGAAAAGCTGGGCTTCCTGCCTGGCGATTTAAGTCAGAAAGTGGATCCGTATCTGCGCCCGCTGTATGACGCTCTATTTGAAATGCTCGGTTTTGAGAAAGTCGAAAAGCTGATCGAACGTAACGTCATCGAAGTAGCGCCACTCGCCTACATGCGCGGGCGCACGTTAAACGACGCGTTCATCATTCTCGACGAGAGCCAGAACACCACCATCGAACAGATGAAGATGTTCCTGACGCGTATTGGCTTTAACTCGAAAGCGGTCATTACTGGCGATATCACTCAGATCGACCTGCCGCGCAGTACTAAATCCGGTCTGCGTCACGCCATCGAAGTGCTGGCGGAAGTAGACGAAATCAGCTTCAACTTCTTCAACAGCGAAGATGTCGTGCGCCATCCAGTGGTCGCCCGCATCGTTAACGCCTATGAAGCATGGGAAGAAGCAGAACAAAAACGTAAAGCAGAACAGGCCGCGGAACGTAAACGCGAAGCCCAGGAGCAAGAACACAAATGAGTCAGGTAATTCTCGATTTACAGCTGGCCTGTGATGACAATTCCGGTTTACCGGAAGAAAGTCAGTTTCAAACATGGCTGGATGCGGTGATTCCGCAGTTTCAGGAAGAGTCAGAAGTCACGATTCGCCTGGTTGACGAAGCGGAAAGCCACGAGCTGAACCTGACCTATCGCGGGAAAGATAAGCCGACCAACGTGCTCTCTTTCCCGTTTGAAGCACCGCCGGGCATCGAAATGCCGCTGCTGGGTGACCTGATCATCTGCCGCCAGGTGGTTGAACAGGAAGCGAAAGAGCAACAAAAGCCGCTCGACGCACACTGGGCGCACATGGTTATCCACGGCAGTCTGCATCTGCTTGGCTATGATCATATTGAAGACGAAGAAGCGGAAGAGATGGAATCCCTCGAGACAGAGATAATGCTTGCTCTGGGCTATGAGGATCCGTACATTGCCGAGAAAGAATAGTCAGTTAAGCATCTTGCGACACTGACCGACCATGCCGTCGCACAAGGAACATTGCGGCGGCGAGCTTTACACTCACAAGAGAACCCTAAACTTACGCCATGAGCGACGACAATTCACACAGTAGCGACACGACAACCAGCAAGAAGGGATTTTTCTCCCTCATTCTGAGCCAGCTTTTCCACGGTGAACCGAAAAACCGTGATGAACTCCTGGAGCTGATTCGTGATTCCGGGCAGAACGATCTTATCGACGAAGATACGCGCGAAATGCTCGAAGGGGTCATGGACATCGCCGACCAGCGCGTTCGCGATATTATGATCCCCCGCTCGCAGATGATTACCCTGAAACGCAACCAGACTCTGGACGAGTGCCTCGATGTGATCATCGAATCGGCCCACTCGCGTTTCCCGGTGATTAGCGAGGACAAAGATCACATCGAAGGGATTCTGATGGCGAAAGATCTGCTGCCGTTTATGCGCAGCGATGCCGACGCTTTCAGCATGGAAAAAGTGTTACGCCAGGCGGTGGTGGTTCCGGAAAGCAAGCGCGTTGACCGCATGCTCAAAGAGTTCCGCTCCCAGCGCTACCACATGGCGATTGTTATCGATGAATTTGGCGGTGTTTCCGGCCTTGTGACTATCGAAGATATTCTCGAACTGATCGTCGGTGAAATCGAAGATGAGTACGACGAAGAAGACGATATCGAATTCCGTCAGCTGAGCCGTCACACCTGGACGGTGCGCGCTCTGGCGTCCATTGAAGAGTTCAACGAGACCTTTGGCACCCACTTCAGCGATGAAGAGGTGGACACCATTGGCGGGCTGGTGATGCAGGCCTTTGGCCATCTCCCGGCGCGCGGCGAGTCCGTTGACATCGATGGTTACCAGTTCAAGGTCGCTATGGCCGACAGCCGACGTATTATTCAGGTTCACGTCAGAATGCCGGACGACTCCCCGGTGCCAAAACTGGAAGATTAATCTAAATGGCATTTGCCCCATTACTTGAACGCCAGCGCGTCCGTTTGCTGCTGGCGCTGTTGCTCGGAGCCAGCGGAACGCTGGCTTTTTCTCCTTATGATATCTGGCCTGCTGCCCTTCTCTCTTTGATGGGGCTGCAAGGGCTGACGCTGAATCGTCGCCCGGTTCAGGCTGCGGCTATCGGCTACTTCTGGGGTCTGGGCCTGTTTGGTTCCGGCATTAACTGGGTGTACGTCAGTATCGCGCAGTTTGGCGGAATGCCTGGCCCGGTGAACGTCTTCCTGGTGGTGCTGCTGGCAGCGTATCTCTCGCTGTATACGGGTCTGTTTGCGGGCATTCTGTCGCGCCTGTGGCCGAAAACCACCTGGCTGCGCGTCGCTATTGCCGCTCCCGTGGTCTGGCAAATTACCGAATTCCTGCGCGGCTGGGTGCTAACCGGCTTCCCGTGGCTGCAGTTCGGCTACAGCCAGATTGATGGCCCGCTGAAAGGCCTGGCCCCGGTGATGGGTGTGGAGGCGATCAACTTCCTGCTGATGGTGGTGAGCGGCCTGCTGGTGTTGGCGCTGGTTCAGCGAAACTGGAAACCGCTGGTCGCCGCCGTTGTACTGTTCGCCCTTCCCTTCCCGCTGCGCTTTATCCAGTGGTTTACCCTGCAGCCGGAACGCGCGACGCAGGTGTCGATGGTGCAGGGAGACATTGCACAATCGCTGAAATGGGATGAGAACCAGCTGGTTAATACGCTGAAAATCTATCTTGATGCGACGCAAAAAGAGATGGGTAAATCCAGCCTGATCATCTGGCCGGAGTCTGCGATTCCGGATCTGGAAATCAATCAGCAGCGTTTCCTGAGCATGATGGACGATCTCCTGCGCGCCAAAAACAGCACGCTGATCACCGGGATTGTCGATGCGCGTCTGAACCAGCAGAATCGTTACGACACTTACAACACCATTATCACGCTCGGAAAAGACAATCCCTACAGCTACGAATCGGCGAATCGCTACAACAAAAATCACCTTGTTCCTTTTGGTGAGTTTGTACCGCTGGAATCGATTCTGCGCCCGCTGGCACCGTTCTTCGACTTGCCGATGTCGTCCTTTAGCCGGGGTTCCTACGTTCAGCCGCAGCTTCATGCGCACGGTTTTGCACTGACGCCGGCGATCTGCTACGAAATCATCCTGGGCGAGCAGGTGCGCGATAACTTCCGTCCGGATACGGATTATCTGCTGACCATCTCCAACGACGCCTGGTTTGGTAAGTCGATCGGCCCGTGGCAGCACTTCCAGATGGCACGCATGCGCTCGCTTGAGCTGGCACGTCCGCTGCTGCGCAGTACCAACAACGGGATTACGGCGGTGATTGGTCCGAAAGGCGAAATCCAGGCGATGCTCCCGCAGTTCACCCGCGCGGTGTTGACCACCAAAGTCACGCCAACGACCGGCCTGACGCCATATGCCCGCACCGGCAACTGGCCGCTGTGGATCCTGACCGCGCTGTTTGGTTTTGGCGCACTGCTGATGAGCCTTCGTCAGCGTCGTAGATAGTCCTTTCTGCCCGGCGGCGCTTCGCTTGCCGGGCCTACAAAACCCATCCCTGTAGGCCGATTAAGGCACAGCCGCCACCCGGCGAATCCCCTCTCAAATTGCATTTCTGGCACGCCTATTGCTTTGTTAAATCACAGATTCAGTGGTTTGGCTTAACGTGCAACTTTGTCGCACCATCGCAGTTCATCGGTAGCACCCAAACGGTGCAACGAGATATTTTTGCCTCTGAATGGTGCGGCGCGCTTCGCAAAAATAAACAATAACGCAGCAAAATCTTTACATTAAGCCAGACTAAATGTTAACAAGCTTGCATAACACTGCACTCGCATCGCGCGAGATATAACAACATCACAATGGGTATCAATGCGTCATTGGCGCAGATAATAAAGGAGTTGGGTATGCAATTACGTAAACTGGCCACAGCAATGCTGGTAATGGGCGTGTCCGCAGGCGTCGTTCACGCTGAAGACGCACCGGCTGCCGGGAGCACTCTCGACAAGATTGCCAAAAATGGCGTGATCGTGGTCGGCCACCGTGAATCTTCCGTCCCGTTCTCATACTACGACAACACGCAAAAAGTCGTAGGCTACTCTCAGGACTACTCCAACGCGATCGTAGAAGCGGTCAAGAAGAAGCTCAACAAACCTGATCTGCAGGTGAAGCTGATTCCAATTACGTCGCAAAACCGTATTCCCCTGCTGCAAAACGGCACCTTCGATTTTGAGTGTGGCTCCACCACTAACAACCTCGAACGTCAGAAACAAGCGGCCTTCTCCGACACCATCTTCGTGGTTGGTACGCGTCTGCTGACCAAAAAAGGCGGCGAGATTAAAGACTTCGCAGACCTGAAAGGCAAAGCGGTCGTTGTGACTTCCGGTACCACCTCTGAAGTGCTGCTGCACAAGCTGAACGACGAGAAGAAACTGGATATGCGCATCATCAGCGCCAAAGACCACGGTGACTCTTTCCGTACTCTGGAAAGCGGCCGCGCGGTGGCATTTATGATGGATGACGCGCTGCTGGCGGGTGAACGTGCGAAAGCGAAGAAACCAGACAACTGGGAAATCGTCGGCACGGCGCAGTCGAAAGAAGCGTACGGCTGTATGCTGCGTAAAGACGACGCAGGCTTCAAAAAACTGATCGATGACACCATCGCTCAGGTACAGACCTCCGGCGAAGCGGAAAAATGGTTCGATAAGTGGTTCAAGAATCCGATTCCACCAAAAAATCTCAACATGAACTTTGAACTGTCTGACGACATGAAAGCCCTGTTCAAAGAACCTAACGACAAAGCACTTAACTAATTAGAACCATTAAGGGGCGGGATCTCCTGCCCTCTCGATTGTCGGGAAGCGCGGACAGACTATACGTTGAGTGGTCGTTCCCCACTCAGCGCGAACATTGAGCTTCTCACCAATCTTCGAGGGTAGCGCTGCTACCCTTTTTTTTCTGGAGTTTATTATGTCAATAGACTGGAACTGGGGCATTTTTCTGCAACAGGCCCCGTTCGGCAACACCACCTATTTAGGCTGGCTGTGGAGCGGCTTTCAGGTCACCGTCGCGTTATCGATAACGGCCTGGATTATCGCGTTTCTGGTCGGTTCGCTGTTCGGTATTTTACGTACCGTCCCCAACCGTTTTCTCTCTATGCTCGGCACGCTGTACGTCGAACTGTTCCGTAACGTTCCATTAATCGTGCAATTCTTTACCTGGTATTTGGTCGTTCCTGAACTGCTGCCGGAAAATCTCGGCATGTGGTTTAAATCGGAGCTGGACCCGAACATTCAGTTCTTTGTCTCCTCGATGCTGTGCCTTGGGCTGTTCACTGCTGCGCGCGTGTGCGAGCAGGTGCGTGCCGCGATTCAGTCTCTGCCGCGCGGGCAAAAAAACGCCGCGCTGGCAATGGGCCTGACGCTGCCGCAAAGCTACCGCTACGTGCTGCTGCCGAACGCCTATCGCGTGATCGTTCCGCCGATGACCTCCGAGATGATGAACCTGGTGAAAAACTCGGCCATCGCCTCCACTATCGGTCTGGTCGATATGGCGGCGCAGGCGGGCAAGCTGCTGGATTACTCCGCACACGCATGGGAATCCTTCACTGCCATCACCGTGGCCTACGTGCTGATTAACGCATTCATCATGCTGGTGATGAACCTGGTTGAACGTAAAACTCGCCTACCGGGCAATCTGGGGGGTAAATAATGTACGAGTTTGACTGGAGTTCCATTGTTCCTGCCATGCCCTATCTGCTTGATGGGCTGGTCATCACCTTAAAAATCACCGCCATTGCTATCGTCATTGGTATTGTCTGGGGCACGATCCTCGCCGTCATGCGCCTGTCGAGCTTCAAGCCTTTCGCCTGGTTCGCGACCGCCTACGTCAACGTTTTCCGCTCCATTCCGCTGGTCATGGTGCTGCTGTGGTTTTATCTGATTGTTCCTGGCCTGCTGCAAAACGTACTGGGACTGTCGCCTAAAACGGATATCCGCCTGATCTCGGCGATGGTGGCATTCTCGATGTTTGAGGCCGCTTACTATTCAGAAATTATTCGCGCGGGTATTCAGAGCATCTCCCGCGGACAATCGAGCGCGGCGTTGGCGCTAGGCATGACCCACTGGCAGTCGATGAAGCTCATTATTCTGCCACAGGCGTTTCGCGCTATGGTCCCGCTGCTGCTGACGCAGGGTATCGTTCTCTTCCAGGATACATCGCTGGTGTATGTGCTGAGTCTGGCGGACTTCTTCCGCACCGCCTCCACTATCGGTGAGCGTGACGGTACGCAGGTCGAGATGATCCTGTTCGCAGGTGCAGTTTATTTTGCAATTAGTTTAAGCGCGTCGCTGTTGGTGACCTGGCTGAAGAAAAGGACGGTCTCATGATTTCCCTGAAAAATGTTTCTAAATGGTATGGGCACTTTCAGGTGCTGACCGACTGCTCAACCGAAGTGAAAAAAGGCGAGGTGGTCGTTGTGTGTGGCCCTTCCGGCTCCGGTAAATCGACGCTGATTAAAACCGTCAATGGCCTTGAACCCGTGCAGCAAGGCGAGATCGTGGTCGATGGCACCAAAGTGAACGACAAAAAAACCGATCTGGCAAAGCTGCGTTCCCACGTTGGGATGGTGTTCCAGCACTTCGAGCTGTTCCCGCACCTGTCGATTATTGAAAACCTGACGCTGGCGCAGGTAAAAGTGCTGAAACGCGACAAAAAAGCCTCGCGTGATAAGGGCTTAAAACTGCTGGAACGCGTTGGGCTGTCGGCTCATGCTGATAAGTTCCCGGCGCAGCTTTCCGGTGGCCAGCAGCAGCGCGTGGCGATTGCGCGTGCGCTCTGTATGGACCCGATTGCTATGCTGTTCGATGAGCCAACTTCCGCGCTCGACCCAGAAATGATCAACGAAGTGCTGGACGTTATGGTTGAACTGGCGCACGAAGGGATGACCATGATGGTGGTGACGCACGAAATGGGCTTCGCCCGCAAAGTCGCCAACCGCGTGATCTTTATGGACGAAGGCAAAATTGTCGAAGATTCGCCGAAAGAAGATTTCTTCGCCAACCCGCAGTCCGACCGCGCCAAAGACTTCCTCGCCAAAATCCTGCATTAATCAATACGGTGCGTAATCTTCGGATTGCGCACCACTTCACGCTTTACGTCTCTGCTTCTCGTCTGCTTCATCTTGCGGCGTTAACCTTGTCACAAAATAACGCCAAAAATGGAGCTTGCTATGCCACAGCCAATCATTCTCGATTGCGATCCCGGTCATGATGACGCCATCGCTCTGGTCCTTGCCCTCGCGTCACCGGAATTAGACCTCAAAGCGGTCACCTCTTCTGCCGGCAACCAGACGCCGGATAAAACCCTGTGTAACGTTTTGCGCATGTTAACGCTGCTTAAACGTACGGATATTCCGGTGGCGGGCGGTGCGGTAAAACCGTTGATGCGCGATCTGATCATCGCCGATAACGTTCACGGCGAAAGCGGCCTGGATGGCCCGGCGCTGCCTGAACCGGGCTTTAAACCGCAGGATTGCACTGCCGTTGAGCTGATGGCGAAAGTGCTGCGCGACAGCAGCGAGCCGGTGACGCTGGTGGCAACGGGCCCGCAAACTAACGTCGCGCTGCTGCTCAACAGCCACCCGGAACTGCACGCGAAGATCGCGCGGATCGTTATCATGGGCGGTGCGATGGGGCTGGGGAACTGGACGCCAGCGGCGGAGTTCAACATTTTCGTCGACCCGGAAGCCGCAGAGATTGTCTTCCAGTCGGGCATACCAATTGTAATGGCCGGTCTGGATGTCACCCACCGGGCGCAGATCATGGCGGAAGATATTGAGCGTTTTCGCGCCATCGGCAATCCTGTCGCGACCACCGTCGCCGAGCTGCTCGACTTCTTTATGGAATACCATAAAACCGAGAAATGGGGATTCCAGGGCGCGCCGCTACACGATCCCTGCACTGTCGCCTGGCTGCTAAAACCGGAGATTTTTACCACGGTGAATCGCTGGGTCGGCGTAGAGACGCAGGGGAAATATACCCAGGGGATGACGGTCGTGGATTACTACTCCCTGACCGGCAATACGCCAAATACCACGCTGATGGTGGATGTCGACCGGGAAGCGTTTGTAGATTTAATCGCAGAACGGTTGAAGTTTTATAACTAGTGCGGTCTGGTGCCCTCTCCCACAGGGAGAGGGCGAAAACCACGCCGATCTGATCCCCTCTCCCTCAGGGAGAGGGTTAGGGTGAGGGTGGAAAATCACGGCTCAAACGGCCTTCTCTGGAACTGGTCGTGCCCGCATTTTGGGCAGCGCGGAAGGACGTCAGGCGTATACACCGCCAGGTGGAAATGACAGTTTTCGCACACCAGATTCCCCAGCCCTACCACCTCGCCGCTGTGATACACGCCGTGATGATTCAAATCCTGGAAAACTTCGCGCCACTCCAGCTGGGTTTTATCCGTAATATCCGCCAGCTCCTGCCACAGACTCTCTTTAATCACCCGCATAAATACACTGTCGGTGACCTCGTCCTGGCTCTCTTCGTAGCTCCGCGCAAACTCTTCCAGATCGCGGCGCACAGCCCGCGTCACCTCTTCTACTTCAGTTCGCGTTAACTCACCCGTTTGCACGACGCGCGCCCGTGCCTGTTCGACAAGAGCATCGATATCACGTTCGCCGTTACGCAGGCGTTCCGTGAGTGTGGCAACCAGTTCGCGGTAAAATTGAGCAACCTTGTTCATCCTTTCGCCTCCCAGGTAAGTAACTGTCTCTAATAATAGACCTTATTTGGCAACCGCTTTGTCAGGTCAGCCACAGAGCGGGTAAATTCCTGCAAAGGGGAAATGCGATACCTTGCATAGTATTTGAACACTTCGTGCTAAGATGAAGCTCATTCATTGAAAGGTTAATCATCATGTCTCTTCTCGATTACGCAATGAAGCTCATCGGTGGGGCATCGACCACCACCGTCACCTGCCCGCACTGTGGGCTCAAGTCCTCACACCCAACATCTAAAATCCGTCTGAAACAGGCGATGCTGTGCCCAGGCTGTAAAGCGCTGTTTGTTGCGCCGCGCTGATCCCCACGCGCGTTCTGGCGCAAAATCGGTGTTCTATACTTAAGTAAGATTCCAGCAGCTGTTAAATCCCTGATGCCCCACACCCATCCTGAGAGAACGTTTCTGATCTGATTTCGCAACTGCTCCTGCGCGTTCACGTCGCACCAGAGCATCGCTATGAAAATGAACCTTAAGAAGTGGCGGAGTGGCTCCCGTTCGTTGCCCCCTGCGCTGGCTCCTGCCCTTTTGGGCCACGAACCTGCAGCAGAAAACAGTTTTAAAGCTGAGCTATTTTCGACGGCCCAGATGGCACGATACGGACAAAAACTGGCCCGCTCGCACAAGTTATCCCCGAATAAGCTGCCCTATTACCTGCTCAAACGCCTCGATGACAATGAGACGGTGATTACACAAAACTGCTACGTCCTCAATGCCGGAAAAAAAGCGAGCATCATGCCCGCCGGAGAATGGCTGCTGGATAACTACTACCTGATCGAGGAACAGATCCGCATCGTGCGTCAGCACCTGCCGAAGAATTTCGGCAAAGGGCTTCCGGCGCTGGCTTCGCCGCATGATTGTCCGCGCATCTATGATATCGCCGCCGAAGCCATCGCCCACGGTGACGGGCGCTGGGACGCCGCGAATCTGACCAGCTACATCACGGCTTATCAGCAGGAAACGCCGCTGACGCTGGGCGAAGTCTGGGCGTTGCCGGGCATGATGCGTCTGGCGCTAATCGAAAACCTGCGTCGGGTCAGTATCGACGTGGTCAAAGCCCAGCAGGAACGCAATCTGGCGGACAGTTGGGTCACACGCATTTTCGAGTGCGCAGAGAACACGCCCGCCGAGCTGATCATGGTGATCGCCGATATGGCACGCTCGCGCCCACCGTTAAGCAGCGCCTTTGTGGCGGAACTGGTGCGTCGTCTGCAGGGACGCGGCAATATGCTGGCGCTGCCCCTGACCTGGATCGAACAGCGCCTGACTGAACAGGGCGTGACCACGGATACCCTCATTCACCGATTCAATCAGCAGTTAGCCGCCAGCCAGCTTTCCGTAAGCAACAGCATCGCGGGCCTGCGCTTGCTGAGTGAAACCAACTGGGCAGACTTTGCCGAGGCCATGAGCGTGGTTGAACAGACGCTGCGCCAGGATCCGGCCGGGATTTACCCCCTGATGCACTTCGATACGCGCGATTACTATCGCCACGTGATTGAACTTCTGGCGCGAGACAGCCATTTCAGCGAGCCGGAAGTGGCCCGCCGCGTGCTGGCGCTGGCCGGTGAAAACGCACCCGACACGCCGGGCGCCCATATTGGCTATTACCTGATGGGCGAAGGGCGTCAGCAGCTGGAAATCCTGCTATCCGCCGATGCCTCACGGCTCATCCGCCTGCGGCACAGTTTCAACCAGATCCCGTTGATGTCCTGGCTCGGTAGCCTGAGCCTGTTGACCACCGCAGCTACCGCTGAAATCCTGCACCACACCGCGCAGCAAGGCCTGGGCTGGCTGCTGATCCTCCTCGCAATCCCGTTGATTATTGTGCTCAGTCAGCTCGCCAGCGATCTGCTCAGCGAGGCGACCACCCGTTTTCGCACCCCACGCCCGCTGCCGCGTATGGATTATTCCAGCGGTATTCCGGCTGATTCCGCCACCATGGTGGTGATCCCCTGCCTGCTTACCAGCCCCGACGGGATCAGCAAACTGATCGCCAGTCTGGAAGTATGCTGGCTGGGCAATCAGAGCGAGCATCTGTGCTTCGCTCTGTTGACGGACTTTACCGATTCGGCGAATGAATCCTCTTCGCAAAACACGGCCCTGCTCGACCAGGCCATGTCGCTGACGCAGGATCTCAACCGGCGCTATCCGGCCAGCCGCCCGCGTTTTTATCTGCTCCACCGCGCCCCCGAATGGAACCCGCCGCAGGGCGTGTGGATGGGTTATGAACGCAAACGCGGGAAACTGGCGCTGCTGAACAGCTGGTTACGCCAGCCGGACAAACAATTTTCCAGCGTCGCCGACCTGCCTGCGCACCAGCTGCCGGAGCGGATCAAGTACGTCGTCACTCTCGACAGCGACACCCTTCTGCCACGCGACACGGCGCATAAGCTGGTCGCCACCATGGCGCACCCACTGAACAAACCGGAATATGACGCCGCCCGCCAGCGCGTGGTGAAAGGCTACGGCATTCTGCAGCCGGGCCTCGCCGAAGAGATGCCGCGCAACGGCCAGGGGCGCTATGCCGCCATGTGCAGCAGCATCGCCGGGAATAATCCCTATTCGATGATGTCGTCTGATATCTATCAGGATCTGTTCAACGAAGGATCGTTTGTCGGGAAAGGCATTTACGATGTCGATATTTTTGTGCAGGCCACGCACAACACCTGCCCGGAAAACCTGGTCCTCAGCCATGATTTGCTGGAAGGATGTTACGCCCGCTCGGGGCTGCTGAGCGAAGTGCTGCTCTACGAGCAGTACCCGAACAACTATCTCTCCGATGTTGCACGCCGGACCCGCTGGATCCGCGGCGACTGGCAGCTGCTGAACTGGCTCAAACCACGGGTCAGAAAAGCGGATGGCACCCACGACAAAAACCCGCTCTCCGCTCTGTCGTACTGGAAATTATTCGATAACCTGCGCCGCAGCCTGGTCGCTCCATCCCTGCTGGCGCTGCTGTTTTGCACCCTGCTGTGGGTGCCGAATCCGTTTTACTGGCTGGGTGTGCTGGTACTGGTGTGGCTTCTGCCCACCGGGCTGGCGGTCGCCTGGGATCTGCTTAACAAACCGACCCGTCGCCCTGTTGTGCAGCCTCTGCTGCTGGTCGCCACCGGGGCGCTGAAACGCCTTTCCCGCGTCGGGATGAATTTCGCCATCCTGCCTCATGAGGCAGGATATTCTCTGTATGCGATTGCCGTGACGCTCTGGCGTCTGGGATTCAGCCAACGCAACCTAAGCCAGTGGGCCAGCTACAGCCCCGACAACGATCGGGAAAAAACCTCCCCCATCCGCTTTTACCGGGCGATGTGGATGAATGTCGCCACCGGCGTGGCGCTCACCGTTCTGACCGCGCATATCGCACCGCTGTTTTCGTTCATCGCGCTGCCGGTCAGTTTGCTGTGGTGCCTGACGCCGCTGCTGCTGAGCTGGATGAGTCGCTCGCCCGCCCGCAGCGTGTTTTCACCGAACAAAGAGCAGAAGCAGTTACTGCGCCAGACGAGCCGTGAAATCTGGGCCTTTTTCGAAACCTTTGTTATCGCGAAAGAGAACTGGCTGCCGCCGGATAACTATCAGGAGATCCCGCAACCGGTGATTGCCCATCGAACGTCGCCGACGAACATTGGCCTGTCGCTGATGGCGAATCTGACCGCCTGGGACTTTGGCTATCTTCCGTCTGGCGAAGTGTTACAGCGCGTGACGCTGACCCTGGATACGCTCGATAAAATGGAGCATTTCCGCGGGCATTTGTATAACTGGTACGACACGCAGACCCTCGCCCCGCTTAGCCCGCGCTATGTATCCAGCGTCGACAGCGGCAATATGGCGGGCCATCTGCTGACCCTGCGCGAAGGGCTGTCGGCGATGCGCAATCAGCCGGTATTAAACAGCGTCCAGGTGCTGGCCGGGCTGAACGACACGCTGGGGATTCTGGAGAAACACTGGGGGCAGAACGCCCCCACGGGTTTGCGGCTGTTGCGTAAACACTGTCTTAGCGCCGTTTCGTTGTCGCCCGCGCAGCTGTTTATCGAATTGAAACAGATGCGTACCCAAAGCAATCACCTGACCACGCTCTGCCATCAGGACGACACACTCACCCTGCGCTGGATCGAGCATTTACAGCGCCAACTGGTGATGATGTGCCACGAGTGGTCGCATCTCCTTGGCTGGATCACGCCCGCCTGGGACTCGCAGACGCTGCCGTCCCTGAGCTGGCTGGCTACTGCGAAACACAGCGGGGAAGGCACGCCGTCCGCCTCGGCGATTGCCCTGGCGCGTATGCGCCTGGATATCATTACCGAACTGGAACAGCGGCTGAATGAGCACGCACGGATGGATTTCACCTTCCTGTACAGTGAAGTGACCAGCCTGCTCAGCATCGGCTACAACTGCGACAGCAATATGCTGGATAAAAGCCATTACGACCTGCTGCCCTCTGAAATTCGCCTGACCAGTTTTATCGCCATCGCCACCAACCAGCTGCCACTGAAAAGCTGGTACGCGCTGGGAAGGCTGTTTACCACCATCGATCGCGACACCGCCCTGATGTCCTGGAGCGGTTCGATGTTTGAATACCTGATGCCGAATCTGGTGATGCCCACCTGGCCCGGCAGCCTGCTCGATGAAATGAGCCAGTCAGCCGTAACGCGCCAGATACACTGGGGCAAAGAGCGCGGCGTGCCGTGGGGCGTGTCGGAATCTGGCTACCATGCGTTTGATGTTCAGCAGAATTATCAGTATCAGGCCTTTGGTGTTCCGGGCCTTGGCCTGCGTCGCGGCCTGGCGGACGATATGGTTGTCGCTCCTTACGCTACGCTGCTGGCGCTGATGATTGCCCCACAAAAAGCCTGTGACAATCTGGCCCGTCTGGAGAAAAACGGCGCGCGCGGCGAGTTTGGTTTCTATGAAGCGCTCGACTATACGCCGTCGCGCCTCGCCACTGGTCAGCTTTACGCCGTGGTGCAGTCGTGGATGGCGCACCATCAGGGGATGGCATTCCAGGCGCTGGCGCACGTCCTGCTCGATGCGCCAATGGCCGACCGGTTTATGGCCAGCACCGCCTTCCAGTCCGCGAGCCTGCTGTTACAGGAACGCGTGCCTGATGCGGTCGATCTCTACAGCCCGCGCCGTCACTTTGAGTCTCACGAAGGGCGCGTTAAACCTGTCCGCTACGAACCGCGTATTTTCACCGCTGCCGACAGCCTGATCCCAGAGGTGCAACTGCTTTCCAACAGCCATTACCATCTGATGATGACCCACACCGGCGGGAGTTACAGCCGCTGGAACGACCTGGCCCTCACCCGCTGGCGCAGCGATACCACCCGCGATAACTGGGGCGCTTTCTGCTACATCCGCGATCTGCAATCGGGCGACATCTGGAGCAATACCTGGCAACCGGCCGGCGAAACAGACAGCAACGACGAAGTGATCTTTACCGATGCGGGCGCAGAATTTAAACGCACGTTCGGCTCCCTGAACGTCAAAACGCAGGTGGTGGTGTCGCCGGAAGACGATATCGAACTGCGGCGCGTCACCCTGCTGCATCGAGGGCGTCAGCCGCGCACCATTGAACTGACCACCTACGCCGAGGTCGTGCTGGCCCCAGCCACCAGCGATCTGGCGCACCCGACGTTCAGTAATCTGTTTATCCAGACGGAGCTTGTCCCCGCGCAGAACGCCATTTTGTGCCACCGCCGCCCGCGCGCGCCGGACGAAAAGAGCCCCTGGTTATTCCACATGATGGTGGTGCATGGCAGCAGTCAAAGCGGCGTCTCGTTTGAAACTGACCGGGCGAAGTTCCTCGGACGTGGCAGGACGCCAGCGGATGCACAGGCAGCCGGGCAAAGCGGGCCGCTCAGTAACAGCTCCGGCTCCGTGCTGGACCCGATGCTGGCGATCCGCCAGACCATCACCCTGCAACCCGGCCTCCCGGTCACCGTCGATATCCTGTATGGCGTGAGCGAAAACCGCCAGCTCAGCCTGGCGCTGCTGGAAAAATATCGCGATCACCCTATCGCCGACCGCGTATTTGAACTTGCCTGGTCGCACAGCCTGGTGGTGTTGCGCCAGATTAACGCCAACGAAGATGACGCCGCGCTGTTTAACCGTCTCGCCGGGGCCATTCTTTATCTGTGCCAGGAGTTGCGGGCCGACGGACAGGCCATCAGCCGCAACCGGCGCGGTCAGTCCGGCCTGTGGGGCTGGGCGATTTCCGGTGACTTGCCGATCGTGCTGCTCATCATCAGCAGCGAAGAGAGTATTCTGTCCATTACCACTTTGATTCAGGCGCACCGCTACTGGCGCCTCAAAGGGCTGGGGGCGGATTTAGTGATCCTCAACGACAGCCCCGGCGGCTATCAGCAAGCATTGCAAAATCACATCATGGATCTGATTTATGCCGGGTCTGAGGCCAGCCTGTTGGATAAATCGGGTGGGATTTTTGTCCGTAACGGCGGACATCTCTCCGCCGAGGACAAACTGCTGCTGCAAAGTGTGGCGCATCTGTGTCTGGATGACCGCGCGGGCGGGCTGAACGAACAGCTCGATCAGCGCCTGCACGCGTTAAAAACGGTTCCGAGACCCTTCGTTGCTCACAGCGTTCCGGGCATCAATCTGCACATTCCCTGGACGCCGAATACCGATCAACTCCTGCATTTCAACGGCCACGGCGGATTTTCGCAGGACGGTCGCGAGTACCAGATTGTGTTGCGGGAAAATGAACCGACACCCGCTCCGTGGTCAAACGTGCTGGCTAACGCCCGCTTCGGCAGCGTGTTGTCCGAGGCCGGGCAAGCCTACAGCTGGTATGAAAACGCCCACGAATATCGCTTAACGCCGTGGGAAAACGACCCCGTTAGCGATCGCGGTGGTGAAGTGTTTTATCTGCGTGACGAAGAGAGCGGCGCGTGCTGGTCACCGACCACCTTACCGGTGCGCGGTCAGGGGGATTATCTGTCTCGCCACGGCTTCGGCTACAGCGTGTTTGCCCATCGAGAGAGCGGCATCGACAGCGAACTGACGGTGCTGGTTGCCGAAGAGACGCCGGTCAAACTGGCGATCCTGACGATCAGCAATAACTCCGGGAGGACGCGAAAACTCTCCGCGACAGGCTATGTGGAGTGGACGCTCGGCGAGTCTCGCACCTCATCGGCGCTGCACATCGTGACCCATGCGGCCAGCGTTGCGGACGGCTGCGGCGTGATGGCGAATAACTTTTACGGCAGCAACGGTGCCGGGCGCACCGCCTTTTTCGCCGTGACGGGTGCGCACTGCTCCCTGACGGGCGACCGCCGCGAGTTTCTCGGTCGCAACGGTTCCCTGCAAAACCCGGCGGCTATGCATCTGCGCTGGTTGTCGGACAAAACAGGTGCAGGGCTTGACCCCTGTGGTGCGGTGCAATCTGCCGTCACACTGATCGATGGCGATCAGAAGACCTTTATCTTTGTGCTGGGCGTCGGCGAAGACGCGGTCGAAGCACAGACGCTTCTCGCGCGATACTTGAATGAAGATGCCGTCCGCGAGGAGCTCAGTCGTGTACACCGTTACTGGCACAACGTACTCGATAAAATCGTCGTCCACACGCCTGATACCTCCGTCAATTTACTCACCAACGGCTGGCTGCTGTATCAGACGGTGGCCTGTCGTTTGATGGCTCGCAGCGGCTACTATCAGTCCGGCGGCGCGTTTGGTTTTCGCGATCAGCTGCAGGACACACTGGCGCTGAGCCACCCTGCGCCGGAACGCCTGCGCGAGCAAATTCTGCTCTGCGCCTCACGGCAGTTTATCGAAGGCGATGTGCAGCACTGGTGGCACCCGCCTCACGGTAATGGTGTGCGCACCCGCTGCTCGGATGATTATCTCTGGCTGCCGCTGGCGACCTGTCACTACGTGCAAACCACCGGCGACACCGGCGTACTTGAGCAGCGTATTTCGTATCTGGATGGTCGCCTACTCCAGCCTGGCGAAGAGTCGGTCTACGATACACCGGTCATCAGCGCCGTCGAAGAAACCCTGTGGCAGCACTGCGTGAAAGCCATCCGGCATGGTTTGCAGTTCGGCTCGCACGGGTTGCCGCTGATGGGCGCGGGCGACTGGAATGATGGAATGAACCGGGTCGGCATCGACGGAAAAGGCGAAAGCGTCTGGCTGGGCTTTTTCCTGTACGACATTTTGCAGCGTTTTGCGGATCTCGCCGAACTGCGTCAGGACGATACGATTGCGGAACTGTGCCGCACTGAAGCCTCCCGTCTACAGAAAAACCTCGAAACCTCCGCCTGGGACGGAGAGTGGTACCGACGCGGCTATTTTGACGGCGGCGAAGCGCTGGGATCGAAAGCCTCGCAGGACTGTCGGATTGATGCCATTGCACAAAGCTGGTCGATTCTCTCTGGTGCGGCCAGCCCTGAGCGCAGCGCGCGTGCCATGCAGTCGCTGGATAAACTGCTGGTAGATGACGACGCGGGGCTTATCAAACTCCTGACGCCGCCGTTCGACGGTCACGGGCCGAACCCGGGCTACATTCAGGGCTATCTGCCCGGCGTGCGGGAAAACGGCGGACAGTACACGCACGGTGCCATCTGGGCCGTCATGGCCTTTGCGCGGATGGGCAATTCGGAACGCGCGTGGCAACTGTGGTCGATGATCAACCCCGTCAACCATGCCCTCACTCCCGATGATGTTGAGCGCTATAAAACCGAGCCGTACGTCATGAGCGCCGATGTGTATAGCGTCGCGCCGCATATCGGACGCGGTGGCTGGAGCTGGTATACCGGCTCGGCGGGCTGGGCGTATCGTCTGCTGACCGAGGAGTTACTGGGGATTAAGCGTTTCGGCGACATCATCACTGTCCATGCACAGCTACCTGCCCACTGGCCGTCTATCAGCATGACGTATCAGCATGGCGGCAGTCAGTATCAGATCTCCATTTCAAGGGGCAGCGAGCTATACCGGGTCACAATGGATGGCGTGCAGCTCCCGGATGATCAGATTCCACTCGTGGATGACGGGAATCATCATCAGGTGGAAATTACCCAGCATTAAAGGCCTATACTTAACAGGGTCTATCCATTATTGCTGTATGCAGAGAGGGGCTTATGAAAACCAAAAAAGCGGTGTTTATTGAAGGGCATATCGTCGAAAGCCGACGGCTCGGCGAAACATGTCACCCTTTCTGCATCCACAGTGTTGTCTTCAGCAATGGCAAATATGCCATTGTGCGCGAGGCATCAGGCGTGTGCTTTCAACCGGGCGATACCCTTGAGCGCAACAATGCAGAGTGGTTTTTCCACCAGGCAAAAATACATCTGCTGCCTTTTCAGTACATTAAAGAGGACGAAACCCACAGGCAATTATCGGAATATGAAACCTGATCATTCGTGACCCCTGCTAAAAACGCCAATTCACGCCTCCTTCTGCGCAGACAGATAAGGGCTGTTTTGACGCGGGCGTTTGGGCTATGCTATGCGGATCTGAAATACCACATCCATTGGCTACGTTTGTAGCTGTATTGAGAACAGGACCACTGGCTGCCATGCAAGAGCAATACCGCCCGGAAGAGATAGAATCAAAAGTCCAGCAACACTGGGACGAGAAGCGTACCTTCGAAGTCACTGAAGACGAGAGCAAAGAGAAGTATTACTGCCTGTCGATGCTTCCCTATCCTTCTGGTCGACTACACATGGGCCACGTGCGTAACTACACCATCGGTGATGTGATCGCACGCTATCAACGTATGCTCGGTAAAAACGTTCTGCAGCCTATCGGCTGGGATGCGTTTGGTCTGCCAGCCGAAGGCGCGGCCGTAAAAAACAATACCGCACCTGCGCCGTGGACGTACGACAACATCGCCTACATGAAAAACCAGCTCAAAATGCTGGGCTTCGGTTATGACTGGAGCCGCGAGCTGGCGACCTGCACCCCGGAATACTATCGCTGGGAGCAAAAATTCTTCACCGAGCTGTACAAAAAAGGCCTGGTGTACAAGAAAACATCTTCTGTGAACTGGTGCCCTAACGATCAAACCGTTCTGGCGAACGAACAGGTTATCGACGGCTGCTGCTGGCGCTGCGATACCAAAGTTGAGCGTAAAGAGATCCCACAGTGGTTTATTAAAATCACCGCTTACGCTGACGAACTGCTGCGCGACCTGGATAATCTGGACCACTGGCCAGATACCGTTAAAACCATGCAGCGCAACTGGATTGGCCGTTCTGAAGGCGTAGAAATCACCTTCGATGTGCAGAACAGCGATCAGAAACTGACCGTTTACACCACCCGTCCAGACACCTTCATGGGTTCTACTTACCTGGCCGTGGCTGCGGGTCATCCGCTGGCACAACAGGCTGCGGCAACGAATCCAGAACTGGCTGCCTTCATCGATGAATGCCGCAATACCAAAATGGCCGAAGCCGAAATGGCGACCATGGAAAAACGCGGCGTGGCGACGGGCTTTAATGCCATTCACCCACTGACCGGTGAAGCGATCCCTGTCTGGGCGGCAAACTTCGTTCTGATGGAATACGGCACCGGCGCAGTGATGGCGGTTCCGGGCCACGACCAGCGCGATTACGAATTTGCGACCAAATACGGTCTGAACATCAAGCCGGTTATCCTGGCAGCAGACGGTTCTGAACCCGATTTGTCCGAGCACGCACTGACTGAAAAAGGCACCCTGTTCAACTCCGGTGAGTTTAGCGGCCTGAGCTTCGAAGAAGGCTTCAACGCCATCGCTGATAAACTGGCAGCGCTGGGCGTCGGTGTACGTAAAGTGAACTATCGTCTGCGCGACTGGGGTGTTTCTCGTCAGCGTTACTGGGGCGCGCCAATTCCAATGGTGACCCTAGAAGACGGCACCGTGATCCCAACGCCTGAAGATCAGCTTCCGGTGATCCTGCCTGAAGACGTGGTGATGGACGGTATCAGCAGCCCAATCAAAGCCGATCCTGAGTGGGCAAAAACCACCGTTAACGGCCAGCCTGCGCTGCGTGAAACCGACACCTTCGATACCTTTATGGAATCGTCCTGGTACTACGCGCGCTACACTTGTCCGCAGTATCAGGAAGGCATGTTGGATTCCAAAGCCGCTAACTACTGGCTGCCAGTGGATATCTACATCGGCGGTATCGAACACGCGATCATGCACCTGCTTTACTTCCGCTTCTTCCACAAACTGATGCGCGATGCGGGCCTGGTGAACTCTGATGAGCCAGCCAAACAGCTGCTGTGTCAAGGGATGGTTCTGGCTGATGCGTTCTACTATCTCGGCGAAAACGGCGAGCGCAACTGGGTGTCTCCGGTTGACGCCATCGTTGAACGCGACGAGAAAGGCCGTATCGTGAAAGCCAAAGACGCGGCAGGTCATGAGCTGGTGTATACCGGCATGAGCAAAATGTCGAAGTCCAAAAACAACGGCATCGACCCGCAGGTCATGGTAGAGCGCTACGGCGCAGATACCGTGCGTCTCTTCATGATGTTTGCGTCTCCGGCGGATATGACTCTGGAATGGCAGGAATCCGGCGTAGAAGGCGCAAACCGCTTCCTGAAACGCGTCTGGAAACTGGTCTACGAGCATACCTCTCAGGGTGATGCGCCAGCACTGAACGTGGCTGCGCTGAGCGAAGATCAGCAGGCACTGCGTCGCGATGTTCACAAAACTATCGCCAAAGTGACCGATGATATTGGTCGTCGCCAGACCTTCAATACCGCAATTGCGGCTATTATGGAACTGATGAACAAGCTGGCGCGAGCGCCGCAGGAAGGCGAGCAGGATCGTGCCTTAATGCGTGAAGCGCTGCTGGCAATCGTGCGTATGCTGAACCCGTTCACCCCTCATGCCAGCTTTACCCTGTGGCAGGAGCTGAAAGGCGAAGGCGATATCGATAATGCACCGTGGCCGGTTGCGGATGAATCCGCGATGGTTGAAAACACTATGCTGGTGGTGGTGCAGGTTAACGGTAAAGTGCGCGGCAAAGTTACCGTGGCTGTCGATGCTACGGAAGAACAGGTTCGTGAGCGCGCTGGCCAGGAACATCTGGTAGCGAAGTATCTTGATGGCGTTACCGTGCGTAAAGTGATCTACGTTCCCGGTAAACTGCTAAATCTGGTCGTTGGCTAAGCGCGGGAGGAAACGTGCGACTTCTGGCAACATTACTCTTATCTCTGGCGGTGCTTGTCACCGCTGGCTGTGGCTGGCACCTGCGTAATACAACAGCAGTGCCTGCTCAGATGAAAACCATGATCTTCGATTCTGGAGATCCGAACGGCCCATTGAGCCGCGCTATTCGTAACCAGCTGCGCCTGAATGGCGTTGAGCTTATCGAAAAAAGCACCTTGCGTCAGGATGTTCCGTCCTTCCGTGTACTGACCTCTTCCCTGAGCAAAGACACGGCGTCCATCTTCCAGGATGGTCGTACGGCGGAATACCAGATGGTGATGTCGGTCAGCGCTGCTGTCCTGATACCGGGTAAAGACATTTATCCGATCAGCACTAAAGTCTACCGTTCGTTCTTTGATAACCCGCAAACTGCGCTGGCGAAAGATGCCGAGCAGCAGATCATTATCAATGAAATGTACGACAAGGCTGCAGAACAGCTGATCCGTAAATTGCCAAGCATTCAGGTTGCATCGAAAGAGACCAGCACGGAACACTCTGTTCCGCTGGATACTACGCCGCAAGTGACCGGAACCCTGGGTAACTAATGGTTCGGTTGTATCCTGAACAACTCCGCGCGCAGCTCAATGAAGGGCTGCGCGCGGCGTATCTGCTTCTCGGAAACGATCCGCTTTTGCTTCAGGAAAGCCAGGACGCCGTGCGCCAGGTGGCCGCGACTCAGGGCTTTGATGAACACCACGCCTTCCAGATAGACAACAGCACCGACTGGCAGACGATCTTCTCGCTGTGCCAGGCGATGAGCCTGTTTGCTTCGCGCCAGACTATCCTGATTCAGCTGCCGGAAAATGGTCCCAATGCGGCCATTAACGAACAGCTCGCCACGCTGGTGAGTCTTCTGCATCCGGATTTACTGCTGATTGTGCGCGGGAATAAGCTCACCAAAGCGCAGGAAAACGCAGCCTGGTTTACCCAGCTCGCGGCGAACTCCGTGCAGGTGACGTGCCAGACGCCTGAACAGGCACAGCTGCCAAAGTGGGTCGCGGTGCGCGCAAAACAAAAAAATCTGCAGCTGGATGACGCGGCCAATCAGCTGCTGTGCTATTGCTACGAAGGTAATCTGCTGGCGCTGGCGCAGGCATTGGATCGCCTGTCGCTTCTCTGGCCAGACGGCAAACTGACGTTACCGCGTGTCGAACAGGCGGTGAACGACGCGGCGCACTTTACCCCGTTCCACTGGGTCGATGCGCTGCTGGCAGCCAAGAGCAAACGCGCGCTGCATATTCTGCAGCAATTGCGGCTCGAAGGCAGCGAGCCGGTCATTTTGCTGCGTACACTGCAGCGCGAACTGCTGCTGCTCAATACGTTAAAACGCCAGTCAGCTAACACCCCTTTGCGCGCGCTGTTCGATAAACACCGCGTCTGGCAAAACCGCCGAGCCATGACCACTGAAGCGATCAATCGTCTTAGCGCTGAACAACTTCGCCAGGCGGTACACCTGCTGACGCGTGCTGAGCTGACGCTGAAGCAGGATTACGGTCAGTCGGTGTGGGCCGAACTGGAAAGTCTTTCTCTGCTGTTGTGCCACAAGGCACTGGCAGACGTTTTTATTGATGGATGATATGAGCTCTTTACAGGCGCTGTTTGGCGGTACATTCGATCCGGTCCATCACGGCCATCTGAAGCCGGTAGAAATACTGGCGAACCTGATCGGCCTGCAGCGCGTGATTATCATGCCGAATAACGTCCCGCCGCACCGCCCGCAGCCTGAAGCTACCTCTGAACAGCGTAAGCACATGCTGGAACTGGCTATTGCGGATAAGCCGCTGTTTCAGTTGGACGAGCGCGAACTGCGCCGCGATACGCCATCGTATACTTCGCAAACATTGCAGGAGTGGCGCGCTGAGCGTGGCCCAACACAACCGCTGGGATTTATTATCGGCCAGGATTCCCTGCTGAATTTCCCAAGCTGGCATCAATACGAAACCATTCTGCAGAACAGTCATCTTATCGTCTGCCGCCGTCCGGGCTACCCGTTGACCATGAAGGAAGAGCAGCACCAGGAGTGGCTCGACACCCATCTGACGAACAACGTGGAAGATCTGCACACCCTGCCCGCTGGTAAAATTTACCTGGCCGAGACGCCGTGGTTTGATATCTCCGCAACCCTCATTCGTGAACGTCTACAGCAAGATTTATCCTGCGACGACCTTCTGCCCGCGCCCGTTCTCAACTACATCCGCCAGCAGGGGTTGTATCAGAAAAGCACAGATGAATGAGGCGATACGCGAAAAATCGCGTAATTCACCGCCCTGCCATTGACAGCCCTTTTCAGGCTGATATCCTCCGCAGCCTGAGTTCCTGCCAGTCATAGCTTTACAGAAATTGTTTTACAAAAATGGCGATGCATTGTCAGGCCGGGGATGGGATGATACCCGCCTTAAAAAGTCCGTCAGGTGACATTTGTCCCGACACAGCCGTCAGTTAAGGTATACTGCCAGGCTATCCATTTAATCGTTGCTCAACTTCACTCACCAGGGGGAAAACTTGCAGGGTAAAGAACTCCAGGATTTTGTTATCGACAAAATTGATGACCTGAAAGGTCAGGACATCATCACCATCGACGTTCAAGGTAAATCCAGTATCACCGACTGCATGATCATTTGCACCGGCACATCCACGCGTCACGTTGCCTCTATTGCTGACCATGTGGTTCAGGAATCGCGTATGGCGGGTCTTATGCCTCTGGGCGTAGAAGGCCAGGCCATTGCTGACTGGGTTGTTGTCGACCTTGGCGATGTGATTGTCCACGTCATGCAGGAAGAGAGCCGTCGTCTGTATGAGCTGGAAAAACTCTGGGGTTAATGCGTGAAGTTGCAACTGGTAGCCGTCGGCACAAAAATGCCGGACTGGGTACAGACGGGTTTTACTGAATATCTGCGTCGTTTTCCTAAAGACATGCCGTTCGAACTGGTGGAAATCCCAGCAGGAAAGCGCGGCAAGAACGCGGATATCAAACGTATTCTCGACAAAGAGGGTGAGTTAATGCTGGCGGCCGCTGGCAAAAAGCGCATTGTGACCCTCGATATCCCAGGAAAACCCTGGGATACGCCGCAGCTGGCGCTTGAACTGGAACGCTGGAAGCAGGATGGCCGCGACGTTAGCCTGTTGATTGGCGGTCCGGAAGGGTTATCCCCCGCCTGCAAAGCGGCCGCAGAACAAAGTTGGTCCCTCTCCGCGCTGACGATGCCCCACCCACTTGTTCGGGTGCTGGTGGCAGAAAGTCTTTATCGCGCGTGGAGCATTACTACCAACCACCCTTATCACCGTGAGTAATGATTGACCAGGGCAAATTAAGCAGCGGATGAAACTACAGAATTCTTTTCGCGACTATTCGGCTGAGTCCGCGCTGTTTGTGCGCCGGGCGCTGGTCGCTTTTACCGGGATTTTGCTGCTGTCTGGCGTGCTCGTCGCCAACCTCTACAATCTGCAAATCGTCCGTTTTACCGACTACCAAACCCGTTCCAACGAAAACCGAATCAAGCTGGTGCCCATCGCGCCAAGCCGCGGGATTATCTACGATCGTAACGGCACGCCGCTGGCGTTAAACCGCACCATCTATCAAATCGAGATGATGCCGGAAAAAGTCGATAATGTGCAGGACACGCTGGATGCGCTGAAAGGCGTGGTGGATCTCACTGATGATGATATCGCCGCCTTCAAAAAAGAACGTTCTCGTTCACACCGTTTTACCTCTATCGCCGTAAAAACCAATTTAACGGAAGTTCAGGTCGCCCGCTTTGCGGTGAATCAGTACCGCTTCCCCGGCGTTGAAGTCAAAGGCTATAAGCGTCGTTTCTATCCTTACGGCTCCGCGCTGACGCACGTCATCGGCTACGTTTCCAAAATAAACGATAAAGATGTCGACAGGCTCGATAAAGACGGCAAGCTGGCGAACTACGCCGCGACTCATGATATTGGTAAACTTGGCATTGAGCGCTTCTATGAAGACGTTCTGCATGGGCAAACCGGCTACGAAGAGGTTGAAGTTAACAACCGTGGCCGTGTGATTCGCCAGTTGAAAGAAGTGCCGCCTCAAGCCGGTCACGACGTCTATTTGACGCTGGATCTTAAGCTCCAGCAGTATATCGAAACGCTGTTAGCAGGCAGTCGCGCTGCGGTAGTCGTCACCGACCCTCGCAGCGGCGGAATTCTGGCACTGGTCTCCATGCCAAGCTACGATCCCAACTTGTTCGTCGATGGGATCTCCAGCAAAGATTATTCCGGTCTGTTGAACGATCCAAACACCCCGCTGGTGAACCGTGCCACCCAGGGTGTTTACCCGCCAGCATCTACCGTCAAGCCTTATGTCGCCGTCTCCGCGCTGAGCGCTGGCGTCATCAATCGCAATACCAGCCTGTTTGACCCCGGCTGGTGGCAGTTGCCAGGTTCAGATAAGCGTTATCGCGACTGGAAAAAATGGGGTCACGGTCATCTGAATATCACCAAATCTCTGGAAGAGTCGGCGGATACCTTCTTCTACCAGGTCGCCTATGACATGGGGATCGACCGTCTGTCGGAATGGATGAGCAAATTTGGTTATGGCCATTACACTGGCGTGGACTTGTCTGAAGAACGTTCAGGAAACATGCCGACGCGCGAGTGGAAGCTAAAACGCTTTAAAAAACCGTGGTATCAGGGCGACACCATTCCGGTCGGTATCGGCCAGGGCTACTGGACCGCAACGCCAATTCAGATGAACAAAGCGATGATGATCCTCATTAACGATGGCGTGGTGAAAGTGCCGCATCTGCTGATGAGTACCGTCGAAGATGGCAAGCAGGTTCCGTGGTCACAGCCACATGAAGCGCCGGTGGGCGATATTCATTCCGGCTTCTGGGAAATAGCCAAAGACGGCATGTACGGCGTGGCCAACCGTCCTAACGGGACCGCACACAAATACTTCGCCGGGGCCCCTTACAAAGTCGCGGCGAAATCCGGTACCGCGCAGGTCTTCGGTCTGAAAGCGAACGAAACCTATAACGCGCACAAAATTGCCGAGCGTCTGCGTGACCATAAACTTATGACCGCGTTTGCGCCTTATGATAAACCGCAGGTTGCGGTAGCGATTATTCTTGAAAATGGCGGCGCTGGCCCGGCGGTGGGTACCATTATGCGCCAGATCCTCGACCACATTATGCTGGGCGACAACAACACCGAACTTCCGGCTGAAAACCCAGCCGCCGCTGCGGCGGAGGACCAATAAACATGACGGATAATCCAAATCAGAAATCGCTGTGGGACAAAATCCACATCGACCCGGCCATGCTGCTGATCCTGCTGGCATTACTGACCTACAGTGCTCTCGTTATCTGGAGCGCCAGCGGCCAGGATATCGGCATGATGGAACGCAAGATTGGTCAGATCGCGATGGGTCTGGTGATCATGGTGGTGATGGCGCAAATCCCGCCTCGCGTCTATGAAGGCTGGGCACCCTATTTATACTTCATCTGTATCATTTTGCTGGTTGCGGTGGATGCATTTGGGGCGATTTCAAAAGGCGCACAGCGCTGGCTTGACCTCGGCATTGTGCGTTTTCAGCCCTCGGAAATCGCGAAAATCGCCGTTCCACTGATGGTCGCACGCTTTATCAACCGTGACGTTTGTCCACCCTCACTGAAAAATACCGCCATTGCGCTGGTGCTGATCTTCCTGCCCACTCTGCTGGTGGCGGCGCAGCCTGACCTGGGAACGTCCATACTGGTCGCATTGTCCGGCCTGTTCGTGCTGTTCCTGTCAGGTTTAAGCTGGCGCTTAATCGGCATTGCGGTGGTACTGGTGGCAGCCTTTATACCGATACTGTGGTTCTTCCTGATGCATGACTATCAACGTCAGCGCGTCATGATGTTGCTCGATCCGGAAACCGATCCGCTGGGCGCAGGCTATCATATTATTCAGTCTAAAATTGCCATTGGCTCGGGTGGATTACGTGGCAAAGGCTGGCTGCACGGGACGCAGTCACAGCTGGAGTTCCTGCCGGAACGTCACACGGACTTTATCTTTGCGGTTCTGGCTGAAGAGCTGGGTCTGGTCGGCATTTTGATTTTGCTGTCACTTTACCTGCTGCTTATCATGCGCGGACTGTGGATCGCCGCGCGCGCGCAGACCACCTTTGGTCGCGTCATGGCGGGCGGATTGATGCTTATCTTATTCGTTTATGTCTTCGTAAATATTGGTATGGTGAGTGGGATTCTGCCTGTGGTGGGCGTACCGCTGCCGCTGGTGAGCTACGGAGGCTCGGCACTGATCGTGTTGATGGCCGGGTTTGGGATAGTAATGTCTATCCACACCCACAGAAAAATGTTGTCCAAAAGCGTATAACAATAAGGGGATCGCCATGCGTAAGCAGTGGCTGGGAATCTGCATCGCAGCAAGTTTACTTGCAGCTTGTTCAAGTGACGATGGTCAGCAACAGGCGACTATCGCGCCGCCGCAGCCTGCGGTATGTAACGGTCCGGTCGTTGAAATCAGCGGTGCGGACCCGATTTATGAACCGCTGAACGCCACGGCGAATCAGGATTATCAACGTGACGGCAAGAGCTATAAAATCGTTCAGGACCCGTCGCGTTTCAGCCAGGCCGGTTTTGCCGCTATTTATGATGCAGAACCCGGCAGCAACCTGACCGCGTCCGGTGAAGCGTTTGACCCTGCACAGATCACTGCCGCGCACCCGACGTTGCCGATCCCAAGCTATGTGCGCGTCACGAACATGGCCAATGGCCGTATGATTGTGGTGCGTATCAACGACCGTGGGCCATATGGCAACGACCGCGTGATCTCGCTGTCCCGTGCTGCGGCCGATCGTCTGAATACCTCAAACAACACCAAAGTACGCATCGACCCGATTATTGTGGCACAAGACGGTACGCTGTCTGGCCCCGGTACGGCGTGTACGACCGTGGCAAAACAGACTTACGCCCTCCCTGCTCGCCCGGATTTAAACGGCGGGATGGGCAGCGCCACTTCTATGCCACAGGACACCACACCTGCGGATAACGTTCGCGCTATCAGCAACGATACCCTGAAAAGTGATGACTCCACCGGCGCACCGGTGAACAGCAGTGGTTTCCTGGGTGCAGCAACACCGCTGGCTTCAGGCGTTCTCGAAGGTAGCGAACCGACGCCAGCCCCCGTTGCAGCCACGCCTGTTACTCAACCAGCCCCCGTAACCGCTCCTGCTGTCGTAACGCCGCCAGCGGCGGGTTCTGCCAGCGGCAGTTTTGTGGTTCAGGTGGGTGCAGTGAGCGATCAAGCGCGTGCGCAGCAGTATCAGCAGCAGCTGAGCCAAAAATTTGGTGTCCCTGGCCGCGTTGAGCAAAACGGAGCCGTCTGGCGTATTCAGATGGGGCCGTTTGCCAGCAAATCTCAGGCCGCATCGTTGCAGCAACGTTTGCAAAGCGAAGCGCAATTACAATCGTTTATCGCTGTTGCGAAGTAATTAATCGGCGGTATCCGAATTGTCAGCTTATGTAACTTGCGTTCACAAACTCGCGCTGAAAGTCGGATGCCTGCCTGTATAGCATTTGCTATAGTAAGGCACTTTTTTTAATTCCATCACGGATGTCGTAGTTCTGACCATGAAGACCACTCTCTCCGCTCGATTCCTGCAGCGCATGGCGCTGACCACGGCCCTTTGCGCAGCCGCTCTTTCAGCCGCTCACGCTGATGACCTGAATATCAAGACCATGATCCCTGGCGTCCCGCAGATTGATGCGGAATCCTACATCCTGATCGATTACAACTCTGGCAAAGTGCTGGCAGAACAGAACGCTGACTCGCGCCGTGATCCTGCGAGCCTGACAAAAATGATGACCAGCTACGTCATCGGTCAGGCCATGAAAGCCGGTAAATTTAAAGAAACCGATCTGGTCACCGTGGGTAACGATGCCTGGGCCACCGGCAACCCGGTGTTCAAGGGATCTTCCCTGATGTTCCTGAAACCAGGCATGCAGGTGCCTGTTTCTCAGCTGATCCGCGGTATCAACCTGCAATCCGGTAACGATGCCTGTGTGGCAATGGCCGATTTCGCCGCCGGTAGCCAGGACGCCTTTGTTGGCCTGATGAACAGCTACGTTTCCGCGCTGGGCCTGAAGAATAGCCACTTCCAGACCGTTCACGGCCTGGATGCAGACGGTCAGTACAGCTCCGCGCGCGATATGGCGCTGATTGGCCAGGCGCTGATCCGCGACGTACCGAACGAATACACTATCTATAAGGAAAAAGAGTTCACCTTCAACGGCATCCGCCAGACCAACCGTAACGGTCTGCTGTGGGATAACAGCCTGAATGTGGACGGCATCAAAACCGGCCATACGGATAAAGCAGGCTATAACCTGGTGGCCTCCGCAACCGAAGGCCAGATGCGTCTGATCTCCGCAGTGATGGGCGGTCGTACCTTTAAAGGTCGTGAGACGGAAAGTAAAAAACTGCTGACCTGGGGCTTCCGTTTCTTCGAAACCGTGAACCCACTGAAAGCCGGTAAAGAGTTTGCCTCAGAGCCGGTGTGGTTTGGCGACAACGACCGCGCATCCCTCGGCGTAGATAAAGATCTGTACCTGACCATTCCTCGTGGCCGCATGAAAGACCTGAAAGCCAGCTACGTGCTGAACACCAGCGAACTTCACGCTCCGCTGCGGAAGAACCAGGTGGTGGGCACCATTAACTTCCAGCTGGACGGTAAAACCATCGATCAGCGTCCGCTGGTGGTGCTGGACGAAATTCCAGAAGGTAATTTCTTCGGCAAAATCATTGATTACATTAAATTGATGTTCCATCATTGGTTTGGTTAAAAATTGAACACTTGAAAGTGTGATTTTGATCCCCATATACTAAGTATCCTGATAACTCCCACCTGCACGTGGGAGTTATTATTTTTTGATGTAATGCCGGAGCTGACATGAAAACCAAACTTAACGAACTGCTTGAATTCCCTACCCCGTTTACTTACAAAGTAATGGGTCAGGCGTTGCCGGAGCTGGTTGACCAGGTGGTTGAAGTGGTACAGCGCCATGCGCCGGGTGACTACTCTCCGACGGTAAAACCAAGCAGCAAGGGCAACTACCACTCGGTTTCCATCACCATCACTGCTACGCATATTGAGCAGGTCGAGACGCTGTATGAAGAACTCGGCAATATCGAAATCGTCCGTATGGTGCTGTAGTCCCCTCGTGGTTACCCGCTTTGCCGGGTAACCCGCTCTTCCTCTGTGATATACTTCCGCTCACCTTTTGTCGCTACATCCCCCCGGAGTTGCCGTTTTGTATCAGGATAAAATTCTTGTCCGCCATCTCGGGCTGCAACCTTACGAGCCTGTCTCTCAGGCTATGCACGATTTCACTGACTCACGCGATGACACCACTCCTGACGAAATTTGGCTGGTCGAGCACCTGCCTGTCTTCACTCAGGGGCAAGCGGGTAAAGCTGAGCATGTTCTGGTTCCCGGTGATATTCCCGTGATTCAAAGCGACCGAGGCGGTCAGGTGACCTACCACGGGCCCGGTCAGCAGGTGATGTATGTGCTGCTGAATCTGAAACGCCGAAAACTCGGGGTGCGTGAACTGGTCACCGTACTGGAACAAACCGTGGTCAATACGCTGGCAGAATACGGCATTGATGCGCATCCGCGCGCTGATGCGCCAGGGGTGTATGTCGGAGAGATGAAGATTTGTTCGCTAGGACTACGCATCCGCAAAGGCTGCTCATTCCACGGTCTGGCACTTAATATCAATATGGATCTTTCGCCTTTCCTGCGCATCAATCCCTGCGGTTATGCGGGAATGGAAATGACCCAAATGCGTCAGTGGGTAGAAAAAGCCACACCTGATATTATTCGCCCTTCGCTTGTCAGTCATCTTTTAGCGCTGCTAAACAATCCACCGCACGAATATATTCCCGCTTAATATATAATACATCATGGTCCATTTATTTGATGGACCATCGCGTATTTACCGCATTTACGCTTTACAATAATCCATTGTTTCTATATTTTCGAAGCGCTTGAGCAGGTTTACTTATTTGCCTATTTTAATTTCAGTGCGTGAATACCACCTGTCGAATTGGCCTTCATTTGATTGAAAATTACACAGATTCTTGATTTTCTTAAACAAATGACATCCATAAATATCTTTACCAATAACAATAAGCACAATAATTAAATTCAACTATCATTCATATTGTGAATGAATACGGAGTGACAGCGTGGATTATAATAATTTACCAGCTAAACGACTGAATGAGCCCGGCGGTCAGGACAAGCCGCAAGTTTTTAGGACTTTACGTAATATTGACCTCAATTTATTGACAATCTTTGAGGCAGTATATGTCCATAAGGGTATCGTAAATGCTGCGAAAATTCTTAATCTCACACCCTCAGCAATTAGTCAGTCTATTCAGAAATTACGCGCGATATTTCCTGACCCTCTGTTTATTCGTAAGGGCCAGGGCGTCACACCAACCGCCTATGCCACGCACCTGCATGAGTACATTAGTCAGGGTCTGGAGTCTATTCTTGGCGCACTGGATCTCACCGGTAGCTACGACAAACAGCGCACAATAACTATCGGGACTTCACCGTCCGTCGGTGCGATGGTGTTACCTACTATCTACCAGGCAGTCAAACGCGAAGCCCCACAGCTGCTGCTGCGCAATATTCCTGTCAGCGATTCCGAAACCCAGCTATCGCAATTCCAGACTGACCTGATCGTCGACAGCAATGCCTTCGGTGCCCGTGCGTTGGCCCAGAATGTGCTCTATGCCGACGGACTGCTGCTGGTGTGTCGCAAAAACCATCCGGCATTGAGCCAGACGGCAACGGCGGAAAATCTGCGTGAATATGAATACGCGCTGTTCATGAACGACGGGCAGAATCTCAATCAGCTTCACCAGCGAATTAATGAACTGTTCCCGGATCGTCAAATCAGCTTTAGCAGTTACAATATGTTCACGATCGCCGCCCTGATTGGCAGCAGCGATTTACTCTCTGTTATGCCTGCTCGTCTTTACAACCTGCTCAATCAGTGCTGGCCGCTGGAGCATATTCCCTATGCGCCCCTCAATGCGGAATCCATCGAGATCTCACTGCATTACAACAAGCTGAGCCTGCGTGACCCGGTTCTTGAAAATGTGATCAATATTATCCGTCAGGCGTTTTGACGTCTCTCCCCAGCGCAAGCCCCCGTCCCGTAGGGGGCAAAGGGCACAAAACAACAACTATTTTACAATTTGGCGACCTCACAGGCTGCTTTATCGCCCTTATCAATGATATACTGCCTGTCGTTCGTTCAAAAATAGTTGATAAATACAACATTCCCTTGAATTGAAACGCTTTCCCTCGAATTTCGCAACTGGAACACGCACGCTATGAGTAAACCCATTGTGATGGAACGCGGTGTTAAGTACCGCGACGCCGATAAAATGGCCCTTATCCCGGTTAAAAACGTGGTTACGGAGCGCGAAGCGCTGTTAAGAAAACCGGAATGGATGAAAATCAAACTCCCGGCCGACTCGTCACGCATTCAGGGTATCAAAGCGGCGATGCGTAAGAATGGCCTTCACTCCGTCTGTGAAGAAGCGTCTTGCCCTAACCTTGCGGAATGTTTTAACCACGGTACGGCAACCTTCATGATCCTCGGGGCCATTTGCACCCGTCGCTGCCCATTCTGCGATGTGGCACACGGTCGCCCAGTCACACCTGACGCCAATGAACCGCAGAAACTGGCTCAGACCATTGCTGACATGGCATTGCGTTATGTGGTGATTACCTCCGTTGACCGTGACGATCTCCGCGACGGCGGTGCTCAGCACTTTGCTGATTGCATTAGCGCCATCCGCGAGAAAAGCCCGACCATCAAGATTGAAACGCTGGTGCCTGATTTCCGTGGTCGTATGGATCGCGCACTGGACATTCTTACCGCCACGCCACCGGACGTGTTTAACCACAACCTGGAAAACGTTCCTCGCGTGTACCGTCAGGTTCGCCCTGGCGCAGATTACAACTGGTCGTTAAAACTGCTGGAACGCTTTAAAGAAGCGCATCCACACATTCCGACCAAATCAGGTTTGATGGTCGGTCTGGGTGAAACCAATGCGGAAATCATCGAAGTGATGCGCGATTTGCGCCGTCATGGTGTCACGATGCTGACCCTGGGCCAGTATCTGCAACCTAGCCGCCATCACCTACCGGTTCAGCGCTACGTGAGCCCGGACGAGTTTGACGAGATGAAAGCCGAAGCAATGGCGATGGGCTTTACCCACGCTGCCTGTGGCCCATTCGTTCGCTCTTCCTATCATGCCGACATGCAGGCGAAAGGCGAAGAAGTGAAGTAATAATTTATTACACTTCAGGCATAAAAAAACCGGCTATTACGCCGGTTTTTTTCTTTCCAGAGTTCTGGAAGGATGTAGCTATTATTCTTTGTGCGACAGCTTCTCAGCCGGGACTTCATCATCTGCGGTTTTCTTCGCAGAGGAATCGTCGTCATTCATCGCTTTTTTGAAGCCTTTAATGGCCGTACCCAGGTCTCCGCCCAGAGTCCGTAACTTCTTGGTACCAAACAGCAGGACGACCAGCGCCGCAACCACCAGCAGTTTAGTAATACTAATCTCACCCATAGATACCTTCTTCACTTAAAACAGGCTGCATACAGCGCCAGAAAACCTGATGTTATTAACGGACATTCGACGCGCGCACACAATAGCAATCTGTAACAAGGTGAATCAAGCTCTGATGAAAAAAACATCACAATAATTGCGGTGGCGCAAACCGTCGGTTCATCAGCACCGGTAATTGCCGCCTCGCCTGCACTATGCGCTCGCGGTCGATTTCTGCCATCAATAGCGCAGGGGCCTCAGCCGCCGCCGCAATAGTCACGCCGAGGGGATCGATAACCCGGCTCTGCCCAATATTCTTGTTTCCGCACTCTCCCGCAGCCACCACATAGCAGGTAGTGTCCAATGCGCGCGCAGCCAATAAGGTCGCCCAATGATGCTCTTTGAGCGGTCCCTTAACCCACGCAGCGGGCAGAACTAAAACTTCAGCGCCTGCCAGTGCCAGATTCAGCGCCATCTCGGGAAAGCGCAAATCGTAGCAAGTCATCAGCCCCAGCGTAATGCCTTCGACGTCTATCAACGGCGGGAGTTGGCCTCCAGGATCGACCAACCGCGATTCCCGAATAGTAAAGGCGTCATAAAGATGGAGCTTGGCGTATGTCCCGATGATTTTCCCTTCGCGTATAACTACCAGCGTATTCGCCGCCCTGCCCTGCGTCGTCGGGATATGTACAGTCAATACGGTGGTGAGTCGGTTGCGCTGGCTTTCCTCCAGTAATGTCTGCAGAAAACCGCCGTCCAGCGGTTGTGCTGACTTCACGGAGAGGTCCGGATCCTGGTCATCACGCGCCAGCAGCGCTTCCGGTAGTACCAACAGCGCCGCACCCTGACGCGCCGCTTGTGTCATCAATGAGACGCACTGACGGGCATTTTCTTCCCACAATGGCGTTACCGCAAACTGCCCGACCGCAACATACATATTTTCCCCTTACTTCAGTTAGCGATACACTCTCTATTCTGACTCAATCAAACAGCAGGAATTGCAAGTGGTACAACTCCTTTTAGCCGTGTTTATTGGTGGCGGCACCGGAAGCGTTGCACGATGGTTTCTCAGCATGCGTTTTAATCCTATGCATCAGGCCATTCCTATCGGAACGCTTGCCGCCAACCTGATTGGCGCATTTATTATTGGTATGGGGCTGGCATGGTTTAACCGAATGACCAATATTGACCCCGTCTGGAAGGTACTGATTACCACCGGTTTTTGCGGCGGCTTAACAACGTTTTCCACCTTCTCTGCCGAAGTGGTATTCCTGTTCCAGGACGGGCGTTTTGGCTGGGCGCTGACCAACATCGCTGTCAATATGCTCGGTTCGTTTGCAATGACCGCGCTCGCATTTTGGTTATTTTCTGCCGCCAGCGCGCACTAAGCGCAGGCACATTAATGTTAGCTTAATTTTTCTCTGTCACTCTGGTCGACAAACCGACCAGGGGTGATCAAATGAAAGATAAAGTGATGAGCGCAGGCATGGTGTTACTGAGCGTACTTATCGTCGCCAGCTTCCTGAAAATCTATCTGTTTTAGCTGAAAAAAAAGCCAAAAAAAACCCGCTCAATGAGCGGGTTTTGAAGTTCTTGCTGAACGGCTCGAATTACAGAGCAGTTACGTTAGCAGCAGAAGGACCTTTGGCACCGTTAGTGATTTCGAACTCAACGCGCTGGCCTTCAGCCAGGGTTTTGAAACCATTAGTCTGGATTGCAGAGAAGTGTACGAACACATCTTTGCTGCCATCTTCCGGAGTAATGAAACCGAATCCTTTGGACTCATTAAACCACTTAACGTTACCTTTAATCTTAGACATCAAAATTACCTTTACATGAAAAATGGACACAAATGCTGTGTCGGGTATCAGTACAACAATTGTGGGGCGTTTTGTCCAGCGGTTCTTTATCAAAAAGTGACAAAAGTCGCGTTAATTTTATCGGCTGGCTTTTTATTCTTTTTGACACAAATAACGTGTATTTTTCAGCCAGTCAGGCGCCGTTTTTCAGTTAAAACTGAAAGCGCATCCAGGCAAAGTAAACGTTTCCGTTATTGTAAGTGCCCGGAATGTAGGTCATCTGGAATGTCGCCGGGCCATAGCCAATCGAGGCCAGCGGTAACAGCACCGGGATCGGGATGTACTTCCAGTTATCACGCGCCGTGAACCCTGCCGTGTATCCCAGGCCCAGGTGGAAATTATCATCCGCCAGCGGACGCCAGGTTTTCTCCCAGCCGTAACCGCCAATCGGCTCCCATTTGTTATAGGAGTCTTTAAACGCCATCAGGTAAAGACCGTGCCAGTTACCCTCTTCATCCCAACGGGATTGACCGAAACCGGCACCCCACGGGCGTTCGTTGTAACGGTCCGTTTTCTCTTTGTCGTAGGCAAAGCGTGCATGCCACGTGATTGCCGGAACATAGAGGTCGTAATGCTCTGGTTCATTCCAGGTTTGCGCCACGTTATCGGTGAACGTTGAAAACCAGCCTTTGCCTGCTGCATTCTCTTCTGCCATTGCCGAAGACGACAACGCCAGTTGCCCCAAAATAAACAACAACACTAAATAAATATTATTTCTTACCGTCACAATGAGATTACCATTTTTTGTATTCGGGGCGATCTTAACAAATTTTAATTAAATGAAGACTTAATAAAATCGGTTTTATTCCGAATTATTTACTTTCAAAATGGGAATATTCCTACTGAACGGTAAGGATGCGCCTCAATATAGGCGAGGCGCATACACAACTTAACGTTTATGTAACAATTTATACAAAGCAGGAATAACCAGCATCGACAATAACGGCGCCGTTATCATCCCGCCGATCATCGGGGCTGCGATGCGTTGCATCACCTCCGAACCACTGCCACCTCCCCACATGATAGGCAGCAACCCCGCCATGATCGTCGCCACTGTCATCACTTTTGGACGCACGCGCAGCACCGCGCCTTCGTGGATAGCCCGCATCAACTGAGTGTTTCCGCCGCCGGGATACTTATCCAGCGCCTGATTAAGATACAGCACCATAATAACGCCAAACTCAGCGGCAACGCCTGCGAGCGCAATAAACCCAACAGCACCTGCGACAGAAAGATTATATCCCAGCATCCACAGTAACCAGACGCCGCCAATAAGTGCGAAAGGTAATGTCCCCATAATTAATAAGACATCTGAAACGCGTTTAAACGTCAGCCACAGTAATATAAAGATAATCATTAGCGTTACTGGCAGAACCACTTTCAGTTTTTCCGTCGCACGCTCCAGATATTCAAATTGCCCTGACCACGCGAGCGAAACGCCCTGCGGCAATGTGACCTTTTCGGCAACTCTTTGTTGCATTTCCTCCACTGCCGATTTCAAATCCCGCCCGCGCAAATCGACATATATCCAGTTCGACAATCGCGCATTTTCGCTTTTCAACATTGGCGGCCCCTCTGTCACCACAATGTCCGCCAGCTCGCCCAGCGCAATTTGCCCGCCGTTCGCGGTTACCACCGGCAACACCCGCAGTTTATCGACGTTTTCTCGCAGGTCGCGGGGGTAACGCACGTTAATCGGATAGCGCTCGCGCCCCTGGATTACCTCGCCAATATTGTCACCGCCCACAAGCGTAGACACCATGCTTTGCAGCTCATCGACAGAAACGCCATAACGCGCCGCTTTCTGCCGGTCGATACGAATATCGACGTAGCGCCCACCCGCCAGCCGTTCAGCCAGCGCGGAGGTCACACCCGGCACCTCTTTCACAATCGATTCAATCTGCGCGGCAACGCGCTCTATATCGCCAATATTGTTGCCGTTTACCTTGATGCCAATCGGGCTTTTAATCCCCGTTGCCAGCATGTCCAGACGGTTGCGAATCGGTGGCACCCACACGTTGGCAATGCCAGGAACCGAGACGGTTTTATCCAGCTCATCCACCAGCTTTTCGGGCGTCATGCCCGGTCGCCACTGGTCTCGTGGTTTGAAGTGAATGGTGGTTTCAACCATCGTGAGGGGTGCAGGATCGGTAGCCGTTTCAGCCCGTCCTGCTTTGCCAAATACGCTGGCGACTTCTGGAACGCTTTTGATGAGACGATCGGTTTGTTGCAGCAGACGGCTGGCTTCACGCGCCGAAATCCCCGGCAGCGTCGATGGCATATACAGCAAGTCGCCCTCGTCCAGCGGCGGCATAAATTCGCTGCCCAACCGGCTGAGCGGCCACAATGTCACCAGTAAAAGCGCCAGCGCCAGTGCTAGTGTGGTTTTTGGGAACGTCAGCACTTTATCCAGCAGCGGTTCATACAGTCGAATCAAAAAACGGTTGATAGGGTTCGCTTTCTCATCCGGGATTTTGCCGCGAATGAAATAGCCCATCAGCACCGGAATCAACGTAATCCCGAGCCCTGCGGCCATCGCCATCGACCAGGTTTTGGTGAAAGCCAGCGGCGAGAACATCCGCCCTTCCTGCGCTTCGAGGGAGAAGACCGGAATAAACGACAGCGTTATGATCAGCAAACTGCAAAAGAGCGCCGGACCCACTTCGACCGCCGCGCGCTCAGCCAGGTGCCAGTAGTCGCCTGACGACGGCTCTTGACCCGGATGCTCATGCCTCCACTGCTCTAGCACTTTGTGCATGTTTTCAATCATTACAATCGCAGCGTCCACCATCGCCCCGATAGCAATCGCAATCCCGCCGAGCGACATGATATTCGCGTTGATACCCTGATAGTGCATCACCACAAACGCGCCCAAAATCCCCAGCGGCAGCGAGACGATCGCCACCAGCGCCGAGCGGAAATGGAAGAGGAATAACGCACACACCAGCACCACCACCGCAAATTCTTCCAGCAGCTTGTGGGTGAGGGTTTTGACCGAATCTTCAATCAGCGTTGAGCGATCGTATACCGGAACAATTTCTACCCCTTCCGGCAGCGTTTTTTGCAGCGCCTGGAGTTTGTCTTTCACTGCATGAATAGTTTCCAGCGCGTTCTGCCCGTAGCGCATCACTACCACGCCGCCGGCCACTTCACCTTCGCCGTTCAGTTCAGCCACGCCGCGACGGATTTCGGGACCGTAGTTCACCGTAGCGACATCACTTAGCAACACCGGTTTACCGTCGCGCGAGGTGAGCACCACGTTGCGAAAATCATCAAGCGAGCGTAAATAGCCAGTGGTGCGCACCATGTATTCTGCCTCGCCCATCTCCAGCAAGGCGCCGCCACTCTCTTTATTGGCCGCCTGAACCGCACTCACGACCTGTCCATGCGTGATATTCAGGGCGCGCATTTTCTCAGGCGATACCACAATCTGATACTGGCGCACCATTCCGCCAATGCTGGCGACCTCCGAGACGTTTGGCACGGTCTTCAGTTCAAACTTTAACGTCCAGTCCTGAAGCGCCCGTAAATCCGCCAGGCTGTGCTTGCCTGTTTTGTCGATCAATGCATATTCATAAATCCAGCCCACGCCTGTGGCGTCCGGTCCCAGCGAGACTTTCACCCCAGTCGGTAATTGCGACTGAACCTGGCTTAAATACTCCAGCACTCTGGAACGCGCCCAGTACAAGTCGGTACCATCTTCAAACAGCACATAGACATAGGCATCGCCAAACATTGAAAAGCCGCGCACGGTTTTTGCGCCTGGCACAGAGAGCATCGAGGTGGTCAGCGGCCACGTGACCTGATCTTCAATCACCTGCGGTGCTTTACCGGGATAACTGGCTTTGACGATCACCTGCACGTCAGACAAATCAGGCAGCGCATCCAGAGGTGCTCGTTGCATTGCCCACCAGCCCCAGCCTGCCATAATCACTGCTGCGAGAATGACTAACAGCCGGTTACGCAGCGAAGCACGAATCACAGCGGCAATCATTGCGTCACCTCCGGCAGCGCACTGCGCAGGCTGGCTTCTGAGTCGATCAGGAATTGCCCTGAGGTGACAACGTTATCGCCCTCTTTCACGCCCGTGGTGATTTCAGTCCAGCCCCCGGCGGTGGCCCCCGTCGTCACGTTAACCGGACGGAAATAGCCGTCGCCCGTTGCCAGCAGCACCCGCTGAGATTCGCCGCTATTGATAACCGCCTCTTCCGGAACGGCGAGCACTGCCGCTCCACGCGTTGGTTCTGCACGAGACACATTCAGGAACATGCCTGGCTTCAGTTTGTTATCCGGGTTGTCCAGCACGATGCGCGCCTGGAGCGTACGCGTGGTGGTTTCCATCTGCGGTAACAGTTCGCTGACTTTTCCGTGAAAACGTATCCCCGGCCAGCTTTCGGAAGTGGCGATCATGTCACTGCCTACGCTAAGCGATTGCGCCTGCGTTTGCGGATAATCCACCACCAGCCAGACCGTATCCAGCGCGGCGATGTCAAACAGCGGCGCAGTGGCCGCCACTTGCGCCCCTTCCCTGGCATCCAGTTTAACGACATATCCAGCGCGTTCGGCTCGCAGCGTCAGTCGGGTTTGCGGTTTGCCGCTACGCTCGACGCCGCGAATGATCTCTTCCGGCATAAATTGCAACGCCAGTCGCTCGCGCGCCGCGCGGGTGAGCGTCGCATCACCCAACTGACGCACGGCCAGATATTCCTGCTGCGCGGTTGTCCATTGCGGAACCCAAATCTCTGCCAGCGGCTCACCGGCTTTGACCTGCTGCTGCTGAGCGCGAACGTACAGTTTGGCGATCACTCCTGCGGCAGGCGCCGGATAGCTGGTCAGACTGCGTTCATTAATCGATACCGTCGCATAAGAGGAAAAAGATTGCGCGAGCTGCCGCTTCTCAACGCGGGCTGTTTTCATCCCGAGGTTTTGCTGCTGCTGCGTGCTAATCGCCACGCCTGCCGCCGCTTTTTCCTCATCGGCGTAGCGCGGAACCAGCTCCATATCCATAAAGGGTGATTTGCCCGGTTTATCAAAACGCTGGCCAGGCATCATGGGGTCGTACCAGTAGAGCACTTTGCGTTCGGCGGGTTTGGCTGCGTCGGAAGCAACATGATTCTGATGTTGGCCAAAATAATAGCCGCCGCCTGCCGCCAGCAGCACGGCCAGCGCGAGCGCGCTAAGGGTGAGTGTTTTCATTGTGTGATTTCCTGCGGGGAAAGCCATTGAATGGCCGCCCAGGTCCGCGCCATTTCGCGCTCGGCCTGGTTTGCTGCCAGTTCGGTGTCGAGCACGCTGCGACGCGCCTCAAGAAGCGCCGGAAGCTCCGACTGCCCGGCTCGGTACTGTGCGGCGAGCACGTCCAGCCGTTTATGCTGGAGCGGCAAGATGTCATCGCGCTGGCGCTGCCACAGAGTCTGGGCGGCCTGATATTGCGCCACCAGCGACTGCACTTGCGCGACATGCTCGCGCTGAATCAACGTCAGTTGATCCACCGCCTGCATCGAGCGCGACACGTCGGCGGCGTAATCTTTGTCCTGCCTGCGCGACTGGAATAACGGCAGATCCACGGTAAACATCACCCCGGCCATATCGTCATACCCTTCAGCGCGATGGGAATAGAACACTTCCACATCGACGTCGGGAATGGCTGCGACCGCTGACTGTGCCGATCGCGCTTTCGCCGTTTCCGATTCTCGCTGTGCGGCTTCTACTTCCGGGTGGCGGACAATCGCCTCCTCCAGCGTTTTCTCATCGGCGGGCAAGCGCTGATAGCGCGGCAGCGGGCCTTGCACCTCGGTGATGGATTGCCCGGTGAGCTGGAACAGACGGCTTTGCGCCAGCTGAACATCCCGTGTCGCCAGGGTGACTTTGTCGCGCATCGCGCTCAGGGTCATTTGCAGCGATAGCACACTATCTGGCGCCGCACTTCCCGCGCCAACACTGGCTTTTTGCGCACTCTGCTGGCGTTCCGTTTCGTTCACCAGTTTTTTAGCTGCATCCAGCGCCTGGGTTGATAAAGCCAAATCGAGCCACGCCTGGGCCGTATCACGCTGAAGCGCGGCGCGAATGGTCTCGGATTTCGCCTCCACCCCGCGCGCTTGCGCCTGTAACGTCTGCGATTTACGCTCCCGTTTTTCAGCACTCACATAGCTTTGCATAATGCCAATGCGCTGCATCGTCATCCCTTCGCGGGTAAAACGCTGGTCATTACTGCCCTGAACTGGCACGTTTTCGATGCCAAATTTGAGCTTAGGATCGGGAAGTTGCGTGGCAGAATCCGCCATCATATCCAGGGCCTGCGCCTCATTACGGCTGGCAGAAAGTTCGGCGGAATAGCGCTGGGCTTCGGTCAGGGTTTGCGCAAGCGTCCAGGGCTGCGCCTGAACCGCTGAGCTTAAAAAGCCGAGCAGCACCCCACCGAGCCAGAGGCTCAGTGTTTGTGGTTTCATGGTGTGCTCCCTTAGTGCAGCGGCGTCAGCGAGATAATCTGGAATCCGTCACCCGCTCGTTCGAGCGTAAAGGTGACGCGATCGCCCACTTTCACCGAGGCAGTATCCGCGCTTTTCGCCAGTACAAAGGGCATGGTCATTGCGGGCCAGTTCAGCTCGGGAATCGCCTGATGTTGCAGGATAATTTGTGGCGGAGAGATTTCCTGAACCACGCCCTGGCCTTGCCACTGCTGCGCAGCGGACGGCTCGGTAGCTTGAACAGAAAGAGAAGAAAGGGAAAGCAGTACGCCCGTAAGCGCAGAAACAATAATTGAACGCATGATAAAACTCCTGTTAATCGTAAATGAAAAATAAATTCAACGAATTAACAGTGAGTTATTCCCGGAACCGGCAAAAACGAATCGTTGCCGGCGGCCCTGCTGCGGGAGGGGTCAGGGACCATGCCGAATGCGCGACTTCGCTGCACGACGGCGTATTTAAGGTGATCGTCATGGCCGCCGGAATAGCGACCAGCTGCGGCTGAGCAGGATCTTTTTGCACCTGATCCGGCACGCAGTGTTTTTCACACAGGGGAGAAATAGTGCTGAGTTGGTGATGCTGTGGCGTGTCCATCATATCCATATGCTGGATTATGGCACTTTCGCCGCGCGGGCTCAGGGAGCAGTCATGAGACGCCACCGCGACCTGGCTCTGGATCAGCAGCCAGCCAAACGCGAGCAAAAACATCAGCAGATGTTTTTTCAGAAAGCGCAGGCGGTAAGTCCAGCTGGCATGCATATTCGCGTCGTCGGGTATCAAAAGGAGCCCGAGTATATGAACAGCGCGTGTTGAAATTAAAGCTATTTTAAATAGTTTTACGTTCTTTATCTGTTCGCTGATAAAACCCTTCAAATATCACAACAATTAATTATCAACTTAGTGACATATAATAATCATAGCTACGGTCAATAGTGTGATGACACAAATGACGCAGTGGTGGCAAAATATCGTCGATGATAGTTCTAGTAGTGGTTTTATTGATTTTAGTCATCAATGACTGCCCATTTATTCGGCACATTTCCACACTTCTTATTTTTTGATTTTCCGTGCTCTCTGGGGAGCGCACGCACAGGGGAAACCATGCTTACCTTTATCGAACTCCTCATCGGAGTGGTCGTCATTGTCGGCGTTGCGCGCTACATCATTAAAGGCTATTCAGCCACCGGGGTATTATTCGTCGGGGGTTTAACCCTGCTGATTATTAGCGCGCTAATGGGCCATCAGGTGTTACCGGCCAGCGAAACCAGCACCGGATATACCGCCACCGATATTGTGGAATATATTAAAATTCTGCTGATGAGTCGCGGTGGCGACCTCGGTATGATGATTATGATGCTGTGTGGTTTTGCCGCCTATATGACCCATATCGGTGCTAACGATATGGTCGTCAAACTGGCCTCTAAACCGCTGCAATATATTAATTCCCCGTACATTCTGATGATTGCCGCCTATTTCGTGGCATGCCTGATGTCGCTGGCGGTCTCATCCGCTACCGGTCTCGGCGTGCTGCTGATGGCAACCCTGTTCCCGGTCATGGTGAACGTTGGGATCAGCCGTGGCGCTGCTGCGGCGATTTGCGCCTCCCCTGCGGCGATTATTCTTTCTCCGACATCGGGCGACGTGGTGCTGGCTGCGAAAGCCGCCGAAATGCCGCTCATCGACTTTGCATTTAAAACTACGCTGCCAATCTCCATTGCCGCGATTATTGGCATGGCGGTCGCGCACTATTTCTGGCAGAAGTATCTCGATAAAAAAGAGAATATCAGCCACGAGATGCTGGATGTCAGCGAAATCACCACCACCGCGCCTTCGTTCTACGCCATTCTGCCGTTCACGCCGATCATTGGCGTGCTGATTTTTGACGGCAAATGGGGTCCACAGCTGCACATTATTACCATTCTGGTGATCTGCATGTTGCTGGCTGCGGTGCTGGAATTTGTGCGTGGTTTTAATACTCAGAAAGTGTTCTCCGGGCTGGAAGTCGCGTATCGCGGAATGGCAGATGCCTTCGCGGGCGTAGTCATGCTGCTGGTCGCGGCGGGTGTATTCGCCCAGGGTTTGAGCACCATCGGCTTTATCCAGAGCCTGATTTCCATCGCCACCTCGTTCGGCTCTGCCAGCATTATTCTGATGCTGGTTCTGGTTGTCCTGACCATGCTGGCGGCGATGACCACGGGTTCCGGTAACGCGCCGTTCTATGCGTTTGTAGAGATGATTCCAAAACTGGCGCACTCTTCCGGTATCAACCCGGCTTATCTGTCGATTCCAATGCTGCAGGCCTCCAACCTTGGTCGTACAATTTCGCCAGTATCTGGCGTGGTCGTGGCGGTCGCTGGGATGGCAAAAATTTCGCCGTTCGAAGTCGTGAAACGCACCTCCGTTCCGGTGCTGGTCGGCCTGGTGATTGTGATTATCGCCACCGAAATTCTGGTGCCGGGTACGGTCGCGCATTAAGCGAGGTAAAAGCAAAACGGCAACGTAAGTTGTCGTTTTTAATGTTTGTTCCCTCTCCCCGTGGGAGAGGGCCAGGGTGAGGGCACCAGACCGCAGAAGAGTTTTGTCGGTCGGGCGCCGTCGGGCAACAAACACAGAGCCAAAAGCGCCCACAGGCGCTTTTTGTGCTTTAATAAGTTCCTGGAATTAATTTCCCTTTAATCATCAGGAATTCAAATGTTCAGGAAGGATATTTTTCTTCGGTTCAGTGCAACCGCCCTTGCGCTGTGCGCATTCTCAGCCCATGCCGCCCCGCTTCAGGCCACACAGTATGCCGATTTCGATCGCTACGCTCTGGCACTTTCCTGGCAAACTGGATTTTGCCAGAGCATGCACGATCGCGATCGAAACGAACCTGACGAGTGCCGACTGCAAAAAGAGAGCCAGAACAAAACGGACTTCCTGACGGTTCACGGCCTGTGGCCGAGCCTGCCTAAATCTATCGCCTCGCGTGGAGTAGACGATCGCCGCTGGATGCGTTTTGGCTGCGCCACTCGCCCTATTCCCAACATGCCGGAAGCCAAAGCCAGCCGTAAATGCGCCGCTGCCGAAACCGGGCTGTCGTTCGAAGCCGCCGCTAAGCTCAACAGCGTAATGCCAGGGGCTGGCGGTGAATCCTGTCTGGAACGCTACGAATACGCCAAGCACGGCGTATGCTTTGGGTTCGACCCCGATGCCTATTTTGGCACTATGGTGCGCATGAATCAGGAAGTGAAAGGCAGCGCACTGGGGAAATTCCTTGCCAATAATTACGGTAAAACCGTTTCGCGCCGCGACTTTGACGAAGCGGTCGCCAAAAGTTGGGGCAAAGCGTCGGTCAAAGCGGTCAAACTGACCTGTAACAACAACCCCGCTTACCTCACCGAAATGCAGATCTCACTCAACGCCGCGACGATCAACGCCCCGCTGACTGCCGCGTCCTTCGCCCCGCAGCCTCATCCAGGCAACTGCGGCAAGCAGTTTGTCATCGATAAAGTCGGCTACTGATCCTCTGCCGGACGATCCCGCGTCCGGCGTTTCATCCTTTTCCCTTATATGACGACCAGCGTCACACTTCTGATCTCACATCACTTTTATCCAGCCAATGCATCATTTCTCCGGTAAACAATCGTGAAACCTCCCCGCCATAATCGCGGTGTCATCAACAGGAGAATGTTCACATGGCTAAAAAACTGATTGCGCTGTGCGCCTGCCCGATGGGGCTGGCCCATACCTTTATGGCCGCTCAGGCGCTGGAAGAGGCCGCAGTAGAAGCGGGCTACGAAGTCAAAATTGAAACTCAGGGGGCGGATGGGATTCAGAACCGCTTAACGCCACAGGATATCGCGGGAGCAGACATCATTATCCACGCCATCGCCATCACCCCGGAAGACAACGAGCGCTTTGAAACGCGAGATGTGTACGAAATCACCCTTCAGGACGCCATTAAAAATGCGGCGGGAACCCTGAAGGACATCGAAGAAATGATTGCTGCAGAACAACAATAATCCTCCACCTCAGGGGTCTTCGTTATGGCAATTAAAAAACGCAGTGCGGTTCGGTCGGACGGTCACGAAGGCGATACTCTCGCCCTCAAAGCTGCCCCCGTCGCAACGGGCAATACCTTCTGGAAAGAACTTCCGCAGCACATCATGTCGGGAATTTCCCGCATGGTGCCAACGCTTATTATGGGCGGGGTGATCCTCGCTATTTCACAGCTCATCGCCTATGTCTGGCTGGAAATCCCGCCGGATACCGGCATTATGGATGCGCTAAATTCCGGGAAATTTACGGGCTTTAACCTGTCAGTGCTGAAGTTTGGTTATCTGACGGAATCCTTCGGTGGGCTGCTGTTCAGCTTCGCCATTCCGATGTTCTCCGCCTTTGTCGCCAACTCCATCGGCGGCAAGCTGGCCTTCCCGGCCGGTTTTATCGGTGGACTGGTCTCCACCCAGCCAACGCTGGTGCTGAATTTCGACGCGGAAAAGCTCACCTGGCTTGCGACAAAACCGGTGCCCTCGACCTTTATTGGCGCACTGATTATCGCCATTGCCGCGGGCTATCTGGTTAAATGGCTGAACAGCAAAATCGCGCTCCCTCAATACCTGCTGGCGTTTAAAAGCACCTTCCTGATCCCGATCCTCTCCGCGCTATTTGTGATGCTGGCAATGTATTACATCATCACCCCAATTGGCGGCTGGTTAAATGCCGGTATGCGCGCCTTGCTGCTCGCCGCAGGCCAGTCCGGCTCGATGATGTACGCCATCGGCATGGCGGCGGCGACCGCTATCGATCTCGGGGGGCCAATCAACAAAGCGGCAGGTTTCGTCGGGCTCGGTCTCACCACCGACCACGTGCTGCCGATCACTTCCCGCGCCGTCGCGATTGTTATCCCGCCGATTGGTCTGGGGCTGGCGACGCTGATCGACCACCGCCTGACCGGCAAACGCCTGTTCAGCCCGCAGCTTTACCCGCAGGGGAAAACGGCGATGTTCCTGGCGTTCATGGGCATCAGCGAAGGGGCCATTCCCTTCCTGCTGGAGAACCCGCTCGCCACTTTACCGGCCTATATGGTGGGTGCGATTGCCGGGGCAATGACGGCCACTGCGCTCGGTGCCGTCCAGTGGTTCCCTGAGTCCGCTATCTGGGCGTGGCCGCTGGTCACCAATCTGGGAGCCTATATGCTCAGCATTCTGGTGGGTGCAACCATCACCGCCCTGCTGGTGGTGCTGATTCGCAACAACATGCACAAGCGCGGAAAACTCTCCGTCGATACGCTGTAAAGAGGTCTTAAGATGGAGTTACTGACAAGGCTGCGCGCCTGGCTGACCGCCGAAAAACTGGATGCTGTGCTGATCTCCTCGCGCCAGAACAAACAGCCGCATCTGGGGATTTCAACCGCTTCGGGCTACGTGCTGGTGACGCATCAAGCCGCGCATATCCTGACGGACTTTCGCTATTACAGCGACATCGCCTCACGCGTGTCGGGTTATAACCTTCACCTGCTGGATGCGGCTAACCCGCTGACTGCGTTGCTAAACAGCCTGATCGCTGATGAGCGGATCGCCACGCTGGGCTTTGAAGGCGAACAGGTCAGTTGGCAAACCGGAAGCCAATGGCGCGATACGCTGGATGCAAAGCTTTGCAGTATCTCCCTCGATGTGTTGCGACAGATTAAAACCGCGGATGAAATCGACCGTATTCGCGCGGCCTGCCAGATTGCCGACCGCGCGGCACAGCATATTCGTCGCTTTATCCAGCCCGGCATGCGCGAGCGCGAGGTGGCGGCTGAACTGGAATGGTTTATGAAGCAGCAGGGAGCGGATAAACCCTCTTTTGACACCATCGTTGCCAGCGGAGCGCGCGGGGCATTACCACACGGTAAAGCCACGGACAAAGTGATTGCCGCCGGCGAGATGGTCACACTCGATTTTGGCGCCCAACACCAGGGGTATTGTTCGGACATGACGAGGACATTCCTTGTCGCCGGGCAAGGCCAGAAACAGGAGGACCATCCGCTCTACCGCGTTTACCAGACGGTACTTGAGGCACAGCTCGCCGCCATCGCAGCTATCAGGCCGGGCGTCGCCTGTCAGCAGATAGATGCCGCCGCCAGAACGGTCATCGAACGCGCGGGTTTCGGCCCGCAGTTCGGCCACAACACCGGGCATGCGATTGGCATCGACGTGCATGAAAATCCGCGATTTTCGCCGACCGACATGACTTTGCTACAGCCCGGCATGCTGCTCACCGTTGAGCCGGGTATCTATATCGATGGCCTGGGCGGTGTGCGTATTGAAGACGTGGTGCTGGTGACGGCAACGGGTGCTGAGGTTCTTTACACTATGGGAAAAACGCTACTGGCCACAGGGGAAAACTGATGGACACAGAACTGCTGCGAAAGCTGAGCGAAGCCGATGCCATCGCCGCGTCTGAGCAAGAGGTGCGCGATCTCCTGCTTATCGAAGCACAACATTACGGGAAAGAAGTGCAGTTTGACGGGCTTGGCTCGGTGCTTATCCGCGTCAATCACAGCGACGGACCAAAGGTGATGGTCTGCGCCCATATGGATGAAGTCGGTTTCATCGTGCGCTCCGTTTCACGAGAAGGGGCTATCGACGTGTTGCCCGTCGGCAATGTCCGCATGATGGCGCGTACGCTGCAGCCGGTGCGGATCACTACCCGCGACGGGCGTAAAATTCCCGGCTTGCTGGATGGCGAGACGAAAGGCGAAACCGTCGAGAATTTGCGCGTCGATATTGGGGCCACATCCGCCGACGAGGTTCTGGCGTCAGGTATAGACGCGGGCGACCGCGTGACATTTGACACCCGTTTTCAGTCCCTTCCCCACCAGCGCGTGATGGGCAAAGCCTTTGACGACCGTCTCGGCTGCTATCTGCTGATAACCTTGCTGCGCGAGCTGCACGCCACACCGCTGGACTGCGAGCTGTGGCTGGTGGCGAGTTCCAGCGAAGAGGTCGGACTGCGGGGCGGGCAAACGGCCAGCCGAGCTGTAAATCCCGATCTCGCCCTGGTGCTGGACACCGCCTGCTGGTCAAAAAACTTCGATTACAGCAAAGCCAACCACCGCCAGACGGGAGCCGGGCCGATGCTGGTGCTGTATGACAAATCGCTCGTTGCCCCGACGAAGCTGACCGCTTTCGTTGAAGAGGTCGCACGCGCGCAGTGCATCCCGCTGCAAAAAGATATGTTCAGCAACGGCGGCACCGACGGCGGCGCTATCCACCTTTCCGGCACCGGCGTGCCGACCGTGGTGCTCGGGCCACCGACCCGGCACGGCCATTGCGCCGCATCCATCGCCGATACCCAGGATATTGACCATACCCACCAGCTGCTTGTTGCCCTGGTGGCTCGTCTGAATCGTGAGACCGTAGCGCATCTGTCGGACTTCAGATGCTTTCCTCACGATGAACGGAGATAAACATGTTATCGATTGAGTTCTGTTGCCCGCTGCCCAACGGCCTGCACGCTCGCCCGGCCTGGGCATTAAAAGAACAGTGCAGCGCGTGGCGCAGCGACATCCGCTTTATCAACAAGCGCCTCAACACCCACGCGGATGCCAAAAGCTCGCTGGCGTTGATCAGTACCGGCACACTCTTTAATGACAGCTGCGTACTGGAAATCAGCGGCAGCGACGAAGAACAAGCCCGGCGCGTCCTTGAGCATTACCTCACTGTCGCGTTCATCGACAGCGACAGCATTCCATCGGGCGATGCGCCCCATATCGCACATCCCCTTCCCCGCTCGCTGGTGCGGCTCAATCCCCAGTTACGGCAGGCCATTACCCTGGCAAGCGGCATTGGCACAGGCACGCTTCGCCGTCTGCAGAGCGATAACCTCGAACGCTATCGCCAGAACCCGGCAAGCGCGGAAGATATCACGCGTCTGGAGCACAGTCTGGCGACCCTCGCCGAACAGCTCAATCAGCGCTTGCGCGGGCTGGATGGCGAAAGTAAAACCATCATCAGCGCCCATTTGTCGCTTATTCAGGACGACGAATTTGGCGGCAATATTCGTCGTCTGATCGCAGAAGAACGCCTGAGCCTGGCGAATGCCATCATTCGCAATATGGAGCAAATCTGCGACAAGCTTTCGCTCTCCGCCAGTGACTACCTGCGTGAGCGGGTCAGCGATATCCGCGACATCAGCGAACAGTTGTTGAGTATTACCTGGCCTGAACTGAGCCAGACCACCACCCTTGCGCTGGAGACGCCGACCATTCTGGCAGCTGAGGATTTAACGCCCAGTCAGTTTTTAAGTCTCGACACTCGCAAGCTTCAGGGATTGATCCTCGAGAAAACCGGGCGCACCTCCCACACGCTTATTCTGGCGCGTGCAGCATCAGTGCCGGTGATGAGCGGGCTTAGCGTGGCGTCGCTAACGGCGGATATCGGCAAAGAGGTGATTCTGGACGGGGTGTGCAGCGTGCTCGTCGTCGAACCTGACGAAGCCGTCAGCCACTACTACAGCGTGGCACAACGCCTCGCCGACAAACGTCATCAGCAGCAGATCAAGCACGCCGGATTGCCCGCAGTGACGCGGGATAATGTCCCGGTGGCGATCGCCGCTAATATCGGCAGTGCGCTGGAAGCGCCCGGTGCCTTTGCCAACGGCGCTCAGGGCGTGGGGCTGTTTCGCACAGAAATGCTGTACATGGATCGCGACGCGGCGCCGGACGAGCAGGAACAGTTTGAGGCCTACCAGCAAGTGCTGTTGTCCGCCGAAGGCAAACCGGTCATTTTCCGCACGATGGATATCGGCGGGGATAAACAGATCCCGTGGCTCAATATTCCGCAAGAAGAGAACCCGTTTCTCGGCTACCGCGCGGTGCGCATCTACCCCGAGTTTGTCGACCTTTTCCGCACCCAGCTACGCGCCATTTTGCGCGCAGGAGCGAGCGGTAACGCCCTGTTGATGATCCCGATGGTGCACAGTCTCGATCAAATTTTATGGGTAAAACAGGAGTTGCGGAACGTACAGGAGGCGCTGAAAGCGCAAGGGCTGCGTCATACCTCGCACCTGCCGCTGGGCATCATGGTCGAGGTGCCTTCGGTCTGTTTCATCATCGATCACTTCTGTGACGAGGTGGATTTTTTCAGCATCGGCTCAAATGACATGACCCAATATCTGTATGCGGTCGATCGCAACAACCCGCGCGTGTCGCCGCTGTATAACCCGATCACGCCGTCATTTTTACGCATGGTGCGCCAGATTGTCACCGCCGCCCACCGTCACGGGAAATGGGTCGGTATTTGCGGTGAACTCGCCGGTGAATGCCGCTATCTTCCTCTGCTGCTGGGGCTGGGCATTGATGAGTTCAGCATGAGCGGCCCTCGAATCCCGCCGGTGAAAACGCAGCTACGCCAGCTCGAAAGTCACGCCTGTCAGGCACTGGCCGATAACGCCTGCGAATGCCGCAGCGCGGAGGAAATAGAAGAACTGCTTACCGAATTCACCCCGCAAGAACCTGCGCGCCCGCTGCTGGCGCTGGAGAATATTGTGGTAAATGAGCCGCTCACGTCGAAAGAGCAAGTGCTCCAGTTCCTGTGCGGCAATCTGGCGATTCAGGGGCGTACAGATAACCCGCTAGAGCTGGAAGAAGATCTTTGGCAGCGCGAAGAAATTGTCACCACCGCAGTGGGTTTCGGCGTGGCCATTCCGCACACCAAATCCGCGTGGATACGCCATTCCAGCATCAGCATCGCACGCCTGGAAAAGCCCATCGACTGGGAGTCCGATATGGGTGAAGTAGAGCTGGTGATCATGCTGACGCTCGGCGCGCAGGAAGGGATCAACCACGTCAAAGTCTTCTCTCAGCTCGCGCGTAAACTGGTCAACAAAGCGTTTCGCGCGTCGCTGTTTGCGGCCAATTCCCCCCAACAGATCCTTGATCTGCTCAACGCCGAACTCAGCTTCTGACCGTAACTGAAAAACGTGCGCGGTACTCACCCGGCGTCAGGCCAAACTGGCGCCGAAACAGCCGACAAAAATAGTCGCTGTCGGGGTAGCCGCAGCGTTTCGCCACCTCACTCACGGGCAGGTGGTACTTTTGCAAAATCGTGCGCGCTTTGGCCATCCGCACCCAGCGCACATAATCCACAAAGTTCATGGTTCCTTGCTGTGAAAACAGGCGGGACAGATGGTTGGGAGTGATGGTAAACAGCGCGGCGACGCTCTCGCGTGAGACCGACCCGGCATAATTTTCCTGCACCCAGTTGCAGATGCTCTGATAGAGAAAATCCCCGCGCGATAAGCCCGGCTTAGGCTTTGTACTCACCACTTTACGGCACCAGTGCAACACGCTCAGGGTCAGCGGCTGAATGATCGCCTGATCCTGCGGCGAGGCGCTCAGATGGGTCAACGCCATCAGCATCGCCGCGCATTCGCCCCGTTCAGGATGCGGTAATTCAATTTTTCGTTGTGGATACACGGGCTGCCCGCTGCGAGAGTCGAGAAACGCCAGACCGAGCCATGAAGGGGCAAAGACAATACTCAGCAACATGGTCGGTTTTTCAAACGCCGACATATTCGCGGCTCCGGCGGGAATAAACAGCATCTCCCCCTGCCCGATCACCTTTTGTTCAGCAACCAGCCGGTTGCCGTATTCACCGCGCAACACCACATCAAGACGTGGCCACTCAATGCTAAAACAACCCGCAGGAAGCGTGGCATGACAATGCGCAAACCAGACACGTCCCAACTGCTGCGGATTGAGGACCAGACCGCTGAACAGGTCGGCAAAAAACTGCTGATCGGCGGGTAAGGAGCGCTCAGGCATATTACCCCCTGCGCGCATCCGGGCGCACCAGATCAAAACGGTGGTCTTCGCTTATGGAATAGTAAGCCGAAGGCCCGCCCGCACGTAGCACCGGATTGGCCTTCGCGGTCTGATAAATGCCGTCTTCCAGCAGCGACTGTGCAATATGAATTCCGACGACTTCACCCAGTACCAGCCAGCTATCAATCGCCGTTCCGTCTGCGGCGGTCAGTTGAATGCATTGCGACAGTCGGCACTCAAAGTTCACCGGGCTTTCTGCCACCCGCGGCACCTTGACCAGCCTGCTCTCAGCTTTTGTTAGCCCCGCAAACGCAAACTCATCTTCTCCCTGAGGGAGGCTGGCGGAGGTTTCATTCATCGCCTCTGCCAGCTCGCGAGTGGCAAGATTCCAGACAAACTCTTTGGTCTCGACGATATTTCGTACGCTGTCCTTCCAGCCGCTGCTGGCAAAACCAATAATGGGCGGACGGTAATTAAAACAGTTGAAGAAACTGTACGGTGCCAGATTGGTATGCCCTACGGCATCCTGTGAGGCAATCCAGCCGATTGGCCGCGGGCCGATAATGGCATTCAGGGGATCGTGCGGCAAACCATGTCCCTGCGAAGGCTGATAAAAGTACACTATGCTCTCCAGTGAATAGTCAGAACCTCATTATGCCGCGCGATCTCGCCTGGTGCAGCAGCAACCCTGAAATCATGCCGGTATAAAAGCCATCTGCGCAATGAATGTGACATTCATCACTTCAAAGTTAGGTGCTCAGTGAGTATCATCAGGAGAGATAAAACCCTCGCTGCCAGACGGCGAGGGTTTTCTTTTGGATTGGTTTCTGCGGGATACGCAGCATTAACGACATGGAGTAAAAATGTCCAGACCTACAATTATCATTAATGAGCTCGACGCAGAACGTATCGATCGCCTTCTGGAAAAAGCAGAATTTGCTTCACTGCCCGTTGCCGATGCCCTAAACGCCGAGCTGGACCGGGCGCAAATGTGCACCCCGGAGACGATGCCACACGACGTGGTGACGATGAACAGCCAGGTAAAATTCCGCGATCTCACCACCGGTGAAGAGCGCACCCGTACGCTGGTCTACCCGGCGCAAATGACCGACAGCAGCACCCAGCTTTCCGTGCTCGCGCCAGTCGGCGCCGCGCTGCTCGGCCTGCGTACTGGCGATACTATTCACTGGGAATTACCCGGCGGTACCTCGGCGCATCTGGAAGTGCTGGAATTGCTATACCAGCCAGAAGCCGCTGGCGATTACCTTCGTTAATCCTATCTGAATAAGCGCCATCACCGCTTTGCCCAGAGGATGCGTCTGCATCCTCTTTCCGTAAAATCACCTTAATTTCTTATAGATGCCATAATTATCTTCATCCAGGCTTAATCCGTTTCATCACCTTAAGGACGGACATGAATGAGATAGTGGTCATCTCCCTGATCTATTTCATTTTTCTGGCGATAATCGTCACGGCCGTGCTTTACCTCGAACGCCACTGGTAGCCTTAAATTCCCGCCCACAGTTCGCAAATCTACGTCAATAAACGCAACGATATGAAAAAGTGTCTGACAGCTATCAGAAACAGATATTATTTTATGTTTGAATGATTTCAGCGTTTATAAACATGGAGAAACGGGTATGTACCAGACAATCATTATGCCGGTTGATGTTTTTGAAATGGAACTGAGCGACAAGGCCGTACGCCACGCCGAGTTTCTGGCGCAACAGGACGGCATCATTCATCTTCTTCACGTCTTACCTGGCTCTGCCAGTCTGAGTCTGCATCGCTTTGCTGCCGATGTCCGCCGCTTTGAAGAGCATCTCCAGCACGAAGCCGAAGCCCGGTTACAAACTATGGTGAGCCACTTCAGCATCGATCCGTCGAGAATCAAAACCCACGTTCGCTTCGGCAGCGTGCGCGATGCGGTGAACGAAATGGCCAACGAACTGAAAGCCGACGTGGTGGTCATCGGTTCACGCAATCCGTCGATCAGCACCCATCTGCTGGGCTCTAACGCCTCCAGCGTGATTCGCCACACCCACATTCCGGTGATGGTTGTCAGATAATCACCCAAAAGAAAAACCCCGCTTTCGCGGGGTTTTGTCTGGTGCAGGTGCAGCCTTACTTTCTTTTATTATGCTGTTTTGGTGCGAATCAGATAATCAAATGAGCTTAATGACGCTTTCGCCCCTTCGCCGGTGGCGATGATAATCTGCTTGTACGGCACCGTGGTGCAGTCGCCCGCCGCAAACACGCCCTTCACGCTGGTTTCGCATTTGGCGTCGATGATGATTTCGCCCATACGGTTGCGCTCAATGGCGCCTTCCAGCCAGGTGGTGTTTGGCAACAAACCAATCTGCACGAAAATCCCTGACAGCGGCACGCTGTGAACGTCACCGCTCACGCGGTCGCGGTATTCCAGGCCGGTCACTTTAGTGCCATCGCCTTTCACTTCCGTCGTCTGTGCGTTCAGCACGATATCGACGTTCTTCAGGCTGCGCACTTTATCCTGCAATACCTGGTCGGCTTTCATTTCTGGTGCAAATTCCAGCAGCGTTACGTGTTCCACAATGCCGGCCAGATCGATGGCGGCTTCCACGCCGGAGTTACCACCGCCGATCACTGCGACGCGCTTACCTTTAAACAGCGGGCCATCGCAGTGCGGGCAGTAGGTCACGCCTTTGGTGCGATACTGATCTTCACCCGGCACGTTCATGTTGCGCCATTTCGCGCCGGTGGCAATGATCACGCTGCGCGCTTTCAGCACCGCGCCGGAGGCGGTTTCAATCTGATGTAAGCCACCTTCCTGCGCCGCCGGAACCAGTTTGCTGGCACTCTGGCTGTCGATCACGTCCACTTCATAATCGTTAACGTGCGCTTTCAGTGCGCCCGCCAGTTTTTGACCTTCGGTTTTTGGCACGGAGATGTAGTTTTCGATATCCACGGTGTCGAGCACCTGGCCGCCGAAACGCTCGCCCATCAGGCCGGTACGAATCCCTTTACGCGCCGAGTAAACCGCCGCTGCCGCACCCGCCGGGCCGGAGCCGACAATCAGCACGTCGTACACGTCACGTTTGTTCAGCTCATCTGCCGCACGTTTCTCCGCGCCGGTATCGATTTTGGCTACGATTTCGGTCAGCGTCATTCGCCCCTGGCCGAACTCTTTACCGTTCACATAAACCGCCGGAACGCCCATCACGTTGCGATCGGTGATTTCATTCTGGAATACGCCGCCGTCGATGGCCGTGTGTTTAATACGCGGGTTAAGCACCGACATCAGGTTCAGGGCCTGCACCACGTCCGGACAGTTGTGGCACGAGAGCGAATAGTAGGTTTCGAACTCAAAATCACCGTCGATTTGGCTTATCTGCTCAAGCAAAGACTGCGCTTCTTTCGACGGATGTCCGCCGGTCCACAGCAGCGCCAGCACCAGAGAAGTAAACTCATGGCCCAGCGGAGAGCCAGCAAAGCGCGGCCCCTGGTCAGAACCCGGATTGGTAATCAAAAATGACGGCTTGCGCACCGCCAGCGTATTGTCTTCTTTAAAGGTCACTTTCGGTGACAGTTCAGCGATTTCCGCCAGCAGTTCCTTGATTTCTGCCGATTTAGCGCTGTCATCCAGCGTGGCAATCAACTCAACAGGTTTGGTCAGTTTCTCAAGGTAGGCCTTGAGCTGGGTTTTCATGTTGGTGTCGAGCATCATTAATCTCCTGCTTAAAAAACATCATCATGCAAGCTGCCTTGCGGGCGGCCTGAATGCGGCTTGCATCATGGGGTTTGGAATAAAACGGGTGCGTGGTGCACCCGTTAGATATCGTAATTCACAAGTCTTGTAGGCCGGATAAGCGTAGCGCCATCCGGCTTCAAAGCGCCTGAAAATCTTAAATCTTACCAACCAGGTCCAGGGATGGAGCCAGCGTTGCTTCGCCTTCTTTCCACTTAGCCGGGCACACTTCACCTGGGTGAGAAGCCACGTACTGCGCTGCTTTGATTTTACGCAGCAGGTCAGATGCATCACGGCCGATACCTTCAGCGGTAACTTCGATCGCCTGGATAATACCCTGCGGGTCAACAACGAAGGTTGCACGATCTGCCAGACCTTCATCTTCACGCATGTTTTCGAAGTTACGGGTCAGGGCGCCAGTCGGGTCGCCGATCATCGCGTATTTGATTTTGGCGATGGTTTCAGAGCTGCCGTGCCAAGCTTTGTGAGTAAAGTGGGTATCGGTGGAAACAGAGTAAACGTCCACGCCCAGTTTCTGCAGTTCGTCGTAATGATCCGCTACGTCGCCCAGTTCGGTCGGGCAAACGAAGGTGAAGTCAGCCGGATAGAAGAAGAATACGCTCCAGCGACCTTCGGTATCTTTCTCGGTCACTTCAACGAATTCACCGTTTTTGAACGCCTGGTTTTTGAAAGGTTTAATTTTGGTGTTAATCAAAGACATCTGTACTTCCTCCGTGTTGTCGTTGAGATGTAAGGTAACGAACTTTGGCCGAGGCGGCTAATGCGTTTGCCGTATCAAATCAATCAGCCATACCTTACAACCCGAACAAGACATCGTTGTGAACGTTTTGGATGGGACCAAAAGTAAAAAGGCCGCCTCAGAGGGCGGCCCAGATACCTGAACTCCCTACAAGGTCATTCAGTGCCAGCATGCGCTAGCGTTGCGTTGCGCTCTACATCACCTGAGTCAGGTTGTAACAGCGAAACGATTACACCACCCGGACGCACATTGAGCAATCCACCGCAGAAGCATTCGTGTCTATGGCTGTGATAGGTTTGACCGAACAAGGCGCGATTTTATTTAACCATTAAAAATACAAAATAATGATATTTTATTTTTAAACATTCATGCAGTTTATTATTCCCCGACTCAAGCAGCCCCTCGTAAAAATAAAAAACTCGCGAACACCGTCCGTTCAAATCAGCGTTCACGCTAACCACACCCGGCCATTATCAATCACTCATGATTTTCTTTTTACACATTATGAAGAATTGCTTTATTATCAGAAGCTAATTTAAGTTAAAGGCCTATTATGGCATCGAATAGCCATATCGAGGTTAAACATGTCTATCTATAAATATCCCCTTAATCATGATGTCCTCGACGCGGCAATAGAGAGAATCGACTGGACACTGGAAAACTTATCTAAAGTTTGCGTCTCTTTTTCGGGTGGAAAAGATTCCACCATCATGTTGCATCTTACGGCACAACGCGCGCGCCAGCAGAAGCGCAAAATTAGCGTATTATTTATCGACTGGGAGGCGCAATTTTCCTGCACTATTGCTCACATCGAAAACATGCGCGCACAGTATCACGACGTGATCGACCAATTTTATTGGGTTGCTTTGCCACTCACCACCCAAAATTCGCTGTCACAATTTCAACCCGAGTGGCAGTGCTGGGAACCCGGCACTGACTGGGTCCGCCAGCCGCCTGCGGATGCCATCACCGACCCGCTTTACTTTGATTTTTATCAGCAGGGTATGACCTTTGAATGCTTTGTCAGAGCGTTTTCCGACTGGTACGCCCAAAAACGCCCTGCGGCCGTGATGATTGGCATTCGCGCTGATGAATCCTATAACCGCTTTCTGAGCATCGCCAATGCGCGCAAACAGCGCTTTGCGGACGATAAGCCGTGGACCACCATCGCGCCGGGCGGCCACGCCTGGTATCTGTATCCAATCTATGACTGGAAAACAGCCGATATCTGGACCTGGTTTGCCAAAAGCGGCTGTTGCTATAACCCGTTGTACAACCTGATGTATCAGGCCGGTGTTCCGTTACGCTATATGCGTATTTGCGAACCTTTTGGCCCGGAACAGCGCCAGGGGTTATGGCTCTACCATGTGCTCGAACCTGAGCGCTGGGCGGCGATGTGCGAACGCGTCAGCGGCGTCAGAAGCGGAGGAATCTACGCAGGCCACGACAACCATTTCTACGGTCACCGTAAAATCCTTAAACCTGAGCATCTTTGCTGGCAAGAATACGCCATGTTATTACTCGACAGCATGCCAGAGAAGACGGCGGAACATTATCGCAACAAAATTGCGGTCTATTTACACTGGTATCAAAAGCGCGGGGAAAACAATATTCCCGATACGCAGACCGGGGATATTGGTTCAAAAGACATCCCCTCCTGGCGAAGAATTTGCAAGGTGCTTCTTAATAATGATTACTGGTGTCGTGCATTATCATTTAGCCCAAATAAACCTAAACATTACCAGCGCTACAGCGACCGAATGAAAAACAAACGTCAGGAGTGGGGAATTTTATGCAACAGCGATTAATTCATGAAATGAAACATTATCTGCAATCACTTTCTGAAGATGAGAAAATTGCCGCCATCAACTCTTTCCGTCAAGCCATTCATGAACTCAGCCCCTTTCGTGAACAGCCTGTCGACTGTGTACTTTGGGTAAAACAAGAAGAGATCACCGCCAACGATTACAACCCTAATAATGTGGCACCGCCAGAAAAACGCCTGCTCAGCAAATCGCTGGAACTGGATGGTTTTACGCAGCCCATCCTGGTGAGTGAAAACTGCCCGCATCATTATGTCATCGTGGATGGCTTTCACCGGCATGAAATTGGTACCCATCGGGCAGCGCTGAAGCGCCAGCTGAAGGGCTATTTGCCCGTCACCTGTCTGCGTAAAGAGCGGCAGGAAAAGTTCGACCGAATGGCGTCGACTATCCGGCATAACCGTGCACGCGGTCGTCATCAAATCAACTCCATGTCGGAGATTATCCGCGAACTGGTATTGCAGGGATGGGACGATGAGAAGATCGGCAAGGAGCTAGGGATGGACAGCGATGAAGTGCTGCGCCTGAAGCAAATCAACGGCCTGCTGGAACTCTTTGCAGACCGTCGTTATTCAGAAGCCTGGACCGTGAAATAACTACAGTGTGTTAAGGCGCTCGGCAGCCGCTAACAGCGTCGATTCCTGCTTCGCAAAACAGAGACGAATCAGTTTGTGCGGGAACGGATCGGCGCAAAATACTGATAATGGAATGGCGGCAACGCCTGCCTCTTTGGTCAGCCACTGGCAAAAACTCACGTCATCCAGACTGGAAATCGCGCTGTAATCTGCCAGTAAAAAGTAGGTCCCTTCGCACGGCAGAATTTCCAGTCGGCTGCTGCTGAGCGCATTCACAAACAGATCGCGGCGCGCACGATAAAATTCCGGTAACTCCCGATAGTGTTCCGGCTCAGCGCGGAGCATATCCGCCAGCGCCAACTGCGCCGGGGTATTCACTGCAAAGGTCAGATATTGATGAACCTTGCGCAGCTCCGCGCTGATCGCGGCAGGCGCCACGCAATAACCCACTTTCCAGCCGGTCATATGGTAGGTCTTACCAAATGACGACACTGCAATCGCCCGTTCACGCAGCTGCGGATGGGCGAGCACGCTGGCGTGCCCTTCTTCGGCAAAACAGATGTGTTCGTACACTTCGTCACTCAGTACATAGATTTCACGCTCGGCAATCGCCTGCCACAGGGCGGCGAAATCCGCTTTGCGCCAGACGGTCGCTGACGGATTGTGCGGTGTATTCAGGATTACCAGACGGGTTTTGTCGCTCAGCAACGCGGCAAACGCCTGCCAGTCAGGGCGAAAATGCGGCGGCTGAAGCGCCACACGTTTTACCACTCCGCCGGAGAGTTCAATCGCTGGCGCATAGCTGTCATAACTTGGGTCGAAGCAAATCACCTCATCGCCGGTACGCACCAGCGCGGTAATCGCTGCATACAACGCTTCCGTCGCGCCCGCCGTCACGGTGACTTCACTGTTAGCATCCGGCTTGTAGCCATACAGTTCCCGCGTTTTGTCGGCGATCGCTTCACGCAGCGGCAGTGCGCCCGTCATCGGCGCATACTGATTCGCACCCATCGCAACGTGGTAAGCCAGCCTTTCCTGCAAATACCCTGGCCCATCAAAATCCGGGAATCCCTGCGAAAGATTAATGGCGTTGTGCTGCTGAGCCAGGGCGCTCATTTGCGTAAAGATAGTCGTACCCAGGTTGGGAAGTTTGCTCTGAGGAATCAACGGGTTATTGCTCATTGTATCGCGCCTGCGTGTAATACTTATGTTGCTGACACTATAACACGATGTTAGTCTTTGGCAATCAAGACGCTTAGACGTCTATACCATATGAATATTCCTGGCCGAGAGGGTAAAAGGAAATGACACACCACCTGCAACTCACACAGCTCGTCGACGCCTGCCGCTGGATTGGCGCAAAAGGCTGGGCGCCCGCAACCGGCGGTAACATGTCTGTACGTCAGGACGATGCGCTCTGCTGGCTCAGCGAATCCGGTAAAGACAAGGGCAGCCTGACCACGGACGATTTTCTGCAAGTGGAGATTGCGACCAACCGCGCGCCTTCCGGGCGCAAACCCTCGGCGGAAACGGGCCTGCACACGCTAATTTATCGCCTGTTTCCGCAGGCCAACGCAGTGCTGCACGTTCACACCGTCAACGCGACGGTGTTGTCACGTCTGACGAAGACGCCTGAACTGTCGATCAGCGGTTTTGAGATGCAAAAGTCCCTCAGCGGACAGACTACCCATCTGGATACGCTCACCATTCCGGTGTTCGACAACGATCAGGACATTGACGCCCTCGCCTCACGAATCGCCCATTACGCGCAGGAACGCCCGCTTAATTATGGTTTTCTTCTGCGCGGTCATGGCTTAACCTGCTGGGGACGCGATGTGGCCGAAGCCCGCCGTCACCTTGAAGGCCTTGAATTCTTATTTGAATGCGAAATGCGTTTACGACAACTGGAGAGATTATGATTCGCGCGATAGTGACGGATATTGAAGGGACCACCAGCGATATTCGTTTTGTTCACAATGTGTTATTCCCCTACGCGCGCGCGCGGCTGGCGGCGTTTGTTACCGCCCAGCAGTACGCCGAACCGGTGAAATCCATTCTGGACAACCTGCGTGATGAAATCAGTGAGCCGCACGCCAGCGTAAGCACGCTTATCGACACGCTGTTTGCGTTTATGGATGAAGACCGCAAATCCACCGCGCTAAAAGCCCTGCAAGGGATAATCTGGCAGGACGGTTACGTTAACGGTGATTTCACCGGCCATCTCTATCCGGATGTTCTGCCTGCACTGGAAAAATGGAAGTCGCAAAACATTGATCTCTATGTTTATTCCTCTGGCTCAGTGGCGGCGCAGAAACTGTTATTTGGCTACAGCGACGAAGGTGATATTACTCATCTGTTCAGCGGATATTTTGATACCCATGTGGGTGCGAAGCGCGAAGTGCAATCTTACGCCAACATTGCCGCGCAAACCGGCATCGCCCCGTCGCAAATCCTGTTCCTCTCAGACATTCACCAGGAGCTGGACGCCGCTGAACAGGCAGGTTTTCGTACCCTGCAATTGATTCGCGGTGATGAGGATGGCGCAAGCCACCACCATCAAATACATCGATTCGACGAGATTAATCCGGAGCAGATCCCTTCATGAGCGCATTGACCCTTTATTCCGACACCGACACCCGTACCCCGCTGTGGCACAGTACACACGCGGACGAAATCGCTGAAAAGCTCAACGCCCGCGGCGTGCGCTTTGAGCGCTGGGAAGCCGATCGCGATTTAGGCCACGATCCTGCGCCGGAGACGGTGATCGATGCGTATCAACATGCGATCGATAAACTGGTGGCGGAGAAAGGCTATCAGAGCTGGGATGTGATCAGCCTGCGCGCGGACAACCCGCAGAAAGAGGCGCTGCGCGCCAAGTTTCTCAACGAGCATACTCACGGCGAAGATGAAGTGCGTTTCTTTGTCGAGGGCGCAGGGCTGTTCTGCCTGCACATCGAAGACCAGGTTTATCAGGTGCTGTGCGAGAAAAACGATCTTATTTCCGTCCCCGCCGGAACACCGCACTGGTTTGATATGGGTTCTGAGCCGAACTTTACCGCGATCCGCATTTTCGATAACCCCGAAGGATGGGTGGCACAGTTTACCGGGAGTGAGATTGCGGACGGCTATCCGCGCCTGGCTTAAAAACAGTGTCGGGTGGCGGCTACGCCACCCGGTGTATTCAATCTCCGATCCCGTAGGCCGGGTAAGCGCTAGCGCCACCCGGCTTTTTTACAGCGACCGCGGTAACCCGTTCGCGTAAACCACCAGCTGGTCCAGCACAATCCCCCAGCCTTCATGGAAGCCCATCTTCTCGTGCTGCTCGCGGATTTCCGCCGTGGGATGACGTGCAATGGCGGTATACCGCGTTTGCCCCTCGCCCACATCTTCCAGCAGCAAAATGGCGGTCATGAACGGGTGTTCGGCGGGTTTCCAGCCTTCCGTGTAGCCATCGGTAAAGACCAGTTTCTTACCCGGTTCGATCTCCAGAAAGACGCCTTTGTTGTCCATCCGTTGGCCGTCCACCTCAAACACCGTGTTAAAACGCCCGCCTACGCGCAGGTCGAGGTCACACTCGGTCACTTTATGGGGAACAGGAATGAAGAACTGTTTGATGTGCTCGGGCGTTGTCCAGCACAGCCACAGCAGGTCGCGTGGCGCATTCACCACGCGTTCCAGTTTTAAGTCAGTATCAGGATTGAGCGTCACGGTTTGATCCTCTTCGGGGAAGGCCCTTAAAGGATAGCCGGACTCAGGCGAATTTCCCTGCTGCCACCTCGTGCGGCCACACCACGCCCGTATCCAGTACCCAGCCGCTGATCAACTCCGCAGGCGTAACGTCAAACGCCGGGTTGTAGACTTTCGCCTCTTCTGGAGCCCACTGCACCGCGCCAAAACTCCCGGCGACGCCCGTCACTTCGCTGGCGGCACGCTGCTCAATCGGGATCGCCTCACCGTTCGGACAGTTTGGATCGAGCGTGGTTTGCGGGGCCGCAACGTAGAACGGAATACCGTGGAATTTCGCCAGCACCGCCAGAGAGTAAGTCCCGATTTTGTTCGCCACATCGCCGTTGGCGGCAATGCGATCCGCCCCGACCCACACCGCATCCACCTGCCCTTTTGCCATCAGGCTGGCGGCCATAGAATCGGTGATCAGCTGATACGGCACGCCCAGCTCACCCAGTTCCCAGGCGGTGAGTCTGCCGCCCTGCAATAGCGGACGCGTTTCATCCACCCAGACATTGGCGATTTTGCCCTGCTGATGCGCAATCGCAATCACCCCCAGCGCCGTGCCGACGCCCGCCGTCGCCAGGCCACCGGTGTTGCAGTGGGTCAGCAGACGGCTTCCCGGTTTGACCAGTTCGCTCCCCGCGCGGGCGATGGCGTCGCAGAGCTGTTTGTCTTCCTCAATCAGACGCAGCGCTTCTGCCGTCAAAGCGGGAACAAAATCCTCCTGCCACAGCGCTACCTTCATGCGGTCGAGATTGTTCATCAGATTCACCGCGGTCGGACGTGACGCGCGCAGGGTTTCCAGTGATTCAGCCAGTTCATCGCGGCTTTTCCCGGACTCGGCCAACAGTGCCAACAACAGGCTGGCAGACAGCCCGATCAGCGGTGCGCCGCGCACTCTGAGTGCGTGAATGTGGCCCACCAGCGCTTCTACCGTTGAAGCATCCAGCCAGCGTTTCTCCTGCGGAAGCGCCTGTTGGTCGAGAATAAATAGCTGATTATCCGCCACCCGCAGGCTGGTCGTCTGTAATGTCTGCATGTCGTTAATTCTCTGTTGCGTTGTTGTATCACATTGTGTCAGGATAAAATTCAGATGTATAGACGTCTAAATGTCTTTATTACCAGAACTGATGAGGAACAGGCAATGTCGCAATACCGTACCTTTACCGCCCAGGATGCCGTGGAATATGCAAAGCAGTTTGGCGGCCTCGATAACCCATCATCGCTGGTGGAGGCGCAGGAAGTGGGCGACGGCAACCTCAATCTGGTGTTTAAAATTTTTGATGCCGAGGGCGTGAGCCGCATCATCGTCAAACAGGCGCTGCCCTATGTGCGCTGCGTCGGCGAGTCCTGGCCGCTGACGCTGGATCGCGCCCGTCTTGAAGCGCAGACCCTGGTCGAGCACTATCAGCATAGCCCGCAGCATACGGTCAAAATCCACCACTATGACCCGGAGCTGGCGGTGATGGTGATGGAAGATCTCTCCAGCCATAAAATCTGGCGCGGCGAGCTGATTAGCGGGGCGTATTACCCGCAGGCTTCACGTCAGCTGGGGGAATATCTGGCCCACACCCTGTTCCACACCAGCGATTTTTACCTGCACCCGCACGCTAAAAAAGCGCAGGTGGCGAAGTACATTAACCCGGAGATGTGCGAGATCACTGAAGATCTGTTCTTCAACGATCCGTACCAGATCCACGAGCGCAATAACTATCCGGCTGAGCTGGAAGCAGACGTAGCCGCCCTGCGAAATGACGATCGACTAAAAGTCGCTGTCGCGTCGCTCAAGCACCGCTTCTTCTCGCAGGCCGAAGCCCTGCTGCACGGCGACATTCACAGCGGCTCAATTTTTGTTGCTGACGGCAGCCTGAAGGCGATTGACGCCGAGTTCGGCTATTACGGCCCAATTGGGTTCGATATCGGTACCGCCATCGGCAATCTGTTGCTGAACTTCTGCGGTCTGCCGGGCCATCTGGGCATTCGGGATGCGGCTGCCGCCCGCGAGCAACGTCTGACGGATATTCAGGAGCTGTGGAACACTTTTGCAGAACGCTTCCAGGCGCTGGCGCGAGAGAAGACACGCGATGCGGCCCTGAGCGCGCCGGGCTATGCCTCTGAGTTTCTGAAAAAAGTCTGGACCGATGCGATTGGTTTTGGCGGTACGGAGCTGATCCGCCGCAGTGTAGGGCTGTCGCACGTGGCGGATATCGACACCATTGCCGACGAGGCGATGCGCCACGAATGCCTGCGCCACGCCATCACCCTCGGCAGAGCGTTGATTGTGATCGCCGACCGTATCGACAGCGCCGAGGAGTTAGTGGCGCGGGTGCGTCAGTACAGTTGAGTGTGGTTTGTTGCCCTCACCCCAACCCTCTCCCACAGGGAGAGGGAGATAAATGCACCTATCCCAAATACTCAATCACCGACAACCCACCGTTGTAATCGGTGCTGTAAATAATCCCCTGCGCGTCCACGAACACATCGCACGACTGAATCACCTGCGGGCGATTCGGGCGTGTGTCCATCATTTTTGCCGGCGCGGCGGGCACCAGCGCACCGGTTTCCACCGGGTGGTACGGGTTCGAAATATCGTACGCGCGCACGCCCGCATTCTGGTAGGTCGCGAAAATCAGCGTCGAGCTGATAAAACTCCCAGGCCGGTTTTCGTGCAAATTGTGCGGCCCAAAGTGCGCCCCTTTTGCCACATAGTCCGTTTCATCGGGCTGCGGGAAGGTCGAAATACTGACCGGATTCGACGGCTCACGGATGTCGAACAGCCAGATCAGCTTTTCGCCATCTTCCTGATTATCAAGCACCGCTTCATCCAGCACCACCAGCAGATCCCGGTCCGGCAGCGGTAGCGCGGTGTGCGTTCCGCCGCCAAACGGCGGGCTCCAGTTGCGATGGCTAATCAGCTTCGGCTGAGTTCTGTCCTTCACATCGAGCAGGGTCAAACCGCCGTCGCGCCAACTGCCGTAGGCGGTATCGCCCGCGATAATCGCGTGATGCAGGGCGTAGCGTTTGCCTTCCGGCCATGTCGGTTGTTCGCCTGCCGCCTGATTCATCCCCGGTAACCACCAGCGGCCCGCCACTTCCGGTTTGCGCGGATCGGCCAGATCGATGGTCAGGAAAATGTAGTCGGTAAAACCGTCGATCAGCGCCGAGACATAGGCCCAGCGCCCACCGACGTACCAGATGCGGTGAATACCGATCCCGTCGAGGGACAGGAAGCTGATTTCACGCGGTTTGTCCGGCGTGGAGATATCAAAAATCCGCAGCCCCGCGCTCCAGCCTTTGTCCTGCACGTCGCTGACGGTGTGCCCCACCTGGCGGGTGTAGTAGACCTTTTCGTCGGCAAAACGGGCGTCGGCAAACAGATCGCGGGCATTGATCACCAACAGCAGATCGTCATGCGCCTGGAGATGCACATTCCAGGTACCCGGCGGCGCAGGCACATAGCCCGCCGCTTTTGGATTTTTCGGGTCGCGCACGTCGACGATGGAAAAGCCCTGCGACACCATATGGCCGATATAGGCAAAACCACGATGCACCATCAGCTGCACGCCGTCCGGGCGACCGCCCTGATCGCTGTGACCAATCAGCCGCATATTGCGGGTGTAGTCGGGGCGAGGTAATTCCGTTGTCATATTTGTTCCCGGTCATTTCCCCCTCTCCCTGTGGGAGAGGGTTGGGGTGAGGGCAACAGGCCGCACTCCCCATTAGGCAATGTTATTTGCTCTTGGCTTCGAGCGTCGCAAACCACGGCGCGATAAAATCTTCGGTCTGGCCCCAGCCCGGAATGATTTTCCCGAGCGACGCCACGTTGACCGCACCCGGTTGGGCCGCCAGCAGCGCCTGCGGGATCGCCGCCGCTTTAAAGTCGTAGGTCGCAGGCGTGGTTTCGCCCGCGATCTTATTGGCGATCAGACGCACGTTAGTCGCGCCAATGAGCTTCGGATCGACCGCCACGCTCACTTTCCACGGGCTGCCGGATTCGCGCATCAGTTGCAAATCCTGGTTGGAAATATCAATGCTGTAGAGTTTGATCTCGGTGCGACCGTTCTCTTTCAGCGCCTTATAAGCGCCCTGGCTGAAGGCATCCCAGGTTCCCCAGATCGCGTCAATCTGGCCTTTCGGGTATTTCGCCAGCACTGCGCCGACTTTGTTCGCGGTGTCGCCCTGCACGTCAGACGACACCGCGCCAATCGACTCCAGCTCTTTGATGCCCGGATACTGCTTTTGCAGCTCCTGGTACGCCGCCTGACGACGCTCCATCGGCGGGAAGCCCGCGACCCACAGCTTGATGATGTTGGCTTTGCCGTTGAAATCTTTCGCCAGCTGGCCGAACGACAGGTTGGTCAGAGAGGCGTCGTCCTGCTGGGTGACGGTCACGCCCGGAATTTCACCGTTGACGGCGGTATCGAACACCGCCACTTTGATCCCGGCATCGACGGCTTTTTTCACCAGCGCCGTGGAGTACGGATCGCGGCCCTGAGAAAGGATGATTCCGTCATATTTCTGGCTGATGGCCTGGTTAACGAAATCCTGGAATTTGGCGTCGTCGCCGTTGCTTAAGAAGGTGCTGACTTTAAAGCCGAGCTTTTTCCCTTCCTGAATCGCGCCCGAGACAAACTGGGTGGTGTTGTCGTCAGAACCGAGATTACGAATCACCGCAATGCGAATCGGGCCTTCGTGGTTAGCAATCGCCGCCGGAACCGGCGCAGGCGTCGCAGCGTAGCCAGGCAATGCCGTCAGTAATCCCAGCGCCACCAAAGAGAGTGCTATTTTTTTCATTTTGTTATCCCGTTGTGTTGTTAAGTTTTTAACGTTTTTGTATGTAGGTAATCGCCAGCGCCACTGCCAGCACCAGCCCTTTTATAATGTCCATCGCGTAATACGGCACCGAGAGCATCACCAGCCCGTTGGAGAGCACGCCTAAAATCACCGCCCCGACCAGCGTCCCCAGCGCATTTGGCTTGCCGGAACCCGCCAGCGAAAAACCAATCCACGCCGCGGCCACCGCGTCCATCAGATACCCACCGCCCGCATTCACCTGTGACGATCCAATGCGTGACGCCAGCAAAATTCCGCCTAACCCGGCCAGCAAAGAAGCAATCACATACGCCGCCACTTTGTAACGCGTGGTGCGAATGCCGGACAACCGCGCCGCTTCAGGATTGCCGCCGATGGCGTACATGCGCCGCCCGTGCGTGGTCAGCGACAGTCCCAGCTGCGCCAGCACCGTCACCACCAGCATGATAATCACAATCGTCGGCACCTGGCCGAGCAGGCCAAACGCCGCTGGAATGGTCCCTTCCGCCATGTCGCCGCTCGGCAGCACCATGTTTTCGGTAATGGAGCCACCGTAGCTGTAGGTCATCGCCACGCCTTGAATCACAAACAGACTGGCGAGCGTCGCCAGCATGTCCGGAATGCGCAGGATGACAATCAGAAAGGCGTTAAACAGCCCGACCAGCGTACAGAGCGCGAGGGTGATCAGGATCGACTCGGTCGTCCCAAAGCCATGCCAGACGAACAGCGAAATCACCAGCGCATTTGCCAGCGACGCCGTCGAACCGACGGAGAGATCAAACCCGCCGACGGTCAGGGAAATCGACACCCCAATCGCAATCACCGTCACGATGGCGATGGAACGCAAAATGTTGATGATGTTGAACGGATCGAGGAAGTTGTCCGACGCGATACCAAAAATCGCCACCAGCGCGACCACGGTCAGCAACATGCCCCATTTGTAGAGAAAATCGAAAAACTGCTGACGGCCCGACGCCGTCGCATTCACTGAAAGGGCCTTGCTCACGACGCCGTACCTCCGGTTGAATAATAAAGTAATGTCTCTTCGCGGGCCTCGGCCCCGGCGATTTCTGCCACGATCTTGCCGTCCCACAGCACGCAGATGCGGTCGCACAATCCCACCAGCTCGGCAAACTCGCCGGAGGCGTAAATCACCCCTTTGCCTTCACGCGCCAGACCGTCGATCAGCTGGAACAGATCGGTTTTGGCTTTCACGTCCACGCCTTTGGTCGGCTCGTCAAAGATCAGCACGCTGGCGTTACCGCGCAGCCATTTGCCAATTGCCACTTTCTGCTGGTTCCCGCCCGACAAACGACGCAGAACCTGCCCCGGCCCGCGCGCCCGCACGCCGACGCGGGCGATCACTTCCTCGGCCCAGCGCCACGCCTGACGATGACCAAACAGGCTCCAGCGCGAGAAGCTGTTATCCGCACTCACCGCCAGGTTCATGCTCACCGGTTCGTCGATAAAAATGCCCTCTTTGCGCCGCTCTTCCGGCACCAGTGCCAGCCCGCGCATCACTGAATCTGCCGGGTCACGCGGTTTCCATGTCTGATGATTCAGTTCTCCGCTGTCCACACGGCTTTTCGACGCGCCAAACAGCGCCTTGCACAGTTCCGTTTTCCCGGCCCCGGCTAGCCCAGCGATACCGAGAATTTCGCCTTTGCGCAGGTGCAGGGAGATATCTTTCAGCAGCGTTTCATCGTGCAGCCCTTCCACGCGCAGCAGGGTTTCGTCGCTGTGCTTTGGGCGTGCAGGCGGGTAGATATCGCTCAGCTCGTGGCCGAGCATCTTCTCGACGATGGCTTCACCAGAAAGCGCTGCCATCGGGCCGGACTCAATCAGCTTACCGTCGCGCAGCACCGTTAAGGTGTCGCAAATCGCTTTCAGCTCATGAATGCGGTGCGAGATAAACACCACGCCGATCCCCTGCTGTTGCAGGCGCTTGACGACCGCAAACAGGCGCTCGCTTTCGTGAGCATCCAGCGGCGCGGTGGGTTCATCCAGAATCAGAAAACGGCAGTGGTGCGACAGGGCCCGCGCCAGCAGAATTTGCTGCTTTTCGGCGAGAGTGCAGCTGTCGATGGAACGACGAACGTTGAGGGAAATATCCAGCTGCGCCAGGGCCTGCTGCGCCTGTTCGCGAATCGCACGCCAGCGATAGCGATGACCCGGCTGCGCCAGATTATCGAGCATGATGTTTTCGGCGATGCTTAAGCCCGGAATCAGCGCCACATCGACTTCTTGCTGCACCAGATGAATACCCAGCAGTTTGGCATCCAGCGGTTCGCGGATACCCACCGGCTGATTGTTAATGCTGATTTCACCCTCGTAATGGTCATGCGTGCCGCACAGCACCGCCATCAGCGTCGACTTTCCGGCCCCGTTTGCCCCCGTCAGCGCATGGACGGAACCGCCCGTAAGCGTGAAATCTACGCGCGACAGTGCCTGAAACCCCGAAAAGGCCAGGCTGATACCGCGCATCTCAAGGCGACTGGAACCCATCCGCTGTCATTCCTTCTCATTTAATATTTTGATTTATTGAATTTTTCACAGCTGGGGTTGACTGGCAATGAGTGAAAAGGCATAAGATAAAGCGAAATATTATTAGCCATCCGGATGTCCAGACATAACATCAGGTTAGCGCTTCGCAAAAAGGACACCCTTATGAGCAACACAGATATTCGCGTCGTACCCGGCCCGGCAAACTATTTTTCGCACTCGGGCAGCCTCGCGCGTCTGAGTGATTTTTTCACCCCGGAACAGCTTTCCCGGGCGGTGTGGATTTACGGCGAACGCGCCATCGAAGGCGCACGCCCTTTTCTGCCTGAAAGCTTCAACGCGCCTGGCGCGAAGCATCTGCTGTTTAAAGGCCACTGCAGCGAGCGCGATGTTACTCATCTGGTGAATGAATCGGGTTCGGACGTTAGCGTGGTGATCGGCGTTGGCGGCGGCGCGGTGCTCGACACCGTCAAAGCGGTGGCGCGTCGACTGCATGCCCCGTTCGTCGGGATCCCCACCATCGCTGCCACCTGCGCGGCGTGGACGCCGCTGTCCGTGTGGTACAACGACGCCGGTCAGGCGTTACAGTTTGAGATTTTCGATGACGCCAACTTCCTGGTGCTGGTCGAGCCGAAAATTATCCTCAACGCCCCGGCGGAATATCTGCTGGCGGGCATCGGCGATACGCTGGCGAAATGGTACGAAGCGGTGGTGCTGGCGCCGAAACCTGAAGAACTGTCTCTGACGGTGCGGCTCGGCATCAACGGCGCACTGGCGATCCGCGACGTATTGCTGGAGAGCAGCGAACAGGCGCTGGCGGATCAGGATCGTGGCGAACAAACTCAGGCGTTTCGCGATGTGGTCGACGCCATTATCGCCGGTGGTGGGATGGTCGGCGGGCTAGGTGAGCGCTACACCCGCGTGGCGGCGGCGCATGCGGTGCACAACGGGTTAACGGTGCTGCCACAGACTGACAAATTCCTGCACGGCACCAAAGTCGCTTACGGCATTCTGGTGCAAAGCGCCCTGCTCGGTCAGGACGACGTTCTCACGCAGTTAATCGCGGCTTATCAGCGTTTTCATCTGCCAACTACGCTTCGTGAACTTGACGTGGATATCACTAATCGCGCTGAGCTGGATAAGGTGATCGCCCATACGCTGCGCCCGGTGGAGTCGATTCACTTCCTGCCGGTCACCCTCACGCCAGAGACGCTTTACGCTGCACTGGTGAAGGTGGAAAACTTCAGCCGCTAATCGCCTCGACCGTCTATACCTAATGATGATTCTCACCACTCTCGCAACGAGGTCATCATGCAGATTGATTTAACGGGTAAGAAGGCGCTGGTTACCGGCGCCAGTCGTGGTTTGGGGCGTGCCATCGCGCTGTCGTTGGCCCAGGCGGGGGCTGACGTGGTTATTACGTATGAAAAATCCGCTGATAAAGCCCAGGCCGTCGCCGATGAGATAGCCGCACTTGGGCGTAAAAGCGAGGCGATTCAGGCCGACAGCGCCAGCGCACAGGCCATTCAGGATGCCGTGACTCATGCGGCGCGAACCCTGGGTGGGCTGGATATTCTGGTTAATAATGCCGGGATTGCGCGCGGCGGCCCGCTGGAGTCCATGACGCTGGCGGACATCGATGCCCTGATCAACGTCAACATCCGCGGTGTGGTCATCGCCACTCAGGCCGCACTCGTTCATCTCTCTGACGGCGGGCGCATCATCAATATCGGCAGCTGTCTCGCCAACCGCGTCGCCCAGCCCGGAATCTCCGTCTACTCGATGACCAAATCTGCCCTTAACTCTCTCACCCGCGGCCTGGCCCGCGATCTGGGGCCGCGCGGGATCACCGTTAATCTGGTCCATCCCGGCCCAACCAACAGCGACATGAACCCGGAAGATGGCGAGCAGGCCGACTCCCAGCGCCAGCTGATTGCCACCGGTCATTACGGCCAGCCGGAAGATATCGCGGCGGCGGTGACCTTCCTCGCAAGCCCTGCCGCCGGGCAAATCTCTGGCACCGGTCTGGACGTGGACGGCGGCTTAAACGCCTGAAGCCTGCTTCCACATTTTTTGCACGCCTCTGTCGCCTGACAGAGGCGCTTTCGAGCCGCCTCGACACCCTTCGTTTTGCCTCTTTCGCTGTGAAATCCTGAGCTCTACAGTGCCGCATAAGAAATTAGGAATTTGTCTAATAGTCTTATTATTTCCTTATAAAAAATGGGGGTGTAAAGTGGAGGAACAGATGAGGGTTGTCTGGTCGAATGTGGCGAAAAAAGAGTTGAGCAGAATCGACAGCAGGTATCAAAAACGAATCGAGGAGAGGTTATCCAGCCTTAACGATCGTTCAGCACCAAAACCCGATCTCAGAAAAATGTCCGCGACAGAAAATCGTTACCGCCTGCGCGTGGGAGATTATCGAATCATCCTCACAATGGACGACGGCGAGCCAAGCGTCTGTCATGTTCTGTCTGTCAAGCGCAGAACGTCTACCAATTATCTACATGAGGAATGTGTACCCTATGGCCGTTCAAATAATTAATGATCACGAAGGGAATCCGCAGTACGCCGTTATCCCGTATAACGAGTATTTTCGTATGTGTTTGCAGATGTCAGAAATCGACGACGAGACTGATGACGATCTGGAGGATATCGAGTGCGAGCATGATATCTATGATGATGTCGAGCTACCTGGTGACGTTTGCAGCATCATGACTTACGAAAACGTCAGTCTGCAGGCCGCCTGGCGTATCCTGCGCGGTTTATCTCAACAGGAAGTGGCCGACAAACTGGGCATCAGTCAGTCCGCTGTTTCACAGCTCGAAGCACTCGACTCCCGCCCGCAAAAACGTACCCGCGAAAAGCTCGCCGCCATTTACGGCTGCACTCAGGAACAAATCAGCCTCTACTTCCCGAAAGAGGGTTAACAGCACTTCGGCCCGCCTTTGCTGCCGTAGCGGGCGTCCTGACGATCGCGGAAAAACGCCTCGTAAGTCATCGGCGTCTGGTCTGGATGGGTGACGCGCATGTGTTCGACATAATTGTCGTAATCCGGTACACCGATCATCATTTTGGCCGCCTGGCCGAGGTATTTTCCTGCTTTGGATAAGGTATCGAACATGGTTGATTCTCGTGTTGTCCCCTCACCGCAGCCCTCTCCCAAAGGGAGAGGGGGATAAGAAGCGTAGGCCGGGTAAGCGCTAGCGCCACCCGGCATGGTTTTGTTAATGCGCCCCTTTCGCCTGCGTCACAATCTCTTCCAGATTTTGCGGCATCGGCTCGTACGGGGTCTCTTTCGCAGTCGGCTTGTCTTCTTTCAGCGCCGCCAGCGCGGTCTTCAGAGAGTACAACGCCAGCACCACAACCACCACCATAAAGAAGACGGTCAGCCCGGCATCCAGACGGTTGTTAAATACCAGTTGTGACAGCTGCGATTCGGTGTACTGCGCCGGGATCTTACCGCTGTCGATCATCGCCTGGAACTTATTGGCAATCGCAAGGAAGCCGACTTTGTTGTCCGGACTAAACGCTTTCTGCCAGCCAGCGGTGAGCGTACAAATCAGCAGCCACGCCGTTGGCACCAGTGCTACCCACGCATAACGTTGGCGCTTCATTTTAAACAGCACCACCGCGCAAAGCATCAGCGCCATTCCCGCCAGCATCTGGTTAGCGATACCAAACAGCGGCCACAGGGTATTGATCCCACCCAGCGGGTCCACCACGCCCTGATGCAGGAAATATCCCCACGCCAGCACGCACAGCGCCGTCGCCAATAGGTTGGCAGGCAGCGAATCGGTGCGCTTGAGGTTCGGTGAAATCACCCCCAGCAGATCTTGCAGCATAAAGCGCGCCGCACGCGTCCCGGCATCCACCGCCGTCAGGATAAACAGCGCTTCAAACAGAATCGCAAAGTGATACCAGAACGACACATCCATCAGCCCGCCGAGCGCGCCGTGCAGGATGTACGCCATCCCTACCGCCAGCGTTGGCGCACCGCCCGCACGGGAGATGATCGACTGCTCGCCCACTTCGTTCGCAATGTGGGTCAGGGTTTCCGGGGTAATCGCGAAGCCCCAGCCGCTCACCACCTGCGCCGCAGAGGCCACCACATCAACAGTACCCGCCGGAGCCAGCACCGCCATCGGGCTGTTCATCGCAAAGTACACGCCCGGATCGATGATGCAGGCCGAGACCAGCGCCATGATCGCGACGAAAGACTCCATCAGCATGCCGCCGTAGCCAATCAGGCAGGCCTGATTTTCATTGGCCAGCATTTTGGGCGTAGTTCCGGAAGCAATCAGCGCGTGGAAGCCCGACACCGCACCGCAGGCAATGGTAATAAACAGGAACGGGAACAGGTTGCCGGTCCAGACCGGGCCAGTACCGTCGATGAATTTGGTCAGGGCAGGCATCGTCAGGGTCGGGCGCATAATCAGAATACCGATCGCCAGACCAACGATAGTGCCAATTTTCAGGAAGGTAGAAAGGTAATCGCGTGGGGCCAGCAGCAGCCAGACCGGCAGCACTGCCGCGACAAAACCGTAGCCCACCAGCATCCAGGTCAGCTGCACGCCGGTAAAGTCAAAGTACGGCGCCCAGGTCGGGCTTTCCGCCACCCAGCCGCCGGAGATAATCGCGAACACCAGGAAGAACAGGCCAATGACCGACACTTCACCAATGCGCCCAGGGCGGATGTAGCGAATGTAGATCCCCATGAAAATCGCCAGCGGGATAGTAAAGGCCACGGTGTAAGTGCCCCACGGGCTGTGGGTCAGGGCTTTCACTACGATCATCGCCAGCACCGCCAGAATGATCACCATGATCATAAAGGTCGCGATCAGCGCGATCACCCCGGCCGTTGCGCCCATCTCTTCTTTCACCAGCTCACCGAGCGAACGCCCGTCGCGGCGGGTGGAGACAAACAGCACCATGAAGTCCTGCACCGCCCCGGCCAGCACCACGCCCGCGAGGATCCAGATCATCCCAGGCAGATAGCCCATCTGCGCGGCCAGCACCGGCCCGACTAACGGCCCCGCTCCGGCGATCGCCGCAAAGTGGTGACCGAACAGCACTTTTTTATCCGTTGGTACGTAGTCCAGCCCGTCGTTATGACGAACCGCAGGCGTCATACGCGTGGCATCCACCGCCAGGACTTTGTCGGCAATAAAGCGACCATAAAATCGATACGCGATCAGATAAATGCAGACGGAAGCGACGACAATCCATAGCGCATTGATCTGTTCACCACGATTGAGGGCGATAAAGCCCAGAGCAAATGCGCCCACAACGGAGAGCACTGCCCAGATGAGGTATTTCCCTGAGTTGTTCATAGTTGATATCCGTTAGCGTGAAACAGTGAGATGTTACATTTTGTTTCTAGATCACGGCTTAAAATTTAACAACTTTGAAACTCAATATTGCGTGGTCAAACCAGATATTTACGTGACTGTGTTACGTAGATCACTTTCGCGGAGGCATTGCCCGGTGGCGCTAACGCTTACCGGGCCTACAAACTTCGGGCGGACATATTGCACGGTGGCAGCTGCGCCTTACCGGGCCGATGTTCGGGGATTTTGTAGGTCGGGTAAGGCGCAGCCGCCACCCGACAAACACGCGGGCACCAAACCTACCCCAACACCATCGTACTCAACCGACAGGTACAGCACCGCCGTCCCTGCTCGTCGAACACCACGATCTCCCAGCTTTGATTTTGACGCCCCAGGTGCAATGGCTGACACACGCCGCGCACTTTGCCCTGCGACACGGCACGGTGATGGGTCGCATTCAGCTCCGTCCCCACCACGTTTTGCCCGTCGCGGGTCATCAGAAAACCGGCCATCGAGCCCAGCGTCTCCGCCAGCGCCGCCGAGGCACCACCGTGCAGCAGGCCAAACGGCTGATGCGTCCGCGCATCCACCGGCATTTCGGCTTCGAGGGTGTCATCGCCGATGCGGGTGTAAACCATCCCAAGATGCGCCACCATCGTATTCAGGCTGGTGGCGTTTAGCTCTTCAAGGGACATATGACGTTTCCAGATCATCTACGCCCCCAGGGTTGAGCCGCCGTCGACCACAATATCCTGCAGCGTGATGTGGCTGGCCAGATCCGAGGCGAGGAACAGAATGGTGTTGGCAATTTCAGGCGGTCGCGCAATTTTGCCGAGCGGAATGCCCAGCTTAAACTGCTCGCCAAATCCGCGAATGCGCTGCTGCTCGGCGTCATCACTCACCCACAGGGTGCGCTGCATGTCGGTGTCGGTCGACCCCGGTGAGACAATGTTGCAGCGCACGCCGCTGCCCGCCAGCTCTAAACCGACGGTCAGCGCCAGGCTTTTCAGCGCCGCTTTCGATGCGCCGTACGCGCTCATCCCGATGCGTGGGGTGTGCGCCGCGTCAGATGCGACGGTGACGATTGCCCCACCCTGCTGACGGCGGAACTGCCCCATCGTCTGCTGGAACAGGTTAAACGCCCCGCCGACGTTGACCGCAAAAGTCTGCTGCCAGTCGTCCTGCGAGAGCTGATCCGTCGCCCCCATGCGCAAAATCCCTGCCGCGTTCACCAGCACGTCGAGGCGCTCGGTCGTCGCCAGCACGCGCCCGCAGACGTCGCTCACCTGAGTCGCATCCGCCACGTTCAGCACTTCGGTCGCGAACGGGTAATCCTGCTCCGGGAACGCGAGATCAAAACCGGTCACCTGCGCGCCAGCCTCAACAAAGGCCAACGCTGTAGCGTAACCGATGCCTTTTCCGGCCCCGGTTACCCAGACGGTTTTACCGCTGAAATCGAAACCGGCCATCACTTCACCTCGCGGGAAAGCAGCGCCCACCAGGCATCAATGGTTGGATTTTTAGCCAGCATCACGAAATCGATATCGCCGTGCACTTTGCGCCAGCGGGCCGCGAGCGCCATCATGCGCACGGAGTCCAGACCGTAATCGATCAGGTTCTCGTCATCCATCGGCTCGTCGGATTCATCCAGCAGCGGCAACACCACGGCGCGCAGCGCCTCAATGCTTGCTGGCGCAGACGGCAGCAGTTCATCGGTCATCACCACACGACCGGTACGGCCCGCCACGTAGTTGAGGGACATCAGGTGCTCTTCGCGGCTGAAATCGGCCAGCGCGTCGGCGATGAAGAAGGGTTTGATATCGCGCATAAACGCATCCGTCGCGGTGGTCATGCAGCCGATATGGGCGTAGACACCGGTAATCAGCAGTTGATTACGGCCTGTCTCTTTCAACATCTGCTCCAGCGGCGAACGGTGGAACGCGCTGTAGCGCCATTTCACCAGCACGGTGTCGGCTTCGTCCGGAGCCAGTTCGGCAACAATGCGCTGCTGTTCCGGGGAACGCGTCAGGCCGGGTCCCCACATGTCGTTCAGCAGGGCGCGATCTTCATCGCTTTGCTCTTTCGGCTGGGCGGTGTAATAGACCGGAATGTTATTTTTTTTGCAGTAATCACGCAGTTGAGCAATGTTCGCCACCACTTGTTCCATCATCGGGCAGTTATCGTCCCAGAAGTTGAGGAAGTATTCCTGCATGTCGTGGATCAGCAGCGCCGCGCGCTCAGGCTCAAACGCCCAGCTCACTTTGTTGTTCGGCAGATCGGCCACCGTTGGCAGCGCATAACCGGTTAATTTTGGGATTGCCATATTTAACTCCTCAGCCCTGGGCGCGTTCGGCCAGCCACAGGCGCAATTGTTTCTTGTCCACTTTTCCTACCGGCGTCAGCGGCAGCGCATCCACGCTCTCGACGCGATCCGGCAGCTTGAAATCCGCCACGCCCTGCTCACGCAGGAAACGCCGCACCTCCACCGCCCGCAGCGGGGTTTTCACCACCAGATACGCGCAGCTTTTCTCACCCAGCAGGCTGTCTTCCATGCTGACCAGCGCCGCGTGGATCACCGCGTCGTGGCGCAGGAGCAGGTTTTCGATCTCTTCGGCAGCGATCTTCTCGCCACCACGGTTGATCTGATCTTTTTCGCGCCCCTGAACGGTGATGTAGCCCTGTTCGTCGATGGCGATCAGATCGCCAGAGCAGTAAAAACCGTCGGCGTCAAAGGCGCTGGCGTTGTGCTCCGGGCTTTTAAAATAGCCGCGGAAGGTGTACGGCCCGCGCGTCATCAGGCGTCCGACTTCGCCGCGCGGCAGCGGATTACCGTGCTCATCCGCCACCCACACTTCGTCGTCCGGGCACATCGGGCGGCCCTGGGTGTTCATGATTTTTTCCGGCGAATCGTCGAGCGCGGTGTAGTTCACCAGCCCTTCCGCCATACCAAACACCTGCTGCAACTGGCAGCCGATTTCCGCCGGAATACGCGCGGCAAGCGTGGCAGAAAGACGTGCGCCGCCCACCTGCAACAGCGCCAGCGACGCGAGCTGGGCGTTGCCCGCCCCTTCGGCAATCGCCTGCAACCACAGGCTGACCGCCGGTGGCACCAGCGAGGTCACGTTAATCTGATGTTTTTCGATCAACGGGAAGCACAGCGTCGCGCTTGGATCGTTGGCCAGCACCACGCAGCCGCCCGCGAGGAACACGCCGAGCGAGCCGGGGGAACTCATCACGTAGTTGTGCGCGGCAGGCAGCGCATTCAGGTAGCGCGTCTGGCTGTTGATGGCGCAAATCTCGTTGCTGCGACGAATGCTGTAGTAGTAGTCATTGTGGGTGCGCGGGATCAGCTTCGGCGTGCCGGTGCTGCCGCCAGAGAGCTGGAAAAACGCCACTTCATCGGCTGGCGTTGGGCTGGCGATAAAGTTATCCGCCGGGCGCACTATCGCCGCTTCCAGGGCATGTTCGCCCGTATCACCGCGCAGCAGCACCACGCGCACGGAGCGATGCTGGTCGACAAAGGTATTCAGGAAATCATCGCCCGCAAACAGCGCGTGCTGCCTGTCGGCAATCAGCAAAGCCGGTTCAATCTGCGTGGCGTAGGCGTTCAGTTCGCTGCGCTGATGACTGAACAGGGCATTGACGGGCGCAACGCCCACCTGTAACAGCGCGAAGAACGTCACGTAAAACTCCGCCACATTGCCGAGCTGCACCAGCGCCGTCTCACCGCGCTTCACGCCCTGCGCCTGCAAGGCAGACGCCAGATTGTTCACCGCCTGATGGAACTGGCGATAAGAGTACTGACGCTCGCAGTCGACAATTGCCGTCGCATCACTGTCGGCGTGGCGGGTCAAAATATCGGTTAGCGGCAGATCCTGCCAGTAGCCTTTTTCACGGTAGCGCCGGGCAAATTCCTCGGGCCAGCGGGTAAAGGGAATCGTCATGTTCGTTCCTCAGTGCAAACCAAAAACGTTGAGCATGGTGGAGAGTTTGACCCCGGTTTCGCGCCACTCGCCGACCGGCGAAGAAGCCGGGACAATGCCCGCGCCCGCAAACAGGCGAACCGAATTCTGATGAATGCGCGCGCAGCGGATGGTCACTACCCACTCGCCGTTGCCTTCGCTGTCGCACCAACCGACGATGCCGCCGAACAGTTCACGATCGAACGGCTCCAGCTCAGCAATCAGCTGTTTCGCCGCCTGATGCGGGAAACCACTCAGCGCTGGCGTCGGATGCAGCAGGCAGGCCAGCGTCAGCGCGTTTTCGTGTTCGTGCGCTTCGCCCTCGACCGGCGTCGCCAGATGCCAGAGCGTCGGCGTGGTCACTAACTGCGGTGAAGAGGGCATCGTCAGATGGTGGCTGCGTTTTTCGAGCACGGTTTTCATCGCCTGCGTCACCAGGTCGTGCTCGTGACGATCTTTTTCCGAGGCCAGCAGTTTGTTCCCGGCTTCGCGGTCCAGCATGTCGTCCGGCTGACGGCGCGCGGAACCGGCCAGCGGCAGCGAGCTAAAGTGCGTCCCCTCTTTGCGCAGCAGCAATTCCGGGCTAGCGCCCAGCAGCACACCACCGTCTTCGAGCGGCACGTGGAAGTTAAAGCTGGCCGGGTTTTGCGCGATCAGACGCTCAAGCAGCGCCCCGCTGTCGATCTTCTGATCGGCGGCGATATCAATCAGGCGCGAGAGCACCACTTTATTGACCTGTGGCGTGGCGGTAAGCGCAGCGGCGCGGGCCACCATCTCTTCAAAAATCGGCTGCGAGGGGATTTCGGTGCGCTTCGTGACGCTCAGTTCCTGCGCCCCTGGAAGGTAGCGCGCAGATTTCTGTCGCGCCGGGCGCGAGAAGGTTTGCCAGCTTTGCGGAATAAACAGTGACGACGGTTTGCGGGTATCGAACGGGATCGCGCCGACCATAATCGGGTGCGTTATCCCTTGGGCTTTGGCCTGCCGGAAAGCCTGCGCCAGCTTTTGCTGGAAAGCACCAGCCGGATCGTCGCCGCCGACGGCAGATTCAGAAAAGCGGGCAAAACAGCCTGACGTGGTGAAACTGCGATAAGGCGACATAAAGAAAAAGCTGTCTGATTGCAGCGTGGTCGCGGTGTGCTGAACTTCCTCAGCCAATGACGTATCCATATCATCCTCCTTAAACGATAAACGCATTACGAATAGTTATCATTTATATTTTCGATGGCTAACCTAATCGCAGAGCGCGGTGGTGTCAACCGCCGACAGCGCATCTTGTGCGACTATCGCTTGCATCCCTTCGGCGCAATCATGAAAATGAGAAGCATTAACCTCAACAAAAACAGGATGCCGCTTTGTGAAACTCCCTGCTGTTTGTCGTAACACCCTGCTTTTAGCAGGACTTTTTGTTTTAGGACTAACCTCAGCCACCGCCGCTGACTGGCCGCGTCAGGTGAGCGATAGCCACGGGACGCACACGCTTGAAGCCAAACCCACGCGCATTGTCTCCACCAGCGTGACCCTCACCGGCTCGCTGCTGGCAATTGACGCACCGGTCATTGCCAGCGGGGCGACCACGCCGAATAACCGCGTGGCGGACGCACAGGGCTTTATGCGTCAGTGGGGCGATATTGCGAAAGCGCGCAAACTGGCTCGTCTGTATATCGGCGAACCGAGCGCGGAAGCCGTGGCTGCACAAATGCCGGATCTGATTCTGATTAGCGCCACCGGCGGCGATTCTGCGCTGGCGCTGTTCGATCAGCTGTCGGCTATCGCGCCGACGCTCATCATCAACTACGACGACAAAAGCTGGCAGGAATTGCTGACGCAGCTGGGGACCATCACCGGGCAGGAAAAACAGGCCGCCGCGCGGATCGCGGAATTTGATAAGCAGCTGGCGCAGGTTAAACAGCACATGAAGCTGCCGCCGCAGCCAGTCAACGCCATCGTTTACACCGCCGCCGCGCACAGCGCGAACCTGTGGACCACTGAATCCGCGCAGGGCAAATTCCTGCAACAGTTGGGCTTCCAGCTGGCTGAACTGCCTGCCGGTCTGACAACCTCAAAAAGCCAGGGCAAACGCCACGACATCATTCAGCTGGGCGGTGAAAACCTGGCGACGGGTCTGAACGGACAAGGGCTGTTCCTGTTTGCGGGTGACCAGAAAGATGTCGATGCGATTTACGCGAATCCGCTGCTGGCGCATCTCCCATCCGTCGAAAACAAACGCGTCTGGGCGCTCGGAACGGAAACCTTCCGCCTGGATTATTACAGCGCGATGCTGGTGTTGCAGCGTTTAGAGGCCATTTTCAAATAAACGGCACCTTCCCCGTAGGCCCGGTAAGCGAAGCGCCACCGGGCGTTTTCTGCCGGGTGGCGGCTACGCCTTACCCGGCCTACATAACGACAAAAACCTTAAACTTCTTCGATAACGACGGGCTCCTGACGGAACCGACGTAACTCCGCTAACGTCATCAATAAAATTACCCCGATGATGGCTAACACAAACCCGCTGCTGCTCGCCGACGCTACTGGCGTCATAATGACCCCCAACCCGCCTAAAATCGCCGCGCCAATCGCATCGCCCGTCACGTTCTGCGCGGTCCACAGGCCATTGATTCGCCCGAGCATCCCTTCCGGCGTTTGCGTCTGAATCAGGGTGTATTGCAGCAAAGAACTGATGGCGCTCAGCCAGCCAAACAGCGCCAGACACACCACGCCCAGCGCCCAGAACGGCATCAGGCTGAAGAAGCCGATAGCGATAAACGACGCCAGCGTGGCCGAAAGCATAATCAGCCCCGGACGCGCACTCTGCGCCAGATTACCGCTGGTCAGCGCGCCAAACGCCGCGCCGAGCGGGATCGCCGCATACAGCAGGCCAATCTGCGAGGCGCCCATCTGCCACTCCAGCGCCAGCGCCGGATAAAGCACGCGCACCGCGCTGGCCATCGTCAGCAGTCCGCCCAGCAGCGCAATGCCGCCAATCAACGGATTACTGAACAGAAAACGGATCGCCGCCATCAGGGATTTCAGAGGATGTTCACGCGGCTGCGGCGGAGGGGGCAGCAGCGGCAGGCGCAGCAAGGTCAGCGTGGTGATAAATGTCCCCGCCGCCGCCAGTCCGTAGTTCCAGGCCACGTTTCCGGTCGCCAGCAGCAGGCCGCCGACCATCGGCGAAATGACCGACCCCAGACGCACGGTGAGCATAGTGATTGCCCCTGCCTGCATCAGATTCTCACGTCCGACCAGCGCAGGCGTTGCCGCCAGCAGCGCCGTCACACCCAGCGAGGCAAAGAATCCGTCCCACAAACCGAGCGCATAGATCGCGACAAGCGACGGCTCCGGCAGCATGGCGTTCAGGCACAGCCCGACAAAACCCACGCCGCAGGTGCCGCGCGCCAGCAGGATCAGCTTTTTGCGCTCGTAACGGTCCGCCAGCACGCCGCCGACCATCAGGCCGATAAACATCGCGCTGCCCGTCAAAGTGACGGAAAGACCGACCAGCCAGCTGGAGTTTGTCATGGCCTGGATCTGGACCGGGACGGCAACACCGAGCAGGCCGAGGGATAAAATGGAGATAAAACGGGCGATAAACACGGCGCGAAACGCCGGATGAGTCTTGAGCAGACTGAGGTTGAGCAGCCAGGATTGTCGGGTCATTACAGGGCCTTAACGGTTTCTTTTATACCAATTCCTTGGCCGCACATGCTAACATAGCCAAATAAGATAGATAACGATAATTACTATCATTATCAAATCATGGATGTTGCTATGTCGTCTTCCTCTTTGACGGTGCGCGCCACTGCCGTGCCCGTTTTACTGATACTGCTGTTTCTTGCTGTTGCACTCAGCCTGCTGGTCGGCGCGAAACCGCTGCCCGCGTCCACGATCGTCGATGCCCTTTCCGGAACATGTCAGAGTGCAGACTGCATTATTGTGCTCGATGCGCGGTTGCCGCGAACCCTTGCCGGGCTGCTGGCCGGTGCAGCGCTGGGCCTTGCCGGGGCGTTGATGCAAACCCTGACCCGCAATCCGCTTGCCGACCCTGGTATTCTTGGCGTTAACGCCGGTGCCAGTTTTGCCATCGTCCTCGGCGCGGCGCTGTTTGGCTTCTCCTCCCCCACCGAACAACTGCTGATGGCCTTTTGCGGCGCGTTGGCTGCATCCCTGTTGGTAGCCTTTACCGGCAGCCAGGGCGGCGGACAGCTCAGCCCGGTGCGTCTGACGCTGGCGGGCGTAGCGCTCGGCGCGGTACTCGAAGGCTTATCCTCAGGCATCGCCCTGCTTAACCCTGACGTCTGGGATCAGCTGCGTTTCTGGCAGGCGGGTTCGCTGGACATTCGCACGCTGCAAACCCTGAAAGTGGTCACCATTCCGGTGCTGATCGCCGCCGCTGTGGCGCTATTTTCCAGCCGGGCGTTGAACAGCCTGAGTCTCGGGACAGATACCGCCACCGCGCTGGGCAGCCGCGTGGCGCGCACCCAGTTGATGGGTTTACTGGCAATCACCGTGCTGTGCGGAAGCGCGACCGCCGTCGTCGGTCCAATTGCCTTTATCGGCCTGATGATGCCGCACATGGCGCGCTGGATTGTCGGGTCCGATCACCGCTGGTCGCTTCCGGTCACGCTACTCGCCACTCCGACCCTGCTGCTGTTTGCCGATATCATCGGGCGCGTGCTGGTGCCGGGTGAGCTGCGCGTGTCGGTAGTTAGCGCCTTTATCGGCGCGCCGGTGCTGATCTTCCTGGTGCGACGCCAGCGCGGAGGTGCCCTGTGATGGCCCCGTCCCGACGTTTAGTGTTCTCCTGCCTGCTGCTGGTCGCCGCCAGCCTGCTGATTGCCGTCTGGAGCCTGCGCAGCGGCGCGGTGACGCTCGATTTCAGCCAGGTCTTTAACGCCCTCACCGGCAGCGCCCCGCGCAATATCACTATGGTCGTCACGGAGTGGCGCTTGCCGCGCGTGGTGATGGCGATTCTGGTCGGCGCGGCGCTCGGCGTGAGCGGCGCGATTTTCCAGTCGTTACTGCGCAACCCGCTCGGCAGCCCGGATGTGATGGGCTTCAACACCGGGGCGTGGAGCGGCGTGCTGGTGGCGATGGTGCTGTTTGGTCAGCATCTCACGGCGATTGCCTTCGCGGCGATGGCGGGCGGCATTCTCACATCGCTGGTCGTCTGGTTGCTCGCCTGGCGCAACGGCATCGAAACCTTCCGTCTGATCATTATCGGCATCGGCATCCGCGCTATGCTGATGGCGTTTAACACCTGGCTTCTGCTGCACGCCTCGTTAGAAACGTCGCTTTCCGCAGGGTTGTGGAACGCGGGTTCACTCAACGGCCTGACGTGGGCGAAAACCCTGCCCGCCACGCCAATTATCGCGCTGATGATGGTCTGTTCCTGGCTGCTGGTGCGCAGAATGCGCCTGCTGGAGATGGGTGACGACAGCGCCTGCGCGCTGGGGGTGAGCGTTGAGCGTTCGCGCCTGACGCTGATGCTGGTCGCCGTGGTGTTAACCGCCGCCTCCACCGCTATCGCCGGGCCGATTTCGTTTATTGCGCTGGTCGCCCCGCACATCGCGCGACGGATCAGCGGCACCGCCCGCTGGGGTTTGACCCAGTCGGCGCTGTGCGGCGCGTTGTTATTGCTGGCCGCCGATCTCTGCGCCCAGCAGCTGTTTATGCCTTATCAACTTCCGGTGGGCGTCGTGACCGTCAGCCTTGGCGGGATTTACCTCATCGTCTTGTTAGTCCAGGAGTCCCGCAAGAAATGAATGCCACAACATCCCGCTTGCGCGGCGAAAAACTGACCCTCGGCTACGGTAAAAAAATCGTGGTCGACAATTTAACCGTGTCGATTCCCGACGGCCATTTCACGGCGATTATTGGCCCGAACGGCTGCGGAAAATCGACTTTGCTGCGCACCCTGAGCCGTCTGATGACGCCTCAGCACGGCAGCGTGTTTCTCGACGGGGAGCAAATCCAAAGCTATGCCAGCAAAGAGGTGGCACGGCGGATTGGACTGCTGGCGCAAAACGCCACCACGCCGGGGGATATCACCGTGCAGGAGCTGGTAGCGCGCGGGCGGTATCCGCATCAGCCACTGTTTACCCGCTGGCGGAAAGAAGATGAAGAGGCCGTGGCCCGCGCGATGCAGGCAACGGGGATCACCGATCTGGCAAGGCAAAGCGTCGATACGCTGTCCGGCGGTCAGCGGCAGCGCGCGTGGATTGCAATGGTACTGGCGCAAGAGACGGCGATCATGCTGCTCGACGAGCCGACGACCTGGCTGGATATCAGCCATCAGATTGATTTACTTGAGTTGCTGAGCGATCTGAACCGCACCCAGGGCTATACGCTGGCGGCGGTGCTGCACGATCTGAATCAGGCGTGCCGCTACGCCACGCATCTGATTGCGCTGCGTGACGGAAAGATTGTGGCGCAAGGTGCGCCGAAAGAGATTGTGACACCAGAGCTTATCGAGCGTATCTACGGAATGCGCTGCATGATTATTGACGATCCGGTAGCGGGAACGCCGCTGGTGGTGCCGCTGGGGAAACGTGCAGTTTGATCCCCTCACCCCGGCCCTCTCCCTGTACGGTCCGGGGACATCATGAACACTTGTTCGGGGACATGGTAGACACTTACA
>RCUM01000031.1_pt1 | contig 160833 bp, 136 predicted proteins | sample 2166141 | NCBI WGS metagenome assembly RCUM01 (sample SAMN09932756, study PRJNA488358) | compost metagenome | isolation source: compost soil in crotonic acid-enriched | place: Germany: Experimental Botanical Garden | reverse complement strand
TCGCCGCCTTCTTCGAAAAACGTACGCCAAACTATCAGGGGCGCTGATTTATGGATAACGCATTGATTCTCACCCATCTGGAAGCCGGGGTGTTGACCCTGACTCTTAACCGGCCAGACCGGCTCAACAGTTTTAACGACGAGATGCACCGCCAGCTTAGCGAAGCGCTGACTCTCGCCGAGCGCGACGAAACCGTGCGCTGCCTGCTGATCACCGGTGCCGGGCGCGGTTTTTGCGCCGGACAGGATCTGAACGATCGCAACGTTAGCGTTGAGCAACAGGCGCCGGATCTCGGCCTGTCGGTGGAACGTTTCTACAACCCGCTGATCCGCCGCCTGACCGCCTTGCCAAAACCGGTGGTATGCGCCGTCAACGGCGTGGCCGCGGGGGCCGGAGCCGCTTTGGCGCTGGCTTGCGACATCGTCATTGCCGCCGATAACGCCAACTTTATCCAGTCCTTCTGCCGTCTGGGTCTGGTACCGGACTCTGGCGGCAGTTGGTTCCTGCCACGCCTGGCAGGCCACGCCCGTGCCATGGGGATGGCGCTGCTGGGTGACAAAGTCAGCGCACAGCAAGCGCTGGCCTGGGGCATGATCTGGCAGGTGGTTGCCGCGGATGAACTGGCCGCCACCAGCCAAACGCTGGCGCAACACCTGGCTACTCAGCCAACCTATGGGCTGGGACTGATTAAAAAAGCCCTCTACAGTTCGGCCAACAACAGCCTTGACCAACAGCTGGATCTGGAACGCGATCTGCAGCGTCTGGGCGGTCGCAGCGACGACTACCGCGAGGGCGTCAGCGCCTTCTTCGCCAAACGCGCGCCAAATTTCAGCGGGAAATAACCATGGACCAGCCGAACTTAAACCTCAGAGTGGCGGTGATTGGTGCCGGTACCATGGGTATCGGTATCGCTCAGGTGGCCGCCGCCGCCGGGCATCAGGTGCAGCTGTTTGATATTGCCGCCTCTGCTGCCCGGCAGGCAGTCGGCGCTCTCGCCCAACGGCTGCGCCAGCGTGTTGCGGCCGGCAAGGCCGATGCCACCACCACCGAAGCCCTGCTGGCGCGCATTCAGCCGGCAGAGTCGCTTAACTCGCTGGCCGACAGCGGTCTGGTGATAGAAGCGGTGGCGGAAAAGCTGGCAATCAAACAAAGTCTGTTTCGTGAGCTGGAAGCGCTGTGCTCACCCGCCACGCTGTTTGCCAGCAACACCTCCTCGCTGTCGATTACCGCCATCGCCGGTGCGCTGCAACATCCACAGCGTCTGGCCGGGCTGCACTTCTTCAACCCGGCACCGCTGATGAAGCTGGTGGAGATCGTCAGCGGGCTGGACACCAGCGCCGAAACCGTCGCCACACTGCAAAGACTAACCCGGCAATGGGGCAAACAAAGCGTGCTGTGCCGCTCCACGCCGGGGTTCATCGTTAACCGGGTGGCGCGGCCGTTTTATGCCGAGGCCCTGCGCGCGCTGGAAGAACAGGTCGCCGACGCCGCCACGCTGGATGCGGTGATACGCGACGCGGGTGGCTTCGTCATGGGGCCACTGCAACTGACCGATATGATTGGTCAGGATATCAATTATGCCGTGACCGAATCGGTGTTTCAGGCTTTCTTCCAGGATCCCCGGTTTACCCCGTCGCTGGTACAGCAGGAACTGGTGGCGGCCGGGCGTCTTGGCCGCAAAAGTGGCCGTGGTTTTTATCGCTATGGCGATCATCAGCCGCCGGTCGCTGCGGTGCTGCCCCCTTCTACGGCAGCATTGCCGCGCAGCATCACACTGCATGGCGATGCCGCCGGTATCGCGCTACTGAGCAAATTACTGAGCGGAAATGCGCAGTCGATCAAACAATCTGGCCAGACCAGCGCCTACGCCCGGATCGATGAAGTTACACTTATGTTAACTAATGGTAAAACAGCCAGCCAGGTGGCCGATGAAACCGCAACTCCCGTGGTGCTGTTTGATCTGTCCGCCAACTACTCGCAGGCCACCACCGTCGCTATCAGCTGCGCGGCGCAAAACGATGCCAGGCACAACGCCACCATCGTGCGTCTGCTGCAATCTCTCGGCAAGAAGGTGATCGCTTTGCCGGACTATCCCGGCCTGTTGGTGATGCGCACCCTCGCCATGTTGGCCAATGAGGCGCTTGACGTGGTCAACAAGGGCGTCGCCAGTGCCGAGGATACCGACCACGCCATGCGCTACGGCGTCAATTACCCACGCGGCCCGCTGGAATGGGGGGCGTCTCTGGGTTGGCGACACATCCTCACCACGCTGGAAAACCTGCAACTCTACTACGGTGAGCCACGTTATCGCCCAATGCCGCTGCTGCGTCATTACGCATCCCTCTCTTCAGGAGCCCAACCATGAACGCCAATACGCCACAGGCACTGGCGCAACGCTGCGCCGAACAGATGTTTCAACAGGATACCTGTGCCCAGGCGATGGGGATGCGGGTGGATGCGGTTGATGCCGGTTTCGCCCGGGTCAGCATGACCGTCGGTCCGCAGATGCTCAACGGCCACCAGACCTGCCACGGCGGCCAACTGTTCAGCCTGGCGGACACCGCCTTCGCCTATGCCTGCAACAGTCAGGGGCTGGCGGCAGTGGCCTCTGGCTGCAATATCGAGTTTATTCGCCCGGCGCTGGCCGGCGATCGCCTGACCGCCAGCGCCGAGGTACGCCATCAGGGTAAAACCACCGGGCTGTATGACGTCGAAATCGTCAACCAACTGGGCAAGACCGTCGCCTGGTTCCGCGGGCGGGCACATCGCCTCGGCCATGCCATTTTAGGGGAACAACCATGAGTCAGGCGTTTATCTGCGATGGCGTTCGCACGCCGATTGGCCGCTACGGCGGCGCATTGGCCAACGTGCGTGCCGATGATTTGGCCGCTCTGCCGCTGCGTGCCCTGTTAGCTCGCCACCCACAGGTGGACTGGTCATTGGTCGATGACGTGATCCTCGGCTGCGCCAATCAGGCCGGGGAAGACAACCGCAATCTGGCCCGGATGGCAGTATTGCTGGCCGGCCTGCCGGTGAACGTTTCCGGCACTACTGTCAATCGCCTGTGCGGTTCGGGACTGGACGCACTGGCCATGGCGGCTCGCAGCATCAAGGCCGGTGAAGCCGGGCTGGTGCTGGCCGGCGGCGCAGAATCAATGACCCGCGCCCCGCTGGTGATGGGCAAAGCCGACAGCGCTTTCAGCCGTCAGGCGCAACTGTATGACACCACTCTGGGCTGGCGCTTTATCAATCCGCTGATGCAGGCGCAGTTCGGCACCGACTCGATGCCGGAAACCGCTGAAAACGTGGCGGCGCAGTTCAACATCAGCCGCGCCGATCAGGACGCCTTCGCGCTGCGCAGCCAGCAACGCGCCGCCCGGGCGCAAGAATCAGGTTTACTGGCGCAGGAGATAGTGCCGGTCAGCCTCAGTGGTAAAAAAGGCGCGGTGACGTTGTTCAGCCAGGACGAACACCCGCGCGCAGACACCCGGCTGGAACAATTGCAGGCGCTGAAAACGCCGTTCCGCCAACCCGGTACCGTGACCGCCGGTAACGCCTCCGGCTTAAACGACGGCGCAGCGGCGCTGATTGTTGCCTCCGAGGCAATCGCCGTCAGTCAGGGCCTCACCCCGCGCGCTCGTATCGTCGCCACCGCCACCTGCGGCGTCGAACCCGGCTTGATGGGGATCGGCCCACTGCCGGCCACCCGCAAGGTACTGGAGTTAGCCGGGCTAAGCCTGGCGCAAATGGACGTGATCGAACTGAATGAGGCCTTTGCCGCCCAGGCGTTGGCGGTACTGCGCCAGCTTGGCCTGCCGGACGACGCCCCGCAGGTGAATCCCAACGGTGGCGCTATTGCCCTTGGCCACCCGCTGGGGATGAGCGGTGCACGTCTGGCGCTGGCCGCCTTGTTTGAACTGGAACGGCGTTCCGGCCGCTACGCGCTTTGCACCATGTGCATCGGCGTCGGCCAAGGCATCGCCATGATCATTGAGCGAGTTTGACCCCGAGGCTAATAATGATGACTACCAATCCACCGCCACTCGACGCCATTGAGTTCGCCTCGCGTGATGAAATTGAAGCGCTGCAGCTGGAGCGTCTGAAATGGACGCTGCACCACGCCTATAACAATGTGCCAATGTATAAGCGCAAGTTCGATCAGGCGGGCGTGCATCCCGACGATCTTAAGCAGTTGAGCGATCTGGCGCGTTTCCCCTACACCACCAAACAGGATCTGCGCGACAACTACCCGTTCGATACCTTCGCTGTACCAATGGAACAGGTGGTGCGTATTCACGCCTCGTCGGGCACTACCGGCCGACCTACCGTGGTCGGCTATACCCAGCGGGACATCGATAACTGGGCCGATATCGTCGCCCGCAGCCTGCGCGCCGCCGGTGCCACGGCCAAAGACAAGGTGCATGTAGCCTATGGTTATGGCCTGTTTACCGGCGGGCTGGGCGCCCACTACGGCGCGGAGCGGCTGGGAGCCACGGTGATCCCGATGTCCGGCGGGCAGACAGAGCGGCAGGCGCAGTTGATCCTGGATTTCAAACCCGACGTGATCATGGTAACGCCATCCTACTGTTTAACGCTGATCGATGAACTGGAACGCAAAATGGGCGGCGATGCGCGTGGCTGTTCATTACGTCTCGGGGTGTTTGGCGCAGAGCCGTGGACCGAAGCGCTGCGGCATGAAATTGAAAGCCGCATGGGCATCAAGGCGCTGGATATCTATGGCCTGTCCGAAGTGATGGGGCCGGGGGTGGCGATGGAGTGCGCCGAAAGCGGCGGTGGCCCGACTATCTGGGAAGATCACTTCCTGCCGGAGATCATCTGCCCGGAAACCGGCATTGCCCTGCCGGATGGGGAGCACGGCGAACTGGTGTTTACCACCCTGACCAAAGAGGCGCTGCCGGTGATCCGCTACCGCACCCGCGATCTCACCCGCCTGCTGCCGGGCGATGCACGCCAGATGCGCCGGATGGGAAAAATCACCGGTCGCTCCGACGACATGCTGATCATCCGTGGCGTCAATGTGTTCCCGTCGCAGGTGGAAGAACAAATTATGCAGTTCGAACAGCTGTCGCCGCATTATCAGCTGCAGGTCAGCCGCAGTGGGCACCTCGATACTCTGGCGGTACGCGTTGAATTGAAGGAGGCCGCACTCAGCCTCAGCCATCAGCAGCGCTGTGAGATTTGCCACCAGTTGCGTCACCATATCAAATCGATTATTGGCGTCAGCACCGACGTCAGCATTGCCAACTGCGGCGATATCCCGCGTTCGGAAGGCAAAGCCCAGCGAGTGGTCGACCTGCGCCCCCGTTGATTCCATTGGCGTCACGGATGACGCCTTAAGAATTTGTGGTAATGTTGTGTCTCACCGTCGGCTAACCCATGGAAAAATATGGAACATAAACTGGATGAGTTTATCCGCCATGCTATAGACGCCCAGCCGATCAGCGGCACTTCACTGATTATCTCCCTGTACGGCGATGCGCTGAGTCATCGCGGTGGCGAAGTGTGGCTCGGCAGCCTGAGCGCACTGCTGGAGGCGCTGGGTTTCGGAGACCGCTTTGTGCGCACCTCGGTATTTCGCCTGCAAAAAGAGGGCTGGCTGGAGGTTGAAAAAATCGGGCGCCGCAGCTTCTATCGGGTGACCGAACAGGGTATGCGCCAGTTCCGCCACGCCGAGTCGAAAATCTACCTCAGCGAGCCACCGGCCTGGGACGGAAAATGGGATCTGTTGTTGCTGGAAAGCGCGGAGAAAAGCGAGCGGGCACGGCTGAAAAAAGAGCTGGGCTGGCTGGGTTTTGGTCAAATCGCCAATAACCTGATGGCGGCACCGACCCATGCGCAAACCGACGTCACCGCGCTGCTCGGCGAGCTTAACGCCAGCGAACAAGCGATCTATTTTCGTGCCGATTACCCCTATAACCGCTCCGAGCATACTCTGCAGCAGCTGGTGGCCAACTGTTGGGCGCTGGGCGAGGTCGCCGCCGATTATCATGAGTTTATCGTCTCTTTCCGCCCGCTAATGGCGTTGCTGCGCGAAACCGACGATGCCCTGCTGACGCCCCAGCGCTGTTTCCAGATTAAGCTATTATTGATCCACTTCTTCCGCCGCGTGGTGCTTAAAGATCCGCTGTTGCCGGACGCCTTGTTGCCCGCCCAGTGGGAGGGGCAGATCGCCCGCAACCTGTGTATCAATATTTATCAGCGGGTAGACCGCGCCGCGACCGAGTATGTCAGCGCGCTGGCGGAAACCACTATCGGCACCCTGCCCGCTCCGGCGGCCGGCTATTACCGGCGCTTTGGCGGCCTGCCGCGCGATCCTTCATTTTAAGGAGCTTTTGCTATGCCCGTGTATCAGATTGATGGCCTGACGCCAGTGGTAGACCCCAGCAGCTATGTGCACCCGACGGCGGTATTGATTGGCGATGTGATCGTCGGCAAACAGGTGTATATCGGCCCCAATGCCAGCCTGCGCGGCGACTTTGGCCGCCTGGTAATCGGCGACGGTGCCAATATTCAGGACAACTGCGTGATGCACGGCTTTCCGCAGCAGGACACCGTGGTCGAACAGGACGGGCACATCGGCCACGGCGCAATCCTGCACGGCTGCCGTATCCGCCGTAACGCCATGGTCGGCATGAATGCGGTGATTATGGACGGCGCGGAGATCGGTGAAAACACCATCGTCGGTGCCATGGCGTTCGTTAAGGCCGCCGCGGTGATTGAAGCCAACAAGCTGGTGGTCGGTAGTCCGGCACGGGTATTGCGTGACCTGACCGAACAGGAACTGGCGTGGAAAGTGGCCGGCACGCGCGAATATCATGATTTGGTGCTGCGCTGTAAATCTTCACTGCAAGAAGTCGCCCCACTGAGCGAAATCGAACCGGGCCGTCAGCGCTTAAGTTTTGGCGATCACCTGATCCCAAAAAATCAGCTTTAAGCATCACGACATACGCTATTTCGTTAAAAAGTGGTTTACAGTGAATACCCTGTTTAACTCTTTTTATCTGGACCGGAATCGATGCCAAGAACGGCCAAAACGGTTGAAGTCCCCGCCATCGGCGAGCTTGATCGTCAGGCGGGGCAGCTTAGCCTGCAGCTTGCTCAGGCATTGCGTGCCGCCATCAACAGAGGCGAACTTAAACCTGGCGATCTGCTGCCCTCCACCCGCGTGCTGGCAGGCGCATTGCAGTTGGCCAGAGGCACGGTGCTGGCGGCCTTCGAACAGCTGACCGCCGAGGGTTTTCTCGAAGCGCAGCCCGGTTCGGGCACCCGCGTCGCCCTGTCACTTCACCGCCAGCCCCCGGCACCAGTCAGCCCGGCAGATATTTGTGACATCCCCCTTTCCAGCCAGGCGCAGGCATTAGCGCAGTTTGCCGGTCAGTTACGGCCGCTGCCGCCGATCCCCTTCACCGTCTCGGTGCCTATCAATGATACCGCGCCCGATGACGTCTGGCGTCGTCTCGGCAACCGCATCCGCGCCCGTGGGCCAGGCGCCCCCGCTGGTTATGGTGACCCTTTGGGGGCACTGCCGTTGCGCAAGGCGGTCTGTGAATACGTCCGCAAATCCCGTTCGGTGCTCTGTACGCCGGAACAGGTGATTATCACTTCCGGCACCCAACAAGGGTTGTATCTGGCGACGCAAATTCTGTTGGACGCCGGAGACACCGCCTGGGTGGAGGATCCGGCCTATCACGGTATTACCGCCATCTTTAACCACCTGTTCCGCGACCGGCTGATGGCCAGAGTCCCGGTGGATGCCGAAGGAATAGACGTGGCAGCAGGCAGCCAAATCGCGCCGCAGGCCAAAGCCGTTTTTGTCACCCCCTCTCACCAATACCCGCTGTGCATGCCTATGAGCATGACGCGTCGGCTCGAGCTGCTGGCCTGGGCCAAACGGCAACGGGCCTGGGTTGTCGAGGATGATTACGACAGTGAAATGCGCTATTCAGGCCATCCGTTTCCTTCATTGCAGGGTTTGGATCCGGCCCGGGTTATCTACCTTGGTACCTTCAGCAAGATCCTTTTTCCTTCATTGCGGCTGGGTTACGCCATCGTGCCCAGGCCACTGGTGGATGCCTTCTGCGGCGCGCGCGTGCTGATGGATCGCCACCCGCCCAGCGCCGATCAACACGTGCTGGCGGCCTTTATGGCGCAGGGGCATCTGGATCGTCATATCCGCCGCATGCGCGGCGTGTATGCGGAAAAACGGCGGGTATTAACCGAAGCCATCAATGCCCATGTTTCTGCCGAGCTGGCGACGCTGCACCCCAGCTGCCAGGGCATGCATCTGGTGTTGTGGTTGAAGGCGGGGCTGGACGACCAACGGGTCGCTCGCCGTGCTGCCGAGGCTGGAGTGGCAGTCAGCGCACTTTCGCCGATGTATGCCATCGGCAGCGGGAAAAGCGGCTTGATACTCGGACTGGGCGGCTACGATGAGTTGCAAATCCATCGCGCCGCCCAACGGCTGAATCAGGTGATGGTGGCCCTGGCTAACACCGGCTAATCCCCTCTCCCCCGGGAGAGGGGCGCTCACTTAGGCAATATCGTCTACCTGAATCAGCGCGAAAACCGCTTCGCGCCGTACACGCAAACCAATACCCCGGCCATGACCGCAATCATCGAAGACTGGATGCTTTCATGCAGCACCCATGCGGCCAGCGCCAGACCAAAGAACGGCTGCAGCAGTTGCAACTGCCCCACGGCAGCAATGCCGCCCAGCGCCAAACCGCGATACCAGAAGATAAAACCAATCCACATGCTGAACAGCGAAATATAGCCCAGAGAAAGCCACGCACCGACGCTGACCTGCGGCCAACTCGCTGGTGCGGCCCAAACGGCAACCCCTGCCGTCAGTGGCAAGGCCACCACCAGCGCCCAGGAAATCACCTGCCAGCCACCAAGCCTGCGCGTCAGCATCGCGCCCTCCGCGTAGCCCAGGCCGCAGAGCAATACCGCAGCCACCATCAGCAGGTCACCGGCCCAGGAAGCGCCCGCCCCCTGGCTTAGTGCAAAAGCCCCCACCAACAGGCTACCCAACACCGAGAACAGCCAGAAAGCGGTTTTCGGGCGTTCTCCCCCGCGCAGTACGCCAAAACAGGCGGTCGCCAGCGGCAATAGCCCGATATACACCAGCGCATGCGCCGAGGTGGTGTGCTGCAAGGCCAATGCCGTCAGCAACGGGAAACCGATCACTACCCCGATCGCAACCATCACCAGCGGCACAAAGTCCTGACGCTGCGGCCAACGTTGACGCATGACCCCCAGCGCGCTCAGCGCCAATATGGCTGCCAGCACCGCCCGCAACGCGGTCAGGAAAAGGGGATCAAACTCTTGCACCGCCAGGCGGGTGGCGGGCAAAGAACCGCTAAAAATCAACATCCCCAGAAAGCCACTAACCCATCCCTGGGCCGAATTATCGCTTCGGCCGACAATCTGAATTTTTTCTGTCTCACTGCTCATGGCAACACCACTCGACACCTGCGAAAGATCCCTTATTCTCCGGTTAAAGTGGTTTATTGCCAGAGCCAGATAACGACATTATCAGCAAACCACTTTACTCTAACTCCGGCGTTTCCATCGCGGTGGGCAGCGGCTGATGGCGGCTATAGAAGAAATAGATCGCCACCAGCAGCAGAGTGAACGGGATGCCGAACCACAGCGTCATCTTGAAAAACTCGGTGAACGCCGTTGAGATCAACAGTGCGGTCATCAAACCGGCACCGGCCAGCGTGGTATAGGGGAAGCCCCACATGCGAAATTTCAGGTGAGTTTGGCGATGCTGGCGACGGAAAAACAGGTGAGTGACAAAAATCATCAGCCAGGTAAAGCAAGCGCCGTACACCGAAATAGACATCATGGCGGCAAAGGATTTCTCCGGATAAACCAGGCTCAGCACGATCGACACCACAATGCCAATGCACGACATCGCCAGCGCGTTCACCGGAATGCCGCGTTTGCTGACCCGGCCCAGCGCCGCCGGTGCCTGACCGGCACGCGACAGTGAGAACATCATGCGGGTGGTGATATACAACTGGCTGTTCATCGCCGACAGCGCGGCCACCAGCACGATAAAGTTGAAGATACCGGCGGCGGCAGGCAAGTGGATCACGTTCATCGCCATCAGGAACGGGCTTTCACCGGTGCCGGACTGCCGCCAGGGAACGATCGCCAGCATCAGCGCAATCGACAGCATATAAAAAATAAACAGCCGCAAGATGGTACCCTTGAAGGCAGTTTTCACCGCGATCACCGGGTTTTTGGCTTCACCGGCGGCTACTGCGATCATCTCAATGCTCAGGTAGCTGAAAATCGACACGATCACCGCGAACCACATGCCCTTGACACCAAACGGGAAGAAGCCGCCATTGGCGGTAAAGTTGTGTATGCCGTAGGCCGGGTTAGCGGAAAACACCAAAATGCCGATGCCAATGGCGATAAAGGCCGCGATGGCCACCACCTTGATGGTCGACAGCGCATACTCCACCTGGCCGAAGGACTTGACGCCAATCACATTGATGACGATGACTGCCGCAGAAAACAGCAGCACCCAGGGCCAAATCGGCGTGGTCGGGAACCAGAACTGCATATACATACCGATGGCGGTAACCTCGGTGCCCACCGCCAACACTACGCAGGACCAGTAGGAATAACGCACCAGAAAACCGAACAGCGGACTGATGTAAAACTCGGCATAGTCACCAAAAGAGCCCGGCGTCGGGTGTTCAGAGGTCATCTCCGCCAGGCAGCCCATCAGCAACAACGCCACCACGCCGCCGATAAAATAGCTCAACAGGACGCTGGGGCCGGCCATCTGAATGGCATAGGCACTGCCAAGAAACAGCCCGGTGCCGATCGCCCCACCTATCGCCAGCATGGTCATCTGCCCGGCGGTGAGCTGTTTCTTCAACCCGCCCTGCCGCCGCGCAATTTCTTCAAAACCTTTCATCTGTTTCATGGCGGTCCTACCTTATTCACACAGTACGGGTGACATCCAGGATGGCGGCAGTCACGTAGTCGACATTGTTTTGATTCAGGCCGGGCAAACACATGCGGCCGGGCGCCACCAGATAGATGGCGTAATCTTGCCGTAGCCGCTCGAGCTGCTGCGGGTTCAGCCCGGTGTAACTGAACATGCCTTTCTGGTCGCGAATGCGCCGGTAGTCCAACGGCGAACCGCCCTGCTCCAGCCCGTTAGCCAGGGTTTGACGCATCTGTTTGATACGTTGACGCATGCCGGCCAGTTCGCTTTCCCACTGCTGGCGCAAGTTGGCATCCGCCAACAGCGTTTCCACAATCTGGCTGCCGTGAGTCGGCGGGCAGGAATAGCTGCGGCGGATCAAGGTTTTCAACGCACCCTTGACGTTGTTCGCACTCTCCTGGCTGGCGCAACGGACCGAAAGCCCACCCAGCCGCTGGCCATACAGCGCGACGTTTTTCGAAAACGAATTGGCGACCAAAAATTCCAGGTCGGTTTTCAATGCCTCACGCAGCGCGAAACAATCCTCGTCCAGACCATCGCCAAAGCCCTGATAGGCAATATCGAACAACGGCAGCAGGCGGCGGCGCTGCACCACCTCAAGCGTGGCACGCCACTGCGCCGGGCTGAGATCGGTACCGGTCGGGTTATGACAGCAAGGATGCAACAGCACCACGCTGCCTTCCGGCAGGCTGTCCAACGTATCGAGCATGGCGTCAAAACGCAGGCCGCCGTTGGCCTCATCGAAATACGGATAGGTATGTACCTTCAGCCCGGCGCCCTCGAAGATCGCCCAATGGTTGGCCCAGGTAGGATCTGACACCCAGATATCATGGCGGGACAGGTAGTGATGGATAAAATCCGCCGCCAGCTTCAGAGCGCCTGAACCGCCAACGGTTTGCACCGTGCTAATCGACGCTGATGCCGCTTCGCCGAACAACAAGGTCTGCACCTGCTGGGCAAAGAGTGCCGAGCCTTCTATCGGCGGATATCCATGCGGGCGACGCTGTTCGAGCAACTGCAGCTCGGCGGCCTCAACCGCCTGCATCAGCGGGATCCGCCCTTGCTGATCGTAATAAAGACCAATACCCAGATTAACTTTCTGCGTATTTTCATCCCGTAAATAAGCTTCCATCAACGACATAATAGGATCGGCCGCCGAACGGCCAATGTGATTAAACATAGCGATTCCTTAATTCATTATTTAATGAATTTGCAGGTGGGGATTATAGTTATCTATTTTCAGGCGGTAGCAGTGACGGTTATTTCTATTTTCATGCCTGGCACCACCAGCTTGTCAACAATTACCGTTGAACGATTAGGGTAAGGATAATTAAAATATTGCTTATAAATTTCATCAAGTAATTTAACGTCGTTCACATCGGTGAGATAAACAATTACCTGCAGAACATTATCGCTGTGGCTATCTGCCGCCTTTAACGTCCGGGCCAAATTATCAAAGGTCAGAGTAATTTGTTTTTCCGGCTCACCGGTTTCAATGCTGCCGTCGGGCCTGACCGGGCCATGGGCGGTGAACAGCATGCCGCCGCCTTTAGTCGCCCAGGAAAAGGGTTGGCCAATTTCCGGCAAGCCGGTATCGATAATGGTACGCATGGTTTATTTCCCCGTAGTGGTTAACTGGCTGATCAACGCCCCATCCCTGGCGAACAGTGAATCCAGCACGTTGTAATGATTGGCGCCGTCGACCGCAACCAGGCGGACGGGCAGCTGTTTTTCTTGCAGCGCAGCATAATAATGCCGCGACTGGCCAATCAGTTCCGCTAATTCGGCAGCGCCGTAAAACAGCGTCATCGGTTTGATGCGTTCGGGTATATTGCGCGCCGGGCTTAAGCGGGCAATTTGCTGCCGGGTCAACTGCAACTGCCGGTTAACGTAAGTGGTTAACAGAGGTTCCAGCTCGAAAATACCGCTGATCGGTAACACCGCGTCGACCATAGGATGATGCTGCCAGAAACTGGCCAGATGCCCCCCGGCGGAATGGCCGCACAGGTAAACCGGCGCGAGTTTATTTGGCGCCAAGCGTTGTTGAATCGCGTTCAGCGCCACACCGGTTTGCCGACAAATATCGTCAAGCGAGGCCTGTGGTGCCAGCGTATATTCCAGCAGCACCACGTCAAAACCCAACGCCAATGGCACTGTGGCAATAAAGGCAAAGTCGTCCCTGGAACAAAATTGCCAATATCCTCCGTGAATAAATATTAATGTTCCCTGATGCGGTTTGTCAGAATATAACCAGTCGAAAACTTCCCGGGGTGAATCCCCATAGGCAATATTACGTTCGCTGCGGACTTGCTGATAAACCGCCTGACTGCGAGTTTGGAATGAGGTCAGAATTTCATCCTCGTTGTCCACCGTCGAACCGTTATCGTAACTGCCCGCTAAAAGTTTCATATATTAAACTTCGTTTATTATTTAAGATATGCGTTAACTATTAGCACCGGGAATAATATTGTCAAGAAGTGAACAGCAGCAATGCGTGCAGGGTAATATAAATCTTTTCCGCGGCTCAATAAGTTTAGCCAGTGAAACTTATTGAGCCTGAATCGCTATTTTAACGGCGGCTGAATTTGCGCCAATTGACTTAATTCCTGCCAGGCATAATCCCAGAAGGTCCGTACCTTTAGCGGCATGCGTTGGCTATTTTGCGCCACCAGCTGCACCGGCATCGGCAAGGGTTCAAACGCCGGCAGCAAACGCACCAGCGTCCCCACTGCCAGATCGTCCGCCACCTGATACGACAGCAACCGGGCGATGCCCTTGCCGGCTCGCGCCGCCAGCAACTGGGTTTCGACTTCGTTGAGCAGCAAGCGCGGCGTCAGCCTTACCCTGTCACCGTTTTCCTGTGGGCCAAACCGCCATTCGCGCAGCGACGCCCGCTGGGTGCCGACGATGGTGTCATGATCGACCAACTGCGCCGGTTCCAATGGCTCGCCGCGTAGCGCCAGATAGGCCGGACTGGCGACCGTCACCCGGGATACCTGCCCCAACCGACGCGCCACGCGGGAAGAGTCCTGCAAATGGCCGATGCGCACCGCCACGTCCAGCCCCTCGTCGATCAAATCCAGGTTGCGATCGTTGAGCACCATTTCAATTTGCATCTGCGGATAAAGATCGAGAAACGCCATGACCACCGGTGCCACGTGCTTGCGCCCGAACTGCACCGGCGAGGTAATGCGCAGCAGGCCGCTGAGCTGGGTATCCGCCGTATCCAGTACCGCCGCCTGGTATTCATGCAGCAGTAAATGCGCGCGCTCCGCCAGCCGCAGCCCGGCTTCGGTCGGGGCCAGCCGCCGTGTAGTGCGTTCAACCAGCCGGGCGCCAAAACGCTGCTCCAGCGAGGCGATGGCCCGGGTCACTGCCGGGGCGGAACGTCGCAGTTTGCGACCGGCGGCGGCCAGGCTGCCGTGCTGGATCACCGCTACAAAAATCGCCAGTTCGTCCAACCGATCCATAGACTATTCCATAAATTGAAATTATTAATTTCCAGATTGCCGGATTTCGCTCACCGACTGCAAGAGTATGCTGATTAAAATCCTTCAGGAGTGTGATTATGCAAAAGCTAAAACTGTACGGTACCCCGCTTTCCGGCCACGTCCACCGCGTGGAGTTGCTGTTGCGGATGCTCGAACTGCCGTATGAATTTATCGAAGCCCCCGCGGCGGTGCGCCAAAGCGAAGCCTTTCTGCGCCTGAACCCTTTCGGCCAGATCCCGGTGTTGCTCGATGGCGATTTGGCGCTGGCCGACAGCAACGCCATTCTGGTGTATCTGGCCAAACGCTATGCGCCGGACAGCCACTGGTTGCCAGAGGCGCCAGCGCTGGCCGCACAGGTGCAGGAATGGTTGTCCAAAGCGGCGGGAGAGGTCCGCTATGGGCCGGCTTCCGCTCGTTTGATCGCCCAGTTTGGGGTGCCAGAAGATTATCAGGCCGCGCAGGCCGTCAGCGCACGCTTCCTGCCACAGATGGAGCAGCATCTGACCCAACGTCAATTCCTGGCGACGGAACAGGCCACCATTGGCGATCTGGCCTGCTACAGCTATGTGGCCGTAGCGCCGGAAGGTGGTATTTCGCTGGCCCCTTACCCGGCAATTCAACGCTGGGTAACGCGCATTGCCGCATTGCCCGGCTTCTTCGCCATGCCGTCGCTGCCGTCCCCCGTCGAGAGGTAAATCCGATGATCCCGCAGATGTTCCACCCCGATGAACTACGTGCCCAGACCCTGGCCGGATTTGACCAGGTGGGCGGCGGTATTTTCCCCAATATGCCCGACCAGCATCGTAAGTTTTTCGAGGCACTGCCTTACCTGTTTGTCGCCACGCTGGACGAGCAGGGTTGGCCGGTGGCTACGCTGTTTAGTGGCCCACCCGGTTTTTTACGCACGCCGGACAGCACCCACCTGCGCATCAGTACCCCACGCCGCAGCGACGATCCGGCGCAGGCGGCACTGCAATCCGGCCAGCCGATAGGTGCCCTGGGGCTGGATTTTAGCAACCGACGCCGTAACCGCGTCAACGGTGTGATCGGACGTACCGACAAAAACCGCCTTGAGATCGAAGTCAGGCAAAGCTTCGGCAACTGTCCGCAGTATATTCAGCGGCGCGAGCTGTATCCGGCCCCTGCCAACCCCGCGCCAATTGAATATCTCACTCGGCTTGACGCAGCGGCACAGGCGTTGATTCGCAACGCGGATACCTGTTTCGTGGCCAGTGCTGCCCATACCACGCTGGCGCAAGGTGGCGTGGATATTTCGCACCGGGGCGGAAAGCCGGGGTTTATCTATCTGGAGGGAAGCGCTCTGTGGATACCGGATTTTCGTGGCAATCGCTATATGAATACCCTGGGTAATCTGTTGGCGCAGCCGCGAGCGGCGTTGCTGTTTATCGATTTTGAACGCGGGGATGTTTTACATTTGCAGGGGGAAACGCAGATCCTCTGGCAAGCAGAGATGGGCCAAGGGGTGGCTGGTGCGGAACGCTACTGGCGTTTCGATATACAGAATGCTTGGCGTTTTTCGCAAGCGCTACCGTGGCGCGGCCGCAATCTTGAGTTCTCCCCGGCAACGCTGAACACCGGGGTATGGTCAGTATAAATCTGCACAGTTATGCGGATGAACATCCCCTCTCCCAAAAGAGAGGGGATGTAAGGAGTTTATACGCTGTGTTCCACGCTCGAAGTCTGATAAAGCTGGCGGAAATAGCTCAGGCGTTCAAAGAACAAGCGGCTTTGCGACTCCGACATATTGCCGGCCACTTTGCCGGCGTCCACCTCTCGCCCCTGCCACTCCATCAATGCAATACTGGAAGCCAAAAAGTCCATTTCTCCGCCGCCATAAAGATGTCTGTCCACTGATTTCATCATTTGCACACTCCTTTTAATCACATCGAAAAGGGTCATATGCCTGCTGATTTCAGTATCAGCCCGACTGCGGATGTTTTTTGTACAGAAGGTGCGCTTGACGGTAAATTGATTTGTTGCCACGGATCGGGCAAATAGCGGCGGAAAAGTTTGCTAGGGTAAAGGGGTGCCGTTTGGGATAGGTCACCCTGTGTTGAATTCTGAAAAAGGAAGAAAACCGATGAGCAATCACTTCTCTGCCACCCTCAAAGATCCTGCGCTGTTCCGCGAGGCCAACTATATCGATGGGCAATGGCTGCCGATCAAAGGCGACCAGAGCATCAAGATCCACAATCCTGCCACCGGCGAACGGGTCGGTCAGGTGCCGGCGTTCGGCGCCAGGGAAACCGCATTGGCGATCGCTGCCGCGAAAAAGGCCCAGCCGGCCTGGCGCGCATTGACCGCCAAAGAACGTGCCGGCAAACTGCGCCGCCTGTTCGAGTTGATGATGGAGAATCAGGACGATTTGGCGCTGATCATGACCGCAGAACAGGGCAAGCCGCTGGCTGAAAGCCGGGGTGAGATTGCCTACGCGGCGTCCTTTATCGAGTGGTTTGCCGAAGAAGGCAAACGCGTCTACGGCGACACCATTCCGCAGCCCCAGGCAGGGCGCCGCATTATCGTGCAGAAAGAGCCGATTGGGGTCTTCGCGGCCATTACGCCGTGGAATTTCCCGGCGGCGATGATCACCCGTAAAGCAGGCCCCGGCTGGGCTGCGGGCTGTACCGGGGTGATCCGCCCCGCCAGCCAAACTCCCTTCTCTGCACTGGCCATCGCCGTGCTGGCCGAGCGTGCGGGCTTACCGGCCGGCGTCTGCAACGTTATCACCGGCCCGAGCCAGGCCATAGGGGCGGAATTGACCGCCAACCCGGACGTACGCAAGCTCTCCTTCACCGGCAGCACCGAGGTCGGTGCGCAACTGCTGGCACAGTGTGCCCCGACCATCAAAAAGACCAGTATGGAGCTGGGCGGCAACGCGCCGTTTATCGTGTTTGACGATGCCGATCTGGACGCCGCTGTGACAGGCGCAGTCGCTTCCAAATACCGCAATGCCGGCCAGACCTGCGTGTGTACCAACCGTTTTCTGGTTCAGGACGGCATCTACGACGCTTTCGCCGAAAAACTGAAGGCGGCGGTAGAAAAGCTTAAGGTCGGCAACGGCCTGGACGACGGAGTGACTATCGGCCCGTTAATTAACCCGGCCGCCGTGGAAAAGGTCAACGAGCATATCGCCGACGCGGTGCAGTTGGGTGCCAGGGTTCTGCTGGGAGGCAAACCCCATGCGCTGGGCAATAATTTCTTTACGCCGACCATTCTGACCGAGGTGCCACGACAGGCCAAAATCTTCCATGAAGAGACCTTTGGCCCGGTAGCACCGCTGATCCGTTTCAATAGCGAAGCCGAAGCCATTGAGCTGGCCAATGACACGCCGTTTGGCCTGGCCTCGTACTTCTACAGCCGGGATATTGGCCGGGTCATGCGCGTCGCCGAGGCGCTGGAATACGGCATCGTCGGCATTAATGAAGGGCTGATTTCCACCGAAGTCGCCCCCTTCGGCGGGGTTAAAAACTCCGGGCTGGGCCGTGAGGGGTCAAAATACGGTATCGAGGATTATCTTGAGATTAAGTACCTGTGCCTCGGTGGGCTGGGGAACTAATCACCCGATGTCTTTATATGGCCCGCACGGCGCGGGCCAATGATTTTAATGAGGTCAACAATGGAATTCTCCGCCGCTATCCCCATTCTTCGCATCTTCTCGGTTGAAAAGGCCAGGGAATTTTATCTGGATTTTCTCGGTTTCACGCTCGATTGGGAGCACCGTTTCAGTGAAGACCTGCCGCTGTATATGCAGATCACCCGCTCCGGCCTGACGCTTCACCTCAGCGAACACCACGGTGACAGCACGCCGGGTTCCGCCCTATTCATTCCCACCCAGGATATCGACGCACTGCACGCCGAGCTTTCGGCCAGGCAGTATCGCTATGCCAGGCCGGGGGTTGAAACTGTCGACTGGGGAAAAGAGCTGAACATCGCCGATCCCTTCGGCAATCGGCTGCGGTTTTGCCAGCAGATCGGCAATGCGTGACGATCCAATTCGCTAACAACCCAGCCATTATTTTTGGTACTGCGCGTCGCTGACCTGCTCCAGCCAATCCACCGGGCTGCCGTTTAATGATTCGGCGATGGCAATGTGGGTCATGGCCGTCTCCGGCGTCGCGCCGTGCCAGTGTTTGACGTCTTCCGGGATCCAGACGATATCGCCCTGGTTCATTTCCTGGATCTCCTCGCCCCACACCTGGATCCAACCGCGCCCCTGGGTGACGATCAACGTCTGGCCGAGCGGATGGGTGTGCCAGGCTGTGCGCGCACCTGGCTCGAAGGTCACAGTAGCACCGCCTACGCGGGCCGGCTCACTGCCGGCAAACGGCGCATCGATCCGCACCTTACCGGTAAAATAGTCTTCTGGACCCGGACGGGAGGGTTGGGAACCGTTGCGTTGAATTTTCATTTGTTGCTCCGTTTCGGCCAAAGTAGCCGACGCTAATAGGGACAGAATAATTGTAGAGGCTGTGAGTCATTTAAGCTGCCAGACAAAAGATAACGTCGCTCCGGCATCAGGACTAGATGGCAAAATGCGCAAGGAGCTATGAGCTAAATTCATTAATTGTCGGTGGTCATCGCAAACGGCTAGAATATCGCCATGAATTCTGCCCATACGGCGAGGCCGGGATGTTAAAAGAGAACTTTAACGATTTAATTTCGTTTCTGATGGTCGCCCGCGAGCGTAGCTTCACCAAAGCGGCGGCGAAACTTGGCGTTTCCCAATCGGCCTTGAGTCATGCCATCAGGGGGCTGGAAGAACGGCTGGAACTGCGTTTATTGACCCGAACCACCCGCAGCGTGGCTCCTACCGAAGCCGGTGAGAGACTGCTCAACAGCATCGGTCCGCGTTTTGCCGAGATTGAAAGTGAACTGGATGCCCTGAGTGAAATGCGGGCACGTCCGGCGGGCAACATCCGCATCACCGCCGGCGAACATGCCGTCGACTCGGTGCTGTGGCCGGTGTTGAAGACATTTCTGGCGGACTACCCGGATATCAATGTCGAGATCACCTTGGATAACACCCTGACCGATATCGTCAGCGGCCGTTTTGATGCCGGAATTCGTCTGGGTGAACAGGTCGCCAAGGATATGGTTGCGGTGCGTATCGCAGCGGATATGCGCCTGATCCCCATCGCCTCCCCCGCTTATTTTGAACAATACGGCACGCCAACCACCCCACAGGAACTGCAAAACCATCGTTGCATCAACATGCGCTTACCCACCATGGGCGGTCTCTACGCCTGGGAATTTGAAAAAGACGGGCGCGAAATTAAGGTACGGGTCGACGGCCAGCTAACCTTTAACAGTCTGCGCCAACGCATTGACGCAGCGAGGCTCGGCTTCGGCATCGCCTTTGTCCCGCAAGACAGCGTCACCGATGAGCTAGCCGACGGCCGTTTGGTCCAGGTGCTCGACGAATGGTGCCCACGGTTCCCCGGCTATCACCTCTATTATCCCAGCCGCAGGCAGCACACCACCGCCTTTGCGCTGTTTGTCGAGGCACTGCGCTACCCACGGCAAGCCTGAAAATCTAATTTCCATTCATAAAGCCAACAAAAAATCGCCGAAACAGCACAAGGTATGCAACGAAAGAGTAACAATTAGAGTAACCTAGCCGCGCTTCAGGCGGAGTGGTCGCCAGCCTCTCAATGAAGGGGCAAAACGCTACGCCCGATGCAGTGTTTTTTTACTTTCGTCCCCAATGACAGAGTTTTTCAATAAGCCAAAACCAGCCTCACCATTTTAACTGCCACTGCCTTTTAGCCTTGGCGCTGGAGAGGGTTTGCCGAACGCACGGGATGGATTTTTAGGGAGAAACCGCGTGTTTTTTTGGATATGGCTTAATCTCTAAATCGGGGACTTTTCATTTTGGTAAGGATAATACTATGCAAAATAAAGCATCATTGTCGCCGCTCATCATCATCACGGCATTATTTGCCGCGCTGAGCGGACTCTATCTGCTGGGAGGCGGCATCTGGCTGGCCAAGCTCGGCGGTTCGCTGTATTACATCATCGCCGGCCTGGTGTTGCTGGTTACCGCCTGGCTGTTGGCTCGCCGCAGCGCCACTGCCCTGCTGCTGTATGCCGTATTTTTACTCGGCACCACAATTTGGGCTCTGTGGGAGGTCGGCCCGGACTTCTGGGCACTGACGCCACGTCTGGACGTCACCTTCTTCTTCGGCCTGTGGCTGGTATTGCCGTTTATCTATCACAAGCTGATTGCCAGCGGCAAGTTGGCCTACAGCGCACTGAGTATTGCGCTGGTGTTTACCGTCGCAGTACTGGCCTACGCGGTGTTTAACGATCCGCAAGAGATCAACGGCACCCTTGAACCGGCCCAGGTGAAGGTTGCCCCTCAGGCATCAGACGCCGATTGGCCGGCCTATGGCCGTACTCAGGAAGGTACGCGTTATTCCCCACTGAGCCAGATCAACGACAAGAACGTCGGTCAGCTCAAGGAAGCCTGGACCTTCCAGACCGGCGACCTGAAAACCGCCAACGATCCAGGGGAAATCACCAACGAAGTGACCCCGATTAAAATCCGCGACACGCTCTATCTGTGCACCCCGCACCAGAAGCTGTTCGCACTGGACGCCGCCACCGGCAAGCAAAAGTGGCAGTTCGATCCTCAGTTGAAATTTAACCCGACCTTCCAGCACATCACCTGCCGTGGCGTTTCGTATCATGAAATGCCTGCCGCCACAGGTGCAGCCGCAGATGCCTCCCCGGCGCTGTGCGCACGACGCATTATCCTGCCGGTGAATGACGGTCGTTTGTTCGCTCTGGATGCCGATAGCGGCAAGCCTTGCGCCGACTTCGCCAATAACGGCGAGCTCAACCTGCAAAGCAATATGCCGTATGCGACGCCAGGCCATTATGAGCCAACGTCGCCGCCGGTGATCACCGACAAGGTGATTGTGATAGCCGGTGCAGTGACCGACAACTACTCCAACCGCGAGCCTTCGGGCGTGATCCGCGGGTTTGACGTCAACAGCGGCAAGCTGCTGTGGGCCTTTGATCCGGGCGCCAAAGATCCGAACGCCATCCCGGCGGACGAGCACCATTTCACGCCGAACTCGCCGAACTCCTGGGCGCCTGCCGCCTATGACGCTAAACTGGACATTGTCTATCTGCCGATGGGCGTCACCACCCCGGATATCTGGGGCGGCGACCGTACGCCGGAAATGGAGCGTTATGCCAGCGGCCTGCTGGCGCTGAATGCCTCCACCGGCAAGCTGGCCTGGTTCTATCAGACCGTGCACCACGACCTGTGGGATATGGACGTGCCGGCTCAGCCTACTCTGGCGGATATCACCGACAAGAGCGGCAACAAGGTGCCGGTGATTTACGTACCGACCAAAACCGGCAATATCTTCGTGCTGAACCGCACCAACGGCGAGTTGGTGGTGCCGGCGCCAGAAAAACCGGTCCCGCAAGGCCCGGCCAAAGGCGACCGCTTGTCACCTACCCAGCCGTTCTCCGAGCTGACTTTCCGTCCGGAGAAAAAACTGACCGGCGCGGATATGTGGGGCGCGACCATCTACGACCAACTGGTCTGCCGGGTGATGTTCCACAGCCTGCGTTACGAAGGCACCTTCACTCCGCCTTCCGAGCAGGGCACGCTGGTGTTCCCGGGCAACCTCGGCATGTTCGAATGGGGCGGCCTGTCTGTCGACACCGACCGTCAAATCGCCATCGCCAACCCGATCGCGCTGCCGTTCGTTTCCAAACTGATCCCACGCGGCCCGGGCAACCCGATTGACCCGCCAGCCGGCGACAAAGGCGGCAGCGGCACCGAAGCCGGCGTGCAGCCACAGTATGGCGTGCCGTTTGGCGTGACCCTGAACCCGTTCCTGTCGCCGTTTGGTCTGCCATGCAAACAGCCGGCATGGGGTTATATTTCCGCCGTAGACCTGAAAACCAACGATATCGTGTGGAAAAAACGCATCGGTACCGTGCGCGACAGTTCACCGCTGCCGTTACCGTTCAAAATGGGGATGCCGATGTTGGGCGGACCGGTCTCAACCGCCGGGAATGTGTTCTTCATTGGCGCAACGGCGGACAACTACCTGCGCGCTTTCAGCGTGACCAACGGTGAAAAACTGTGGGAAGCGCGCTTACCGGCCGGTGGCCAGGCGACGCCAATGACCTATGAGGTCAACGGCAAGCAGTACGTGGTGATTTCCGCCGGCGGTCATGGCTCATTCGGCACCAAGCTGGGCGACTATATTGTCGCTTACGCACTGCCAGATGAGAAATAATCGTCGAGGATAGACCTATCACAGAGCACGCCGCCTGGCGTGCTCTGTCACCGTAAACACCCCGCAAAAACTTTTCACGCCAGACCGCCCTTTCCCACAATAAATTTCACATTATATGTTGATAATGATTATCATTCGCAATATTATGACTGCGTTGGCCCCGGCAGTGGCCGACAATCATCTCGATATGACAGGCAGTGAACTGACGGCCGCCTCCGGGCGGCCCTCTTTGGAGACCTATGATTCAACACCGCAGCAGACAAAAAATCGTTATCGCCCCACCCAGCCCTACCGGTACGGGGGATCTTGCATGAGCCAACAACCTTTGACCGCCATGCTGATGCTGGTTTATCTGCTGCTGATGGTGCCGGCGCTGTTTGCGATCGACAACCGCCTGAGCGCTACCCGCTGGGGCCAGGGCCGCCTGCTGCGCAAAACGCTGCAAACCGGGTTTATCATCGCCCTGACATTGCTGTTCTTTAGCCTCATGACATTACTGTATTGATTAATTCGCCGCCACCGGCAGCACAGCCTCCTGTTTTACCACCGCGACCTTGCCGCTCAGGGCAAAGGCCGAGATCAGGGTAAACAGCAAGGCAATGCAGCCGAGGATCAGATACGAGGTTTTAAAGCCGTAGTTGACGTACATCAGGCCCGCCGCATAGGACATGCCGATAGCCGATAGCTGCTTGAAGAAGCAGAAACCCCACAGGTAAATCGATGCGGAAAGATTCACGTTAAACTGGGTGGTGATGTATTTGAAAATGCCCACCAGCAGGAACGGCACCTCAAACATATGCAGGGTTTTGAGGAAAATCACCGCAGTCACCGAGTCCGCCTGAGACGAACCGATAATCCGCACCGACATAATCACCCCGGCAATCAGCAGCGCGTTCTTGCCGCCAATGCGGTTGATGATCAATGGCGCAAAGAACATGATAAAAGCGTTAAGGAACTCGCCCAGCGTGGTGACATAGCCAAACGCCTGAGTCCCGGCATGTCGGTCGCTGAAAAACGAAGTGAAGAAGTTGGCGAACTGCTGATCGAACACGTCGTACACGCAGGCCACCCCGACGATATACATCACCAGGCACCAAAACTTGCGCATTTTCAGCAGGCTCAACGCCGCTTTCAACTTGACCGGTTTATGGTTCAGCGCCAAGCCGTCCGCCACCGCCAGCGTGTTGTTTTGCTCAGGTTTGAACATATAAAGCAGGCCGGCCAACACCAGTGCAAAGCTCGACGCCAGCCAAAACGCAAACTGGTTGTTGATGGTAAACATATAGCCAACGATAGACGCGCAAATCGCCCAGCCGATACAGCCAAACAGCCGGGCACGACCATACTCAAACTGGCTGCGGCGGCTCACCTTCTCGATATAGGCTTCAATTGCGGGCGAGCCTCCGCTGCACACCAACCCCAGGTAAATCCCGCACAATAGCGCCCCGAGCACAAAGTTGGTTTGCAGCAGCGGCGAGAAGACATAAATAAACAGCGGTGCCAGAAACAGCAGCAGGAAAATGATCATCCACAGCAGGTGTTTCTTCAGGCCAAATTTGTCGGTGACAAAACCAAAAATCGGTTGGAACACCAGCGCAAACAGCGCCATACAGGCGAATACCAGACCGGTTTGTTGCTGGTCGAGTTGGTTGACGTCATGCAACCAGATCGGGAAGAACGGCAGCACCGCCCCCATGATAAAGAAATAGAAAAAACAGAAGGCACCGAAGATCCAAAAGTTCTTGTTCTTTAAATAAAACATGGCTCACCATCCCATTTATGACGGCGCAGGAAACCCCGCGCCTTGTGCGTTTTGAGGAGGTAATACAGTTAGTTTGGCGATCAGTGGTAGGCGGGAAGCCAGTTACCGTGGGCCTCAATCAGTTCATCGCAGAGTTTACGGATATCATCAATCGAAAGCTCGGCAGATGTATGCGGATCCAGCAGTGCCGCGTGGTAAATCGCTTCGCGTTTATGGGTTACTGCGGCTTCGATAGTCAGAAGTTGGGTATTGATATTGGTGCGGTTGAGCGCCGCCAGTTGCTCCGGTAAATGGCCCACGTAGCAGGGCGAGATGCCCTGCCCATCCACCAGGCAAGGCACTTCAACGCAGGCTTCGGCAGGCAAGTTGGTAATTAAACCGCTGTTGAGCACATTGCCACCAATCTTGTACGGGCGATCGGTTTCCATCGCTTCAATAATATAAGACGCATACTCATGAGTGCGGGTATGAGTCAGGTTGGCGTCATTAGTCAGCGCCAGCTTGCGCTGTTGCCATTGTTCAATCTGCTCAACACAGCGGCGCGGGTACTCGTCCAGCGGAATGTTAAAGCGCTCAATCAATTCAGGATAGTTACGCTTGATCCAATAAGGCATGTACTCGGCGTTATGCTCCGAAGACTCGGTAACGTAATAGCCAAAGGTTTTCATGATTTCATGGCGCACCATATCGTCGTGCTTGCCCTGCAGCGCATTGGCGCGACGCTTGATTTCCGGGTACAGATCCTCGCCATGGCGACGAACGTCCAGCAACCAGGCCATATGGTTAATGCCTGCGATGTGGAACTGGACATCATCGGTAGGCATATCCACGCTTTTCAGCAGCGTCTCTGCACAGACCTGCACACTGTGACACAACCCCACCGTTTTCACTTCGGTATGGCGCAGCATGGCGCCGGTTAAGGCCGCCATCGGGTTGGTGTAGTTCAGCAGCCAGGCATCCGGACATACCGCTTCAATATCCCGGGCGAAGTCAAACATCACCGGAATGGTGCGTAGCGCACGGAAGATGCCACCTATCCCCAGGGTATCGGCAATGGTTTGCTGCAGGCCATACTTTTTAGCAATGGTGAAATCGGTGATAGTGCAAGGATCGTAACCGCCAACCTGGATGGCGTTAACCACATAATTGGCATTTTTCAACGCCGAACGACGATTTTCCACCCCGAGGTAGGGAGTGATCTTCGCCCTGCCGGCGTTAATATTGCGATTGATATTGCTGAGCATGGCGAAAGATTCATTGAGACGGGCGCTATCAATGTCGTACAGCGCGATATCCACCTCTTTCAATGCCGGCGTTGCCATGATATCGCCGAGTACGTTCTTGGCGAAGATGGTGCTGCCTGCGCCCATAAAAGTTACTTTAATCATCCTATTTCTCCGCTGCACTGGTTTTCGATAGGCTGAAATTACCCTGCAATCCCTAAGCCGGATATGGATGAATGTGACCTCATTATGGCGAAAAACGACGCAGCGCAAAAACTGTGAGCCAGGTCTGGATTTGGCGTTTACCCACCTAACGCATGGCCGCTACACTGTTAGCGTGGACAAGAAAACCAGGACATCGCCTGATGCATAAGAGTTTCACCCTAAACCGCACCGACAATATTGAGCTGAATCTGTACCAATATGGTGAGGAGAACTGCGACAAAGGGCACAGCTTCGGCCCGGCGGTGCGGCAGCACTATCTATTTCATTATGTGATAAGCGGAACCGGCGTACTGCACAGCGAATACGGTGCATTTCCGGTAGTTGCCGGAGAGGGTTTTTTGATCCACCCGCATGACGTAACCACCTATCGCGCCGATAAAAAAGATCCCTGGCATTACATGTGGCTGGAGGTCGACGGACTGGTGGCCGGCAAGATTTTCGAAGAGTGCCGCCTGAGCCGCCAATTCCCGATTTATCGCCCCCGCAAGACTGACGAGACTCCTCAGGCCCTGAGCTACCTGCGACAGCTCGTTAGCCATGATGATGAACATCGATTGAAGACCCTCGGCCTGAGCTATCTGTTTTTTTCTGCGTTGATCGACAATGCGCTACAGGGCAGCGACGAACACCCCAGCGACAAGACGCAACATCTGCACAAAGCGGTCAAACTGATTGAAAACCGTTACCACGAACACCTGACCATTGAGCGCCTGGCCGCCTACTGCAATATCAACCGCAGTTACCTGTGCCGATTGTTCAAGGGAGCTTACGGTATCGGGCCAAAGGAGTACTTGCTTAACTTTCGCATGACGCTCGCCACCAGCCTGCTGCGCAACAGCCGGACGGCGATAAAAGTGGTGGGGATCTCGGTCGGCTATGAAAACCAACTGCATTTTTCTAAAGCCTTCAAACAGGTCCACGGCGTATCACCGGCCCAATGGCGGCAGGAAAATCAACCGGACAACGCCCCGCCTTGCCACAAAGGTTAAGCCATCACATCGTTGACCCTTCCCTCCACTCGCCATCGGTCTCTGAGAGCGATGTTCAGAGAAGAAACTTTTCTCTTCACCTTGCGAAGCATTCAATAAGTTAATTAATCAAATCTCACCCTCTCGCATTATTGTGATGAATATCACTAATTTTATCTAGATATCAGCAATAATGCTTAAGTGTTTTTTAGTGCTGTTACCTAAACGTTTATCGACTCATTTATCCACTTGCCGTTACGCCCAATATTTGGCGTTGCATCAAGACGATACAGATGCAGCCTCAATTATGACGGGTTTAAATCATAGAGGAACAACTTCAATGTTATTAAAGAAAATCCTTTTGGTATTAGCCTCATGTTCATTATTTTCCACCGCCGCATTGGCTCAGGAGCAAGTTTCCACTACCAAAGAGCAGGCTTCGGCACAGCTTAGACACGGTTCTGTCGCTACCCCTATTTCACGCCAATATCAATGTTTTAAAGAAGGCGGATTTTATTGGCCGGCGGACGGTTCAGGTATAAAAGAGAGTGATTGCAGGGCGGCATATCAATACATTTACAATAAATATCTTAACAAGCCCGGCTTTGTTTCACCGAAAAAAGAAGGCAATAAAAATAGCAGCAAGCAAGAAGTTAACCTGATTGAACAGTCTAACTACCAATTCAGGCAATGGAATGAAGTCTCCAAAAACGTCGCCGATTACAACAACCCCGCCGCCGTTAAGGCCGCGATACCCGATGGGCAGCTCTGCTCTGCGGGGAACGTGGGTACCGAATGGGATGACAGAGACAAAGTCTGGAATGACAAGTCAGGGTTGGACGTTAAAGCCCCTTGGCGCACTAGCGATATCCAGAAAAATGCAAATGGTAAAATCGATATTGTTTATGATGCAACGGCAACGCATGATCCAAGCTTCTTTGAAGTTTATATTTCCAAAGCCGATTACGATGCTGAAAAAGCCGAATTAAAATGGAGCGATCTTGAGCTGTTAGGCAAAGTTGAAAACGTGACTCCGGTGAACCAGCAATATAAATTCGCCGTCGATGCGAAAAACTATACCGGCAAACATGTGCTCTACGTTCGTTGGCAGCGCATAGACCCGGTTGGCGAAGGTTTTTATAGCTGCAGTGACGTCAATATCAAAGGCTGAATATTCCTCGCTTGATGCCCGGTTCATTGGCTGAACCGGGCCTTTCGCATCAGATATCGGATGGGTATTTTTCCGCCACATCAGGCTGTTTTAGCCGCGGATATTTCCATAGCCAACGTCCGCTGACCATACGCCAATAAAACAACACACCGCGCACCGCCCAATCCATAAACATCCCTAACCAGACGCCGACCACGCCCATCCCCAGCACAATGCCCAGCGTATAGCCGGCCACCACGCGGCAGCCCCACATGCCCAACATGGATACCCACATGGCGAAACGAGCGTCGCGCGCGCCTTTCAAACCGGCGGGCAGCACCCATGAAGCGGCCCAGATGGGCATAAAGGCGGCATTGAGCCAGAGCAGCACCTTCACCACCTCCTTCACATCATCTTGTTGCGTATAAAACGAGGCGAACATTCCCGCCAGCGGCGCCGTGCCCCAGGCGATCACCGTCAGTCCAATCGTCGCCAGCCAGAAAATGTGCCGCAACTGCCGTTCCGCCTGGGCTATCTGCCCTTTACCCAGACGTTTCCCGACAATAATGGTCGATGCAGACCCCAGGGCGTTGCCCGGCAGGTTGATCAATGAAGCGACAGAGAAAGCGATGAAATTACCGGCGATAACGTTGGTGCCCATACCGGCGACGAACATTTGGGTCAGCAACTTACCGCCGTTGAACAACACCGACTCAATGCTGGCAGGGATGCCAATCCCCAACACTTCCCACAAGATGGCCAGCTTCAATGGGCTAAAGTAACTTTTCAGCGTGATATGCAACGCCGGGTTAAAGCCGATCATCAGCACGTAGATAATCGCTATCGCGCCGATATAGCGGGAAATGGTCAGCCCCAATCCGGCACCGACAAAGCCCAACCCATGCCAACCCAACATGCCATAAATCAGGATGCTGCTGATGATGATATTCAGGATATTCATGCCGCCGTTGATCAGCAGCGGGATCTTGGTATTCCCGGCCCCGCGCAACGCACCGCTGCCAATCAGCGCAATGGCCGCCGCCGGATAGCTCCAGACCGTAGTTTGCAGATAAGAAAGCGCCAGCGCTTTCACCTGCGGCGTGGCAGCACCGGCGATCACATCAATAATCTGCTCGCCCGCCAAATGGATGCCCACCGCCAGCACCAGGGCCACCAGCGTCATCAACACCAGCGACTGGCGTGCCGCCGAGCGTGCTCTTTTGCGATCGCGCTTGCCCAGGCTGAAGGCCACCACCACCGTGGTGCCCAGATCCACCGCGGCGAAGAAGGAGATAATCACCATGTTGAAGCTGTCCGCCAGCCCGACCCCGGCCATCGCCTCTTTACCGATCCAGCTCACCAAAAAGGTGCTCAGCACTCCCATCAGCAGGACGCAGGCGTTCTCCATAAAGATCGGTACCGCCAGCGGCGTGATCTCACGCCAAAACAGGACGCGATAACTTTTGCGTTTTGGGTACCAGGGGGTATTTTCTACTCGCTGACGCAAGGCGGTATATGGCTTCAAGATCGGCTCATGGAATAAAAGTGAAACAACATTTCAAATAATGAGCGACAGATGCTTATCCTGCAAAGAATATTTTAAACGCAGATGGGGATTGTGGGATGACGGGCGCCACATGCCGCGCCCGTACATGCGGGGACTACTCCATGTAGTCTTCCTGATCGGACTTGGCTGCGGCAACAAAGTTTGCAGTACGATTGTTCAGCGCGGCACATTTGTCCGTCAGCAACTGACGATCCTCCAGTATGGCCAGATAACGAGCCTGAGCCAGTGCCGGCAACTGCTGATAACCCGCTGCCTGGGTGTCCCAGCCCCGATGTTCCGCCACTCGCATCGCGGTACGTTGCAATTTAACGTCATCCGGGATGTCCGGGCGGTGACAGTTTTGCCGCAGGAAGTGACTACCAGCCAGCATGGTAGAAAGCTTTTCCAACTGTACTTGCAGTGGTGGCGGTGGCTGATGTGCCTTTTGCTGGCAGCCCACGAGGAATAACAAGGCCGCAGCGCCCAAAACTGAAGTACGTAACACAGTCAACATAGTGATTACCCATAAAAAATTGATGGTTGAAATCAGCTTAGGCGAGCCATGAAATATTGCAAAGTGGCCGGCGGCCTGCTTCCTCGAGGACCGCTTAATTCACCGGCAGTGCCAAGACCTGATCGGTGGTTTTGATTTCAGCAAACACATCGGCTACCCCGGCCAGCGCAGCGCGTTGCAGCACGGCGTGATTCACAATTTGGTTATCCCAGGTAGCCAGATCGCGGGTGGCGGTGGCATCCTCGGGAATAATCACCTCATAGCCCAACGGCACCGCATCGCGCGCCGTTGAAGAGACGCACATATGGGTCATCAACCCACTCACTACCAGCTTCTTGATACCCGCCTGCTTAAGTTGCTTATCCAGATCGGTGCCCACAAATGAACTGGGGGTGGCTTTGGTGATCACCCGATCATTGCCGGACGGCTGCAGGTCCGGATGGAACTCGGCGAACTTGCTACCTTCGGCAAACAACGGCCCATTTGCCGGGCCAATATGTCGAATAAAAAACACCGGCATCTTGTGCTGATGGGCAAAACTGACCAACCGTTGCGTGTTCATCAGCGCTTTATTTCCGTCGGGGATGGGCATCTTGCCGATGAAGTATTCATTCTGAAAATCAATCACCAATAGCGCTGTAGCGTTAGCCGGTAAAGATGTACTTGCCTGCGCACCGCTCATGGTACGAATGGTAGGTGCCATTTGCTTATCATCGGCAAAACCCAGGCTGGAGGTGGCCATCGAGAGTGCCAGTGCAGTACCGGAAATCAGTTTTTTCATTTTGGTTTATCCTTGTGAGAACAACAAAACAGCACGTCGTTTCCTGCTGTGGTCGGGTTCAATTCTGCAGGTTGCAGTGATATGGCAACAGGTAGTCTAATAACCAAAAGCGATATCATCGGGCCAAATCGTCCACATAGGGTTAATGATAAAAAGGAAGCAGTATGGCGCCACTTAAAGTGGGTATCGTGGTTTTTAACAACATCATCCCGTTTCACCTTTCGGTGCCCTGTGCGGTGTTTGAGAAGGCACTGAACAGCAACGGGGAACCGGCCTATCAGCTGTTGATTTGCGCCACCGAACCCGGCCCATTAAAGACCAACGCTGGTTTCTCGATAGTTGCCGATCATGGATTAGCGGCGTTGGCGCAAGCCGATATGGTGATAGTACCCAGTTGGTGCAATCCCGAAGTTCCGCCATCACCACAACTTATCGACGCCCTGCTAGACGCCCATGCGCGTGGCGCTACCCTGGTCGGCCTGTGTGTCGGAAGCTTCGTTCTGGCGGCGGCCGGCTTACTCAACGGCCGTCCGGCAACCACCCACTGGCAATGGATGGCCGATTTTCTGCGACGATATCCCCAGGTGTCGATAGACCAGAATGTGCTGTACGTAGATGACGGCGATATTGTCACTTCCGCCGGCACCGCCGCCAGCATCGACTGCTGCCTGCACCTGGTACGCAAGCACTGTGGTGCGGAGAGCGCCAACGCGGTGGCCAGGCAATTGGTGGTGCCGCCACACCGTCAGGGCGGCCAGGCACAGTTTATCGAGCAACCGGTGTATAACACTGTGGGCGGTGACCGTTTTATGCAAACGCTGAATTGGGCAACGGAAAATCTGCAGCAACCGCTGACGCTGGATGCACTGGCGGACAAAGCCTGCATGAGTCGCCGCAGCTTTACCCGGCGCTTTCAGCAAACCACCGGCACCAGCGTCATGCAGTGGTTGCTGAATCAGCGGCTGGCGATGGCGCAGCGCTTTCTGGAAAAAACCGACCAGCCCGTCGAGCGCATTGCGCAGGCCGCAGGTTTCGCCACTGCGTTGTCAATGCGCAGGCATTTTCAGCGGCAGTTCAAGACGTCGCCGTCTTTATATCGCAAGGAGTTTCGCGTTACGGAAAAATAAGCCGGTCATTCTTACTGGCAGCGGTGGAATTCGGTGATGCTGTGAAGGGCTATCTGTGACGGGGATCGTTGAAAGAATTTTATCTAAGTGATTGAATAATGGCGGAGAGAGGGGGATTTGAACCCCCGGTAGAGTTGCCCCTACTCCAGTTTTCGAGACTGGTCCGTTCAGCCGCTCCGGCATCTCTCCTTCAAGTGCTTGCTATCATGCCCCTTTTTGCGGCATTTTTACAGGGTTAGCCTCCAGCCGAATGTTCAAGTGACGACTTTACGAGCAACGTGATGATTAAATGGCCGTGGAAAACGCATCAACCGCAGGCGGAGACGCTTGCCCAGTGGCAGGACGCATTGGCAATTCCCCTGCTCTCTCCGCTGGATGAGCGGGAACAACAACGGCTGATCGTCGTTGCCGGGCAGATCTTGCAGCAAAAAAGTATCGTCCCATTGCAAGGGTTGGTACTGACCTCGCAAATGCAGGCGCGTATTGCCCTGTTGTTCGCTTTGCCGGTGCTGGAACTGGGCGCCGAGTGCCTTGACGGTTTCAATGAGATCCTGCTCTACCCTTCGCCGTTTGTTGTGGAAGATGAATGGCAGGACGACTTCGGCCTGGTGCACTCCGGGCCGGTGGTGCAATCCGGCCAAAGTTGGGAACAAGGGCCCATCGTGCTCAACTGGCAGGACGTGCAGGACTCTTTTGATCTCTCCGGCTTTAACCTGGTGATCCACGAAGCGGTACACAAGCTGGACATGCGCAACGGCGGCAGTGCCACCGGTATTCCACCGATCCCGCTACGCGATATCGCCGCCTGGGAACATGACCTGCACGCCGCGATGGAAAACCTGCAGGACGAGATCGACATGGTCGGCGAAGAGGCCGCCAGTATGGACGCCTACGCGGCGACCGATCCGGCTGAATGTTTCGCGGTGCTGTCGGAGTACTTTTTCAGTGCGCCCGAACTGCTGGCCAACCGTTTTCCTGTGATGTACCAGCATTTTAGTCGCTTCTATAAGCAGGATCCTCTCGCACGTTTACAGCGGCTTCAGGCTGAAAATGGCGCAGAAGTCCCATAATCCAGCCCGCTTTGCTCAGATGCTGAGCAGTCGCACCGAATAGGTGAATTTAGCGTTGACACATTCTGGGTGGCTGGATATGATGCGCCCCGTTCAGACAATTCCTCTGTAGTTCAGTCGGTAGAACGGCGGACTGTTAATCCGTATGTCACTGGTTCGAGTCCAGTCAGAGGAGCCAAATTCGAAAGACCCGCTTAAGGAGACTTAGGCGGGTCTTTTGCCGTTTGGTATTATTGAATCTCTGACAGAGTCAGATTTTATCCATAACGATGCCGCGTTAACGGCGTTGAAGGTATAGCGTCAGAGCTTTCGAGCGGTATACGAATGACTATGGGTATCCCAGCACTCTGTGGATCTCAGAAATCACCTGCATCGTTGCGTCTTCGATCATTCCTTCATTACGGCATAAAAACCAGCCGCGATTTGCAATTTCTTGCTCGAACGCGCGGGTACAAGCAACATGCTCTTCCAGCTTATGAATCACCGTACTGCTTAGCCCACGTGGTCTGGCCGCGGCCCTCGCCCATGAAATATCTGGCGCAGTAACAACCCCGACATGCAGGTCTGGCGTTCGCACGTTTCGTTCGATGTTAAGCTGTAAAATCTCTGCAAATGGAACCATCCGACGAAACGCGGCATCCGAGGGATACCAGCGATCCATCAGGATAATGCTGTCCGCTGGCTGTTTAGTCAGCACGTGCCGAGAAATCCATGCACGGCTATCAGCAAAGCGCTTACAGACCTCCAATTCCAAATCCAGGGTGGGATTTCTGGCGAGTTTGTTAACAAGGGCCATTGTTTCCCCCCTGTAGGGATCGCTTTTTTTCTCGCACAGTCGGATCACCTTCTTGTTGTCTGCCCTTAGTCCTTTCGTAATGGCTTCCAACAGTGTGGTTTTACCGGCTCCCTTGGGCCCATCCAGAGCAACAAACAGCTGACGACTCATTGTTCAAATGACGATTGATAGAGGTTTTTTGTAAAGCTTGAATCTGGCAAAAGCATCTTACTTCCTTGGTTTGAAAAACTGCCTCCCTCTTCGTTCATCGGGGCAGCTGGCGCGTCAGCGCGAATCGGATACAGGGTTTTTATCTACAGACACTGATGAACATTCTGGCAACGGTTCTAACTCACTCGTTCAAAAACCCAGGATTACAGCCGTTTATGGTCATTGCCCATATATTGTGACCTGCGCGATGCAGTTTAAGGGATCCGCTTAGAAAACGGAAAACATCCCACCTTAAACCTATTTTTTAAGCAGACAGGCGGGCAGCTGTGAGCGAGGGACGGACATACTCCACTGCTAAAAGACTTTTGAGGCAATTAGTCCCGCAAGCATAAAATATTTGTATCTATTAATGGCGAAATGTAACTACTTGGTTATATTTAAAAAATGAAAATGACCAGTGGCCATTTTAATTATTTGAATTAATTAATAATTTCAAGAAGTAATTATTTGATAAGGCTGAGTAGTTATAAGGTTTTCACATGGGGGTTACAAATGAGACTTACGTTGATCGTCAAAAGTCTTGCACTGGCAGGGTTCCTCTCTTCCAGCGCACTGACACCTTTGTTCGCGCAGGAAGCACCAAAAGGTGCCACCGCGTCAACAAAGCAAGCTAACGATGCACTTTATAACCAGCTTCCTTTCTCCGATAACACCGATTTCACGAATGCCCACAAAGGCTTTATCGCCGCTTTACCTCAGGAGGTGATTAAAGGCGAGCAGGGAAATGTTATCTGGAACCCACAACAGTATGCATTTATCAAAGAAGGGGAAAAATCCCCTGACACTGTAAACCCGAGCCTTTGGCGACAGTCTCAGTTGATCAATATCAGCGGTCTGTTTGAAGTGACTGAGGGTGTTTACCAGATCCGTAACCTTGATTTATCCAACATGACCATCATTGAGGGTAAAGAAGGGATTACAGTCGTTGACCCGCTGGTTTCAGCAGAAACAGCAAAAGTCGGCATGGATTTGTACTTCAAAAATCGCGGTAATAAACCCGTTGTCGCCATCATTTATACCCATAGCCACGTTGACCACTATGGCGGCGTGCGTGGTGTGGTAGACGAAGCGGATGTTAAGTCCGGGAAGGTAAAAGTTTATGCACCAGCAGGCTTTATGGAAGCTGCTGTAGCCGAGAATATTATGGCCGGTAACGTTATGAGCCGCCGTGCCAGCTATATGTATGGCAACCTCCTTAAACCCGAAGCTACTGGCCAGGTGGGGGCGGGTCTGGGGACAACCACCTCAGCAGGTACTGTGACGCTGATTGCACCAACTAACATCATCGATAAAGACGGCCAGAAAGAAGTGATTGACGGTCTGACTTACGATTTTATGTTGGCGCCGGGTTCCGAAGCACCGTCTGAAATGCTGTGGTTCATCGAAGAGAAGAAACTCATCGAAGCCGCAGAGGATGTGACTCACACCCTGCACAATACCTACTCGTTGCGCGGCGCGAAAATTCGAGAACCATTGCCGTGGTCGAAATACATCAACGAAGCCATAGTGCGTTGGGGTGACAAAGCTGAAATTATTATGGCTCAGCACCACTGGCCGACCTGGGGTAACGAAAACGTTGTTGGCCTGCTGAAAAGCCAGCGTGACTTGTATCGTTATATCAACGACCAGACCCTGCGTATGGCCAACGAAGGCCTGACACGCGATGAAATTGCTGCCAACTTCAAACTGCCAGACAGCCTGGCGAAGACCTGGGCTAACCGCGGCTATTACGGCTCCATCAGCCATGACGTGAAAGCAACGTATGTGCTGTATCTCGGCTGGTTCGATGGCAACCCGGCAACGCTTGATGAATTACCGCCGGAAGAAGCAGCGAAGAAATTTGTTGAATACATGGGCGGTGCCGATGCGATTCTTCAGAAAGCAAAAACCGACTTTGACCAGGGTAACTACCGTTGGGTTGCTCAGGTGGTTAGTAAAGTGGTGTTTGCCGATCCAAATAACCAGAATGCGCGTAACCTGGAAGCGGATGCACTGGAACAACTGGGTTACCAGGCTGAGTCCGGCCCATGGCGTAACTTCTACCTGACCGGTGCTCAGGAGTTGCGCAATGGTGTGGTTAAAGGCCCAACACCTAATACAGCAAGCCCGGATACCGTTCGCGCGATGACGCCTGAAATGTTCTTCGATTTCCTGGCGGTACATATCAACGGTGAAAAAGCGGGTAATGCCAAAGCGGTGTTTAATATCGACCTGGGCAGCGATGGCGGTAAATACAAGCTGGAGCTGGAAAACGGAGTACTGAACCATACTGCTAATGCTGAAGCGAAAGACGCTGATGCCACGATTGTTCTGAACCGCGACACGCTTAATAAAATCATCCTGAAAGAAGAAACCCTGAAACAGGCTGAAGATAAAGGCGAGGTTAAGGTCACCGGTAACGGTGCGAAGCTCAATGAGATGTTGGGCTATATGGACAAGTTCGAGTTCTGGTTCAATATCGTTACACCATAAATAATTCCCCCTGTGGCGTCACGGCTGCAGGGGACTTACTTAAGGTAATCCTATGCGTCTTTCATACTCGATTTTGCCTTCAATATTATGCCTTGCTTCATGTTATGCCTATGCAGCTGAAGAGCATGCCCCGGATGCGGCGCAGGCAAACAACCCTCTGGCGAATATGACTGCATTTAATATGCAGAACTATTACATCGGGGATGTGAGCGGTACGGATCAGGATGCCAATCAGTTCTGGTTCCGTTATGCGCAGCCTTTTTCATTAGGCGATAGCAAATGGTTGTTACGGGGTTCATTACCGGTGAATACCTATCCGGTTGCGCCAACCTATGGTCATAAAACAGGTTTAGGTGATCTGAACTTATTTGCGTCGTGGCTTATTGATACCGGCAATCCGGCAGTGAGTTTTGGTTTCGGTCCGCAAATAACGGCGCCGACTGCTACTGAAGATGCTCTGGGAACAGAGAAATGGTCTGCGGGTCTGGTCAACGTGCTCTTTAATGCCAGTTCACCAAAATTCCAGTTCGGTTATCTGGCCTCATGGCAGCATAGCTTTGCCGGAGAAGACAACCGCAGCGACGTGAATCTCGGTACTTTCCAGCCATTTTTATTCTATCAGTTAGGTGGAGGTACCTATCTGCGATCTGCCCCTATCTGGGTCTACAACTTCCAGAATGACAGCTACAGTGTTCCGCTGGGTTTAGGTATTGGACAGGTTATCAAGCAGGATAAAACCGTCTACAACTTTTTTGTGGAGCCTCAAGGCTCGGTTGCAGACCGTGGTCCAGGACAGCCTCGCTGGCAGATTTTCTTCGGGTTAAACCTTCAGTTCCTGAATTAATCCTTTTGTGGTTAATTCTTTTATTCGAACCAGATTGGGCCACAGCCAAATGAATGGCATGCAATTTCCGCGGCTAATAGAAAATGGTGTTGACCTGAGCTGCCATGTAACTTAGCAAGTTCCGCCGGATCTGCCAACGCGCCATGCACAATCTGAAATAAAGGAAACTCAGGCGCCGCGAATGGTGCCACGCCAGACAAAATCAGCATGGTACAGCCGGGTTTCACCCGGCATCTCCTGCCCCAGTGCCGGCATCATGCTCTCTTCTTTCTTCTCTTCGGCCACCAGCCACGCAACCGAATCCTGAGCAAATAACGCCACCGGCTGGGTAAAAGTGGTGAGATGGTAAGAAGACCAGGCCGCCTGCGGAATATCGTCGTAGCCCGCAACACAAAGATCTTCAGGAATACGCAGCCCAAAACGATGGCGCGCCTCGTCCATAAAGCCGCAGGCCAATAAATCCGTGACGCAGAACACCGCATCAGGCCGCTCGCGCCGGGTCAACAGGCGGTGCGCCAGGATCTGACCGCTCTCATAGGAGGTGGTACCGAAGCGTTCGACGCTCACCGGTAACCCCGCCGCTTCCGCTGCCTGCAGAAAACCCCGTTCACGCGCCATCAGGCTGGGCGTACCGGCCAAAGAGTTGGCAAAAGCAATGCGCTGGCAGCCCGCACGAGCAAACGCCATCACCACCCTGCCCGCCGCTTCTTCGTTATCCAGCCGGATACTGAGTGAGCCGGGCAAGGTGTCATCACGGTTAATCAGCACCAGCCGCTGGCCGTGCCTGTGGCACAGCCGGGCAATGGCGCTGTCGGGCATACCGGATAGCACAAAGGAGGCATCCGCCCGAAAGTTTATCGCCTGTTGCAGCGCCTGAGAAACGCTGTCATCGGAGCGATCGGTGTTAATCAACATGGCTATTTTGCCCGCATCCTGCAAATGCTGGGTCAGCAAGCGCACCAGGCTGGCCCGGTAAGGGGTCGCCAACTCTGAAACAATCAGGCAAACAATGCCGCTGCGGTTACGTACCAATCCCCGAGCCAAATGGTTAACGTGATATCCCAGTTCTTCAGCCGCCCGCATCACCTTCTCGCGGGTCGCCGCCGACACGCTGGCACCAGACGTATAAGTCCGCGAGACCGCCGATCGGGAAACTCCAGCCAATTCCGCCACGTCTTTCGCACTGATCATCGCCTTGTCCACCGCCATCTTCATATCCATCCATTTTCTGCTCTGCGAAAAGTTTGCCGCACTTTGCAAAGCTGTGCAAATTTTTATCGGTAAAAATGTTTCACTTTTGTGACGAGAAGGTTGAATTGTTTCATGGCGCGATTGACAGCACAATTTTTATCCTCTAGTTATTTGCACACACGTGCAAAAAGAATAGGCGACAACGTATCGCCACCCTACACAACCAAGGAGAACACCATGCATCGCGTTACTCTGATAGCGGTCCTCGCCGCTGGCTCTGCACTCTCTGCTTCACCTGTTTTCGCCGCTGGGAAATTGAACATGATCTGCTCCGCCGATGTGGTGGTCTGCGAACAGATGACCAACCTGTTCGAAAAACAGCATCCCGATATCAAAGTCAGTATGGTGCGCCTCTCCGCCGGGGAAGCCTACGCACGTATTCGTACCGAAGCCCGCAATCCGCGCACCGATATTTGGTGGGCAGGCACTGGCGATCCGCATATGCAGGCCGCGGACGAAGGGTTAACCCAGCCTTATAAATCCCCGTTGCTTGATCAACAGCACGACTGGGCACGCAAACAGGCGGAAAGCGCCGGTTACCGCACCGTGGGTGTTTATGCCGGGGCGCTGGGTTGGGGTTACAACACCAAGCTATTGGCGGAGAAAAAACTCAAGGTGCCTGCCTGCTGGAGCGACCTGCTGGACCCGGCCTACAAAGGCGAGATCCAGATGGCTAACCCAAATTCTTCCGGTACCGCTTACAACACCCTCGCCACGCTGGTGCAGATCATGGGCGAAGAGCCGGCCTTCGACTACCTGAAAAAGCTCAACGCCAATATCTCGCAGTACACCAAATCCGGCTCGGCGCCGGTGAAGGCAGCGGCACGCGGCGAAACCACCGTCGGTATCGTGTTTATGCATGATGCCGTCGCAATGCAGGTCGATGGCTTCCCAATCAAAGCAGTAGCCCCGTGCGAAGGCACAGGTTTTGAAATTGGCTCGATGTCGATCGTCAAAGGCGCACGCAACCTCAATGAGGCCAAGGTGTGGTACGACTGGGCGCTCAGCGCTGATGCGCAATCGCACATGAAAGACGCCAAATCCTTCCAGCTGCCGTCAAATCGTAACGCGGCGATTTCCGAGTACGCGCCACGCTTTGAGAACATCAAACTGATCGATTACGACTTTAAAACCTACGGCGCGACAGAAAAACGCAAGGCACTGCTCAGCCGCTGGGATAAAGAGATCGGCGCCAGCGCCCAATAATTCACGTCCCTTTCCTCCCGAATGTGACGCGCTCTGCGACAAACCGGGCGAGGAGATCCTCGTCCGTGCAACAGCGCAGTGACGGAAATATGAACTCTCGAGGTTACGATGAATGCTCAAAACCGCCGCCTGGACGGGGCCCTCGTGCTGGGCGCACTGGCCGTATTGCTACTGCCCTGGTACAGCCAGGAAGCCGGGTTCTTCGACTTTGGCTGGCTGAGTACGCTGTGGCGGGATCAGGCCAGTGCCCCCGCGCTGTGGCAAATACTGACCTTTCAACGCCCCTGGCTGCTGATTGCCCTGCTGATGCTGCTGGTTTGCGCGCCGGCACGCCTGCTGCCGGTGAGCCGCCTGCGCTCGCAACTGCTGATGTGCGCCAGCGTCGTCGGCATCGTATTTTTGCTGTTTGAAGGCCACGCCATCGGCTACAGCGGTTGGAACTGGCAGTGGAGCGAGCAGCTGTTCGGCACGCTCAGCGACGGCCAACCCGCCTTTGGCGCCGGTGCCATTTTGCTGATCACCACCTTTTTGCTGTTGTTCTCTTTTGCACTGGCCGAACGCGGCGTGCTGAAGGGGGATGCCTTTGTGGTGGCCGCCATCGTGCTGTTGGTCGCGCTGGTGACCACTTTCGTGCTTTATCCGGTTCTGAGCATGTTTGTCTCCTCGGTGCAGGACGTGGACGGCTCGTTTAAACCCGACGGCCTGATCGCCAATATGCAGGATCCGGCCATCTGGAGCCTGGGTTGCCTGAAAGGCGGCAGTTGCGGTACCGCCTGGCGCACCCTGACCCTGGCGTTGATGACCGCCAGTGGTTCCACGCTGCTCGGCCTGGCTTTTGCGCTGGCCGCCACCCGCACGCCGCTGCCGTTCAAAAAAGGGCTGCGCCTGCTGACCGTACTGCCGATCATCACGCCGCCGTTTGTGATTGGGCTGGCGCTGATGCTGCTGTTTGGCCGCGCGGGCGTGGTTACCGAACTGCTCGCCAGCCTGTTTGGCATCGAGCCAGGCCGCTGGCTGTACGGCCTGACCGGCATCTGGATAGCGCAGGTGCTCTCTTTCACCCCGATAGCCTTCCTGGTGCTGATTGGCGTGGTGGAAGGGGTCAGTCCCTCGTTGGAAGAAGCCTCACAGACGCTGCGCGCCAACCGCTGGCGTACCTTCCGCTATGTTTCACTGCCGCTGATGGCCCCCGGTCTGGCCAACGCCTTCCTGATCAGCTTTATCGAAAGCATGGCGGACTTCGGCAATCCGATGGTGCTGGGGGGCAGCCACGGCGTGCTGTCGACCGAGATCTTCTTCTCGGTGGTCGGTGCGCAAAACGATCCAAGCCGCGCCGCCGTACTGGCGATCATCCTGCTGTGCTTCACCCTCAGTGCCTTTATCTTGCAGCGTTTGTGGCTGGCGGGGAAAAACTTCGCCACCGTCACCGGCAAAGGAGATTCCGGCACCCACTGTGGGCTGCCACGCGGCTTGCGCTATGGCGTGTACGCGTTGGTGATCCCCTGGGGGCTATTCACGCTGGTGGTCTACGGCATGATCCTGATCGGCGGTTTTGTGCAGTCCTGGGGACTGGATAACAGCCTGACGCTGGCTCATTACGCCCGCGCCTTCGGTTTCCAGTGGAACAGCGGCCAGATAGTCTGGACCGGCGTCGCCTGGAACTCGTTCTGGACCACGCTGGAAATTGCCCTGATCGCCGCGCCGCTTACCGCCATTGTTGGCCTGCTCACCGCCTGGCTGATCGTGCGGCAGAAGTTTGCCGGTCGCCAGACCTTTGAGTTTATGTTGATGCTCAGTTTTGCCATCCCCGGCACGGTGATCGGCGTCAGTTACATCATGGCGTATAACCTGCCGCCGCTGGAGATCACCGGTACCGCACTGATCCTGGTGGCCTGCTTCGTGTTCCGTAATATGCCGGTCGGCGTGCGCGGTGGCATCGCCGCCATGAGCCAGCTGGATCGCAGCCTGGATGAAGCCTCGCTGACGCTACGCGCCAGCAGTTTCCGCACCCTGCGCAAAGTGATCCTGCCGCTGCTGAAACCCGCTATCAGCGCAGCTCTGGTTTATGCCTTTGTGCGGGCAATTACCTCGATCAGCGCGGTGATTTTCCTGGTCAGCGCTCAGTACAACATGGCCACCTCCTACATCGTCGGGCTGGTGGAAAACGGGGAATACGGCGTGGCTATCGCCTACTCCTCGGTGCTTATCGTGGTGATGCTGGCGGTGATCCTCAGCTTCCAGTTGCTGGTGGGCGAACGTCGCCTACGCCGCGCAATAACTGCTACCCCGCCGGTGACGCCACCCGCGGCCTTACATCAGGAGAATGCCCTATGACTGCCATTCGCTCCGGCTCGGTGGTGTTTGAGAACGTCACCAAACAGTTTGCCGACTTCACCGCCCTGCCCGGCCTTTCGCTCACCGTCGAACCCGGCACGCTGGTGACGCTGCTCGGCCCTTCGGGCTGCGGCAAAACCACCACCCTGCGCCTGCTGGCCGGCCTGGAACACCCGACCTCAGGACGTATTCTGATCGGCGGCAAAGATGTCACGCATCTGCCTGCCAATGAGCGCGACGTGGCTATGGTATTCCAGTCCTACGCCCTGTTCCCGCATATGAATGCGCTGGACAACGTGATGTACGGCCTGCTCGCCAGCGGTCTGCCGCGTAAAGAAGCGCAGGATCGGGCGCGTGAAGGGTTGAAGCTGGTCGGTCTGGAAAATATGGGCCAACGCCTGCCCGCCGAACTCTCTGGCGGCCAGCAGCAGCGCATTGCCGTGTCGCGTGCGCTGGTTTTGGAACCCCAGGTGCTGCTGCTCGACGAGCCACTGTCCAATCTTGACGAACGGCTACGCCGCCGGGTGCGCACCGAGATCCGCGACTTGCAGCAGCGCCTTGGCTTTACCGCCGTGTATGTCACTCACGATCAGGAAGAGGCTTTGGCGGTCTCCGATAAGATTATCGTCATGAAAGAAGGGCATATTGCCCAACAGGGTGCGCCACAGGAGCTCTATCACTCGCCGGCGTCGGTGTTTATCGCCGACTTTATGGGCGAGGCCAACATTCTGCCTTGCGACATTGAGCGGGTAGATAACGGCGAGGCGCTGATCACCCTCGGCAGCCGTCAGTACCGGGTGCCGGGCGCTAAAGCCCGCCCCGGCGCCGCCCAACTTTCGGTGCGGCCACAGTTTATTACCCTGCAGCCAGAGCAGACCGGGGCATTAAACGGTGAAGTGACCCACAGCGCCTGGCTGGGGGACCATATCGAATATGAAGTGAAGACCGATCTCGGCGCGCTGTTTATTGTCGATGTGCAGATGGAACGCCAGCTGACGCCGACCACTCGCGTCGCCATTGATTTCAAATCGCAGGGGCTGGCGCTGATTGCCCAGTAAGCCGCAAAATATTAAGGAGCTAAAATGAATGAGCTGATTTCCCAACGCCTGACGCTGGCCGAGCAGGCGGCGCGTGCAGCCGGCGACAAAGCGCTGGACTATTTCAACCGTCGCGAAAGCCTGGTGATTGAAACCAAACGCGATGCGCAGGACGTGGTATCGATAGCCGACCGCGAAGTTGAATTGCTGATCCGCGAGAAAATCGCCCAGCAGTTCCCGAACGACGGTTTTTTGGGGGAGGAGTTTGGCCTGCAGCCGGGTGACTCTGGCTACTCCTGGGTGGTAGATCCGATCGACGGCACCAGCCCTTTCGTTAATGGTATGCCGAACTGGTGTGTGTCGATTGCGGTTATTTATCAGGGTGAGCCGGTAATCGGGGTGATCGTCGCCCCTTGTCAGCAAGAGTGCTTTGTTGCGGCACGCGGTGCAGGTGCCACGCTTAATGGCAAATCGCTGCGGGTGGATCCACAGCGCACCATGCAAAACCACGTCACCGGTTTTGGTGCCAACAGCTATGTAACGCCCGAGCGCGTTGGCGAAATAGCCGCCGCGATCACCGCGGTGGGCGGCAATTTCTTCCGTAACGGTTCCGGTGCCATGATGCTGGCCTGGGTCGCCGCAGGAAGACTGGTGGGTTATTACGAGCCTTATATGCACGCCTGGGATTGTCTGGCGGGTTACTGCCTGGTCAATGAAGCCGGTGGCTGGACCCATCCGTTTAATACCGACGGGGAACATCTGCTGCGCGGCGGGCCGGTGCTGGCGGTCGCGCCAGGGGCCAAACAAGATTTAATGCAGATCGCGCAACTGTAATTTGACCGGGTTCACTATAGGGGCGCCGCATGCAGCGCCCCTACTCTTCTACAAACCGCGTTTTTCCATCAGAACCGCCAGATCCACCAGCCGGTTAGAGAAGCCCCACTCGTTGTCGTACCAGGCGAGGATCTTGACCAAATTACCGCCAATCACCAGCGTGGAAAGCCCATCAATTACCGACGAACGCGGGTCGCCTCTATAATCACTGGACACCAAAGGCTCATCACTGTAGCCAAGAATATCCTTGAGAGGACCGGATTCGGCGGCCTGGCGAAAAGCCGCGTTGATCTCTTCGGCCGTCACTTCACGTTTCAGCGTGACCGTTAAGTCCACGATAGACACTACCGGTACCGGCACCCGCAGCGAGTAACCGGTCAGGCGACCGTCCAGCTCCGGGATCACCTTGCCGAGCGCTTTAGCGGCACCGCTGGAATAAGGCACAATCGACTCCGCTGCGGCACGGGCACCGCGCAGGTCTTTTTCCGGTTGGTCATGCAGTGCCTGGCTATTGGTGTAGGCATGGGTGGTATTCATCAAACCGTATTCAATACCAAATGCCTGATGCAATACCTGGGCGGCAGGGGCCAGACCGTTAGTGGTACAGCTACCATTGCTGACCACAAAATGTTTGGCCGGATCGTATTGCTGATGGTTAACGCCCAGCACCAGCGTAATATCATCGTCCTTGCCCGGTGCCGAGATAATGACTCGCTTGGCACCGCCTTGGGTGATATGCACTTCGGCCTTGGCTTTGTCGGTGAAGAAGCCCGTCGCCTCAATCACTACCTCAACACCCACGCTGCTCCATGGGATGGCAGCCGGATCTCTTTCGGAGAAAACATGAATCGGCCGACCATCGAGCAGCAACTGGTTCTCACCGGCTTCGACGCTGGCTGCCAGAGTGCCTGAAAGCGAATCGTATTTCAGCAGGTGCGCCAGGGTTTTGCTGTCGGTCAAATCATTGATTGCCACAACCTGAAAGTCACTGCGACCTAACGCTGCGCGCAACACGTTCCTGCCGATCCTGCCGAATCCATTAATGCCTACTTTGACCATGATCTACTCCTTCATTATTGGCTCTGTCACCAATCTAAACCGGAGCGGTCAGTGTCGTAAATGACGTTTGCAGATCAATTTAGGCCAACATACGGGAATGAAAACGCTCGCGATACTCGGTAGGTGAGAGTTGCAAATGCCGCTCAAAAACGCGCCGCAGATTGAGGCCATTGCCAAACCCGCAACTGATGGCGATTTGCTCAATACCTTCCGCACTCTGCTCCAGGCGTTGCCGGGCCAGATATAAACGCCCTTCTTCAACAAATTTGGCGGGGGAAATACCGGTTTCACGCGTGAACACCCGGGTAAAGTTACGCGGACTCATGGCAACCCGTTCCGCCAACTGCTCAACGGAAAGGTCTGCGGCCAGATTCTCCAGGATCCACGACTGAAGATCGCGGATTGGGCCAGGGGTTTTAGCCTGATTCAACGGGTAACGGCTGAACTGCGCCTGACCACCAGGCCGACGCAGGAACATCACCAGATCTTGCGCCACTTCACGTGCCTGAACAAAACCATAGTCGTCTTCCACCAGCGCCAGGGTGAGATCGAAGCCGGAACTGACCCCGCCCGAAGTCCAGACGGAACCATCCTGCACGTACAACGGCCCATTTTCGACCTGCACTTTTGGGAAACGAGTCTGCAAGGTTTCCAGCAATCGCCAATGGGTGGTCGCCCGGCGTCCATCCAGCAAACCGGCTTCGGCCAGCAACAACGCCCCACCGCAAACCGACGCAATACGCCGCGCCTTGGGTGCGGCACGCCTTAGCCAGTCGACAACATAGGCACTCTCTTCCTCGGTCGCGCCTTTTCCGGTCACTATGATGGTGTCGCGTTCCTGCTCTGGGTCGAGATCTGAAAGACGATGATCGGCCAACAGATTCAAACCGGACGACCCATGCACCACCCGGTGAGATTGGGTGGTGACGATCGCCATCCGGTAGAGCGGAGCGTCGTTGGGCCTCAAGCGGTTGGCTTGCGTCAGGATGTCGGCGATGCCTGCCGACTCGAATAACATGCCCCCTTCGGGGACGATAATCAGAAAAGTATGCATGTCCTTAAAATACAAAATGAGCAAAATAAGTCAAGCCCACCACCGGAGAGGCTGGCGGACTTTGGGTGAGCGACTTATCAGCGCCAGTCCAGCGCCGGTGCAATATGCTTCAGGATCGACTCAATCACATGGGCGTTATACTCAACGCCCAACTGGTTTGGCACCGTCAGCAGCAAGGTATCCGCTTCGGCAATGGCTTCGTCCTGCGCCAGCTGTTTGATCAATAGCTCCGGCTCGGCGGCATAACTACGGCCGAATATCGCCCGGGTCTGATCGCCGATATAGCCAACCTGATCGCCTTCCTGCCCGCTATTGCCGAAGTAACTGCGGTCCTGCTGGTTCATCAGCGCAAAAATGCTGCGGCTGACCGACACACGCGGCTCTCGTTTATGCCCTGCCAGCTTCCAGGCCTCGCGATAAGCGCGGATCTGTTTGGCCTGCTGCACGTGGAACGGCTCACCGGTTTCGTCGTTTTTCAGCGTCGAGCTTTGCAGGTTCATCCCCAGCTTCGCGGCCCAAACTGCCGTGGCGTCTGAGCTGGCACCCCACCAGATGCGATCCCGCAGCCCGGCAGAGAAGGGTTCAACGCGTAGCAGGCCAGGAGGATTAGGGAACATCGGCTGCGGGCTGGGTTCGGCGAACCCTTCACCGCGCAGCGCGTCCAGCAGCACTTCGGTGTGGCGACGGGCCATATCGGCTTCGGTCTCGCCGTCCGCAGGCGTGTAACCAAAGTATCGCCAGCCATCAATCACCTGCTCGGGAGAACCGCGGCTGATGCCAAGCTGCAAGCGTCCGCCTGAAATCAGGTCGGCGGCTCCGGCGTCTTCAACCATATACAGCGGGTTTTCATAGCGCATGTCGATCACGCCGGTACCAATCTCAATACGCTGGGTTTTGGCACCGATGGCAGCCAACAGCGGGAATGGCGAGCCAAGCTGGCGTGCAAAGTGATGCACGCGGAAATAGGCCCCATCCGCCCCCAGTTCTTCTGCCGCGACGGCCAGGTCGATCGATTGCAGCAACGCATCGCCGGCCGAACGGGTGCCCGACTGTGACGAAGGCGTCCAGTGGCCAAAAGAGAGAAATCCAATTTTCTTCATGGGTGGTGTCCTTAGGTTCAATTATGACCGGATTACAGTGACAAAGATGCCCCCTGTCAGGCCAGAAAAATTGTCTTCGACCGCACTAAACGAACCGTTTTTGGCGGAAAAAATCCTCCAGGCATCCCCCCGCCCAAACATTGTAATCAAAAAGTAAATATCGTATAACAGGCTCCTCCGAGGGGTGTCCTGTTACGGGCTGAGATGGCGCAAGCCGAACCCTTTGAACCTGATCTGGGTCATGCCAGCGAAGGGACGGGTCGGCAATCACTCTCTCGGTCATTGCCTGTTCATACCTCAGCGCGCCCGGATCTCCACTCACTTTTGGAGGTCCCATGTTTACTCCCCAATTCGACGACGGTCTCTACGGCCAACTGCGCCTGCGCGCCGGTAGCCACTGGCAGGACTATGTCGCTCACCCCTTTATTCAGCAACTGGCCGCCGGTACGCTACCCGAACCTGCTTTCCGCCGCTATCTGACCCAGGACTATCTGTTCCTGATCCACTTTGCCCGCGCTTACGCCCTGCTGGTCAGCAAACTGCGCACCCTGCCGGAGATGCGCACGGCCACCGCCTCGCTCAATGCGATTGTCGCCGAGCTGCCTTTGCATCTGGCCTATTGCGCCGACTGGGGCCTCAGCGAGCCGCAGATTGCCGCCGAGCCAGAAGCCGCAGAAACCCTCAATTACACCCGTTATGTACTCGATATCGGCCACTCCGGGGACGCTCTCGACCTGCTGGCGGCGCTGTTGCCCTGCGTCGCCGGCTATGCCGAGATTGGCCTGCGGCTGCTGGGCGACCCTGCCACGGTGATGGAGGGCAACCCTTACGCCTCGTGGATCCGCAACTATGGCGATCCGGGCTATCTGACCGGGGTGCAGGCCGCTATCGATCTGCTGGAAAACGTCGGCCGTCAGCGCGGTGCAGAAAGCCGCCTGGGCGAACTGTCAGAGATTTTCACCACCGCCACCCGGCTGGAATCTGCCTTCTGGCAAATGGGGCTGAATGCCCAATGAGTATAGGCAACGCGCAACACCATGGCATTCGGCCGGGTATTCAGGTGCGGGATTTAACCCTGCGCTTTGGTCAGCAGGTGATTTTTGAGCGGCTGAGCTTCGATATCGCAGGCGGCAGTTTTGTCGCCCTGCTCGGCGCCAGCGGCGCGGGGAAAACCAGCCTGTTGAAGATTATTGCCGGGCTGGAAAAACCCACCTCCGGTTCGGTCACCGGCAGTGACGGCCTGCCGATTGCCGGGCGCATCGCTTATATGGGGCAAAAGGATTTGCTCTATCCGTGGCTGACCATTGACCAGAACATCAGCCTCGGCGCGCGGCTGCGCGGTGAAAAGGTCGATCGGCCCTGGGCGGAACACCTGCGGGAACGCGTGGGGCTGAGCGGTTATGGCAATGCCTTGCCTGCTGCGCTGTCCGGTGGCATGCGCCAGCGCGCCGCCATCGCCCGTACCCTGTATGAGCGCCAGCCGATTGTGCTGATGGATGAGCCTTTCTCGGCGCTGGACACCATTACCCGCGCCATGATCCAGCAACTGGCCGCCGAACTGCTGGCGCAGCACACCGTATTGCTGATTACCCACGACCCAATGGAAGCCTGCCGTCTCAGCCATCACCTGCTGGTACTGTCCCGCTATCCCGCCGGTATTGACGATAGCCATGTTATCGAAGGTTTGCCGCCGCGCGCACCGGACGATCCTCAACTGCTAAAAAGCCAGAGCGAGCTGTTGTTGCAACTGGTGAGGGCCGCCGGATGAAACCACAGATTGAAAGCCGTCTGTCACGGATGCGCCGCAGCCTGACGGTGTTTGCCGGCCTGCTATTGCTGTGGGGACTGGTCACTCTGGGTGATATTCCGGCTTTTCTGCTGCCTTCACCCTCTTCAGTCGCGCAGGCGCTGTGGAACGACCGGGCTTACCTCGGTTACCACACGCTGATCACCGCCGCCGAGATCGCCTGCGGCCTGCTGGCCGGGGTGTTGCTCGGTGCCGTACTGGCGCTGTGCATGATTTATTCCCCACGGCTGCAACGCTGGCTAATGCCGCTGGTGCTGACCAGTCAGGCAATCCCGGTGTTTGCTCTGGCCCCGCTGTTGGTGCTGTGGTTCGGTTTTGGCATGAGCGCCAAGGTAGTGATGGCCGTGCTGGTGATCTTCTTCCCGGTCACTTCAGCCTTCTTCGACGGACTGCGCCGGGTCAATAACGATTATCTCGATCTGGCCCGCACCCTGCGCGCTTCTCCCTGGGCGCAACTGCGGCACGTGCGGCTGATGGCGGCACTGCCAGCCTTTGGCTCCGGGCTGCGCATGGCCGCCGCCGTCGCCCCGATCGGCGCGATCATCGGCGAATGGGTCGGCTCGGCGGAAGGTTTGGGTTACGTAATGCTGAACGCCAACGCGCGCATGCAGGCCGACGTCTGTTTTGCCGCGCTGTTTATTCTGGTGCTGATGACCGTCCTGCTTTGGGTGACGGTGGACGCGCTGCTGCTACGCCTGATCGACTGGGCGCCGGAAAATGACTGATAACAAGGGATCCACAATGATTAATAAAACCCTCTGCGGACTGATGCTCTGCACCACGCTGACCGGGCAAGCTACCGCCGCAGAAAAACTGACGCTGGTGCTCGACTGGTATATCAACCCCGATCACGCGCCGATTATGGTGGCCGAGCAGATCGGTGCCTTCAAGGCCGCAGGCCTGGACGTCAAGATTGTGCCGCCTTCCGATCCGGCGCTACCACCAAGGTTGGTGGCGGCAAAACAGGCCGATCTGGCCATCACCTATCAGCCGCAGCTGCATTTCTTTGCCGATCAGGGCCTGCCGCTGATGCGCGTGGGTACCCTGATTAATTCACCACTCAATACCGTGATTACGCTGGATAAAAGCATTACCACCCCGGCAGGGCTGAAGGGCAAAAAAATCGGTTACTCGGTCAGCGGCATCGAACAGGCCACGCTGGCAACCATGTTCAAGCATGAACACCTCAACCCTGACGACGGTAAGTTGATCAACGTTAATTTCCAACTGACCAGCGCCCTGCTGGCAGGTCAGGTTGATGCGGTGATTGGCGGATATCGTAATATCGAAGCGCTGGAGCTAAAGTTGCAGGGCAAGGATCCGGTGGTGTTTAACGTGGAAGACTACGGCGTGCCAGCCTACGACGAACTGATTATCGTCGCCAATCGCGACGCGGTAGGCGAGTCGAAAATCAAGAAATTCCTCACGGCGCTGAAAAAAGGCAACGATTACCTGCAGGCTCACCCACAGGAAAGCTGGCTGGCGTTCGCCAAGGCCCACCCGGAACTCAATACTGAGTTGAACAAACAGGCCTGGCAGGCCAGCCTGCCGCTGTTCGCCCGCGATCCGGCCAGGCTGGATAAAGCGCGCTATCAGGCCTATGAACAGTTCCTGTTCGACAATAAGCTGATCAAGAAAATCACCCCGGTAGAGCAGTATGCGGTGGACTTGCCTTAAAGGGCGCGTTGGTCTGTTTGCCCTCTCCCCAAGGAGAGGGCCTATTTTGCGCTCTGCTGCTCTCAGACGTGATTAGTGTCACAGTAATGTCACAAAAAACGCCAATCGCACTCTGCCGCGGCGAGGCAATGCAAACACGCATTGACCCTGGTGCTTTCAATGCGCTATACCCTTCCTCTTTCGCGCTGTGCGCGGCTCAATAGCGTTTGTCAGAGCAGTTAAGATTTTCTTTTTAATCAGACAGGGTACGGTGGATGGTTTCAGCATTAATTTCGTTTGCACTTTTTTTAGCCTCAATTCTCATCTACCGGACCCGAGCCGCCGCCAACCGCTGGTGGCTGGCCGCCCTGCTGACGCTGTTGGGCAGCTATCTGATCCTTAACGTGGTGCTGATCGCCAGTAACTACTTTACCGGCGATGGCATTACCGATGCGGTGCTCTACACCCTCACCAGCAGCCTGAAGGGTGCCGGCGTTGGCAAATACCTGCTGCCGTTTATCGGCCTGCTGGCGGTGCTGGCGCTGATCTTCAGCGTGCTGACCTGGAGCCTGGTGCGGCGCAAGGCAAAAAGCAGCAGCGTGGTTTATAGCGTGCTCGCCGTGCTGCTGGCGCTGTTTTCCGTCGGCACCACCCCGGCCTTTCAGGATATCTCCCTGCTGGTCAGAAGCCAGATTAGCGGTGACACCGCCGACTTTGATACCTATTACAAAGCCCCGAAAAAGAGCATGCAGAGTAAAGCGCCGAACCTGGTGTATATCTATGCCGAAAGCCTGGAGAGAACCTATCTGGATGCGGATCTCTTCCCCGGCCTGACCGACGAAATGAACCAGCACCGCGCAAACAGTATCGATTTCAGCAATACCCAACAGCTGCCCGGCACCGGCTATACCATTGCCGGTATGGTGTCTTCGCAGTGCGGTATCCCACTGTTTGCCCCCTTTGACGGCAACGCCTCCAGCGCCGTTTCCACCTTTTATCCGGAAAACGTCTGCCTGGGTGACGTGCTGAAATCCGCCGGTTACGACAACTACTTTTATCAGGGTGCCGAACTGGCCTTCGCCGGCAAAGATACCTTCCTGAAATCGCACGGTTTTGACCATGCGTATGGCTTCAAGGAGTTGCGTGGGCAGGTCAGCGATCCGAGCTACAAAAATGACTGGGGCTGGTACGACGATACCGTGCTGGATCTGGTGTTCGACAAGTTTGTCGAGCTGTCGAAACAGGATAAAAAGTTCTCGCTGTTTGCGCTGACCGTCGACACCCATCACCCGGACGGTTTTATCTCCGCCAGTTGCAGCAAAAAGTCGTTCAGTTGGCAGAACAAAGAAAACCGCTCGCTAAGCGCGGTGGCCTGCAGCCAGCAACATATCGCGGCGCTGATCGACAAAATCAAAGCGTCCGAGTACTTCAAAAATACCGTTATCGTGGTGTCTTCGGATCACCTGGCGATGAACAACACCGCTTATGACATTCTGACCAAGCAGAAACGCCGTAATCTGTTCTTTATTATCGACGGCACCCACCCACAGACCGCGCTGCATAACGAGAAGCGCAGCACGCTGGACAACGGTGCCACGGTGTTGGACGTGATGGGCGGCGATAACTACATTGGCCTTGGGCGCAGCAGCCTGTCCAGTCCGACGCTGGCTACCGTATTTCTGAATATCGATGAGAAAATCAACGCCTGGAAACCGGCGGTGGTGAAACAATGGGGCTTCCCCAACAGCATCAGCAACTTTAATCTGGACAATCAGGGCAGCCGTTTTAGCTTCTCTGGCATCACCTTTAAGGTGCCGTTTATCCTGAAGGTGACGAACAATAAAATTGAGCCGATGTTTAACGTCTATCTGTCCACACCGCTGAAAAAACAGCTCGCCGGTTTGGGTGCGGGTGAAAAATTCGTCTGGGTCGACAAGTGCTATGAAATTGGCCGGGTGTGGGCGCCTGAACTGGCGCTGAGTACCGAGACCTGCGTTGCCTCAGGCAATCTGGCCGCCCCACCGCACATCGTGCAGGCCAAAGGGGGCAACTATCGTGGCAAGGTCAACTTTAGCAGCCCGGAAGGGGACAGCGTGGCCGCATATCAAAATGCCGTCGAGCGGCTGAAAGTGGACGATGCGGCGGTTAAATATCACGCAGATGCCATTGCCTTTATGCTGCCGGGCATGCCGGAACAGGTTAAGGCGATTACCGGTGTTGCCGCCGTCGAGGACTGGGGCCGCTGGTCGGACGCCAATCTGGCACCGACGGTGAACATCGACTATGTCGACCCACTGCCTTCGGCCTTTGATTTGGTGCTGCGCGCCCGCGCCTACGGTAAAAACGTTGGCGAACCGATTTCGGTACGCGTCGGTGACCAGGAACAGTTTGTGACGCTCACCGAACAGGACACTACGGTGACGCTACGCTTTGATAACCCTGGCGGCGCGCAGAACATCCGGATCACACCACCGGCACCGACCGAGCCACAGGAAGGCGCCAGCGGCGGCTTTACACCGAAAAAACTGGGCATTGGCCTGGTCTCGTTGAAGGTCGAACAGGCCGCCCCCGCCTCCTGATCGCGACACCGCAGCGGCAGACGCCATGCCGCTGCGTTTTCTTTTCCCCTTCAATAAAGATTTTACGCCCGTCTTCGGCTAACCTGTTGCTGTGAATTGATATCGGCATCCGTATGCCTCCCGCCGCATAGCCGGGAGAACCAAGGAGAGAGTATGAGCAGTCAGCAATCCGGCACCGGCCTCACCCCCGCTCAGGCGATCGAACAACTGGAAGCGCTGTACGAAGCCTCGGTTGAAGCGCTGCGCCAGGCGGTTGGGGATTTTATCAATCACGGTGGTCTGCCCGACGCGCAGACCCGCGCCACAGGGCTGTTTGTTTACCCAGAACTGCGGGTCAGTTGGGATGGAAAATCGCCCGGTCAGACCAAAACCCGCGCCTATGGCCGTTTCACCCATACCGGCTGCTATACCACCACCATTACCCGTCCGCAGTTGTTTCGCCACTATCTGACCGAACAACTGACCATGCTGGCGAGTGAATACGATGCGCATATTGAAGTGCGGCCATCACAGCAGGAAATTCCTTTCCCCTACGTGATTGACGGCTCCAACCTGATGCTGGATCGCTCCATGAGCGCCAGCCTGGCACAGCATTTCCCCACCACCGAATTGGCGCAAATTGGCGATGAAACCGCCGACGGCCTGTTCCATGCCACCAGCACCTTCCCGCTTTCGCATTTCGACGCCTTGCGGGCCGATTTTTCGCTGGCGCGGCTGCGGCACTACACCGGCACGCCGGTAGAGCATTTCCAGCCGTTCGTGCTGTTCACCAACTACACCCGCTACGTGGATGAGTTTGTCCGCTGGGCCTGCGCCGAGATAGCCGATCCGGCCAGCCCTTACATTGCGCTGTCGAGCGCCGGTGGCATCTATATCACGCCGGAAACCACCGCGCCGGACCAGGCGGTTTCCGATCTGGCCTGGAAGAACCACCAGATGCCGGCCTACCATCTGATTTCTCGCACCGGCCAGGGCATCACCCTGATCAATATCGGCGTCGGCCCGTCCAACGCCAAAACCATCTGCGACCATCTGGCGGTATTGCGCCCCAGTGCCTGGCTGATGATCGGCCACTGCGGTGGCCTGCGCGAAAGCCAGTCGATTGGCGACTACGTTTTGGCCCACGCCTACCTGCGCGACGATCACGTGCTGGATTCGGTACTGCCGCCGGACATTCCAATCCCCAGCATTGCCGAAGTGCAGCGCGCCCTATACGACGCCACCAAAATGGTCAGCGGCATGCCCGGCGAAGAGGTCAAACAGCGCCTGCGTACCGGCACGGTAGTCACCACCGACGACCGTAACTGGGAGTTGCGCTACTCGGCCTCGGCGCTGCGCTTTAACCTCAGCCGCGCCGTGGCGGTAGACATGGAAAGCGCCACCATCGCCGCTCAGGGGTATCGTTTCCGGGTGCCTTACGGCACCCTGCTGTGCGTGTCCGACAAACCGCTGCACGGCGAAATCAAACTGCCCGGGCAGGCCAACCGCTTCTATGAAGGCGCGATCTCGGAGCATCTGCAGATCGGCATTTGCGCTATCGACCTGCTGCGCGCCGAGGGCGATCGGCTGCATTCCCGCAAGCTGCGTACCTTTAACGAGCCGCCGTTCCGTTAACGGCGGATGGCTAAAGCCCGCGATGCGGGCTTTTAGGTTGCTGACAAAGCAGGAAAAAGCGTGGTTTTTCCTGCTTTGTGGTGATCAGCCGAAAATCAATAAATTGATTTTCCTGATTTTTATTTATCGACCTCTACTCGCTCTGGGCAGGAATGAGGTTTGTCATCAGTCTGAAAGCCCGCGATGCGGGCTTTTTAACTTTTAACGCCCAGACCGTTGATGAACACACCGTAAATCTGTTACAACAGCGGCTTCCATCCCCCAGTCATTATCACTCCTATGATTGTCAGACCTCAGCAACACTGGTTCAGACGGCTTTTCGTTTGGCACGGTTCGGTGCTCTCTAAAATTCTGTTTCGCCTCAGCCTTAACGTGGCGATGTCTATCGTCGCGGTACTGTGTTTTCAGTGGTACGAACACCTGGGCGTCAAACTCACGCTAGCCCCCTTCAGCCTGCTGGGCGTGGCGATCGCCATCTTTCTTGGCTTTCGCAACAGCGTCAGCTATGCGCGTTTCACCGAGGCGCGGTTACTGTGGGGCGGGTTGTTAATTGTTCAACGCTCGCTGCTGCGGCAGATTAAAAGCCTGCTACCGCAACAAGATCAGGCAGCGCGTGAATTTGCCGCCCTGCTGATGGCATTTAGCTACTGTCTGAAACACCAACTGCGCGGCAGCGATAGCAGCGAGGATCTGCAGCGCCTGCTGCCCAATGCTGACCTGCAGGCCATTAAAAACAGCGCCTCCCCCTGCAACCGACTGATGTTGATGATGGGCCAATGGCTGGGCGAGAAACGGCAATCGGCTCAGTTGTCAGACGTACTTTTTCATAGCATTGACCAGAACCTTAACCGGCTGTCGGAGATCCTCGGTGGCTGCGAGCGCATTGCCAATACGCCGATCCCCTTTGCCTACAGCCTGATCGTTCACCGCACCGTCTACCTGTTCTGCACCCTGCTGCCCTTCGCGCTGGTGCCGGATCTGCACTACATGACGCCGCTGGTTTCGGTGTTTATCTCCTACACCTTTATCTCGCTGGACTCCCTGGCGGAAGAGCTGGAAGATCCGTTCGGCACCGCCGCCAACGATCTACCGCTCAATGCCATGTGCAATGCGATTGAGATCAACCTGCGCGAAATGAATGACGAGACGGATTTACCCGCCGCTACCCAGCCGGACAGCCGTTACCAACTCAGCTAATCGAGTTCGACCTGATTTATTGCACCAACGCCAGCACGCGTTTTTCCTGACTGCGGCTGGCGGCGATGGACAGCAGGATCTCTTTCACCACCAGCGCCGGGGCCGACAAGGATTGCTGGCCGGAAATGCACAGCGAAAGCGGCACGCTCAGCGATGGAGCATTGATACGCGCCATCCATGCCTTGGCCGGGCCAATCATCGCGCGCGCCACCGACTCTGGCAAAATGGTGGCCCCCAAACCACTGGCGATAGCCGCACTCAAGGTGCCAGGCGATTCAATTTCACCAATCACGTTGGCCGTTAACTTGCGTATCGCCATGGCTTCGTCCACCTGGCTGCGTACCACGTCTCCCTCACGCGGCAGAAATAAATTCAGCCGCGCAACGTCCAGCAGCTCAACGCTGTTGCCAGGGTTTGGCACCGCACGCGTCGCCACCAGATAGAGATCTTCGCGCATTAAGGCCGTGGCCTGCAAACCTGCGGGCATTTTAGCGCCGTAGATCACCGCCATATCCAGGTTTTGGTTAGCGACCTGGCCGGCCAGCGTCGAGCCAATATTCTCATTCAGACTGAGCAAAATCCCCGGATGCTGATCGCGCACCGCCTGCAACAACGGCAACGCCAACTGTGATGCCAGACTGCCCGGGGCCAGCCCGACGGAGACCTGCCCGCTCATCGCCTGCCCGGCACTATTGACCGCGCTTTGCGCCTGTTCGCACTGGCGCAAAATAGTCTGGGCATGGGCATAAAGAATATTACCGGCCTCAGTAGGCTGTACCCCGCGTTTGGTGCGGATCAGCAACTGCTGTTTCAGCTCTCCTTCCAGCGTCGCCAATTGTTGGCTGAGAGCCGGTTGGGCGATATGCAGCACTTCTGCCGCCTGGGTCAGGCTGCCGATGTCGACGATTTTCACGAAATACTTAAGACGTCTGAAATTCATACTGCCTCCGTCATGCCACTTGGCTGGGTTGAGATAAACCACAGCAAGATCCGGGCCAGACAGACGGAATAAGAGAAAGCATCAACTAATCGACGGAAAAATAAGAAAAAATGATATTGGTGTTGGTAGTGACGTTCCCCTCCCCGGCGGAAAACCACCAAAGCCTGCACCAGCATAAAGCATGGTGATGAAGATAAGTGGCAGGTTGTGAACCACTGCGCAGCAGTGCAGCAATAAAAGCCATAAAAAGCCATAAAAAGCAGCAGGTTGAATAATCTTGCAGCAAACGAAACATCAAGGCCTTTTCTGACTTTACAAGCCAGGGCCACCCCGTTATTATTCGCCCCGTTCAAACGATTCCTCTGTAGTTCAGTCGGTAGAACGGCGGACTGTTAATCCGTATGTCACTGGTTCGAGTCCAGTCAGAGGAGCCAAATTAGAGAAGCCCGCTCAGGGAAACCTGAGCGGGCTTTTTGCTTTTTCAAGCCCCGGCCCGGGCTTCAGCGTCATCATCCTGACTGTTGTGATATGTGTTCCCGGGAACAGAGTAAGGATGTTTTCTGTATCTTCCCCTTTCACGTCGTCTGATCGTGAAACGGAGTCATAGATAACTTCTGCACCGAAGGCTTAATTTTCTTCCGGTGGGTTTACGGATAAGTGTGATGGATGATCAGCTCTGGTTGACCGTCATTTTTGCAAGTGCAGTGAGCTGAGCTGATATCAGGTTGCCGGTGCTTAATTTACTGATAGGGATAAGCCTGGTATAGAATTACACATCGATAAATGCACAATGAATCGTCATTGAGTAAACTTTATGTCTACCGGAATTACAGCAGAATCCCTGCGGGGAATTACTAACTTTGTCATTACTGCGAAATCGAGCAGCTTCACTGCGGCCGCGGAGCAACTGGGCATTACCAAATCGGCAGTAGGTAAAAGTGTGGCCCGGCTTGAGGAGAGGTTGGGAACGCGTCTTTTTCACCGCTCAACGCGTAAACTGAGCCTGACGAGTGATGGGGAGGCTTACCTGACCAGTTGCCTCTCGGCGCTTGAAATTCTCGATTCTGCCGAGAACACGCTCAGCAGACGGCAGGAAAATCCCACCGGGACGGTTCGTATTGATATGCCGGCGTCTTTCGGACGGAATCTGATGATGCCGGTATTGATCGAGATGATGACCCGCTACCCGGCCCTGCGGTTGGCGCTAACTTTCAATGACCGTCTTATTGACCCGGTGGAGGAAGGCGTTGACCTGGTGCTGCGACTGGGAGAGCTACAGAGCACCGATGAGCTGATCGCCCGTCGCCTGAGCCGGCAGCGGCTTATATTGTGCGCCTCTCCGGCCTATCTTGAACGGCACGGCCTGCCTGCCGATATAGAGGATTTGAAAAGCCACTACTGCGTTATGGGCTACCGCCGGGGTGCCCCCCTTGCCTGGCGGCTGCGAAAGGCCGGGGAGCGTGAAGTGAAATTCATATCCGCCACAGCACATCAGATAAGCGACGGAGATGCCATGATTCAGGCCTGTCTGGCTGGCGTGGGGATAGCTCAGTTTCCTGAGTCGATGGTTAACAGCCATATCGCCGCAGGCAGCCTGATCTCTCTGATGGCAGACCATACCCCCATCCCGGTTGAGCTGAACGTCATCTGGCCCAGAACAAGGCACCTCATACCCAGAGTTCGCCTTATCGTTGACGAACTGCTGAAAAAGGCCGGAGAAGGCTATTTCGGCACGCTTAGGTAGAGATTTTGTCGTCACTGAGGCGATATCTGGGCTGTTTATCGCCTTTTAGCAAACTTATATCCTTATCGTCCCGCTGCTTTTGTTGCCTTACGGGCTGAAATCTTTCCCGTATGCCGGAGCAGTTCAAACGTAAAACATAGTGTTACTTACAGGATATTTGTTATGCCATTAGCTCTATGGGCGCTGGCGATAGGTGCATTCGGTATCGGAACCACTGAATTCATCATTGCCGGGCTGCTCCCCGTCATTGCCGTAGATTTTAACGTCACCATCCCCGTTGCCGGCTATCTGGCGACTTCTTATGCGCTGGGCGTCTTCGTCGGCGCGCCGGCTCTTATTATTCTGGGTTCAAAAGTCCCGCGTAAAGCCATGCTGGTATTCCTTATGCTGCTTTTCGTAGCCGGGAACATGGTAACGGCGTTTGCCCCCACGCTTGGCATAGCCATACTGGGCAGAATTATCACGTCTATGACGCACGGTGCTTTCTTTGGTCTTGGTTCGATTATTGCGGCAGATATGGTTGCACCTTCTAAACGCGTGAGGGCCATTGCGTTCATGTTCATGGGGCTAACCGTCGCAAATCTTATTGGCGTACCCGCCGGTACCTGGATTGGTCAACACCTCTCCTGGCGTGATGCTTTTATGGCTATAGCCGTGATAGGGGTCATTACGGTTATCAGCATCGGAATGCTCGTCCCGCACCAGCCAAGGGCACAAAATCAGAGATTTGCGCATGAGTTTAACGCCTTCAGAAACATAAACGTGCTGCTGGCAATGGGCATTACTGTTTTCGGGCCGGGCGCATTCTTTACGTCAATTACCTACATCGCGCCGATGATGACGGAGCTGGCAGGATACAGTGAAAGCAGCCTCGCATGGCTGATGCTGCTGTTCGGCCTTGGATTGTTTACGGGCAACCAACTTGGCGGCCGATATGCTGACCGCGCCCTTATGCCGATGCTCTATATCACACTGGCTGCTCAAGCCGTCGTGTTACTGGTATTCAACTTTACAGCGCACAGCCAGGTTATGTCAGCCGTCTGCATTTTCCTGATGGCTGCGTTTGGATTTGCGACAGTTTCCCCTATCCAGAAACTGGTGATGGATAAAGCACGGGCAGCAGGTGCACCCACGCTGGCCGCTGCGGTTAATATCGGTCTTTTCAACCTCGGTAATGCTGTAGGAGCCTGGCTTGGTGGCGCGGTGATTGCTGCGGGGTTCGGTCTGCAATCGCCTAACTGGGCGGGAGCTATATTGTCTGTTATTGCACTGATACTTGCGATGTTGTCCGGTCTTACGGATAAAACCGGGCATGCTGCAGAGCTGAATTAGAAGATATGACGACTGGCCAGTGAGAAAGCCATCTGAATCATTCACTGGCCACAATAGTTAACGCAGCATTTATTCGCATTTCACTTATCAGGTTAAGTAGCGCCCGCTTCTGGCGCAGAGCGGAAGGAAAGCAAGACCGCCAAGTCTGCTATGAGCGAAAAGCAGACCTTAGCAATAATCAGTTAGTTCTGTTTTACTCGTTATTCTCAAATATCAACATTCTCAGTGGCGATTAATACTTGCAGAGAAAATATTCCTTAACAGAGAAGCTTGAAAAACAGTTTCTAGGTGATATCTTCAACACATAACTACCTAATCCGGAAGATAGTATGATTACTCTCAGGGATATGAATGAGGAAGAATTCGAAAATTATCGTTCTCTTTTCATCAATGAATATGCGCAGGATCTTCAAAAAAATCGGGGATATCTCTCCGAAAAAGCACTACTCAAAGCCATAGAATCTATTGATACAGTGTTGACTAAAGGTGTTGCGACCCCAGCTAATCAGCTGTGGTGTATTCAACAGCTTGATGAACCAGAGCAGGTTATTGGCTACCTGTGGTTGTCGATAACCAGGCCATCAGCATGGATAAGTGACTTCTACATTTATCCTAATTGGCGCAGCCGTGGATTCGGCAGTTTGGCTTTGTGCGTAATGAAAAAATTGCTAAAAGTAATGGACATCGATGAAGTCGGACTTAGGGTAGCTCCGGAGAATGCCTCAGCCAAAGCAATTTATCATAAGAATGGCTTTCATATTACCGGCATCAATATGTCTCAAAATTTAAACTAAATCATTTCAGGAAATTTAGGACGAGTTCTAACCAAAATCCGAAAATAATCAATTTTTCAAAGACCTCGTCATTCTGCGCCTCATAAAACTCATTTGAGTCAGGATTTCTACTACATTCTGAATTTTCGCAATTAAGAACTGCCTGTTAATCACAACTTGTTTAACAGGCACCTCAGGGTGAGCTCCCCCCATAAACTAACAAACGACGATACAAGTAACGTTCGCTGCTGGCACAAAACTGCCCATGGCCAGAACGTGGTGCATCATCCAGGCACTCTGTAGATCTCGAAAATCACCTGCATTGTTGCGTCTTCAATCATTCCTTGATTACGGCATAAAACCCAGCCGTTATAGCTTACATCTGGCAAAAGCATCTTACTTCCTTGGTTTGAACATTCAGAAAAACTCCATTCCTTCGTATGGCTGAATACGGCAAGCACGGAGGCGGCTCTCAAGGTCTCCATCATGGATCTCAAGCCTGTGACCATCGGGGTCTAAAAAATAGACCGACTTCCCCTCGCTCTTGTTAGTTTTCCATTCTGTAACACCAGAAGACCTCAACCGTTCAACGAACACATCGAATTCTTCAGTAGGAATACTGAATGCATAATGCGTGTAGTCATCACCAACAGATACTTTATCCCCTGAAAGACACAGCCAGAGTTCACCCAACGAAAGGTAAGCTCCATGAGCCCATTTGGCTTTAAGTGTGAACCCAAGCGTCTCAACATAAAAATTCAGACTGTTTGCTACGTTACTCACTGCAAGGGTGATGTGATTTAGTCCGCTCAACATGTAGAACTCTTTAACAGGGCGCAGAAAGATTTAATTTATATGATTTATATTTCTTTGCACATAAATACACTTAAGGGGTCTGCAGCATGAGGATTATGGAACATGAAGTCTGCTATGAGCTGTGAGTTCAACCGTTGGGGGGATCACGTTTGCACCGTTGATAACAGTTTTCTTACTTGTATCTGGAAATAGAGCGGTGGTGACGTAATCAACGAAGACTCTCAGCTTGGGTGAAAGATGCCGACTTGAAGGCCACAGCACCCGTAAGATGGTGTGGTCTTGATTGAATCCATCCAGTACGGATACCAAGCTGCCGACTTCCAGTTGCTGACGGATGGCAATGTCTGGCATACACGCGATGCCAAGACCTGACTCTGCGAAGCAAACCAGCGGTTCAAGCGTATTGGCCGTCATTGAACTGGCTAGATCAAAAGTGAGTATTTGGCCTCCGCGGCTGAGGGGCCACTGGTCGACCTTGCCACTACTGGGGAATCGGTATCGTAGACAGCGGTGCTGCATTAGTTCCTCGGGGGTATTCGGCACCCCACATTGTTCGAAGTACTTCGGTGCACCCACCATGATACGACGATAGCTTCCGAGCTTACGTGCCATCAACCGGGAATCACTTGGCTCTCCCGTACGGATCACCGCATCAAATCCTTCCTCGATTACATCCACCAGACGATCAGAGCAGTCGATATCCAGTTCTATGTCGGGGTACTGACGTTTAAATTCGGCGAATTGCGGCATGAACAGTAGACCGACGGAAGGCAGGCTAACGCGAAGCTTGCCGCGAGGCATCTGGTTGGATTGTGCAAGCTCATTTTCTGCCGCCTCCACCTCACCCAGAATGCGTCTGCAGCGCTCCAGAAAGAGAGCTCCTTCTGGAGTCAAAGTGACGTTTCGAGTCGAGCGATGGAACAGTCGCGTAGCTAACCGCTCCTCCAAACGAGCGATAGCCTTGCTAACTGCTGATGCTGAGATACCTAGTTGTTGCCCGGTAGTCGTGAAGCTGCGCGACTCACCGACACGAACGAAGACATCGAGGGAACCAAGGCTTTCCATGAGCTTCCTTATTAATGACTAAATTGTCATATATGTTGTGAATTATTGCCTATTTTTCTTCTTTTCGCCAACGAGCACACTGTCGGGTAGCGCTCTGCAAAGGGCTGAGACAACTTCGATTTGAGGAATTTTTTGATGCATACGACGACTACATTGGCTTCAAGCAGGAACACGGAAACCCTGCCTATCGCGGCACTGCTTGCCCTAGCGATGGCAGCCTTTATCACGCTGTTGACCGAAATCATGCCGGCAGGATTGCTTTCCTCCATCGCGGGGGGCTTGAATGTATCCGAAAGTTTGGCCGGTCAGTTCATCACTACCTACGCGGTGGGGGCACTGGTCGCTGCTATTCCAGTGACAACCCTTACGCAGGGTATGCGGCGGCGTCCTTTGCTCTTGGTGGCGATCTTTGGGTTTTCGGTTGTCAATCTCGTCACCGCGCTTTCCGATAGCTATAGCATCTCATTGATAGCGCGCTTCTTTGCCGGTGTCTTCGGTGGCATTGTTTGGTCGCTGCTAGCCGGCTTTGCTGTACGCATCTCACCATCTCATCTCAGCGGGCGGGCGATTGCGATATCCGGCGCTGGCGCGACCATAGCTTTGCTGTTCGGCGTACCGCTCGGCGCGTTACTTGGTCGAACCATTGGCTGGCAAGGTGCTTTTGGTCTGATGACTGTCCTGGCACTGGCGCTCATCGTATGGGTTATCGCCGTCGTTCCGGATTTTCCCGGTCAGACCAAGGAGCAGCGCCAGCCTCTTACAGGAGTCTTTCTAAAGACTGGCATTCGTGCCGTACTGTTTGTGGTCTTTACCTTCGTTGTCGCTCACAACATTCTCTATATCTACATTGAGCCCCTCCTCGAACCCTCGGGCTTGTCCGCGGATGTAGATATTGTTCTGTTCGTCTTCGGAATAGGCTCAATCATTGGCCTGTGGTTCGTCGGCTCAATGGTTGATCGCCGACTGCAACTCCTTGCTGTTGCAAGCATCGTGGTCTTCGCTCTTGCTTCCCTGCTACTTGCTTTTTGGGGGGGCCTTCCAAAGATGGTTTATTCTTCCGTCGTGATCTGGGGAATGGCCGTGGGTGGATTTGCTACGATCACCCAAACGGCATTGTCTCGTTTTGCCGGTGAATCGGTCGATGTCGCGCAATCTATGTATACGACTGGTTGGAACAGCGCCGTTGCCGCCGGTGGGATTGTGGGAGGTATTTTGCTGGATCGAACAGGCTTGGCGTCCTTTGCATGGGGTGTTATCGGACTTCTACTCCTCTCGTTGTTAGGCACGATTCTCGCAATGAACAGGGCGTTATCACAAAAGGCCTAAAACACGATGTGAGGAAATGTTTGGGCGCACAGCCCCCTCTTATCCGGTTCCTTAATTTCTCAGTCGATACTGTAAAAACCACAGACCATTTCCCAATGACAATGATCTGTGGTGAGACTAAGTGACAAAAACGCGGTTCATTTTTTCTCGTCAGAAACAGACCTAGGCGGATGCAGGCCTTTCACTCTGCGGCTGATTGTCAGGCCGTATCCTGAACCAGATGGCATACATTGCCGGCAGAAAGACCAGCGTGATGATGGTGCCGCCAAAGGTTCCGCCAATCAGGGTATAGGCCAGCGTTCCCCAGAAAACCGAATGCGTCAGCGGGATAAACGCCAGGATGGCGGCCATTGCCGTGAGCAACACCGGCCTGGCTCGCTGCACCGTCGCCTCCACAACGGCATGGAATGGTGCCAGCCCTTCCTGTTCGTTGTGATGGATCTGCCCTATCAGGATCAGGGTGTTACGCATCAGGATCCCCGATAACGCGATTAATCCTACCAGCGCATTGATGCCAAACGGCTGGTTGAAGAGCAGCAGTGTTGGCACCACCCCTATCAGCCCCAGTGGCGCGGTGAGGAATACCATTACCATCGCCGACATCGACCGCACCTGCAGAATAATAATCAACAGCGTCATGGCAATCATGATAGGGAACAGCGGAGCCATAGCCTGGGTGGCTTTGCCGGATTCTTCAATCGAACCAGCCTGTTCAATGCGGTAACCCGTCGGAAGTTGATTGATGACCGGCTGCAACGCCTTGATGATTGCTGTGGAGACATCCGGCGGTTGCAGATTTTCGGCAATGTCCCCCCGCACGGTAATCGTCGGGGTGCGATCGCGACGACGCAGAACAGGATCTTCCATTTGCACTTCAACCTTGCCTATCTGAGATAGCGGAATACGCTGGCCGGAAGAGCCCACTAAGGTAAAACCGGCTATTTTTGCCGGATCAAGCCGGATATCTCCCGCCGCGCGTCCCATGACCTGCACCGAACGGATATCTTCACGCACAAAGGTGATCGGAACCCCTGAAAGCAGGAATTGAAGCTGCTGGGCAACCGCATTCGATGTCAACCCTACCGCCTGCAGGCGGTCCTGATTGAGCGTGAAATGCAGCGCCGGCACCCGCGGTCCCCAGTCGGTGTTGACGGTCCTCATCATCGGGCTGGCCTGCATCACCCTTTCTACCTCGTCTGCAATTTCGCGCAGTTTGGTGGGATCCGGCCCCATGACTCGGTAAGCCACCGGATAAGGTGAATACGGACCAAACACCAGTTGAGTCACGCGCACGCGCGCTTCCGGCGCCAGGCCGCTGGCCACTGCTTCACGCAGTCTGAATTTGAGCGCCTCACGCGCTTCCTGACTGTCCGTCAGCACGACAATCTTCGCAAACGACGGATCGGGCAGCTCTGGTGCCATGGCCAGATAAAAGCGCGGCGACCCCTGCCCGATATAGGCCGTAATGATTTTTGCCTCTTTCTGCTTTTTCAGCCAGGCTTCAATTTTCGCCGTTGTGGCGCTGGTCTGCTCAATGGCGGTGCCATAAGGCATCTGGACTTCAACCAATACCTCAGGCCGATCGGAAGTGGGGAAGAACTGTTTTTTTACCAGCCCCATACCGAGAATAGCGACAATAAAGACGGCAATAACGGTAGCGGCCACTATCCATTTTCGCGCGATAACGCGGGTTAGTACCCGGCGAAAACGGTTGTAATGGCGGGTGTCGTAAATCGCCGCATGTCCTCCCTCCACCGTTTTGATTTTCGGTAGCATTTTCACCCCCAGATAAGGCGTAAACACCACCGCCACGACCCAGGAAGCAATCAGGGCAATCCCCACAATCCAAAACATGTTGCTGGTGTACTCGCCGGCGGTGGACTGGGCAAACCCGTTTGGCATAAAACCGACGGCGGTGACCAGCGTGCCCGCCAGCATCGGAGCCGCCGTGTGGCTCCAGGCATAGGCCGAGGCTTTGATGCGGTCGTAACCCTCTTCCATTTTCACCACCATCATTTCGATGGCGATGATGGCATCATCCACCAGCAACCCGAGCGCCAGGATCAGCGACCCCAGGGTAATGCGGTCAAAGTTTTTGCCGGAAGCCTCCATCACCACAAAAACGATAGCCAGCGTCAAGGGCACGGCAGCGGCGACCACCACGCCCACGCGCCATCCCATACTGACGAAGCACACCACCATGACCACCAGCAGCGCGACAAAGAACTTGATCATAAACTCGTCAACGGCGGAGCTGATGTTGACTGATTGATCGGTGATCTTCGTCAGGTTCATGCCGAGCGGCATGCTCTCATTAATTTTGGCGGTTTCCGCATCCAGCGCCTTCCCCAGATCCAGGCCGTTCCAGCCGTCACGCATAATGATCCCCAGCAGCAGCGCCGGTTCACTCTGGTTGCGGATCAAGAAGGTTGCAGGGTCTTCATAACCACGCTCAACCGTTGCCACGTCAGAAAGCTGTAGGGTTCTGCCCTGTACAACAATGGGCGTTTCGCGGATTTTCTCCAGTTCGTCGAAGGCACCGTCAAGGCGGATAAAGACCTGCGGCCCTTTGGTGTCAATCGAACCTGCGGGCGTCAGTACGTTCTGGCTGTTGAGGGCGGAGAAAATATCCTGTGGAGAAATGCCCAGCGTGGCCAGCCGGTCATGCGAGAACGAGACAAAGATGCGTTCGGCCTGTTCGCCGATGATATTGACCTTCTTGACCCCCGGCACATGTAAAAGACGCTGGCGCAAAGATTCCGCATCGCGCACCAGCAGTCGCTGTGGCTCCCCTTTCGCCTTCAGCGCAAAGAGGGCAAAGGTTACGTCGGAGAATTCATCATTGATCATCGGCCCTATCACGCCTGCCGGCAGGTTTTTAACCTCATCACCGAGCTTCTTGCGCGCCTGATAAAATTCTTCCTGCACCTGTGCAGGCGGTGTGCGGTCCTGCAGTGACAGCATGGTAAAAGCCAGACCGGGACGCGTGTAGGTCTCACTACGGTCATACCACTTCAGCTCCTGCATACGCTTTTCAAGCGGTTCGGCAACCTGATCCTGCATCTCCTGCGCGGTGGCACCCGGCCAGGCAGTAATAATCGTCATCTGCTTAACGGTAAAGGGGGGATCTTCAGCCCGCCCCAGTTCGAAAAACGAGAGAATACCCGCGACCGTGATCAGGATAATAAGGAACAGTGTGATCGAGCGCTCACGAACGGCAAGCGCTGAAAGATTGAATCGCCCCGCGCTCATGGCCGGCTCCCGGCGATGCGGGTATCGCTCTGTTCAGCCAGGCGTACCGCCTCACCGTCATGCAGCAGATGCGCCCCCAGTGCGACCACCTGTTCACCCGGCTTAAGGGTACCGGTCACCCTTGCAACATCGTCACCCAACCCCTGCAGTTGAACAGGCCGCCATGACACTTTGGCCGGCTTACCCGAAATCGCCCAGACACCCGGCCCTTTGCCCGGATCATAGATTGCCGCTAAAGGCACCTGCATCATCTGGCCCGGTAATTTATCGTCAGTAATATGAAGCGTAACGGTGGATCCCAGAGGCGCGCTCGCCAGTGCCCCCTCCAGCACATATCTCGCCTCGAAGGTGCGCGTTACGGGATCGGCCGCATCGGAAAGGAGCCGCAGTTTCGCAGGGACTGACTGTTTATCGGTACCGTACAACGTTGCCTCGGCCTCGCTTCCGGTAGCCGGGCGTAGTGTCTCAGGCAACTGCACGATGGCCTCGCGCTGCCCTGCTCTGGCCAGCCGGATTACCGCTTGCCCGGCACTGACAACCTGCCCGGGTTCAGCCAGCGTATCCATGACCACTCCGTCGGCGTCGGCCAGCAGCACGGCGTAGCCAGTCGCATTTTGTGCCACATTCGCCTGTGCCTGTGCAGCACTGAGTTCCGCTTTGGCCGTATCGGCTGCGGCCTTTATCTGACCGTAGGCCGATGCCGACACAGCCCCCGTAGTGACCAGACTGCGGTAACGCGCCTCGTCATCAGCAGCTTGTCTTGTACGGGCCCTTGCCGCCGCGACGGCCTGTTGCTGAGCCTGTGCCTGCAGGCTCAGGTCAACCGGATCCAGACGCATCAATGGCTGGCCGCGTTTAACGGTCTGGCCGGTATCGACCAGACGTTCAAGGATTTTGCCTTGCACTCTAAAACCGAGGTCACTTTGAGTTCGGGCTACGACAACGCCGGTAAATGCGCGGGAAGCATCGACAGCACTCGCCACGGTCGCAGACCTTACCAGAGGAGGCTGAGTACGGGGATCTTCGGTGCTGGAAGAGTCACCGCAGGCCACAAGGGCAAGCGGCAACAGGCAAACAGCAAAAGTGGCAGGATTAAGCCTGAGCATGGGTTCCCTTAATTAATTTGGCAGGACAGTAACCGCATTCTCAGACTAGTGACCAATATTGTCAATAGTCACAACTCAGGGTGATAAACTCCTCAGTATCAGTGAGGACAGCAGCGCAGCAGCCGCCGATGCCGTTTCCAGATTGTATTGCAGTTGAACCGGATTGATGTAAGGCCGCATGACCAGATATATCGCATGCGCGGCCTCATCCAGCGGCGTTTTCCGTTCAAACTCTCCCGCCTGCCGCCCTTCTACAATGATGTGCTCAATCAGTTTTCTCAGACGCTCTTCATGGGCCTCTGCCGAAGGCCACTTATCCCGCGCCGCAACGGCAGCAATGTCATAAAGCTTGCGATCGTGAAAAAACAAATCACTGCCGGCTTCGGTCAGTGCTCTGAATAAACGCCGCAATTTTTCGGAGGCCGACGGTGCATCTGCAATCGCTGAATTGACAATCGCCATGATCATTGCCAGCCGATTGGCGCAGATAACCTCACCGATCGCCTGCTTGGAATCGAAAAACTTATAGATATAAGATTTTGAAAAACCTATTGATTTAGCCAGTTCCGATACGGTGGTTTTCTCATAACCAAAATGCCCGAAATGCTCTGTGGCAGCTTCGACGACCTGATCGCGGACGCTGTGATCCGAGGGTCCCCTGGGGGGATTTTCATTTATATGTTTAGTCATTTTTCCAGCTTAGCTCAATGAGCCCTGATTAACAACGAGTGACCATTTGGTAATTAGGTCACAGCTCGGAGTTGGCCCAGAGAATATCAAAGCTCCCCTTAACAAAACAGATGACGGGCCATATAGGGTTACAAGATACCTCATATGGCCGATATCACGGAAAGAAACCAAACCATCCCGCTTACCCTATTGCCACCTCAGTAGCTATGTTTAAGTCATGATTTACTCTTCAAGGTAAAAATTAAAATCAAGTATCCCTTCAACTCTCAATAACCCGCAGCCATCACAAAACCTCAGCATAAATCAGCGAATTAATAATGAGATTAATGGCCACCCCGATAAATAGAGCATTCCCTGAACAGTGATTTTGGACACACAAAACAACATTAAAGTTAAAATTATGTATCACTTTGTTGATTTTATGTAGCAAGCTAACTGAACTCTCACGGCGGGCTCGCCCTCCCTGAGCGAACAAACCACCGCCGCGATAACAGCGAGTTGACGAGGAAACTGCATGAAATTGTTATTTCAAACGCGTTCTGCTTTGCTACTGGCCCTTGGGTTGGGCTGCAACCTGGTGATAGCCCAAACTTTTGCCGCCGATGTGACGATAAAACGAGACACCTATGGCACCCCTCACATTTACGCCAATGACGTTTACGGACTGTTTTATGGCTATGGTTATGCCATCGCTCAGGACCGTCTATACCAGTTGGAAATGTCCCGGCGTAGTACTGAGGGGCGTGTCGCCGAAGTGTTGGGCAAAGACTATCTGTCGTTTGATATAGGCATTCGCCAACAGTATTCCCCTGCCAAAATAAAAGCTCAGTTGGCCGCGCTACCCCAAAGCGATCGCGATATTCTCGATGGTTATGCCCAGGGCATTAATGCATGGCTGAAGAAAATCGATGCCAACCCGCAGCAATTGATGCCAAAACAGTTTATTGACCATAATTTTAAACCGGCCCCCTGGACGGACTTCGATGTAGCCATGGTGTTCATCGGGTCCATGGTCAACCGATTCGGAGACTACAACACCGAGTTGGAAAACCAGCAATTACTCGCCGGGCTGATAAAAAAGGATGGCGAGACGCAAGGCAAAGCGATATTTAACCTGCTGCTTTCTCAAGACAACGCAGGCGCACCCACCACAGTCCCCAAGGGGGAATGGCAGCCTTCGGTACGCGATGGAGCCTACGTTTCTGCCCCGCCGGCGACAACCGCTCTGAACCATGCAACGCTCCCGACAGAGACGGCGACCAACGAACAAACGCCCCGCTGGAAGCCACCGAAGGAAAAAGCCTTCAGTAACATCATCGTCCTGGGCTCCCGTAAATCTGAAGGTGCCGAAAGCATTCTGTTAAACGGGCCTCAGTTCGGTTTCTATCAACCCGCTTACACCTATTCTGTTGGGTTACATGGCGCGGGTTATGACGCGGTGGGAAACAGTCCTTTCGGCTATCCGATGGTGGAGTTCGGCTACAACCGCGACATCAGTTGGGGAAGTACCTGGGGGGCTGGTGATAATGTCGACATATACCAGTTGAAATTGAACCCAAAAAATCCTGAAGAGTACTTCTATCAGGGGAAATACCGCCCTCTGGAAAAACGCATAGAGACCATCGCGGTGAAGGATGGCGAAACCCGGCATTTGACGGTGTACCGTAGCGTGCAAGGTGCCGTCATCGACTACAATCCCAGGCAGGGTCTGGCCTATGCCAAACGTCGTGGCTGGGAAGGCGAGGAAGTCGCCACTTTACTGGCCTGGAATAAAGTTGGCAAAGCGAAAAACCATCAACAATGGCTCGATCAGGTCCAACATTCCGCCATCAACGTCAACTGGTACTACGCCGATAAAAAAGGCAACATCGGTTATGCCTTGGGCGGACGTTATCCAATACGCCTTAAGGGGCACGATAACCGGCTACCTATGCCTGGCGACGGCAGCTCCGAATGGCAAGGTTTCATGCCCTTTTCCACCAATCCTCAGGTTTACAATCCCAAAACAGGTTACATCGCCAACTGGAACAACCGCCCGGCGGAAGGCTTCCCCAACCCGGACGAATGGTGGTACTCCTGGAATACCGCCGACCGTATCCAGTCGTTATTCACCCGTATTGATAGTCAGCCGCGCTTTACCCCCACGCAGTTATGGAATTTGCTGATGGATGCCGCATTCGAAGATCCTAACGCGCGCTTTTTTGTGCCCCACCTGGTCAAGGTCGCCGGCAAAAGTGATAACCCGAAACTGCGCGAAGCTGCCGCTATCCTCGGTAAATGGGACTATGAGGAGCGGGATCTGAATAACGACGGTTATTACGATACCCCGGCGACACCCATTTTCCGCGCCTGGCTGCAACATATGCTGACTCTGTCGCTGGGCGGAATATTGCCTGCGGAACAGGCCTCGTGGTTCCTTGATACCGGCTATATGACGCCGGGAGAGAGCACCACGGGCAGCCAGAATATTTCGGTGGGTACCAAAATTCTGTATCAGGGCATGACCGCCGGCAGCAAGAGCTCGGGCTTTGATATCTTCAAAGGCAGGGACGTCGATAGCCTGATGATGGAAGCACTGCGGCTCGCCGTTAACGATCTGAACAAATCACAAGGCGGGAAGATGTCTGCGTGGCAGACCAGGGTGTCAAACACCACTTATCAAACCAAAAACTTCCTGAATGTTCCGCAAGCAGGCTCAGACGAACACCTTCAGAATCGTCTTGCCATGAACCGCGGGACCGAAAATGACATGGTGGTCTTTACCCATGAAGGAGTTACCGGTGTCGAGGTGACACCTCCAGGCCAGTCCGGTTTTATTGCTCCAGACGGGAAACGCTCAAAACATTTTGACGATCAGCTGTCATTGTTCGGTGATTTGAAAAACAAACGTACATGGCTCAGCGACACTGATGTCCAGGCCAATTCGGTCTCCCAGGAAACCATCAGTTATTGACGCCAGATAGTGTTTGCAGCCCAGTTCATGTTTGAACTGGGCTGTTGTTGCCCGTCAAACTGAATATGCAGGAAAATGCCCGTTACATTAGTCTGCGAGGCATCCCGCCTTTTCATCTTTTTCTCCGGTTATTCACCCACATTGCTTGGCTGTCCTGCCTCTTCCCTCAGTACACTTGGCTGCGATGAAATTCTTCTAACGGCTTGCATGTACGCAAATTATCGTACACTATAGGGAGGTAAGATGGGATTCAAGGACGTAAAACAACTCGCCATACGCTGTCTTCAGCAAGGGGCGTATGACCATGAGGTACGTGGCAATATCGATGTAAAAAACCTGTTCGCTACCGGCCAGGTTGATGAAAACTGGGTGATTGAACTTATCAGGAAAACGGGTGGAGATGCGTATCAGTGCTGCCCGCATCATCAAGATGCCACTACTGATGTCCACATTCTTCGCCCCTGGAAGTCAGGTTGCTATTGGTACGTGAAATTTTATTTCATAGAACCCGACATCATCTTTATCAGCGTGCATCAATAACTCAGCAAGGAGCTCACAATGAGAATTGTTAAAGAAGGCGATACGCGCAGCGTTCTGTGCCAAAACTGCGGCCGAACAATGGCAACTTATCGTTTACGTGATGTGGACTTCAGCGATCGCTGCGGCACAGTAAAAAATATTCTAGCTGCCGTCTGCAACCAGTGTAATGCGGTGGTCAGTGTCCCTGCCCAGTCCACGCCGCGCATTAAAAGCGAGTTTGAGCAGGCTAAATCAGCGCTGGAAGTGCGAGTTCCGGCGCACTATCTCGACATTCTGAACGTTGCCACGCAGAAAATAGATGATTCGCTGGATGAAAACTTTCATAAAACGCTGATCCTTTACTACCTCCATGCGCTCACCACCGGCCGCTATCAGCAGCAAGAACTGAAAACGCTGTTAGGCAGCGAGTTGGCGAATGCAAAATCATCGAAGCGCTTGTCGATGAAAGTCAGTCAAAAGCAACTGGCTGAATTAAATAGCATAATGGAACAACAGAGCCTGACACGGAATTCTGATGTGGTAAAAGCGGTGATCCTTAAAATTTACCAGGATCTGGTGCAGGAAAAAAACCTGGGGATTTTGCCGGAGCTACGCAATGTTGCCGCTGCCTTATCCTGAAACTTGCGTTCGCCCCAGCACTGAATATGGCCTGAGCCGTCAGGCCATAAGATAGTCAGGCCTGGTTTTACTGCTCGCGGTTATATCCGGCGCAGAAAAACTTTTCGGCCAGACGATTAGCGCCACCAGAAAAGAACTCGCTCATCACTTCCCCATTGAGACTGTACGCCCGGCACAGCAAGCCTGCTTCGAATGCGGCCTGATTTTCGTCACCCAGGCTTTCCGCCAAATGGTGTGCATACCCCAGCACGAAGCCACGTTTGTAGTCACAACAAAACCGGGAAAGCTCCGAAGCCGGTCCGGCGTTCTGCGCGGCCAAACCGGCCATCAGCCCCTTGCCGAAGTGATTGTTCATGACATCCCCTCTTTTAATAATCGCTATATAAATAATTATATAACGATTATCACGCCACTGGACATACTCACAAAGTTTTACCTCGTCATGTGACCGCATAAAAAAACCCGCAGAGCGAAACTCAGCGGGCCTGTAAGCCTTAAATCCTGATGATTACAGGGTAAAGTTCAGCCCTTCCACCACCGTCTGCTCCAGCGGCAAGCGCCCTGAAGGGATCTCTTTTTGCTGCAGAAACTCCGGCAGCAGGGATTTATCACCCGCTTTGCCGATCGCCACCATGCCATGTACCTGATAGTTGTCCGGCAGGTTCAACGCAGCCTTGATTTTGTCGTGATGAACACCGCCCATGCAGTGGGTCAGCCAACCTTTCAGATGCGCCTGCAGCGCCAGGTTGGCCCAGGCAGCCCCGGCATCAAAGGCATGGCTCGGGTTACTGACTTCCTTGTCACCGTTCAGACTGGTGGTTTTGGATATCACCACCACCAGCGCCGAAGCGTGCTGCGCCCAACCGCGGTTGAACTCAACCAGGAAATCCAGATAGCTGTCCCAGCTGGCAGAGCCGTGCTTGCTGTAGGCAAAGCGCCACGGCTGAATGTTATAGGCCGAAGGTGACCAGCGCGCCGCTTCAAAGAAGCTCAGCAGGGTCTCATCGTCGATAGCATCATTTGCCAGCGCGCGCGGCGACCAACGTTCAATAAACTGTGCATCAATGGGGTAATCAGAAACTCTTGGCTGGCTCATGGACATCTCTCTCATGGGAAGGGAATAACAAAGTTATCTGATATTCCCATGCCTCACGCCAGAAGAATTTCTATTTTGTGCTGTGGTTCAGCGCAAGATCTCCTGTTGCAGCCAGGCCAGAAACGCCCGTACCGGCGGATGCCGTTCGCGCCCAGGCACGCACAGCGCGGTATAAGCCGCACCCGGTACGCAAATTTCCGGCCGATAGGATGCCAGCAACCCGTTACGCACCAGATCCGACACCATCACCGAACTGGCCAGCACCAGCCCCTGCCCGGCCACCGCTGCCTGCAAAGCATAATGCTCTTCGTCATAAGCCCGCAACGCGGTATGCCGTTGCCACCAGTCGACACCCGCAGCCTGGCACCACTCGCGCCAGCCGGTTTCATAAAGAGTGGAGTCATGCCAGTGAACGGTGATCAGCGTGGGCGCTTGTTGCTCAGTTGCACACAAATCCGGGGCGCCGTAAACGCCAAAGCTCTCTTCCAACCGCGCTGCCCGATGCAACTGCGGATAGTCAGTGCGGCTGTAGCGAATGGCAATGTCCACGCTGGCGTCCTGCTGCAGATCAATCACCTCACCGCAGGCCTCCAGGCGTACCAGGTAGTGCGGATAAGCTTGATAAAAGCGCCCCAGGCGCGGGACCAGCCACAATGCAGCGAAAGAATGGGTGACGGAAACACACAGTGAGCCGGTACTGGGAACCGGTCGTAGAGCATCCAGCGTGGTTGCTACATCGAGCAAAGCGGTATGCACCCCAGCGAACAAACGCTCACCCTTCTGCGTTAACCGCACACCGCGCGGCACCCGATCGAACAAGGCAAAACCCAGTTGCTGCTCAAGCGCCTTGATCTGATGCGATACCGCCGTCGGGGTTACAGCCAGCTCCAGTGCAGCCTGTTTAAAACTGCGCAGGCGGGCGGCGGATTCAAAGGTGCGCAATGCAGTAACCGGAAGCGTGGCAAACATGATCAACTCCCATACAGATGAATTTAACTCATCCTGAAAGAATAGCCGTCATTTGTCACTGACTCTTTGAGCACCGTAAATTGGCAATCGTATACCCATGACCAATAAAACGGAGAGTGACATGAATTCATCTCAACAACCCAAGCGCCTTATCGTCCTGGTCGGAAGCCCACGGCGTGACGGCAACAGTGCAGCATTGGCACAGGCCGTGATGGCAGGAGCCGCCGAAGCCGGCACCGAAGCCAGTCTGCATTTTTTGGATGATTACATCAGCGGTTTTCTGACGGATGAACGCCATGCCGCGCCACCAGCCGATCGCTATGGCGAACTGTTTCTGGAGCATTTCTTGCCGGCGGATGCGGCGGTATTTTGTACCCCGCTCTACTGGTACGGCATGTCGGCGCAAACCAAAGCCTTTTTCGATCGCTCTTTCAGCTATTACTCCAACGCCTACCCTGATGCCGAACAGGTACATCAGCGTATGAGTGGCAAACGCATCGGGCTGACGGTAGCCTCGGAGGAAACCTACCCCGGCGGAGCTATGGGGATCGTGCATCAAATTCAGGAATTCAGCCGTTATTCGCATTCCGAGTTTGTAGGGATGGTTCAGGGTGCGGGCAACAATCGGGGTGAAGTCAGCCGTGATCCGCGTAATCCGCTACAGGCCGCCCGCGATCTGGGCCGCGAAATTTTCACGCGTCACTATTCTGATTACCGGATGGATACGCCACGTAGCCCGCAGGTTTGGCAAGATTGACTCAATACATGGGGCACGTCTGCTGCCCCTTTATCAAGGTTGCGCAAGCATATGTAGCAAACTATTGCCGACCATTGGCCCACCAGGACAAACATCATATGATGCAGATGCCAGACCGGCGCGCCAATTAACTCGAAGTGAAACAAGATGTCGAAACAGTGGAAAATAACAGCGGCAAACGCCTGTCTTAAGATGTACACCCGGTTGGGCGGCAACTTCCAGCAGAAAGCCAGTTTCAAGCCGGAACTGGCCTTTGAGCGTATCGTTATTTTTTCTACCACTGCCCTTGGCGACCTGATGTTTAATACGCCGGCCATCCGCGCGGTGCGCGAACGCTACCCAACGGCCAGTATCACCCTGATTTCCAGCCATAAAAATAAACAGCTGGTCGCGACCAGCCGTTACTTTAATGCCGTCATTTATTGGGATCATAAAGCCAAAGACATGCTCAGCATTATTCACCAGTTGCGTAAATATAAGCCGCAACTGGCGATCATCCTGCACTCAAAATCCCCTTACGACGTGATTGTCGCCATTACTGCCGGTTGCCAATATGTGTTCAAGGACGCCTATGGCAACAAGGCCACCGGCATGGAGCCCTGGTTGAGCGGCGTGAGCCAAAGTACCGGCGGCCATTTAATTCAGCGTAAGCTGGATTTAGTGGCACAGTTGGGTTGCAACACCGATAACAGCGAAATGTTTATTCCCGTTGAGTTTGCGACGATGAATAAAACCGCGGATAAAATCCCGATCGGTTTTCAAATGGGGGCTTCTGAAACGCTGCGTTGCTGGCCCGTCGGTCAGTTTATTCGCCTGGCAAAACTGCTGCTGGCGCAGTCGCCGCACCACCAAATCGAATTAATCGGCTCGCCGAAAGAGCTGTCCATTGAACAAGAATTTATCGCGGGGCTGACAGAGGCCGAACGGCAACGTGTGGTCAGTCATATCGGCAAAACCACCCTGCCGCAACTGCTGGCGGTGATGTCAAACCTGCAGATATTGGTCACTGGCGACACCGGCCCTTTGCATCTGGCCATTGCCCTGAAAACCCCGACCATCAGCCTGTTTGTCACCGCCAATCCGCAGCACACCGGCCCTTATCAAAATCGCGAACTGCATCAGGTAATGAACGTGTCGGTTGATGCACAAACGCTCACTACGGCTCAACGCCGCCAACCCCTCAGCATCATCACTGAAAGTCAGGTGTTTGAAAAAGTGACGAGCGCGTTGGCACTAACGCACATTTGAGGTGGGTTGGGCGAACACCACAGCCAAGGGGAACCAAAACAGGTACCAAAATTCGGCCGGATTCGCGATAACAAACATGCCCTGTGAGCAGTAGAAGATCAGCATAAACAGGTATAACGCAGCCTCCAGACGTCGCCCTGCCTTAAGATGAACCACGGCAAGCCGCGCGCCAAACGTCAGCAACGCGATGAACAGGCAAAAGCCCACCAACCAGCCTTTGAGCAACGCGCCCAGATACAGGCTGTGAGTCGTATGAATCAACTCGCCGGTATAGTTGGTAAAAGTCAGCTCCCTATCAAACCCATAGCCAAAAAACGGCGCCTGCTCTACCAACGCCAGGCTGTGTCGCCAAATGCTCATCCGCACAAAGCTCTGCTGATACAACTCGGCAAAGCGCGTTATCAGCATTTCACCAATGGACGACCATAGCACCATGCCTACAGTAAATATCATCATCGCCACAATGAGCATTGCTGACTTTTTATTCAGCGCTCGGTAATGCGTGGTTAACACCAGCGCCACCATTAAGGCAATCAAAGGCCCGCGGCTTTGTGTCAGCACCATAAAGGCAAAAAGCAACGGGATCGTCAGCAGGACCTTTTTTTGTTGGGTTTCACGGAAAACCATCAGGCTTAAAATAATGCCCAATGCAGCATAACCGGCAAGATCGATCACATTGCGCGGACCGGGATTGGCGTCAGACGTTTCTCTGAGGGTATAAATTTCGTGGTAATCCCTCCATGTCAGATACAGACAAAGCAAGGTGATACCGGCAATCACGGCGCAAAGTAACAGATTGCGGCGAGGGCTATCCAACACCGAGACCAACAGGCCGAGATAAATCAGAATATAAGCGCTGTGCGTCAGGGCAGACAGCGCATCTTCCGGCGTGCCTCCCCAGAAATTACTGGCGGAGTAGTACGCCAAGAAATACGCTGCCAAGGCTATACCGATGAGTGCAGCACGCCTGCCAAGCCAGGCCTGACGGAATTCCGGTCGGGTAGCCAGCGTCAGCAGGAAAAAAATCGCCGAGATATGGAATAAATTATTCACCCGGGTGTGGCCGCAATAAATGGCGCTAAAAAATGAAAAGGCAAAAAAAACGTAAACAGCGATTAGGTTGGTGGCATCAGTTTTCTTTGAAAAAATCACTGCAATCAACCTTTTCAAAAATACGGGTGTCTATGGCGCTCGCCAATGAAAAATTCTTTATAGCGATATTGTTGATTTTCATTCTTTCACTCGCATGGCTAAAAGCCGGAATGATCAGGTCATCCACTTTCTCAGGCAAAAGTGTCGGCAATTTATTCTCTGGCGTTTCATAAAAGCGCGGCAAATGGAAATTGTTCATATCCAGACCGGCAATAAAAAGTTGTTTAAACCCCAGGAAGGAAATGATCTGCAAGGCCCAATAAACTACCGTCCCCGCATCGAAGATGCCACGTCGAATATCATGGCTAAAGGCGATGGATTTACAGACAGAAGAAAAATGAACGTTGCCGTCGTGGCGGTAATGATCCCAGAGTGCCGACGGACTTATTTTTGGGCGATAGATTTTGAAGGTCGCATCTTCGATTACGGCGAACTGGCACTTCACGCCAGCCAGCGAGAACCTGTCAATTATTTTCGCCACGCCGTGGACCGTAGTGAACAGGATTAAACCCGTTGCCAGAATGATCTCTTTTATAATATCCGGTCGTTGATCGATAAATCCCATATCGACAATAACATAAAAGCGAAAACTCACCTTCGAGCTTAAGTAATAAGCGCCATTGACCCCGAGAGCCGGCATTTCAGGAATATCGCCAAAGCAAATGGTGTTCACCGATGGCCCAGTCGCCGTCAACAATATCGGCCCCTGGCAACTGTCTTTCAGCGCTGACAACGTCACTGTAGGAATAAGCTGTTTTTTATAATCGAATACGGCAATCTCTCCACTGGCTGCACGTTCTATTTTTACATAGGGCCAGAGATTTTCATTATGCCTGTAAGGGCGAGAATGAGAATAACGATATATCTGCTTAAAAAAACTTCCCATCGAGCCAATTTCCCATCAAAAAATGCATCCACGCCAACAAAAATTTATCTGATATAAATTAAATTCATTGATGGAATCAGTATCGGAGCATTCATGACGGCGAGCAATTTATGCAGTTTGAGTTCTTCGTTATAATTTCGAAAAGAGTTATGTCGCTTTGTTAATAACGTTAAAGATATGCCTGAAAAGGTAATTATTATCTTAAATTGCTTAGGGGCGAAAACTTTCGCCCCGGTTTATATAGCGGTGGTTGGCAGCAGGCTTATTGGTCGTCGAAGGGTTCACCCAGGGTCAGCATCAGCCGGTTAGCCCAGGCAAAGAACGCCGTCGACTGCACCAGGTCCAGTAGCGCCAGCTCGTCGAGGCCCTGCGCACGCAGCGCTACCAGATGATCGGCATTAGCCTGCGGCGGCGTAGCGGACAACGCCGCGGCAAAATCGATCTGTGCGCGCCACGCTTCCCCTTGCCCCTCACTCAATACACCGCCCGGAGCCACGTCCAGCAGGCGCTGCACCTCGTCCGTTTTCTTGGACAACTGCGCCGCCTTGCGTGCATGTACAGAGGCACAATAGATACAACCATTCACCTTGCTGGCGACCGTCGCCGCCAGTTCGCGATCCTTACGTTCCAGCCCGCCCGGAGTATAGAAAATGGCTCGGTCCGCCAGCGTTCGCTGTTCCAGTACCGGATGGTTACGTGCCAACAGGCGAAAATAATCCGAGTCGCTATGCCCGAAACGCGTTAACAACGCCTGGCCTGATGCATCAAACTCCGCCAGCGGTTTGGCCGCGATCCACGGTTCCCAACCCAACTCCTGACGGGTGAACTTTGGCGGAGCATGGCGGCCACTCAGGGTAGCGGACTCGGTACGCCAACTGCCGGCTCTGACGGATGAGGCACTGCCACTTTCGACCGACTTGCCACTCAGCAGCCGATAGCCCGTCAGCAAGCGGCTTTGGAAGCTGACAAAAGCGATCAGTTGCGACAGGGTGACAATATCATCCAGTGACCAACCGGCCTGCTGCAATGCCTGCAAATGCTGCGCGTCAGCACTGGCGGGTTTGAACGCCAACCGTTCGGCATGATCCAACGCCGCCAGCAAACGCGGACTATCCTCTGCACCGCCCTGCTGTTGCAGCAACGCCGCATAATGGGCCGCCAGGAGTTTGTCCGCATGCCATTCGCTGATGCGCTGCGCTGTCTGCAGCCGCTGCGCTATCGGAAAATCACCGGCATCGGCGGGTGCGAACAACGCCAGATAGCTGGCCTGAATCGCATCCGTCGCCGCCTGACGCGTCACTCTGGCCTGCGCCAATGCGGAATCGGGTGCGATCTCTGCCAGCACGGCCAGCAGGTCGTCATTATTCAATGTTGCAGTCATACCTTTTCCTCAGCGTGATGTTCGTAGGAGTTCGAAACAGGAGTGCGACGCTGCCAGCCCAGTTCAGGGGCAACGTGACGGGCAATCAGCTCAATAGAACGCAGAATGTGGGCATGCGGCGGATCGATGGAATGCACCTGGAAGGCCAAGTCGGTCACGCGCGCCAACGCGCTGTCTTTCTGCAACGAAGCAATCACCTGATCCGGAGTGCCAAGATGCACGTCAAAGGCGCGGATCAGCCCATCGAGCGATTCGTCAGCCGGTCGGTGGCCGCTGGCACGCAGACGTTCAAGCCCCCGGCCCAGCCCCTGTGCGGCAAAATCCCGCGCCTGTTGGCTATTATCGGTCACTAATGCAGTACGTGATCCCATAATGCGCGGCGCGATGCCGGGCGGCAGCGCCGCCAGATAGGCATCAATAATCGGATTCTGCAATTCGTCCAGCGGCAGATCTGGCGCATCCGCCGGGCGCGGTTGCGTGCGCGACAGCATTAAACCATCACCGGCCCGCCCCGCGCGTTCGCCCCCCTCGACAGAAAAGGTCGCCTGCCACACCCGCTCTGCCAACTGTGGCGCTGCCGGGTACAACCGGTTATCTTTGCCACCCAATGCCTCACCGCGCCAGGCGCGTAGCAAGGTACTGAAGTTGTCGGCAAACACCGCATGGCGCTGTTGGGCATCCAAACCGAAGGCGCCAAACGCAGACGGTGTCCCCCCGGCGGCAATCCCTACCTCCAGCCTGCCGTCAGACAGCAGATCCAACACCGCGGTATCCTCCGCCACCCGAATGGCCGACTCCATCGGCAGCGTGATCACCCCGGTGCCCAGCCGGATATGACGAGTTCGTGCCGCCACCTGCGCCAGGAACACCAATGGTGAGGGCAGACCGCCTTCATCTTCATGAAAATGGTGCTGCGCCACCCAGGCACTATCAAACCCGGCCCGTTCGGCATGCAGGATTTGCTCTGTTGCCAACCGGTAGCGCTGTTGCGCGCTGCCCTGATCCAACAGGCGGGTGAAAAAACCCAGTCTTTTACTGCTCATAGAATACGTCCTCACTCTTGGGCTGTTCGGCATAAAACTGACGGCCGGGAATGGCCTCAATCAACTGACGGGTGTAATCACTGCCCGGCATGGCGAACAGCTCGCCGGTCGCGCCGCTGTCCACCTGTATCCCCCGGTGCAATACCGAAACGCTGTGTGAAATCTGCCGCACCGTGGCCAGATCGTGTGAGATAAACAAATAGGTCAGCCCCAGTTCCTGCTGCAAATCCTGCAACAGCCGCAGGATCTGCGCCTGTACCGTAACGTCCAATGCCGATGTCGCTTCGTCCAATACCAGTACTCGTGGCTGCAACACCAGCGCCCGGGCGATCGCCACCCGTTGGCGCTGGCCACCAGACAGTTCGCGGGGTTTACGGCTTAGCAGCTCGTCCGGCAGCGCCACACGCTCAAACAGCTCACGAACCCGGCGATAGCGCTCGGCTTTGCCCAGCGGCTCAAAGTTCAGTAATGGCTCTTCAATCACCTGATACAGCATCTGCGACGGGTCAAGCGAGCCGAACGGGTTCTGGTACACCAACTGAATACGGCGACGGAACTGCCGCAGCGCCTCGCCCTTCAACTGGGTGAAGTCGACGCCGTCGATGATGATTTGCCCGGCATCCGGCCGTTGGAAACCGAGCAGGCAGCGCGCCAAAGTGGTCTTGCCGGAACCAGACTCCCCCACCAGCGCATGGGTTGTGCCGCGCGGCACGCTGAACGACACCTGATCCAGCGCGCGGTAAGTTTTTCCCCCGACACCAGCCAGGCGGAAATCTTTCACCAGCCCATTCACCTGGATCGCCAACTCTTGCAAGCCCTCGCTAGGTTTTGGCACAGCCGCACGGGTCAACGACGGCACGTCGGCAAACAGCTGCCGGGTGTAGTCACTGGTGGGTGCACGCAGCACTTCTGCGGTCACGCCCTGTTCCTGCACCCGACCATGGCGAAACACCAGCAACCGGTCGGCACGCTCTGCCGCCACCGCCAGATCGTGGGTCACCAGCAACACCGCGGTACCAAACTCCTGCCGCAGCTCGTCGATCAGATCGAGAATGCGCTTTTGCACCGTGACATCCAGCGCGCTGGTCGGCTCATCGGCGATAATCAGCGCCGGTTGCAGCGCGATAGCAATAGCGATCAACACCCGTTGTTTCATGCCACCGGAAAGCTCATGTGGATACTGACGAGCCCGCAGCTCCGGGTGCGTCAGACCTACGCGGGTCAACAGAGCCACCACCCGCTGTTGCACCTGCTTACGCGGTAACCTGTGATGAATATTGAGGATCTCCGCCACCTGTTCGCCAATGGTTTTCACCGGATTGAGCGAGCTGGACGGATCCTGTGGGATCAAACTGATTTGCGCGCCGCGCACCGCGTCCAGCCGTCGGGAAGACCAGTGGCTGATATCGGTGCCGTTGAGACGGATGGCGCCCTGCTCCAGACGGCCGTTTTCCGTCAGCAGGCCAATGATCGCCTGCGCGGTAGTGGTTTTCCCCGATCCAGACTCACCGACCAGCGCCACCACTTCCCCCGGTTGAATGGCGAAGGACACCTGATGCACCACCCGTTGGCTGCCGGTTGCCCCCTGATAGGCTATCGACACCTGCTCCAGCTCCAGCACCGGCGTGGCCGCCGCCCGTTGTAATGCCGTCTGAATACTCATGGTTGCCCTCTCCCCAGCGCACGGCTAATGCGATTGGCCGCCAGCACCACCGCCACTACCGCCAACCCCGGAAAAGTGGTCAACCACCAGGCGGTGGAAATATAATTGCGCCCTTCGGCGATCAACAGTCCCCACTCCGGCGTCGGCGGCGGAGTGCCATAACCCAGAAAACTCAGGGTAGCGATCGCCAAAATAGCGCTGCCGAACTGCAGCGCCGAGAAGGCAATCACCGACGTCAGCGAGTTCGGCAGGATGTGCCGCCACAGCACCGCCCAGAAGGTACCGCCGCTGCCATAGGCCGCCTCGACGTAATCACTGTGGCGCACCCGCACCACCTCGGCACGCGCCAGGCGGGCAAAGTTGGCGACCGAGGTAATACCGACGGCGATGGCGGCGTTAACCGTGCCAAATCCCAGTAAAATAATGATGCTCAGCGACAGCAGCAGGCCAGGGATCGACAGCAAGACGTCGACAAAGCGCATCACCGCCTCGTCCGCAATGCCCCCCACCGCACCGGCAATCAGCCCCAGTGCCGTGCCCAGCAGCAAGCCCAATGCGACCGCCACCAGCGCCGCGGACAGCGTTTGCGAGGCACCATAGACAATGCGTGCGTACAGGTCGCGACCCAGTTGATCGGTACCCAGCCAGTGTGTGCCACCCGGCGCCAGGCGCTGCGCCCCGGCGATGCCTTCAGTGCCGCTGTAAGCGGTGAATAACTGAGGGGCCAGCGCCCATAGCACCGCGATGGCGATCACCGTCCAGGCCAGCAGCAACGTCAGCGGCACGCGTCGACGACGTGAACGGCTGGTCGATAACGTGCCTTCGCTTTCCACGCCCCCCAGGTCACGCTCCGGCACGACGGTCTTTTCAAAGGAAATACTGCTCATACGGCGGCTCCTGTATGGGTTTTCAGCCGTGGATCCAACAGTGGGAACAGCAGATCGACCAGCAGGTTGAGAGTGACGAAAGCGGCGGCGGAAATGACGACTATCGCCTGCAACACCGCCACATCCTGGTTCAGTACTGCCTGTAAGGTGAGTTGTCCCAGCCCGCTACGGCCAAATACGGTTTCGGTGATCAGCGCCCCGGCGATCAACTCACCCAGCAGAATGCCGGCGATGGTCAGCGCAGGCAGCATGGCGTTACGCGCCACATGCCGCCATAGCACCCCGCTACGGCTGGCACCTTTGGCCCGCGCCACGGCGACAAACGGCTGAGTCTGCACCTGATCAATGCTACGGATCAGGATCTGCGCCAAGGGGGCGGAGATCGGTACCGCCAGCGTCACAATCGGCAAGATCAGCCCCTGCCATTCACCCGGGTTGATCACCGGGATCAGCTTGAGCTGGAACGAAAACACCTGGATCAGCACAATCCCCAGCCAGAAGGTCGGCACCGAGACAAACAGCGACGGCAGCGACTGCAGTGCCGCTCTCAGCCAGCCAAAACCGGTCAGGTTGGAGATAAAGGCAATCGTCAGTGCCAGAAGCAGCGCCAGCGTGAAGCCCAGCACCGCCAGTTGCAGCGTGGCGGGCAGGTTGGTGGCTAACAGTTCGGTGACCGGCACCCCGGCCTGAATGGAATACCCCAGATCCCCACGCAGCACGTTACCCAACGCATGCAGATACTGCTGCCACAGCGACACATCAGCGCCATAGGCTGCGCGCATATCGGCGATCTGCGCCGGGCTTAGCCCCATATCCGGGTTCTGGAACTTAATCAGGATCGCATCGCCGGGCAGCACCTGCAGCAGAAGAAACGACAGGCTAAAGGTCGCCCACAGCACCAGCAGCGCCTGCCCGATGCGCCGCGCCAGATATCGGCTCATCATCGCCTCCTCAGTGTTTTTCTAACCAGGCGCCGTAGAAACTCGGGCGACCGACCGCTTCGAAACTAACCCCCTTCAGATAAGGTGCACCGGCAAACACCTGCGGCTCCTCGAAAAACGGGATCACATAGGCCTGATCAAGCAGGTAATTCTGCGCCTCACCGGCAATCTGCAGGCGTTTTTTCGGATCCACCTCAGAGGCGATACCCAGCAGCAGCGCGTTCAGCTTGTCATCTTTGAATGCGCTGTTTTTGCCCGTCCCGCCCTGCTGCAACAGCGCATCGCGGTTGGTCGGGTAGAACTGGCTCTTAATCACGTCCGGATCCGCCCGTCCCACCTCCACCACCGCCGCCGGGGTTTTCTGCGGATCGAGGTTATCCGCCACCTTGCTGCCGGCGTCGCCCGCCAGAATGTTCAAGCGCGCGCCGACCTTGCCCCACTGCTGCGAAACCAGCTGCAGCACCGCCTTGTTCTGCGGCTGCGGCAGCGATTCATAGACATTCAGCAGCAATTTTTTGCCGTCCTTCTCGCGCAGGCCATCGCCGCCCTTTTTCCAGCCCGCCTCATCCAGCAGACGGTTGGCCAGCTCCGGGTCGAATTTCAGCTTGGCGGATAAGTCGACGAAACCGGCGGCGGAAGAAGCAATCACCGATTTAGCCTGTGGGTAGTTAACCGAGAACAGCGTATCGACAATTTGCTTACTGTCGGTGGCGTGCAGCAGTGCCTGACGCACGCGCAGGTCGCTCACCAGCGGGTTATCCGGCCGGAAGGCGACGCTATCATTGACGCCACGCGTGGGGGCCGCGTAAATCGTGAATCCCTGTTCCTGCGTCTGCTTCTCGTCGTAGGCCTGGATCTGGCGAATAAAGTCCGCCTGCCCGGCCTGCAACGCGCCGATGCGCACGCTGTCTTCGCCGGTGACAATCACCTTGATGCCATCCAGATTAGCGCGCCCTTGCTGAGCCAATTTGGCCGGGCCCCAGTGATAATCCTTGCGAACGCTCAGGCTGACCTCTCGCCCCAGCGTCTCGGCGCTGACCACAAACGGGCCGGAACCGATGATATGGCGCGCATCACCGAGTTGGTCATAGCTGCGGTTCAGGGTGCTGAGCGAAACCAGGCCAGAACCAATGGTGGCGGTGCCCTGCAGGAAGCCGGGAGACGAGTGCTTGAAGTAAAACTTGACGGTTAACGGGTCGATCACTTCGCTGTGGTCGTAGTTATTGATGACCTCGGACACCGGCAGACGTTTCTCTTTATTGCCCAGGCCATAGGTATCGAAGTTTTTCGCCACTGCATTGGCATCCAGCGGTGTACCGTCGGAGAAAGTCACGCCAGGCCGCAGCTTGAAGGTGTATTCGGTTTTATCGGCGTTGCTGCTCCAGGACTCGGCAATCCACGGCTCAATCTCCAGCGTTTGCGGGTTCTGGTAGGTCAGTTTGTCGGTGATTTGATTGAGGATACCGCCGTTGGGGTAGAAACCGCCGGAAGGCGGATAAAGGTTGGTGTGCGCCTGCTGCTCCAGGTAGACAAGCGTGCCGCCCTGCACCGACGCCAGCGCCGGATTCATCGCCGCCGCCAGTCCCAATGCCACTGTTATCCCACTGGTTAATCGATTGAAAGAGAAATTAAACATTGTGTGCCACGCCTTCTTTATTTCGGAATGTTATGGGTTAGATAACAAACCAAATCGGCGGGGAGTTGAACGAACTAATTTCGCTAACCAATGGCGGAAAATGCACAAGGCATCGGTGGTTGGCAGAAGAGATGTTTTGTTATAACGTATCAGAAATCAAACCAGGAAGACGAAAATGAAAATTCAGCTCTCGCTGTTGTTCCTTGGCTTGTTAGCCGGACGCGCCGCCGCGTTTCAGTCCAAAGTGCCCGAGACGCAGCCGGAACAGACGCGCTCAGCGGAAAACAGCCTGGAGAATCTGTTTTACGGATTTCACGCGCTGGACGCGCAAGCGGTCAACATCGGCACCTGCGCAGCGCTGCCGCAGGCGGGATGCCAGTGTGCTTTCTGCACCATGCTGCGACAGGCCGGGCCGACGAAATAATCGCTCCGGCTCAAACCTCAGCCCAGCTCATACTGCACAATCAACTGCCCTTTCTTCATCTTGAGCGCGGTAATATTTACCCTACCCAGTTCAGCCAGGGAAGAGACATGGGTACCGCCGCAGCCATAGGTAGGCAATTCACCAAAACCTACCTGACGCAGGCCGTCAACCGTCAGTTGTTTTCGTGGGAAATCCGCCGCAATCAGCCGCGCCAACTCTGCATGCAGGAAATCCTGATCCAGGGTTTGGGGTTCTGCTTCCGGCACGAAGGTAATTCGTCCTTCGCCCGGCCAGTGGTGCGCCTTGACCGGCTGCCAGCCGCGCGTTTCACCCAACCAGCCAATCAGATGTCCGGCGGAATGCCAACGGGTATGCAAGCGGCGCAGTTCGCCATCAACCGTTACGCTCACCGGCCCTTCGGGCAGCGGTTCGGCGGTAAAATGCAGCACTTTTTCGCCCTGTTGTGCCACACGCAGCACCGGGGTAGTACCGAGCAGGCCGCCGTCGGCCGGTTGTCCGCCGCCCTGCGGGTGGAACAGCGTGGCGTTCAGCTCAATCGCGTATCCGCCGTCTTCAACCGGAGTACAGGCCAGCACCTGTGCTTCGCCCTGTAAGTCATCGCTATAATAATAAAGCCGTTCGGTCATGGTTTTTCTCCTGGTTAGTGGCTCCATTATATTCATGCCATAATCAAAGCATAATCCATCAAAGATACAATGGACCTTTGCGCCGTGAGCACAAATCTCTCTCATTCGCTGCTGGCCGAAATGGCCGTTTTTGTTCAGGTCGTTGAGAGCGGCAGTTTTTCCGCCGCTGCCCGTCGGCTGGGCACTTCTCCTTCTGCTGCCAGCCGCAGCGTGGCCAAACTCGAACAGGCGTTGGCATTGCAACTGCTGCACCGCACCACGCGCAAACTGCGCCTGAGTGAACAAGGCGAAGAAGTGTTTCTGCGCTGTCGCAGCATGTTAGACGCCGCGAACTCGGTCATGGCGTTCAGCGGCCGTGGGGCGGTGGAACCCGAAGGGCTGGTCAGCGTCAGCGTCCCCAAGGCGGTGGGTCGCTTTGTATTGCACCCGCACATACCGGAGTTTTTACGCCGTTATCCCAAGGTAGACGTTCGCCTGCGGCTGGAAGATCGCTATATGGACCTGATTGACGATCGGGTCGATCTGGCGCTGCGTATTACCGAGCGCCCTTCTCCCGGCTTGATTGGCCGCCAATTGATGACTATCGAACACCTGCTGTGCGCCACCCCCGGTTATCTGGCGCAGCACGGCACGCCACAGCATCCGCAGGATTTGGCGCAGCACAGCTGCATTTATCTGGGGGAAACGCCCAACGACGCCCGCTGGAAATTCCGTCGCGCCGGCAAAACGATCGCGGTGAACGTGCGCGGCCGCTATGCCGCCAACCATACCGGCGTGCGGCTGGATGCGGTGAAACAGCACCTCGGCATCGGCAGCCTGCCCTATTTTACCGCCCGGCAGGCGCTGGACAGCGGTGAAGTGGTGCAGGTGCTGCCGGAGTGGGATTTCCTCAGCAGCTACCACGGCGGCCTGTGGCTGCTGTATGCACCCAACCAGCATCTGCCGCCCAAACTGCGGGTGTTTATCGATTATCTGGTCGCCTGCCTGGCCAAAGAGCCGCAGCTAAAGCGCCTTGCGTAAGGTGATGTTGATCCTGTGCGGCCCCACCAGCGAATGGTAGCCCTCTTTGATCGGCATAATGCCGTGAAAGCACAGCCGCGACGGCCCGCCCCACACGACGACGTCGCCGTGCGCCAGGGGAATGCGCTGGGCCCGGTCACTGCGCTGCATGCCGCCGAACTGGAACACCGCCGGTAATCCCAGTGAGACCGACACTATCGGTGAGCCAAAATCGTGTTCGTCTTTATCCTGATGCAGCGACAGCTTGCTGCCGGGATCGTAGCGGTTAATCAGGCACGAATCCGGCACGAACGGCGCAAAGCCCGCCTGCTGCGCCGCTTCGTCCGCCAGCGCCATAAAAATAGCCGGGATGGGCGGCCAACGTTTGCCGCTGCGCGAATCGCGCTCGGAATAACGATAGCCGCGGCTGTCGCTGCTCCAGCCGTTGCCGCACCAGCTCATCGCCACCGACATCACGTGACCGCCCGGCGTGGTCATATGCCGCCACGGCACCTGAGCGATCACCCCATTCACTGCCGCCAGCAACTCCGGACCGTGATCGCGCACAAAACCGTGCATCACCACCGCGCCGGGAGCAATCTGTTCCCGCCACGGCGGCGGTACGGAGTCTTCAAAAAGATCGAGGGTCATCGCATAACACCTGTATTAATACACAGTATTTATTTTAACTCGCCACTGCCGATTGTCCAGTGTGATACGCGGCATTGTTGTCAGCACCAAACTTCACTAGAGTGGGCGGCAATAAAATCAATCACTTTTCAGGACGGCCCGTGATTAAAGGAATAGCGCTTTCCGTTATCGCCTCAATATTGTTCGGCGTGATGTATTACTACACTTCCACTCTGACGCCGCTCGACGGTGAGCAAGTGTTTGGCTGGCGCACCCTGCTGACCGTGCCGTTTTTGACGCTGTTTATGCTGTTTTCCGCCGACTGGCGCAAGGTCAGCGAGACGCTGTGCTGGATAAAACAACGACCGCGCCGCCTGCTGTTTCTGCCGCTGAGCTCGGCGCTGCTGGGGGTTCAGCTGTGGTTGTTCCTGTGGGCGCCGCTGCACGGCAAAGCGCTGGAGGTGTCACTGGGCTATTTCCTGCTGCCGCTGACCATGGTGCTGGCGGGGCGTTTGATCTTCCGCGATCGGCTTTCTTTACTGCAAAAACTGGCGGTTACCTGCGCGATTATCGGCGTTGGTAATGAGCTGTATCAGGTGGGCGGCGTCTCCTGGACCACGCTGGTGGTGGCGCTGGGCTATCCGGTTTACTTTATTTTGCGCCGCCGTTTCGGCACCGACAACCTCGGTGGGCTGTGGTGTGAATTGACATTGATGTTACCGGTGGCCGCCTGGTTCGCCTTCGGTGGCAACGGGCCGCTGGCGGCGCTGAGCATCAGCCCGGCGCTCTATTGGCAAGTTCCGTTGCTGGGGATAATCAGCGCCGCCGCGCTGGTGTGTTATATCCTGGCCAGCCGCCTGCTGCCGTTCAGCCTGTTCGGCCTGCTGAGCTACGTAGAGCCGGTGCTACTGGTGATCGTGGCGCTGCTACTTGGCGAAAGCATCGGCCGGGATGAATGGCTCACCTATATTCCGATCTGGCTGGCAGTGCTGTTACTGGTGTCGGAGGGCGCCCGCCACCTGGTTCGACGGCGGCGGGCCTTGTGATTAATGTGACAGTGCAACTTTCTCATCCCATTGATTATAAAAAGATAAAAGTTGTGACATCGTCACCTTGTTGCCAATAACGACCGCCAAAACGGCGGCCAGCGTGGCAATGCGGCGTGAGATGTTTTAGCAGTTCGAATGCAAAGGTTTGTTGCTGTATATCAACCGCCACCAGGCGTGCATCGAGAAAATCAAAATAGCTACGCACCTGTGGGTACAAGGCTTTGAACAGGCTTTCTTTGGCGGAAAACACCAGCGTCAGCAGCCAGTTGAATGCCTGAGGTTGGGCGCGCAGGTATTCATATTCCGTCTCGCTGATGATAGCCCCCCACAGTTCTTCTGCCCGCGCGCTGGGGATTAAAGTTTCAACGTCCAGCCCCACGCCACCCAGCCCGCTCTCACAGTGTACGGCGCAAAGCGCGGTATCCGCATTATGGCTGATTGCCCCTGCGATGCCCTGCGGCCACTGCGGCGCACGGTCTTCCCCGCGCAGCAACGTGAAATCAGCAAACCCCAGCGGAACCAGCAACTCCCGCGCCAGGTAACGCCCGGCCAGATACTCCGCCCGCCGCTTTGGCACGGCACGCGCCAGATGATCGGGGATGCTCATGCCAATGGCGTCGAAACAGCCATCCTGATAGTTCGCCAAAGAAAAGCGGCAACGGGCAACCCGCCCTGGGTAATCATCCAGGTTCAGCCATTCAATGCTGGGGATAAAAGAAGAGAACACAGGTTGTCCATGTTGGGAGCGTAGCAATGACGCTTCAGTTTTTGTCATCAACCTCATGACGTAAGGCACGTAACTGGATCAATAACTCAGGTAGGGCCGTTTGCACCGTAGCCCAAACCACATCGAGGTTAATATCAAAATAGCCATGTGCAATTCGGTTACGCATGCCTCGCATACTGCGCCAAGGCACTTCCGGGTGCTGTTGAGTAAATAGCTCATTATTGTCCATCACTTTGGTGGCGGCTTCACCTATGATGATCAGACTCATTATTACTGCCTGTTGGGTGCGTTTATCGTCAAGAAAATCTTCCTGGCTCACACCATCAACAAAGTTGCATGCATCTGAAGCGGCCCGTACCATATGATCGAGGTAATCGCCAAGCCGATTCTCGTTCATACTGGTCTTGCCTCGGCAAGAATCTTAGCCCGAAATTTGACCGGCAAGTCGGCAGGTGTCAATAGGTCAACCTGAATCCCCAACAACGCCTCGAGTTCGGCCTGCAAGCCACCCAAGTCAAACATTGTCGCACCGGGTAGTGCATCCACAAGCAGATCAAGATCGCTGCCGTCTCTGTCAGTTCCATTTAGCACCGACCCAAAGACGCGCGGATTTGCAGAATGAAACAGCCCTACCGCTTCGCGAACAGCATGACGTTTTTCAGCTAATACGATTGATGGCCGCATCGGTTAACCCTCCCAGGCAAGACTTACTGAAATGCTAGGTGATTGGCGGGGGTGTTTCAAGCGTAATCATCCAAACAGGATCCTCTCCCCCGCAACCGGGAGAGAGGAATGGCGGGATTACAGAATGTCTTTCATGGTTTTTTCGAAGTCGCTCCAGGCGCAATAGCCCTGCTTATCCACCGGGCAACCTTTCAGCGCCAGCGTCACGCGCTGCGGCGGGGTTTTCAGCGTCAACGGGCTGGCATTGCGCAACTGGTCGGTCGATTGATACACGTACTCAATCTTCAGCAGGTCACGATCGTTTTTCTTGTCGTGCCAGCGTTGGAACACCAGCTTGCCGCCAATCGGCGTTTTCTCGTATTGATGCGGCAGTTGATATGGCTGGAACTCCATCGCCGACAGCAGCGAAGCAATGTTGGAGTCGTGGCCCACCAACACCGTCACTTTCGGGGAGTCCGGCTTGCGCTCGCCAATCAATGCGCCGTTGATGTAAGTCAGCAGCGGTTTGGCCACGTTCTGCGCCACTACCGGCGAGGTAAACAGCGAGTCCTGATAGCCGTCTTTCAGCTGCGCCAACTGTTTCCACTGCTGCGGCGTGGTGATTTTGCCCCAGGCCACGTCCTTCATCGGGAAGCCTTCGTAATATTGCAGCATAAAGGCGTCCACCAGCGAGTTGCCCACCCGCAGCGGGCCGGCGACGCCCGGCTCTTTGCCCGGCACCGCGCTCATCTTGCTGGCTTCTTTGGTCAGATCGCAGTGCTTGTCGGTTTTACAGGCGCTGGACGCTTTGTAATCGATGATTTTCGCCAGTTGTTTGTAGGCGGCATCCAGCTTCAGCGAGGCCAGCTCGGTGTTCATCGCCCCCAGAGCCTGTTGATTGAAGGCTTCGCTGTTGTCGGTGATGATCGGGTTGAAGGTAGGATCCATCTCCCCCATTTTGTCCTGGTGATGCACGCTGATGTCGCAGCCGGGGAACGCGCCGTTGGTAAAGAACTGCGCGGTCGCGACCGTGCGTTGCAGGCTGTTGGCGTAAACGTAAACGCTGCCGGCGGTCGGGCAGCCTTCCTGCGGCAATACGCCGGTCTGCTTGAGCCACTCGTTGAAATAGTGCCCCATATACACTTCCAGCACCCCGCCCTTGGTGGTCAACAAGCCACCCGGCGTATCCCAGGCCGGCCAGGCTTTGGGGGTAGATTGCGCCAGCACGCTGCCGTTATTGGCCAGCGGCGCACGCAGGTTGTGGCGGCTCATCATCAGCACCTGTTCCAACTGATAGTCGTTGGTTTCCGCCAGGGCATTCCCGGTCAATAATAAGGGCAAGCACAGCAATAACGTTTTTCTTCTCATCCGCAGAGGCTCCAGGAAAGTGATTATTTTGAATATGTTAGCTTTCGCCTCGCTATGATGGAGAGGTTATCCGGTGAAGTGTGTGACGAGTATCACGGGAGGAAGATCCGGCAAGCGGCCATCGGGAGATGGCCGCAGGCAACTCAATACCACAAACGCAGGATAGGCCAGCCGATCAACAGCAGCGCGGCGATATACACCACGCCGAGAATGCCGCCCATCCGCCAGTAATCTTTCGATTTCACGTAGCCGCAGCCGTAGATAATCACCCCCGGCCCGGTGGCGTACGGCGTCAGTACGCCCATGATGCCGATCGACAACACCAGCAGCATCGAAAGTTGCTCTAACGGCACGCCAGGCAGCCCTTTGCCGACCGCCAGGATCACCGGCAGCAGGGTGGCGGTATGCGCCGACAGGCTGGCGAACAGGTAGTGGGCGAAGTAGAACACCAGCACCAGCGCCACCACCGTCATGTTCGGCGAAAAGCCGTTCAGGTGGGTGCTCATGGTCTGGGCGAACCAGTCGATAAAGCCGGAGCGCGTCAGGCCGTTGGCCATCACCACCAGCGTCGCCAGGTTAACCAGCGTGTTCCAGGCGCTGGAATATTGGGTGATCGCCTTCCACGACACCACATTCAACGCCAGCATCAGGGAAACCGCCAGCAGGCAGACCGTGGTGGCATTCACCACCTTACCGCCAAACACCCACAGGCACAGGCTGAGCAGCACCAGACCAATCAGCTTGATTTCCTGACGCGTCAGCTTGCCCATCTCGTTCAGCGCGGTATTGGCCCAGGTCGCCACTTCACTGCTGTGGGTCACGCCCGGTTTGTACAGGTAATAGGAGATCAACGGCGCGATAATCAACAGCAACAGCCCAACCGGCAGGAAGGCCAGGAACCACTGCATCCAACTGATATGCACCCCGGCGATCTTGCTGACGAACTCGATCCCCAGCACGTTGGGCGCGGCACCGGTGACGAACATTGAGGAGCTGATGCTGGTCCCCACTACCATCATCCACATCAGGTAGCCGCCAATACGGCGCGAGGAAGGGTCATTGGGGAACGAGTCGAACAACGGCGGCAGGTTTTTCACCACCGGGAACACGGTACCGCCGGTACGCGCGGTATTGGACGGGGTAAACGGCGCCAGCAAGATATCGATGATCACCACCGCATAGCCGAGCGTCAGGGTACGCTTACCCATAAACTTCACCATAAATAGCGCGATACGCCGCCCCAGCCCGGTAGCCTCGTAGCCAAGCGCGAAAATAAATGCACCGAACACCAGCCACACGGTAGTGCTGGAGAACCCCGCCAGCCCCCATTTCAGCGCCTCTTTACCGGCCTTAAAGCCCGGTTCTGCCAGTTCCTGCGCACCAAACAGCACCCAGTTGGCGCTCAACACGCTGAGGGTCACGGCGATAAAACTGATCGCCGTCGCCGGGATCGGCTCCAGGATCATGCCGACAATCATTGCCACAAAAATAGCAAAGTAACGCCAGGCCTGCGGCGGCATCCCTTCCGGGGCGGGTATCCAGAGCAGGATCGCCAACACCAGCAGCGGTGCCAGCGTTTTCCAGACTTTTTCCTTGGTTTCGGACATAAAATTCTCCTGAAGACGGGTTATTGTTTTTAGTTCGCTAACTGCGCCAGCAGCCAGGTGACGATTAACAGGTCGGCGCTACCGCCGGGGCTGAGATTGCGCCTGATGCATTCGGCGTCGAACTGCCGCAGGCGATCAATGCCCTGCTCGCCCTGCGCCCCGCCCTTAGCCAACAACTCTGCGGCGCGTTGCTGCAACCAGCGCAAGCCTTCGATGCCGCCGCGTGACGCGACGTTGGTGTCGTCGTTGTGAGCCATCAGCCACAGCAGGCTGTCCATCAGCGCCGTCTGCTCATCACAGCCGGCGTTCAGCCGTTGTCGATACAGCGGCAGCGCGCCGTTGATCACCCGCTCGAAGCCGGACTCGGCCTCGCCGCGAGCGCCGCTCAGGCCATGTTCGGCAAACAGCCGCTGACCGGCAGTCTGTAACGCGTTGTGCTGTTGCAGCTCACGCGCTACCAACCCGTGACACATTGCCGCCACCTCGGCGCACAAGGTTTTGGCGTTAATAGGGTGTTGTCGCTGGTAACGACGGCCGAAGGCGGCACACAACAGGCCGAGAGAAAACACGCTGCCTTTATGGGTGTTGACGCCGCCGGTGGCCTGGAACATATGGGTTTCACAGGCCAGCCCCAGCGGCCGCAGCCGCAATAGCTGCTCGGCCACCGGGCGGAAGGCATCGTCGCGGCCCTGGCGGACAAAGCGCGGCAGCCAGATGCCAATGGCGCGGGCGCTACGGTAGAAATGCCCGAGGTTCATATCCCGATGAGCCCCGTTGTTGTGACGATCCACCAGCCCCGGTTTGGGGGTCAGATTCACTTCCACCAACAGCGCGCGGTAGGCGGCGTGGGCGAAGTCACCGATCTTCGTTTGCGGCGCATAGCTGACCGGCTCAGCGGGTAGCGAGTGCATCATTGAGCATCCTTTCCATTTCCTGCAGTAGCTGTTCACTGCCGTGCTGCCGTTGACGGGCGCAGAGTTTGGCCGGTTGGCTGCACAGCAGACAGCGACGCTCCGCCAACCCCAGATCGCGGCGCGACAAAATGCGCCCCTGTGAGTCCAGCACGTCGATATCCCACAGTCGGCCAATCGGCTGCTGCACCTCCAACTGGATAGCGCAGTCTTTCACCCGCTGTGCGTCTGCCTGCAACGCCACAAAACCCTCGCAGCCGGTCGACAGCGCCAGCGTTTCGGCCTGCAGGCAGTGCCAGCCCTGCTCGCCCCACATTTGCTGCAGCGCCTGCCAGCCCAGGTTGAAGATATTGCGCGTCAGCGCGCTGTCTTTTACCGCGCCGGGCACCACCAGCGTCAGCACCAGCAAGGTGGACTGATGCTGCGCCAGCCATGCCTGTTGCCGAGCCTGACGGCATTCACGGCTGGTGAGCAATTCCGGCAGGCTGACTGCGCGGTTGGCGGCCAGTTCGGGAGGGACGTTAGCCATGGGGTTACTCCGCCACCTGATGCACCACGTCGATCACCGAACCGTCGCGATAGCGCACTACCGCCACCACCTTGTCGGTAAAGACGATCGGCTCAGGTTCACCGGTCAGCAGCAGCGCTCGCTGGCGCAGCCAGTCGATGCTGACCACCGGCAAACCGGCTTCTTGCAGCCGCTGCGCCAATTCCGGCCGAGCAGGATTGACGGCAATACCATGATCGGTAACCAGAATGTCGATGCTGGAGCCGGGCGTGACACAGGTGGTGACCTGCTCGACCAGCGTTGGGATACGCCCGCGCACCAGCGGTGCCACGATGATCGCCAGCCGCGCCGCGGCTGCGGTGTCACAGTGGCCACCGGAAGCTCCGCGCAGCAGACCATCGGAACCGGTCAGCACGTTAACGTTAAAACCGGTGTCGATTTCCAACGCGCTCAGCACCACCACGTCAAGCCTGTCGACTGAAGCCCCCTTCGAGCTGAAGTTGGCGTATTGATTGGCACTGATTTCTATGTGATTGGGGTTACGCGCCAGCGACATCGCCGCCGCACGGTCAAAGCTCTGCACGTCCAGCAAGCGGGTAATCAGCCCTTTTTCATGCAAATCCACCATGGTTGAGGTGATGCCGCCTAACGCGAAACCGGCGCGAATGCCGCGCGCGCGCATTTTGTCTTCCAGAAAACGCGTCACCGCCAGTGAAGCGCCACCGGTACCGGTTTGCAGCGAGAAACCTTCGGTAAAGTAGCCGGAACCGGCGATCACTTCGGCGGCCCGGCGGGCAATCAGCAGTTCACGCGGGTTGGAGGTCATGCGCGTGGCGTCGGCACCAATCTTGTCGGCGTCGCCCACTCGCTCAAGTTGAACGATCAGATCCACCCGATCCTGCGCCAGGCTGGCCGGATGATGCGGATAAGGCACAATCGCCTCGGTCAGCAGCACCACGGTGCCCGCCGCGTCGGCATCCACTTTGGCGTAACCCAGCGAGCCGCAGCAGGCTTCGCCGCTGTAGCCATTGGCATTACCGAACTCATCGCAGGCCGGTACCCCAAGGAAGGCGACGTCGATGCTCAATTCGCCGGATTCGATCAGGTTGACCCGGCCGCCGTGGGAGTGGATCTGCACCGGTTCGGCCAGCAGGCCGCGTGAGATGGCGTCCGCCAGCGGGCCGCGCACGCCGGAGGTATAAATACGGCTCACAACCCCGTTGCGGATATGGCCGACCAGCGGCGCATGGCATTCGCTGAGCGAGCTGGAAGCCAGCGTCAGGTTACGGAACCCCATCGCCGCCAGCGTTTCCATCACCTGATTTAGCGCCAGATCGCCACCGCGAAACGCATGGTGGAAAGAAATGGTCATACCGTCCTGCAACCCGCTGCGGCGCACCGCCTGTTCCAGCGTGTCGCAGCGTTTGATATCACGGGGTTTGCTCGCCTGCTGGTTAGCCTTGGAGGACGCCTGATAGCAGCGCAACTCCGCCAAATTATTCAGGGTCATCAGTCGTTGTTGGCGTTTCATTATGCTTCCTCTCCATGCTGAACCGAGGCTTCGCGGATGCCGGAAAGCGCTGCACGCTGCAGCACCAGCCGTGCGCGTTCAATCACCGGGCTGTCAACCATCTTGCCGTTGAGCGACACCACGCCGCGCCCTTCCTGCTCCGCCGCCGCCGCGGCATCCACCACCCGCTGGGCATGGACCACCTCTTTGGCGGTGGGTGCATACAGGTTGTGCAACAGTTCAATCTGCCGGGGGTTAATCAGGGATTTGCCGTCGAAACCGAGCTGTTTGATCAGCGCCGCCTCCTGCAGGAAACCGGCTTCGTTATTGGCATCGGAATAAACCGTGTCGAACGCCTGAATGCCAGCCGCCCGAGCCGCCTGCAGCAATGAACAGCGTGCGAACAACAGTTCGATGCCTTCCGGAGAACGCTCGGTACGCAGGTTGCGCACGTAGTCTTCCGCTCCCAGCGCAATGCCGATCAGCCGTGGTGAGGCATGGGCAATCGCCACCGCCTGGGTAATACCCGCCGCCGACTCAATCGCCGCCAGCAGGCCGGTGCTGCCGACCGGGCGTCCGCAGTCGGCTTCAATGGCGGCAATCTCGCGATCCATGTCCACCACGTCCTGCGCACTGTCGGTTTTCGGCAGGCGCACAATGTCCGCACCGCCCCGCACCACCGCCTGCAGATCTGCCAGGCCGTAGGCGGAGTCCAGCGCGTTAACCCGCACAATGGTTTCCACTTCCTGATACAGCGGATGTTGCAGTGCGTGGTAAACCAGCCGCCGCGCCGCGTCTTTTTCACGCAGGATCACCGAGTCTTCCAGATCGAACATCAGCGCATCGGCCTGATAAATAAAGGCGTTGCTTACCATCGCCGCGTTGGCACCGGGCACGAACAGCATGCTGCGACGCAGGCGGTGTTTATTCAGCGTTTTCATTAGGCGCTCCCCAAGGCAGTTGGCCATTGTCGCAGGCACGCATCAGCGCGGTTTCCAGTCGGGCCCGCAGTACGCAGTCGAGCGCCCCTTTGTCGTCCACCATCACCTGCACCGGCTCCACCTGGTAGTGCTGCAGCACCTGCAACAGCGTCTGGCGGATGGCTTCGCCAAACTGTTTTTCCACGCTGCTGGCGATCAGCAGGTCGTGTTCCGGCCCCTCGGCGGGGGCGATGCGCACCATGACATCGCTGGATTCCAGCGTGCCGGCCATTGCTTCTCGGATAATTTTCATCTTTCACCTGATTGTGCGGATTCAAAGGGGGTGGCCGCCGGTTTGGCCCGGCGCTGCGTTTGCAAATCTTGCAGGTAATACAGGGTGTCCGGTGGCACCAGCGGCGCGGCGGCGTGAAAATCACCCGCGGCCAACAGCTTGCGCACCCAGGAGGCGGAGATTGCCGTGCCCTGATATTGCAAACGCTCAATTTCTACCAGCGCGATTGGCGGGCTGGATAACGCCGGGGTTTCCAGCCAATAACGCATATCGCGGTTGTACTTCGCGGTGACCTCGCAGAACGGTTCGTTGCCGACAAAACGGTGGGTGATGCCCAGCGCGGGTGCCAGATACTGACGAAAGATCTTCAGATCGATCTCGGTGTAGCAGTCGTCGGCAATGCCCTGATCTTTAATGAAGTAACAAGGGAAAGTGGCGCGGGAAATGACGTATTGCGAGCCTTCATGCACCGTCAGATTGGCAATGTCTGCCGTGCCTGCCAGCACCAGTCGCCGCCGGTCTTCATAGCTGAAACGCGAGGTGTTTTCCTTGACCAAAAACAGGTGCAGCCAGTCGCACTTTTCGGCCGCCTGGCGCACCAGATATTGGTGACCACGGGTAAAGGGGTTGGCATTCATCACAATGCTGCCAATGCGCTTGCCCGGCTGCCGCTGACCCGCCAGTTGGGCGGCATAGCGCTTCAGGCGACACGGGCTGTTTTCCATCAGCACCACGATGCCCGGTACCTGGGCTATCGGATAAAAACCACACTGGCGGAACAGCGGTTCATTTTGGATTTTGGTATAGATAAATAGCTGGGTGTGGTGGCGTTCATACGCCAGATTCACCAGTTCGGTCGCCAGCCGCAGTGCCAAGCCTTCGCCACGCATTTGTGGGCTGATAGCGACGCACTTGATAATATTGTCTGCTATGCCGCCGCAGGCGACCAACTTATCGTTTTGCGTAACGGTAATAAATATTTCAACCGTCGTATCAATATTCAGTTCGTTACTCCGCAGGAAGGCATTAATCTGCGCAATATTTTTATGATCTGATCTTTTCACTCGGTCAAATATGGCATCGCCCAACATATCACACTCTCTGGGTTAACTAATAAATAACAAATAAAACAGAAAACGAACATCAATTAACATTCCAGCGGGGAATTAAAACCTTAAAAACCATAAAGATAAAACAGTTAAAATCATGACCCGCATTTGATTAAACGATAGTAATCAGAAAAAAATAGCCAATTATTGACCTGTTTCACAAACCACCTCTGGTTAATAAGTTATTTAATGTTCTTTATTTACTTAATTATTTTTATGGTGTTTATTATTGAGATAATCTTTATTTTACGCGGCAATTAACTTACATTTTATTAGCATGTTGATTGCATATTGAAAGACGATGGGGAGACGAGATTCACTATGGAATGGTTGAATATACTGATCGTCGAAGATGAGACGCCGCTGGCGGAGATGCATGCGGAGTTTATCCGGCAGAACGGCGGTTGTCGGCAAATCTGGCTGGCCGGTACCCTGGCGCAAGCCCGTATGATGACTGAGCGCTTCAAACCGGATCTGATCCTGCTGGATAACTTCCTGCCCGATGGCCAGGGCATTGAGCTGCTGCGTGAGCTGACCCTGAGTGGTTATGTCGGCGGCATCGTGTTTATCACCGCCGCCAGCGATATGGATACCGTGGCCGAAGCGCTGCGTTACGGGGTGTTCGATTACCTGATCAAACCCTTGGCCTATGATCGTCTGGCCCACACGCTGCTACGCTTTAGCCAGCGGCGTCTGGCGCTGAAAGACAAAGCGCGACTTAGCCAGCACCGTATCGATCAGATGTTCAACACCTACGCACGCGGTGAACAGCAGGCGGCGCTACCAGCGGGCATTGATGAACTGACGCTGGTAAAAGTCCGCGCCTTGTTCGATCACGCCTCCAGCAGCCACACCGCTGAAAGCGTTGCGCAAAAAATGGGGCTAAGCCGGACCACCGCACGCCGCTATCTGGAGTTTTGTACCGCCGCCCAGCAGCTGCGTGCAGAAATCATTTACGGCAAAGTGGGCCGTCCGCAGCGGATTTATCGCCCCAACCTGCCAGAATAAGCGGTTATTTGATCGCCCCTGCAAGCTTGAATGTAACCGCTTTACTTTTTTGGTACTCATCAGCATCTTATTCGGCATGATGCCTCTATAATCTGCCGACAGGACGATCGCCGATGAGTAGCCTGCCCCTTCCTTCCCTGAAAGACCTCCTCGCCCGCCGGGACTGGCAAAATCCGGCCTGTACCCATTATCAGCGGCTGGCTGCACATCCGCCTTTCTCGAGCTGGCGCAACCTGAATGCCGCCCGTGAGGACAAGAGCAGCGAGAGCCGGCAAATATTGAACGGCGACTGGCAGTTCAGCTATTTCGATAAGCCCCAGGCGGTACCTGACGGTTGGTTGCAACAGGATCTGGCCGACGCCGATACTCTCGCGGTGCCGTCCAACTGGCAACTTGCCGGTTATGACGCGCCGATCTACACCAACGTCCGCTACCCGATCCCGGTTAACCCGCCGCTGGTCCCGGAAGAAAACCCGACCGGTTGCTATTCCCGCCAGTTTACCGTCGATCCCGCCTGGCTGGCCGAGGGGCAGACGCGCATTATCTTTGACGGCGTCAACTCGGCGTTTTACCTGTGGTGCAACGGCCATTGGGTCGGCTATTCGCAAGACAGCCGCCTGCCCGCCGAATTTGACCTCAGCCCCTGGCTGCAGGCCGGTGAAAACCGACTGGCGGTGATGGTGCTGCGCTGGTGCGATGGCAGCTATCTGGAAGATCAGGATATGTGGCGCATGAGCGGTATTTTCCGCGACGTCAGCCTGCTGCATAAACCCGCCACGCATCTGAGCGATATCCGCATCACCACCCCGCTGTATGACAGTTTCCGCCGTGGCGAACTGGTGGCGGAAGTTCACATCAACCAGCCCGCGCAGCACCGGGTACAGTTGCAGTTATGGCGTGATGGCCAGCTGGTTGGGGAAAAAACTCAGGCATTCGGCAGTGAAATTATCGACGAACGCGGTGCCTATGAGGATCGCACTACCCTGTGCCTCCCGGTGGAACAACCGGCGTTGTGGAGCGCGGAAACACCCACGCTGTACCGCGCAACCGTCACCCTGCTGTCGCCGGAAGGAAAAATTATTGAGGTGGAGGCCTATGACGTCGGCTTCCGCCAGGTGGAAATCAGCAATGGACTGCTGAAGCTTAACGGCCAGCCCTTGTTGATCCGCGGTACCAACCGCCACGAACATCATCCGCAGCACGGCCAGGTGATGGACGAGGCCACCATGCGCCATGACATCCTGCTGATGAAGCAACACAACTTCAACGCGGTGCGCTGCTCACACTACCCGAACCATCCATTGTGGTACCGGTTATGCGATCGCTACGGGCTGTATGTGGTGGATGAAGCCAATATTGAAACCCACGGCATGCAGCCGATGAACCGGTTGTCTGACGATCCGCTATGGTTGCCGGCAATGAGCGAACGCGTAACCCGCATGGTGCAGCGTGACCGCAACCATCCTTGTATTATTATCTGGTCGCTGGGTAACGAATCCGGTCACGGCTGCAACCACGACGCGCTGTATCGCTGGGTGAAAACTCAGGATCCTACCCGCCCGGTTCAGTACGAAGGCGGCGGGGCCAACAGCGCCGCCACCGATATTATCTGCCCGATGTATGCGCGGGTGGATCAGGATCAGCCATTCCCCGCCGTGCCTAAATGGTCAATCAAAAAGTGGATCGGCCTGCCGGATGAGCATCGTCCGCTGATCCTGTGCGAATACGCTCATGCGATGGGCAACAGCTTCGGGGGTTTTGACCGCTACTGGCAGGCCTTCCGTCAGTATCCGCGCCTGCAGGGTGGCTTCGTCTGGGACTGGGTCGATCAGGCACTGACCCGCAGTGATGAAAACGGCAACCCTTACTGGGCTTACGGTGGCGACTTTGGCGACACGCCAAACGATCGACAATTCTGCCTTAACGGTCTGGTATTCCCCGACCGCACACCCCACCCTGCGCTGTTTGAAGCGCAACGCGCACAGCAATTTTTCCAGTTTACCTTCGACGCCGAAACGCTGACGCTGACCGTCAACAGCGAGTATCTGTTCCGCCAAACCGATAATGAACGGCTGAACTGGCGGCTGGAGCTCGATGGCACGGAGCGCGCCAGCGGCAGCTTCGATCTCAGCCTGCTACCGCAGAGTAGCGCCAGCTTCCCACTGCTCGAACGCTTGCCGATGCTCCATCAACCCGGCGAACTGTGGCTGAATGTCGAAGTGGTGCAACCGCTGGCCACCGACTGGTCCGAAGCCAACCATCGCTGCGCCTGGGATCAATGGCTGGTGCCACGCACGCTGCATTTTGCACCACCAGCAGTGGCCGGTTCAGCGCCACAGCTGAGCCAAAATGACCAAACTATCGACATAACCCATGGCCATCAACTCTGGCAGTTTACGCGCCACGACGGCTGCCTGAGCCAATGGTGGCAACATCACCACTCTCAACTGCTGACGCCACTGCGCGATAACTTTATCCGTGCGCCGCTGGATAACGACATCGGCATCAGCGAAGTCGAGCGCATCGATCCCAACGCCTGGGTAGAACGCTGGAAGCTGGCGGGCATGTATCGGCTGGAGGAGCGCTGCACGCTGTTGCAGGCCGATCAATTGAGCGACGGCGTGCGGGTGGTGAGTGAACACCTGTTCGAAGCCGATGGGCAAACGCTGCTGCGCAGTCGCAAACAGTGGCTGTTCGACAGCGAGGGCGCCGTCAGCATCAGCGTCGACGTCGATATTGCCGCCAGTCTGCCGCCACCGGCACGTATTGGCCTGAGCTGCCAATTGAAAGAAATTCATCCACAGGCGCAATGGTTGGGGCTGGGCCCACATGAGAATTACCCGGACCGCCGCCTCGCCGCGCAATTTGGACGTTGGCAGCAGCCGCTGGAAGCGTTGCACACGCCGTATATCTTCCCCGGCGAGAACGGGCTGCGCTGCGAGACCCGCAGCCTGCTGTACGGTGGCTGGCACATCGACGGACGGTTCCACTTCTCGCTCAGCCGCTACGGCCTGCGCCAGTTGATGGAGTGCAGCCACCAGCACCTGCTGCAACCGGAAGCCGGCACCTGGCTCAGCCTGGACGGTTTCCACATGGGGGTGGGCGGTGACGACTCCTGGAGCCCGAGCGTTAATCAGGACTACCTGCTTAGCCGCAGCCATTACCATTATCAACTGCGTCTAAAACGCGCAGAACGGAGCTAAATCTGCCAAAAGCTCAACGGGTTGCGCATTCTGTAAGCAAACAGTCATAGAATGCGTAATCCGCCTTTGACATGCTGCCAACACCCCGTTATGATTCCGGCCGTTCAAACGATTCCTCTGTAGTTCAGTCGGTAGAACGGCGGACTGTTAATCCGTATGTCACTGGTTCGAGTCCAGTCAGAGGAGCCATATTAGAGAAGCCCGCTCAGGGAAACCTGAGCGGGCTTTTTGCTTTGGTGTTTTTGACCGGCGGTTATGAGCGAGGAACGGACATTTTCGCGTGTTAACGGAACCCTACAACAATCAGTCTGAGGCAAATCATCCAACTTGAATTCGTCCACCTTGAGCAATCACTGGTGGTTTCGCATACTTAACTGATAATTATATTCATAAAAAACAATTAATTAATAGTTTTCATGTGTTTTAGTTTTAACTCTCGCTATATAGAAGTATTATTTTAAGATTAGTCCACTTGCATGCTTTTCCACACCAGTTTTTCGGTGTATGCGAAAAGTCGTTTTTAAGGTTACTGCCCATGGAGCTATGGATATTTATAGCGGCGACTTATGTAATTTATCTGTTATTTTTCAAAAAGAAAAAACATAAATCTGCAAGGTCTTATCCTTCAGGAACCGTGAAACATCCACCTAAAGAATGGCTTGCTGACAACAAAAAAAATGAGGCTGTCGTGCAAAACGATGACAGTGAGGATGATAATCTGGCGACCTTTACACTGGGCAGCGGTCGGAGTGTTGAATATCGAATAACAGCTACTCAACGCCAAAATCCTTCAAAAACTACTGGTGCTTTGGCTCGATGGGTGCAACCAAGTGAGCAGATCTCTGCAGGCGGTGTAGCAATTACCGGTGGCCACGTCTATTTCGGACAAAGGATGAAGTCAGCCGGGCAGACCTTAAGTGGCTATTATGATGATGAAAGCGAGGCATCATTAATAGATGACACGCTTAAGATACGATCCAAATCTTACCTTTACGAAGATAGTTCATTGGGATACTGGCCCAGTTATTCCTCGCTTTCACCTGATGCGCGCGGCGCGTATCTTAGCTGGCTTGCCAGTGACAGGCGTGATGCATCATGCCCTGTAGGTTACGTTTTTATCTATCTGTATGGCCTGGAAAGAAAGGCGCTTGTTGACAGTCGGGACGAAAATATACCTGATGCTGAGTTCCGTACTCTATTCAAGGAAGTCTACCGCTTAAGATCGGTATTCATTGAGAACCGATCCTTCCGGAGCTACTCGTCTCAGTTACTGGAAGCAATGTCTATTCTGCGCCTGGACGTTGATCTGGTCGCTGACCTTGGCCGTGATTCGAATTTCAGCAATAGTATGCTGTTTAAGCTAACCCTAGCAAAGGCTGTGGATGCTGGAGTTCCTGTGTCAGCCGATCTGGCGCTGACGTGGGTAACAAACCACACGGAGTATGTGTTACGAACTCCCGCTCGCCGCTGCGCGAAAGAATTTGCTGCGCTTTTCAAACGGCGCTATACCCTCAAATATGGTGAGGGCATGGTTGTCAAACCTAATAAAACGCGACTGCGGCTGGATTACACCCCTGCAAGTCCCAGCCTGCGCGGCGTTCGCCTTCCTGTTCCAGACTTGCCTGACCCTAGTGCATTGAAGGGCCCTGTCCAGAAAATTATGACGCTTGCAGAGATCTGTACAGATGAACTGGATGCTTACAGCCGCTATCTTGGCAGGAAAGGTACGTCAGAAAATGATACTGCGGCAATTATGTTGCTGCCTGTGGAAATCATTAATGAAAGCGCAGGAAAAGTTTTAAATACATTCAAAGACTGGGCTGATGAAGTGATCGCGAGTCGTAAGGGGTTAACCACCGTTGCTGACTTCTGGGCGCACATGGGAGCCAATTGCCCGGCGAAAATCAATAAAAAAGAGGCCGACCTGATGCTGGCCTTTGCCCTGAAAATGGGCTACTGCCTGGCACCAGATCCGTTTTACCACCATGTGAAAGCAGAGGCAGACGGCGCTCTGGTTTTATTTGCCGCTAGTGAGAGTGCGCGCTTATCACCATCCCCGGCGTTTATCTCAGCGGTGATGATGCTAAGGCTAGGGTCAATGGTGGCCTTAACCGACAATAGCCTTGATCAGGCTGAGAAGAAAGTGCTGGAAAATGCTATCGACCATAATTCTGGCTTTAACGAAGATGAAAAACGCTCCTTACATGCGTATTTGACGTGGCAGCTTCATACCCCGGCCAACATGACGGGAATGAAAAATAGAATAGCGCTGCTGAGTACGATGGAAAAATCAGCAGTAGCTAAGGTTATCGTGGGGGTAGCCTGCTCGGATGGCAGAATTGAACCTACCGAAATCAAGCAACTGGAAAAAATTTATTCAGACCTGGGGCTGGACCCCTCAACTATCTCCGGCAACATCCATCAACATTCGACGGTAGAGGTTACCCCGCTGTCGTCTGCATCAGCGAGTCCGGGTGCCGCTGAGTTCACATTAGACGCCAGCGTGCTGGCTCACCATGAGTCTGCCACAGACGATGTCCGTAAATTACTTAGCGCGATTTTCACCGAGGAAGAGCCGGAATTTCGTGAGAGCGCTCCCGCAACCGGGACGCAGGATGGTGGCCTTGATAATGCACATAGCCAGCTTTACCACAGGCTTCTGGAAAAGGAACAGTGGCCCCGGAAAGAGGTGACAGCACTTTGCGAAAATCTTAATTTGATGCTCAGCGGTGCGCTTGAGGTTATCAATGACTGGTCCTATGCAGTGGTTGATGCACCAGTACTGGACGATGCCGATGATGATATCTGGGTAGACCTAGAAATTGCCAAAGAATTAGAGGGATAGTTGATGTCTGTGACACGCATAAGAGTTAAAGAACGGGATGCTATTATCCAATCACTGAAGTCTGGTGTAACGCCAAGAATAGGCATTCAGCACATTCAGGTGGGCCGGATGCATGAGATAACGGCCCTCCACCAGGATATTGAGCGGATAGCGGACGGCGGCGCAAGCTTCAGACTTATCATCGGTGAATATGGATCAGGCAAAACGTTCTTTATGAGCGTGGTACGTTCTATTGCACTTGAAAAAAAGCTGGTAACAGTCAGCGCAGACCTTTCCCCCGACAGGCGCATTCACTCATCGGGAGGTCAGGCGCGCAATCTCTACTCAGAGCTTATGAAAAACATGTCCACCCGCAACAAACCTGATGGTAATGCGTTACTCAGTGTTGTGGAGAGGTTCGTCACGGAGGCGAGGAAGGAGGCTGATGCGGATGGCACTCCAGTCTCGTCGGTTATTCACCAACGCCTTGCTGCTCTGTCAGACATGGTGGGGGGATATGACTTTGCTAAAGTCATCGATGCCTTCTGGCGCGGACATGAACAGGATAACGAGACGTTAAAATCCAATGCCATTCGCTGGCTGCGGGGCGAATACACCACAAAAACCGATGCCCGCAACGATCTCGACGTCCGGACGATTATCTCAGATGCCTCGTTCTACGATTCATTGAAGCTGGTAAGCCTGTTTGTCCGTCAGGCAGGCTATGCCGGGTTACTGGTCAACCTCGACGAGATGGTAAACCTTTATAAGCTGAACAACACTCAGGCTAGGACGGCGAACTATGAACAAATCCTGCGGATCCTGAATGACTGTCTGCAGGGTTCTGCAGAGAATATTGGTTTTGTTCTTGGAGGCACGCCAGAATTCCTGTTTGATCCGCGTAAAGGGCTTTACAGTTATGAGGCGCTGCAATCGCGTCTGGCGGAAAATCGGTTCGCTCAGAAGGCAGGTGTGATTGACTACTCGTCACCCACGCTACATCTTGCCAGTCTCACCCCAGAGGAATTGTATATTTTACTGAAAAATCTTCGGCATGTTTATGCAGGCGGAGAGCCAGAGAAGTATCTGGTATCGGATGATGCACTTACCGGTTTTCTGCACCACTGCAGTAAAACCATAGGGGATGCTTACTTCCGTACCCCCCGAAATACCATCAAAGGTTTCCTGGACATGCTGGCCGTGCTTGAACAAAACAGCTCGATAAACTGGCAGACGCTAATCTCGGGTGTGGCAATTGAAGATGACAGGCCCAGCGATATGGATGACGACATTGCACAGGATGAAGATGATGATGACGGCCTGGCCAACTTCAAATTATGAGCAGCGCTTACGATAGTCTCGATCCCCGCGTTCGTAAGTGGGTTTATAAGCAGGGCTGGTCTGCATTAAGGCCCCTGCAAGAGAGCGCTATCCCGGCAGTTTTAGCCCGTGACCGCGACGTGCTAATCAGTGCAAGCACTGCAGCGGGTAAAACAGAGGCTTTCTTTCTGCCTGCCTGTTCAGCAATTGCAGGTATCACTAACGGGTTTGGTATTGTTTATATCAGCCCACTTAAGGCGCTGATTAACGACCAGTACCGTCGTCTTGAGAGCCTGGGCGAGGCGTTGGATATGCCGGTGACGCCCTGGCACGGTGATGTACCACAAAGCAAAAAGAAGAAAATCCGCACTAACCCGTCTGGCATCTTGCTTATTACACCGGAATCACTTGAGTCTTTGCTCATAAACTCATCGGGCTGGCTCAAACAGGCGTTCTCGCCAGTGGCCTACATTGTTATTGATGAGTTTCACGCTTTTATTGGTTCTGAGCGCGGCATGCAACTACTCTCGCTGCTCAACAGAATTGATCATGTGCAGGGACGTCATGCGAATCCGGTTCCCCGCGTTGCATTGAGTGCTACGTTAGGAGAACTGGATAAGGTGCCTGAACTGTTGCGTCCGGATAAGCGATTGTCCTGCGAAACTGTGACAGACAATAATAGCTCGTCCACACTGCAGGTGCAGGTCAAAAGCTATCTCGAGCCAGTGACTAAAAAGGGAGAAGAACCTCAACGCTCAGCAGAAGAACAGGTCTGCGCTGACATCTTCAGACTCTGCCGTGGCGACTCCCATTTAGTCTTTGCAAACAGTCGAAAGCGCACTGAAAGCATTGCGGCGACGCTGAGCGACATGTGTGAGGAAAATGTTGTTCCGAATGAATTCTTTCCCCATCACGGATCCTTGTCCAGGGAATTACGCGAGACGCTTGAAGCCCGCCTACAGCAGGGGAATTTGCCCACAACAGCAATCTGTACCATGACGCTTGAGCTGGGTATTGATATAGGTAAGGTGCAGTCAGTTATACAGGTCACTCCTCCGCATTCCGTCTCCAGCTTGCGTCAGCGTATGGGCCGGTCAGGGCGACGCGATTCTCCATCAGTTCTGAGAATGCTGATCTCTGAACAAGAACTTACCGCAAGCAGCAGCATTGTAGATCACTTGCGGTTGCAGCTTGTCCAGTCGATGGCGATGATCAGATTGATGATCTCTAAGCGATGGTTCGAACCGGCAGATACTCGCCAGATGCACTACTCCACACTGCTGCACCAGATTCTTGCGATCACCGCGCAATGGGGCGGAGTTCGAGCCGATCAACTTTGGACGCAATTATGTCATACAGGTCCGTTCCGAAACATTGACGTAAATGATTTCAAAAATCTGCTTAAGCATATGGGGGCAAACAGCCTCCTCACACAACTCGCTAGCGGAGAAATGGTTATCGGGGCTGAGGGGGAAAAACTGACTAACCATTATACGTTTCACGCTGTTTTCAATACTCCAGAAGAATTCCGCATTGTCACAGGAAACCGAACCCTTGGCACATTACCCGTGGACTCCCCTCTTCTGCCTGACCAGCACATAATCTTCGGTGGACGACGCTGGAAAGTGACAGAGATCGAGGTGGAGAAAAAAGTTATCTATGTTGAGGCGACCAAAGGCGGCCAGCCGCCACAGTTTAGTGGTGGGGGTATGTCTGTACATGATGTTGTTCGCCAGGAGATGCTCGCTATCTACAAGGAAAATGATTACCGCATAGCCATAGGTAGTAAGAGAGTCGATTATGCAGATGCCACCGCCAGAAGCCTCTTTGCGGAAGGCTGTAACAACTTTAAGCGTTACAATCTGCAAAACTCCCATTTTATTTCCGACGGCCAGCGTAGTTACGTTCTCCCCTGGATGGGGGATAAAGTCGTTAATACGATAACGGCCTTGCTCATGCGTAGCAGCTTCAAAGCCAGTTCATTTGCCGGTGTTATAGAGATAGAGCATGCAAGTTTATCCTCGATCCAACATGTGCTAAAAGAAATGCAGTTGTCGGGCTTGCCTTCAGCGTCTGAACTCGCTGCAGATGTTCCAGAGAAATATCTGGATAAATATGACGATTATTTGCCGGAGTCCCTACTTACGAAAGGATATGGAGCAAAGGCGTATGACATAGAAGGCACGCAGATCTGGCTACAGAACAATATGCTGTAATCTATTTTCATAATAAGGGTATAAAGAAATTATTTACACCCTAAATTATTTTCTCACTGATATTTTTATTTACCTGTGGATTTACTAGGTTTTAGCCCCGGTGTGTTACCGGGAGTATCCTTATTATCACGCCGGCGTTTATCAGGTTTTCCTGTCGATTTAGCAATTGGTTTAGGACCAGGTTTAAGAGCCATTATAGTTATCCTTTAACGGTTTAAGAGGGAAGCCCTCTACATCGATATGTGGGATGTAATGACAGTTTTCAATCGAGATGAACTGTCTTCCAACGATTAACTCGCTATTTTGTGAGCTATGCCCAATATTTTTATGGAATGGAACAATGTGTACTGCAATCGGTCTACTATGAGCGATAAACGTATGTAAACGCCGAATTCAGCAACTTGTTTGCCTTGAGCACTTTGTTAGCATTCATTGCTATCACTCAACTCGACGCTGCTTTAATATTTTGCTTATTTCGTTCACTGCCGCCTGCTCTTCTTTTTGGAACGTATTTGGTTCAATGGTCGCAATCAAAGATTGATAACCTAAAAATGCGGAAACAGCTCCCATCAATATCGTAATAAGATCAGTCTTTCCGTTGTACATAGCCCAGATAGCCGCAGCGAAAGCTAACAAAACGGTAAGAGCAAAGAAAGGCTTCAAGCGCTGAATTTTCTTTCGTTGTTCAATTTTGATGTTTTCAGCTCTAAAGGGACGGTCAGCCAGTAATTCTTAATATAGAGTTTAAACTCACTTTTAGAATTATCATTTACGTAAAAATCCCCGCTAACGTTTATGTCACCGCCATTGTTAAAGTCTCTCAATTTTAACTCCATACTCTAACATTCCACGATTGAATGCTAACAATTTAATAGATGGTGCCTCACCCGTAAGTGGTGCACTCCCCACCTTCTTTTCTGATCATTACTCATACCAAATTAACGTCTACATACATCTTTTTCAACATGTTTTCCTGAAATAGCCAATACGTCTCCCGATAAAATTTATACATAGAGTGTAAGTATCCCGCTTAGCGGCCGCGTCAGAATCAAGCGGTATTTTTGAAAGCTCTTCGTATTCTCATTTAATTTTATCGAGGCTGTTCATTAACACCGTCATTTACCTAAGCGGGTGTATGCAAATTCTCCTAACCCGGCATTTCCTGTTTGCAGGGTTAGAAGGTGTTCAGATTTTTTCAGTCAACCAGCCACGCCTCACGGCAAAGAGTGTATTACTCAACTATTACGCCCTTTTAGATGCCTTCTTGGCATACCAAATGCGGGGGGAAACACCACCTCGCTTCAAGATTACATACCGTTCTCGGATGCCAGATGAGTCGCTTGATTTGTATTTTGAGAAACTGAGCGTGAAGATGAGGCCTCGTTTGCTGGATTTGAGCACTTCGTCGAGCCAGTCACGTTCTGCCCACAGGATAGTCCCCTCATCCCGATATTTACTACGAGCATCTGGTTCTTGCCTCCACTCACCCCAGACTCCGCTCTTCAATACCAGTCTATTTGTATGGTCATGCCACAGCCGTTCATCATCATCGGAGGCCAGTCCAAGCAACTTGTTGAGAGACAGCCCTAGTTTTGGGCGGGCTTTAGCTCCCCGAGCGGCCCACTCTTCACCCTCGTCAATACCAATGGGATATTTCTCCGGTTCCCAAATCAATGGGTTGAACGGATTATTCGCAGTGTAGCGATCAACACGTCCATCTGAACCAAAACGTGGCAACCAAAGATCGTAATCAGGGGACCTTGAAAACTTTGTACATTGCCCTACCGCACCACGCCCCTTAATCAGCGCGGAATCTATACGGACATGTACGCCATCCGGTGAAGTCCAGTAACCGTAAAGCGGTAGGAACTGATCATCCGAGTCTTGGGAAAAACCGACCTTTGCAAACAGCGACTCTTTGCCAAGAAGCGTTTCTTGATTTTCTTTGCGCTCGCCGAGTAGATATGCCCGAGCCTCTTCTGGAACACAGTCTTTATGATCTGATAACCATGAGCCATCATCAAACGAAACATCTTCGTCTTGTAGGAATTCTTGCCAAGGGTTCAGGCCATCCAAATAATAGCATTGCCGTGCCACGGGCAATGTCTTCACGAGTGTGGTTGCTGCAAAAAGGCGAGCATGCCGTTGAATGTGTTCAGCATAGGTCTCGAACTGTTCGTCGGGACGGTAGCGAACCGTTTCGGGAAAATCGGAAATGCTTTTTGCACTTGGCCAACGTTTGATCACTTCATCGGTTATGTAATCACTGGCTTCATTTTTCGATATATCAAAAAGTCTTGCCAAGCTTGGAATATCGGTTTTATCAAATTCATATCCAAAATCAAAATCAGTTCGTCGGTCTTTATTGACCGGCAAGCCATCGCGTTCAACGATACCTTTTAGAGGCGTTTGAACATCTACCCACAGTTTCTCCAGTTCGGAACTCATGAATTTATCGCCCTCGATATGTCTAAGGCATCGGGCAAGATGAAGTTTGTTGAGCACGTGCAAATCGGTTCGCTTTGCTAGCGCTGCAATTTTTGAACTCAGAGGTTTGAGCTTTTCTCCATTGTGCAGAGCCGCGCGCGCCAATCCCATCAACAGCCATTGCTGTGCATTCAGAAAAGCAAAATGATGCTTATCTGAGGCCAGAGATGAGTTGTCAACCGAATCAAAACGATCAAGCAAGCACCCTATATCTTCTGTCAATCCGATATCAAGCATGCCCTTCAGACTTCGTGCGGCACTCCATCTGACAAAGGCATCACTATCACCAAGCAGATGCCAGATGATATCCGCGAGGACGTCACTTTCGTCACTCTTGCCTGCGAACGCAGCGCGATACTCACCTTCGCCAATTTCATCACCAACCTTTGCAACTGAACTGGAAAGCAAGTTCTCAAAAGTATCTAAAGCCGTCGAAGGGTCAGTGTGGCGAGATAGACTGGTCGCCAGTTGAAGCCATTCGTCTCCTCCGAGCTCAAGGCGCTCCTTCGCTACCGTTTCTAAAACAGTTTGCAACACGAATTTTGGATCGCCGCAGAGTTTGGATAGACGAAGGATGTGTCTGGAGATGCCCGAATAGTGGAGCTCGAAAAGCTCGGATCCCTTGAATGCAAAAAGCTTCTTGATCAGATCAGGTGCGCTCTTCGTTGCATGCACCGAACTATTGCCCCAAACCTCCACGCATTCGATTATAAGGTCGAGTGCGCGATCAAATTCAAGCTCGGTAGACTCACAAAGTGCCTCAAGAAACTTGACCCTTTTGTCATACGGGCAAGCAGTCCGGAGTTCCTCTAGCAGACGACTTCTGCTACCGAACAGCAGCCCATCACTGGCCTCAACTTCTTGAATTGCCGCATCCACCGATGATGCAGATGTAAAGTCACATTTGGCAACAATCGCCGCGACGGCTTTGTTTCGAGCCTGTTCATCCTGCTTCTTGCTACGCTCCTGTACTCCGTATTCAGCGCCCGCCCCACCATAATTTCTTTTGGTATTTTCGATAACGCGCCTACGCCGCGCAGCTTCCCACTGACCTTGGAGATGATCACGCAAACTCTCGTCATTGATCTCTTCAACGGCATCCACACAGCCCAGCAGGCTCTCCCATAGCCCTTCCCACCCACCAAAACTGTGCTCTTGATCGAGCTTCGCTGCCACAAGAGAGAAGATTGCAGCCTTTTCCTTAGGATTGGCAATCGAAAGCAGATCGTGCAAACCCTTACCGACTTGCCACTCATGCCAGCCATGATCTTCACATATTGTAAGAAGCACCGCCGCACGGCGCGCATCAAGATGTCCCGCTTTCGCGAGGTAGCAGGCAAGCTGTGGAAGTCCGTAGGAATAATCCACAACATCCTGATCATCCCAGCGTATCAGCTTGTATATCGCCGGAAAGCCGATGGATGAAGCGGCGGCACGTCCGAACAGTGTCCATCCGAACTTTGATGGCTCATGCTGGAAGATCGTCTGACAAAGGTTCATGAGCCGGTGCGAGACCTCCGGCTTCGCAAACCCTCCAGGCTGTTCTGCGGCGTAGTGCAAGGCGGAGTAAATCAAGTCGAAGTCATTACCACCCATCTGATCAAGTTGAACCAAACCTTGTGCGTAGTACTCTTGTGCTTCACCAATGCTCATCGGTAGCAACAATGCAGCCAAATCCTGGTAGGACTCGCCGCGTTGTTCGATGTAGTCATCCTTTACTATGTCGCTGGAAATCATCGCGGAGTACGCTCCTGCGACATCGGACAGATTGGGGCACCTAGCGATAAGAGCGAGTACGCTTAGCTTGTCACCCAGCGAAAACCGGTTCAAGCCAATGATTTCTATGAGCTCTTCAGCCTCTTTCTTTTCGACCGTTTCGCAATGGCGAAGCAGCAGTCTGGCAAGCCCAATGCCGACGTGTCGCGCAACATTGTCTCTTCCGGTTTCAGCTCTCCAGTGGACATCGGGTCTCAACGAAGATTTCCAGACAGTCAAGAATTCGGCCAGAACGTCATTTGAAAGCGTAACCTTCGACAAAAGGGCTGCCTCAATAGGTTTGACTAGCTGCAGGACGCAGGCCACGCCCTTCACAATATCTTCTCGTTCATGCCCGGAAAACTGCTTGCGCTTCTCTGGCTTCCGACCCTTTCGCCCCCTGTTGTGGTCTCTTGTCATGATGAGGCTATCAAGGAACGCGCTGAAGTCAGCTTCGGTGGCTATAGATTTTGCCTTTCGCCCTGTTTTCACTTCCTCCGGCAAAAGATGATGAAAAGACAGCTCTTTGCCTGACGACCAGGACGTGATGCAAGCCGATTGAACAGACATCCAAACCCCGTTAATGCCATGACGTTCGCCATAGTCGTAGCATGATGGCCTACGGTGTCGACATAACTTGAGCAACCGCTTCGCGGCCTGCCTTGAATTCACGATTAAGGAGTCCATCGCCGCACCAGCAATAGCCCCCTGCAGCTCCATTTTATAGTCGGAGTTATCTTCCGGAACTTTGTTCTTGTAACTCTGTGAAAGCAAACTCGTCGCTAGCGAAACAGCCTTGAGTTGGCTTTTCGAAAGGCCACACTCCTTAGACAGGAGACCGATTTGCAAGGTAAGAGACAGGCACCTTTTCGATGCTGCGAATTTGGCCAGGGTCTGCAAAGACTCACTTCCATTCGAGACTTCGTGTTGTGCGCAAAGAGTGATCAGTTCTTCAATTACGGAAAGTGCAAACTTGAAACTCCATATCTGGATATTCCGGTTAAACGACGAGTACTCGTTCTTCAGTACACTCAAGAACATAATCGCCGCGACGTCAGATGCCTCCGGCCCCGAGCGGTCAAACCGTTTGGTCTCATCATCATTATTAAGATGCCAATTTATCCACCCAATGGCCCTGTTTTGATGAATGCGCGCTTCGTCCAGTTCATCGGTAAAACTGTAAGCGACGATCAGACGTGCATCACGCCCACCGCGCCAGCCAGATCGATCATTGAACAGGCGGCGAGAGGCATCAGAATCTCCAAGGATCGTCGCCAGTGCCGGAGAACGCCGGATAAACTGATCACCCCTCGCATTTGCCGAGGCTACCTGTGAGAGTTGCATGGTCAAGCTCAGTACTCTGTCTAGGTTGTCGTCTCGTATGGCAAGCGAGAATGCCGCATAAAGACGCGCAAGTTTCAATTTTCGCCGTCCATATTCAGTCTCGATCATAGAAGGAAACTCATCGGAACCAGCAAGCTGATAAGCTCTGTCGCTGTCGCCAATTACCGCAAGGAAATGCGGAAGCGCTTCTGCAGCGTACATTGAATCCTTCTGGCGCGTTAGGAGCCTTTGTGCAATGGACTGCTGGGCTGCAGCCTCTCTTGCATAGTGGTCCTTGATATAGGTTTCAGTAGGTTCGTCGCGAAAAATCGCACCATGTTTGACCAGCTCAAGCATCGGCGCAAGATCGGATGCCGCGCTTTTGACTTGCGTTTCTGACCAGCCCAGAGCCTCAGCAAGTTCAGTTAACGGAATGGGCGGTGGAAGAAGCGACAAAGCGGCGAAGAATTCGCGAATCTCGATCTCAAGCCAGCCTGCCATATGTAGATCCCGGAATATCTTCACGCATTTTTGTGCGATCAATTCTTCGACGGATATTTCGCTCTGCGGCGCATTGCCGGACACATGCGAGTCCCAACTTTCGACGAGGTACTCAAGGACGCGGGCATTTCCTTGCGAACGCGCGAAAACTGCGGAAAATTCTACATCGGTGATATTTTTACGCCTTGTTTCAAGAAAGCTCCAAGTTTCCTCCTTCGTGAATGGTTCGAGCGCGAGACGCTTCGTCTGGCTCTTTCCGATTACACTTTCCATCCTGTGAGGACGCGCAGTAAGCAGAAGCTTCACACCTTCGATAGGTTCTGCGCTCAGCGATGCAAGGAGAAGCCTAGGGAAGGCGATTTCATTTCGCGCCTCGGCTTCCAACTGCGCATTGTCTGCTGCGTCCAAAACAACCAGTATACCTTGCAGTGAAGACTGACTTTTGACAGTCTCGCTCGCCTGCTTGAAACGCTTGCGGGCAATTTCGACCAACCCATATTGATCGCTGTCGGTTGGAAAAAGTGGATCGCAGAGTCCGCGGGTCGCCAGTTCATTGACGATTTGCAGAAGGCCAACCCGAGGAAGGTGACGTGCCTGGGCTTCGGAGCGATACGACCCGCCTCCGAAACAGTCGAACACCACGATTTCGAAAGTATCTGTCAGATATGTGGTCAGGCTCTGGATGAAGACAGTTTTTCCAACACCGCCGTCAGCATGGAGGAATACGGGAAGATTGCTGGCTTCGATCTCGTCTTTGACATCTTGCGAGGCGCTGCGCTCAACGACATCACCAACATCAACAAACCGCGTATCCGCTGGAAATAACTGATCCTCATCACATTCAAGAGCATCGAGGATATCTTCACGCCTGATAGAATTCTTGCCCTGCCCCTCGATTTGCGACTTCTCTCGGACAAGCTCTACGAGTGCAAACAGCCTCCTTGCAGCCAGTCCGCTTGAGTCAGCCGACCAATCACTGATTGTTCGTCGCAAGAATCGGTTCTGCGCAGGCAAATCATTTGTTGCAGCGCGAAACTCGATGAGCAGGAAAATGTCCTCCGCTTCGACCTTCTCTTCCTTGCACCAGGTTTTGAGGTACTCAAGTTGCTTCTTGGCGCTATTGGACCCCGGTGCGCGACCCGATTTCAAGCACGCGATAGCATCCCAAAGCTCACCAGAAAATTCCGCATTCGTCACGAACCCGAATGACAGTTTCTTCACTATGTCTTCATCCGAAATGCTGGCCTTAAAATTTCGCAGTGTTGCGGCGAATTTCTTGATCGTTTTTTTCAGATAGGATGATGTGACGGGCTCGGAAGCTTCCTTGTATTTGAACTGCAAAATCTGCTGGGCTGTGCAGGTTTCGAAAGTATCTCCATTGCCATAATAAAGAACAAGGTCGGCTATATCCTCTGCCTCCTTTCCAAGCTTTAGATCTTCGTTAGGGGATAGGCCTTCGATCACTATCGCGAAAAGATTATCCTTCGGGAACACAAGCTGAAGAGCTCGCCGCGCTGTCCACCTTTCATGAAAAGTGTGTCCCGCACGTGATACTCTGACTTTGTCTACGTTCCTTACTGCTATATTCATAGAAATCTTGACCCTTAAAAATTATTTGATTTCACCATATCCACGTTTAGAGACCCAAGCCAGAACATAATATTGTAACTACTTGAATACTTTGAACGTCCGCTATTGGCGCAGACTGTGTGAAAACCCTTGCCAAAAACTTAGGGCGCGCGCCTACGCAAAATATGAAATTGCTCATTTGGTTAGTTAGGGCCAAATTTTACACACGAGCACGGTTTTTAGCTCTATTTTCGGCAGTCTCTCTTTGATCAAAAACCTTTTCACACAACATATGCACAGAACAGGCTCCCAGGTATTTTCTCGGGTACAATTCCACTATGAGGACAGAAACAACACTACCCTCGTAGACATAACCATAGTAACGATTACCAAATGAACGTAGACCGCTCAAATCAATTTATGTAACCCGGCCTATTGGTGGTCACTTTGGTGGTCTTGACAAGAGCCGAATTCAGGTTTAGCTTTTTATTCAGCCAGTTACTGGCAAAGGCGATCCCAGTCAGAGGAGCCAAATTAGAGAAGCCCGCTTAAGGAAACTTAAGCGGGCTTTTTGCTTTTCCAGATATCGCACATGCCAGGCAAAAACATGCTCATCTCCTGGCTTTAAGCAATTTTTCCCCTCTATTCTCAACACATCCCAAAGCAACGGCTCTGTGAGGCTCGCTTGTGGGTTACCAGAGGTGATGAGTGCCGTATCAGTGCGACACGAAATCAGCTTGCTGTTTGCTGCAGTCCTGGGTTATCTGTTTCTCGGTGAAATACTCACGTTCAGCAAAATACTGGCGAGCACGGTGAGTGCTACCGGCACGCTGTTGATGGATTGACGATAACAGGAGGACTTAAAATGCCTGACTCCCCTACTATTGCTCTGATTGGTCCCGGTGCGATTGGTACCACTATCGCTGCTGCATTGCACGAAGTCGGCCGCACGCCACTACTTTGCGGGCGCACCGCGCACCCACAATTAATTCTGCGTCACGATGAAGGTGAAGTGGTGGTTCCTGGTCCGGTATTGAGCAGGCCGCCGACCAGCACCCAACCCTTCGATCTGGTCTTTGTGGCGGTGAAAACGACCCAGGTGGCTGAGAGCGCCCATTGGCTTGCCGCGTTATGCGATGAAAACACTGTCGTGTGTGCGCTGCAAAACGGCGTCGAACAGAAAACTCTGTTGGAACCCTATGTTAACGGAGCAATGGTACTGCCTTCGGTCGTATGGTTCCCGGCACAGCGCGAACCAGATTCCTCTGTCCGCCTGCGGGCTAAACCGCGTTTGACACTCCCGGATGTGCCGCAGGTAAAACGGGTCGTTGATGCGCTCAGCGGTAGCCGCTGCAGCGTTGAGTTGTCATCCGATTTCCTCTCGATCGCCTGGCGCAAACTATTGCAAAATGCGGTCGCGGGCCTGATGGTTCTTGCAAACCGCCGTGCGGGAATGTTCTCACGCGGGGATATCACGAAACTGGCACTGGCTTATTTGCATGAATGTCTGTCTGTCGCACGAGCCGAAGGTGCGGTACTTAGCGATAACGTTCCACAGGAGATCGTTGACGGTTTTCATCGTGCGCCTGCGGATTTGGGTACCTCCATTCTCGCCGATCGCCAGGCCAATCGCCCGCTGGAATGGGAGATACGCAACGGCGTCGTGCAGCGTTATGGCCATGCGCAGGGTATTCCTACCCCCATTAGCGACATCCTTGTTCCTTTGTTAGCGGCAGGAAGCGAAGGGCCGGGTTGAAGCAGTAAACACCAACGGCGTTTGTAGGGGGCGTTTCTCAAAGCTTTTTGACCCGTCAATGCCCCCACTACCGACACTTTCCCCCTCCATACCCCAGATCATGAAGATACCTCATGTGGTAATGAAATTAAGTCGCTTTCACTCATTCAGTGGCTCTGGCATAAAAGATGCAATGTTAACTTACTGACAACATGAAGACTGACGAATGAGAAACCCAGTAGTTTCTGGTAAATCAAAAAGTTAGATTCAGTTTTCATACCAGAAATCAGGGTGCAAGATCACGATGAACAAAGATTTTACATTTACTATCAAGAGCAGTAGTTTCGATGAAAACTATAACCCTTCCGAAAATACGCGCATCACGACCAATTTTGCCAATTTGGCCAGAGGCAAGAACCGTCAGGAAAACCTGCGCAATACTCTGGTGATGATTGACAATCGTTTCAATACCCTGGCGCATTGGGATAACCCCAAAGGCGATCGCTATTCTGTCGAACTTGAAATCATTTCCGTTGAGATGAATATTAAAAACAATGACAATAGCTTCCCCGTCATTGAGATATTAAAAACCAACATTATTGACAAAAAAACCAACAAACGCACTGAAGGTATCGTAGGGAATAATTTCTCTTCTTACGTGCGAGATTATGACTTCAGTGTGTTGCTGTTAGAGCACAATAATAACCAAGCCGGATTTAGCATTCCAGATGACTTTGGCAACTTGCACGGGAATATATTTAAATATTTCGTCAACTCAAATGAGTACAGAGATAACTTTAAAAAATCACCGGTAATATGCTTAAGTGTTTCAAGTAAAGACACCTATTACCAGACTGGGAATCAGCATCCTGTATTAGGCATTGAATACCAGCAAAACGACTCTTCTTTGACTGAAAAGTACTTCAGCAAGATGGGCTTGCAGGTTCGCTATTTTATGCCAAAAAATAGCGTTGCGCCTTTGGCCTTTTATTTTTCTGGTGATTTACTTAGTGATTACACCGATCTTGAACTTATCAGTACCATCAGCACGATGGAGACTTTCCAAAAGATTTACCGCCCTGAGATTTACAATGCAAACTCTGCAGCCGGACAATACTATCAGCCGGCCCTGAATCACCAGGATCATTCATTAACAAAAATTGTTTATGACCGTGAAGAGCGTAGCCAGTTGGCTATTGAGCAGGGGAAATTTACTGAAGAACACTTTATCAAACCCTATAAGACTATTTTTGAGCAATGGTCTGCTCACTGCGCGCTTTGATTAACCAAAAATAAAAGGTCATCTATTATGAAAATATTATTACCTACTTCGACTGCCGGCAGCTTACCCAAGCCTTCCTGGTTGGCACAACCAGAGACACTTTGGTCACCCTGGAAATTGCAGGATGAGGAACTGATTGAGGGTAAACAAGATGCCCTGCGCTTGTCCCTGGAAGATCAGCAACGGGCAGGCATTGATATTGTCAGTGATGGCGAGCAAACGCGCCAACACTTTGTCACGACCTTTATTGAGCACCTGAGCGGCGTTGATTTTGAAAAACGGCAGACGGTCAGAATTCGTAATCGCTATGATGCCAGTGTACCCACTGTCGTCGGTGCGGTGGCCCGTCAAAAGCCAGTGTTTGTTGAAGACGCCCGTTTTTTACGTCAGCTAACCAAGCAGCCGATTAAATGGGCCCTGCCAGGCCCAATGACGATGATAGATACGCTTTATGATAGCCACTATAAAAGCCGCGAAAAACTGGCCTGGGAATTCGCTAAAATTCTCAACCAGGAAGCCCGAGAGTTAGAGGCGGCCGGTGTCGATATTATCCAGTTTGATGAGCCGGCATTTAATGTTTTCTTTGATGAAGTGAATGATTGGGGGATCGCCGCTTTAGAAAGAGCCATCGAAGGGCTTAAATGTGAAACGGCCGTACATATCTGCTATGGATATGGCATCAAAGCCAATACCGATTGGAAAAAGACCCTGGGGTCAGAGTGGCGGCAATATGAAGAAGCTTTCCCCAAGCTGCAGACATCCAATATCGATATAATCTCACTGGAATGTCATAACTCGCATGTTCCAATGGACTTGCTTGAACTGATCCGCGGTAAAAAAGTGATGGTAGGTGCCATTGATGTGGCAACCAATGCCATAGAAACACCGGAGGAAGTCGCCAATACTTTACGCAAGGCACTGCAGTTTGTTGACGCCGACAAGCTCTACCCTTCAACCAACTGCGGCATGGCCCCGTTGTCTCGTCGGGTAGCCACAGGCAAGCTCAATGCGTTAAGCACAGGCGCTGAGATCATACGCAGAGAACTCGCCGCTAAATAACCCCGCCAAATTAGAAAAGCAGGCTTCTCCGGAAGTCTGCTTTTGGTATTTTTAGCCAGGCGTTAGTGCTCAGGCCTCACTGGTTGCTCTCAGAGAACTGACAACCTCACGCGCTTCGGCGAACAGTTTTTGGTAGTGGGCCTCACCGTCGGTGATCCCCTCCTCCACGCCAATCGTATTATAGAGAAAATCGATCCTTGCATCCTCCACACCCAGATAGGCCATGCTGCCATTAATGTAATCGGTCATGTTCTTTTCCCAGCCGTACTTAATGAATCCTGACTGTGAACCGCCCACCAAAGCCAGCCAGCGGATCTTTTTATCCTTCAGGCCACTCCCTGCGCCGTAGGCCAGACCATAGTTCCAGACACGTTCCAGGTAACCTTTAAGCATTGCCGGAAATGCATACCACCATACGGGGAACACCAGAACCAGTGTGTCCTTATCCTCCAGCTCATTGAAAAGCCGATGCACTTCTTCAGAATAGGTTTTCTGCGGATTATCCCAGTCCGGCTCATCTTCCACCCTGAGTATCGGATCAAAATGGCTGCGGTAGAGATCAAGGCTGGAAACATTGTAGCCCTGACGCGCCGCTTCGCTCTGCATCTCACCCACCACCTGCGCGGTTAAAGAATCGGGACGCGGATGGGCCCAGATAAAGTAAATATTATTTAATTTCATATAATTACCCTAATTCTCCGTGAAAGAACTATTACTTTACGGCCGCAGGATAGTTGTGTAAAACGTAGTATTTGAGATGGGTTATTGAGGAAAATTCACTAATGCAGCCGAACTTTTCAGACTTTGCTTCGTTTATTGCCGTCGCACGCTACAAAAGTTTTCGGGAGGCAGGTGATGAGCTGGGGTTATCCCCCTCCGCCATGAGTCATTCCATCAAGCAGCTGGAGCAGAGATTAAAGGTCCGTTTATTTAATCGCACTACTCGCAGCGTGGCGCTGACTGAAGCGGGATTAACCCTTTTTGAACGGCTGCGCCCGGTGTTTGATGAATTCAATACCATACTCGACGAAATGAATTGCTTTCGCGATGCCCCGATGGGCACTCTCAAAATCAATACTTCACGCCTGGCCTCACGTCTTTTTCTATTGCCGATAATCGCCGGATTTAGCCGCAAATATCCGGACATAAAAGTGGAGATCACCACCGATGACAAGCTGGTGGACATTGTCCGACAGGAGTTCGATGCCGGGATCCGCCTGAATAACCGGGTAGAAAAAGACATGATTACCGTACCTATCGGGCCGAAAATCAAACTGGTGGTGGTCGCCACGCCTGAATACCTTAAGCATCATCCCGCACCGACGCATCCGTGCGAGCTGATTCATCACCAAAGCGTCATTTTTCGTTTCCAGAGCGGCCGCCCTTATCTCTGGGAATTTGAAAACCCATCAGGGAAACTTGAAGTGGCTCCGGTTGGGAATATCATGCTCGACGATATGGATTCAGCGCTTGAGGCGGTTCTGCGCGGAGCCGGGCTGGGCTATCTCTATTACGAACAGGTGAAAGAACATCTGCAAAGCGGCAAGCTCGCCAAGGTCCTGGACGATTGGCTCCCCGAACGCCCATCCCTGCAACTCTATTATCCTAATCGCCAATATATGTCCGGCCCATTACGCGCCTTTATTGACTACATGAAAGAGACGCAGAGATCGGCTGAAAATAGTCATCAGGATAAGCAAATCTGATCGCGGCAGTGAGTTTGCCAACCAGCAAACTTCCCCCTATCTCCCTTTCAGCGTTCTCCGCCCTTTTCCCTGTATGAGGCTTGTCACAAAACGCGCATGAAGTTTTAGCGTCCAGCGAACAAGTCGGCGCAGGGGAATCATTGTTAACGACCCGTTACAGCTTATCGCATTCAATTGTTAACGTTGATTCATGCGGCAAACGCATCAGCTGATGCGTTTATTGCGCTTATTTACTTTATTGACCTGATCCAGTCTGCAGAAACAGGCGCAGTAAAAGCGTCAATGACAAACTGGAGATTAAGATGCATTCCTCTAACGCCCCCATGACCCGCCGGGCCAGAATCAGCGCGATACTGCGAGTTACCTCTGGCAACTTTCTGGAGCAGTTTGATTTTTTCCTGTTCGGGTTCTATGCCACCTACATCGCCCATACCTTTTTTCCGGCCAGCAGTGAATTTGCCTCGCTGATGATGACCTTCGCGGTCTTTGGCGCGGGCTTTTTGATGCGTCCTATCGGTGCAATCGTGTTGGGTGCGTACATTGATAAAGTCGGCAGACGTAAAGGGCTGATTGTTACCCTGTCGATCATGGCCGCCGGGACCTTCCTGATTGTACTCATTCCGTCCTATCAGACGATCGGGATCTGGGCGCCGTTGCTGGTGCTGGGCGGCCGTTTATTGCAAGGCTTCTCAGCCGGTGCTGAACTGGGTGGCGTATCCGTTTACCTGGCTGAAATTGCCACCCCTGGCCGTAAAGGCTTTTACACCAGTTGGCAGTCTGGCAGCCAGCAAGTGGCCATTATGGTGGCAGCGGCGATGGGTTTCGCCCTGAATGCCGTAATGGAAGAAAGCGCCATTCGCGAATGGGGTTGGCGTCTGCCTTTCCTGTTCGGTTGCCTGATTGTCCCTTTCATCTTTTTCCTGCGTCGCAAACTGGAAGAGACTCAGGAGTTTAACGCCCGTCGCAACCACCTGGCGATGCGCGAGGTGTTTAAAACCCTCTTGGCGAACTGGCAGGTGGTTATTGCCGGCATGCTGATGGTCGCCATGACCACCACCGCGTTTTATTTGATCACCGTGTATGCACCGACGTTCGGTAAAAAAGTGCTGATGCTGAGCGCCTCTGACAGCCTGCTGGTGACCTTGCTGGTAGCGATATCCAACTTCCTCTGGCTGCCGGTTGGGGGCGCTCTGTCAGACCGTTTTGGTCGTAAACCGGTCCTGATTACCATGGCCCTGCTGGCACTGGTCACTGCGTATCCGGCACTTGGCCTGCTTGCTGCAGCCCCCAGTTTCTCCATGATGCTCACGGTGCTGTTATGGCTCTCCTTCATCTATGGGCTCTACAACGGTGCCATGATCCCGGCGTTAACCGAGATCATGCCGACGGAGGTCCGGGTTGCCGGTTTCTCGCTGGCCTACAGCCTGGCGACCGCGATCTTTGGCGGATTTACGCCGGTTATTTCTACCGCACTGATTGAGTACACCGGCGATAAGGCCTCACCCGGCTACTGGATGAGTTTTGCTGCCGTATGCGCATTGCTGGCGACGCTTTATCTGTACCGTCGCAGCGCATTAACACTACACACCGCACGTTAAATCAGGGATTACGTCATGCAAAAAATTTATCGTTCACTGCTCGCCACGCTGGTGCTTTCCTCTGTCAGCACCGGAGTGCTGGCCAAAGACGTGACCGTCATGATTTCAGGCGGGTTTAAAGCCGCACTGGAAAAACTGGCCCCGCAATTTGAAGCCAAGAGCGGCGACCACATCATTTTGGTGTCCGGCCCTTCTATGGGTAAAACGCCACAGGCGATCCCCGCGCGCCTGGCTCGCGGAGAAAAGGCCGATGTGGTGATTATGGTGGGTGATGCGTTGAAAAATCTGGAAAAAGACAACTGGATCCAGCCGGGTTCGCGTGTGGAGCTGGCCGACTCGCCGATTGGCATGGTGATCAAGCAAGGCGACCCTAAACCCACTATCCAAAAGGATGCCGATCTGCGCACTACCCTGCTGCAGGCTCAATCCATTGCCTATTCGGACAGTGCCAGCGGCCGCTATGTCAGCAACGAGCTGTTCAAAAAACTGGGTATCGAAGATCAGGTGAAAGAGAAGGCGCACATGATTGAGCGCATTCCGGTGGCATCCGAGGTGGCGAAAGGCAAATATGCGATAGGGTTCCAGCAAGTGAGTGAACTGCTGCCGGTGCCGGGCGTCACCTTTATCGGCGAACTGCCTGAGGATGTGCAGTACATTACCCGCTTTGCCGGCGCGGTCGTCGCCAAAGCGGAACACCGCCAGGAAGGCAAAGCGCTACTGGATTTCCTGTCTTCCGCCGAGGCGCAAAACACCATTCGCGCCACCGGGATGAGAACCGTGAAAGCTGAACAGCCGGTTAAACAGCCTGATACTGTTCAGTGATCAACTTTTCCAACTCGGCGGCAACGTAGGACTGCATGCGCCCGCTGCGCCGGATCAGGCCAACCGTGCGCTTTACCACCGGGTCGGTCAGCGGCAGGTGCGTCAGCACCGAATGCTCTGACGCCGGCATCGACATGGCGGGCACGGCGGCAATGCCGACGCCCGCTTCAACCATGCCCAGCATGGTCGTCACATGCCGGGTTTCGCAGATGCTGGGGCGCTCCGGGATAATGTGCTCCAGCATCTGGTCGAGCAGATTGCGGTTACCGGACGTCTTATCCAGCCCCACATAATCCTGCTGATAAAACTCGCGCCAGGTCAGGCTTTTTTTAGTGGCCAGAGGGTGGTCGCGCCTGCAGGCGGCCACATAAACATCCCCAATCAACGGCAAAAATTCGATATTGGGTTGCAGGTTTCTCGCAAAACAGATGCCGAAGTCAGCCTGGCCACTGGTAACCGCTTCGATGACATTGCCTGCACTGCTATCGATAAGCTTAACGCGTACGCGGGGATAGCGAGCCTGGAAGCGGCGAATCACGTCGGGCATGAAGTAGTAGGCCGCTGAAGGCACCGTGGCGACGGTGACCAGGCCCGTTCTGTCCTGACTGACTTTATTGATATCTGCTAATACCAACTCAACGTTCATCAATAGTTGATCTGAACGCTCGGCGAAGGTCTGTCCATAAAGGGTTAGCGTGACACGTCTGGTGGTTCTATCGAACAGCTTAATGCCCAGCGCGGATTCCAGCTTCTCTATCCTGCGGCTCAATGCTGACTGCGAAAGGCAGATGGACTCCGCGGCAAGCCGAAAATTGCCGTATTCAACCAACGCGCGGAAGGCGTAGAGATCGTTGAGGTCAAAATTTACGGGCATAGTGGCAGGCAATCCTTTCGGCAGCGGCAAGGGTTTAAAGGAAAGATGATAGCCACTTATCCGACAACGGCAACACGGCAGCATAGAATAAGGAATTAATCCTGCATCTTGATAACCACTTTTCCCTTTGCATGCCCCTGGGCAAGGTAGGCAAGAGCCTCCTTTGTTTGAGCAAAGGGGAATACCTTGTCGATCACGGGTTTGATTTGTTCGGTTTCTACCAGTTTACCTATCTGGCTGAGTTGATCACCTTCTGGCCGAACGAATAGAAACGTATAGATTAAGCCCCGCTTTTTTGAAAGACGCATAATATTGCGGCTCATAAGCCTGAAGATAAAAGTCAGAAAGAAATTTAACCCTCTAGCCCGCGCAAATTTGACATCTAACGGCCCGACGAGAGAAACAATACTTCCTCCAGGCTTAAGGATCTGGGTGGATTTTTCAATCATATCTCCCCTGGTGGTACCCAGTACCACATCATAGCCAACCAATACTTTTTCGAACTCTTCTTTTTTATAGTCAACGACTTCGTCAGCCCCCAGGCTCCTCACCCATTCGATATTGCCCGTACTGGTTGTCGTCCCCACGGTTGCGCCCAATTGCTTCGCCAGTTGGATAGCAAAGGTGCCTATCCCTCCAGAACCTGCCGGGATGAAAACCTTCTGACCAGGCCGTAGCCTGACACGCTCTGTCAGAGCCTGCCAGGACGTGAGGCTAACCATAGGCAGCGAAGCCGCCTGCACAAAATCCAGATTTGCCGGTTTTATAGCCACAGCGCTCTCAGGCACCACGGCAAATTCGGCAAGAGACCCCGTTCCCGTATCGAAGATGCTGGCGAAGATTTCATCGCCTGGGGAAAAACGAGTCACGCGACTTCCCACGGCAATAACAACCCCAGACAGATCGCTACCCAATGTTGCGGGAAGCTTAAAATGCAGAACCGGCTTAAATATTCCGGTTGGGATCATATTGTCGATTGGATTTAGGCCCACAGCGTAAACTTTAGCCAAGACTTCATTAGCCTTGAGCGAAGGATAATCTACGTTATCAAACCCTAATTCAGGAGATTTACCGTAACGCTTAAACGTGAAGGCTTTCATCGTCTTATTATTCATTTATTTTTCCCCTGCCGTGCAGGCAGCTGAACGATTGTTCTGAGCAGGACCCTTATTGTCTAAAGGGTTTTATATCGCTCTGCGGCTTCATCTTGTTTGATATCCGATAGCAGGGTCTGACGCGCAGCATCGAGGTTGTCCCAACGTGCGGCATTCTGCAAAGGTGGGATGGTAACAAGTTCACGCCGATCAAACCCAACCAGGGCTGCATCAACCAATTCGCCCACTTCCATCATTTGGGGCAAAGTGTTGGTGTCGATACCTGCACGTTGCCAAATTTCCGTATAAGTCCCGGCAGGGAGCACCGCCTGAACATAAACCCCCTTCTGCGACAGCTCAATATTCATGCCCTGAGACAGGAACAGAACAAAGGCTTTGGTTGCGCCATAAACCGACATTGCAAATTCAGGGGCGAGCCCGACGACGGAACTGATGTTGACGATAGCGCCCTCGCCAGCCAGCACAAACCGTGGCGTCACAGCATTAGCCAGTCGGGTTAAAGCCGTCACATTAAGCGCGATAAGCTGCTCAATTGAATCAGACGTCTGCTCTATAAAGCTGCCCGACTGCGCGATACCCGCGTTATTGATAAGAATGCCTATCCGCGTGTCATCACGTAAACGAGCTTCAACAGCCGCTAAATCATCCGCTTGCGTGAGGTCAGCAGGCAGAACGTCGACGGCAATACCGCTTTCTTGTCTCAAGCGTTCGGCAAGGCTATCCAGTTTTGTCTTGTCGCGGGCGACCAGAACCAGGTCATGGCCCCGGCGTGCGAACCGTTCAGCGTATACGGCACCAATGCCTGTAGAAGCGCCTGTAATCAGAACTGTTGGTTTGGTCATGAAATACCCTTCTTTATCAATGAGTAAATAAAATTCGCAAACTGCGATGTCTGTAGAACCCTGATAGTGGTGGCTAACGGGACCATCGCAATGATGATGATCATAATCTAAAAAGTCAATCCGTTTGATTACGATCATCATCAATGTATACTGACGACATGAGTTTTAGGAGAAGAGGCAGAGCAATGAGGGTTTCTAAAGAGCAGGTTCGTGCAAACCGAATACGTATTGTTGAAACAGCTTCAGCGTTGTTTCGTGAGCGAGGCTATGACGGCGTGGGTGTAGCAGAGCTGATGTCTGCGGCAGGTTTAACTCACGGCGGGTTCTATAAGCACTTTGCTTCCAAGGCTGATTTGATGGCGGAGGCGATGAGCTGTGGTTTTACGCAATCCGCAGAAAATACGGCGGGTGTGAACCGGGAACAATTTGTTGAAAACTATCTCTCCCGTCAGCATCGTGATGATATGGGCAAGGGTTGTGTGATGTCGGCACTAGGTACTGATACGGCGCGCCAATCTGAATCGATTAAGGCGACGTTTGCGGCTGGCATTGAACGTCAGCTGGCTCTGTTAGCCAATGAAAATGGCGAGGGTGACTTAACGCGTGCCGACCTGATCGATACCATCGCACATCTTGTCGGTGCTCTGGTGCTGTCCCGCGCCTGCCCTGATGACTCCGCGCTGGCAGATGAGATTTTGGACGTTTGCCGCTCCCGAATTCTCAGTAAGGAAGCCCACGAGAATTGAGTTTCCGATTAATTCTGCGGGGTTGGTGTCCGAAAATCAGGCCATAACAGGCTTATTGTCACGAAGGTCACCAGATTCGCCAACAGCCCGTAATAGGTCACACTGTTAGCCTGCATTCCGTATCTGGCCATAAAATAGATGATGATGATAGCACTGGACACCATTGCCGATATCGCCCCGGTGGTTGAAGACCTTTGCCAACAAATGGCTCCAATCAGGGGGACCAACAGCACGCCAACCAGAATGGTATAAGCGACAGTCAGCGCAGTAATAACATCGCCAATCAAACTGGCGATGATCAGTATAGTGAAACCAAAGGCCAGGGTTGCGCAGCGATCTGTTTTAATTGAACATTTTTCTTTCTTGAATAAAGCGGCATAAATATCATAAACAAACAGGGTTGAGGTCGCCATCATGCAGGCGCTGGCTGTAGACATGAGTGCCGCGAGTGAAGCAGCAATGACAATCCCCCGAAGGCCTACGGGAAGCACCGTCTGTACGGCGCTCATGAATACGGCATCCGGGTTGCCAATATCGGGCAAAAACACCCGACAACTCATGCCGATAACTGCACCCATCACGCCCCAGACAATACAATAAACCCCGGCGACGAAGCCTCCCCAGCGAGCAACGCCGGCACTTCGTGCGGTAAACATGCGTTGCCAGATGTCCTGCCCGATAAACATTCCCAGGCAGTAGATTAAAAAATAAGTAACGATATTCGGTAAGCCAATATTGTTCAGAGAGAAGAAACCCTCGGGTAAAATATCCTGCATATTTTGCCAACCACCGGCATGAATAATACTGGCAGGCATTAAGATAAAAAGTATTCCGACCGTCATCATAATAAACTGAAAAATATCAGTCATGGTTAATGACCACATCCCCCCCAGAAAAACATAAATAACCACCACCCCGCCACCGATCCAGATGGCATACAGAAAGGGGATGCCCAACAAAACCTCGATAATGCTGCCTATGGCGATAATGGAAGTAACCGCAACCATTAGGTCATAGACCATCATAATAGCCGCTCCCAACAAACGAACACGGGGACGATAACGGATTGCCAGAACCTGAGTTACGGTGTGCAAATTGAGTTTCAACAACGGGGTAACCAGAAACAAGCTCAGACCAATGAGCCCCATTCCCAGGCTGGTTGCCAGCCACAACCCAGAGATACCATATTGATAGCCGAGTCCCATACTGCCCATGGTTGCCGCACCGCCAAGCACCGTCGTGGCCATAGTCCCGGTGAACATCAACGGCGCGAGACGCCTGCCCGCCACGGCATAATCATCTCGCGTTTTTGCGCGCTTCCAGCCCAGCCACCCCACGCCTAACACCAATAACAAGTAAAGCCCAATGAGGGAGAGATCAATAACCACAATTGTCTCCTTTGCCATGTCGCTTTGGCTGATGGCCCGGAATAGCCGCGGTGCCAATATCTGGTACACCCATGTGTAATCAACGAGCTTTAAGGTGCTCGTCAGTGAAACGCCACGCCATCAATATCTTTATTGATCAAGGTTCCCGCCCGTCCATCGACCATATCAACAATATCCTCCAGCGATCCGATCACTGCCGATCTGCCACTATTGATAGAAAACTCACACGTAGCCTGGATCTTGGGCCACATTGAACCTGCCGGAAAATCCATTTCAAGCAGTGCGTGTGGATTAGCGGCTTTAATTGCTTTGCTGTCCGCCGTGCCAAAATCAGTGAAAACTCTGCTGACGTCGGTCGCGATAATCAGTAAGTCAACATCCAGCTGCTGAGCCATCAGGCTGCAGCAACGGTCTTTGTCTATAACGGCCTCCAGCCCACGGCTTTGCGAACTGAGGATGGTGACCGGGATACCGCCACCGCCGCCGGCAATAACAATCACGTCATTGTTTACCAGCGTGCGTAATGTCTCAATTTCGACGATCGCCAATGGCTGTGGGCTGGGAACAACGCGGCGGTAATATTTACCATCCGGTTTTATTATCCAGCCTTTTTCCTGCATTAATTTTTTGGCCTGTCCTTCGTTATAGACCGGCCCAATAAATTTATTGGGTTGTTTGACTGCAGGATCGTTGATATCAACCTCTACCTGAGTCAGCAAACAGGCAACCTGCCTGCCGGGCATATGATTACGTAGCTCCTGCTCCAGCATGTAACCAATCATCCCCTGGCTTTCCGCGCCCAAAACATCAAAAGGATAGGGCTCAACTTTATCGGCGTAGGACTCAGACTGCAGTGCTAATAATCCTACCTGTGGCCCATTTCCATGGCTGATAATTATCTGGTGTTTGCCATCCAGACGGGAAATAGCTTCACAGGCTATAACGATATTTCGCCGCTGGTTTTCCGCAGTCATGGCTTCCCCACGTTTTAATAGCGCATTGCCGCCTAATGCTATAAGTATTCTCATAATTATCCTCTCCTGTTCCCTGACAGATAAGAAAGGGGAAGCCCTACCCTCCCCTTTAGATGGCTGACTATTTCATGCCCGTTCTAATGGGAAAGTCATGCAGTGAGGCCCACCGCCACCTTTGAGAATTTCCTCCAATTCAATTTCAATGGTTTTAATTCCCAAAGCAGCAAGTTGCTGGTTGGTCTCTTTATTATTTTTGAAGGTCAGTACCCGGTCATCACCCAATGCCTGCAAATTACAATGATGGCGGAATACCCCCTGTTGCGGAACATCAATCAGGGTGAATTTTCTTCTGGCAAGCAGATTTAAAAACTCATCGGGAAGCGCGGCTTTGCAAACGACCGCGACTTTCTCTGCAACAATATTAAAGCACATGTCCAGGTGAAGATTTTCACGTTTACAGAAGATAGGTACCATGGTGTAACCCAGTTCCCACATCTGGCGTTCAATGTTCTTGTAGCCGTCATAGTCCGTTCTTGCCACCACGCCCTGAGCAATAGTGTGCTCATCTATCATCCAGAAATCACCGCCCTCAAATGCCCCACTGGTACAGCGTGCAACGCAGGGGATACCAAGCTGTTTCATCTTGGCCTCATAAGTTGCCGTTTCCCCCTGCCGGCAAGGTTCGCGGAACCTCCCCATAATGAAGCCTTCCGCGACACAGGCACCGAAATCGCGCGCATAAACCTGATAAGGAAGGTCAGGATCAGGATCCATCAATACCACTTCAACGCCGTTTTCACGATAAGCCTGAACCAGCGCATCATGTTCGCGCCGAAATGCGCTAATATCGGCTGACTCGCCTTTTTCCAGCCAGTCTTCAGTAATGACATTAATAGGCTGGAATGAAAAATGTTTTGGTGGACATAATAAAACCTTCTTCAGTCTATTAGTTGCATTTTTTACATAGCTTCTTTCCATTTTTAACCTCTTAATTATCTTTATTTCACAAGATACATTCAGGGTATTTTCATCGATATGAGTACAGAATTAATCCGAATGCCTATATTGAGTGGTCAGTCTTTTTTCACTATTTCGGTAGGAATATTTTCCAGTATCAATTTGGCCTGTTCTTCTCCGGAAACAGATTTATCCCGCAACAAATAGAGGATCATGCCAATCACCAGCAGCACACCCAATAGCAGATGCTCATAGGGCCACTTAAGCGACGCCGGGCTGCCAGGAACCAACATGGCCGCAGCCATAAGCAGAGTCACAATGGCCCCCACAGCCAGGGTGAATTTTCCTCCCGGAGTGGGAAGTGGGCGCGGAAGCTCAGGGCGCAATTTCCGCAGTCGCATCACGGAAAACAGCGTTGACCCCCACAAGACGATATAGGAAAAAGCGGCCACGGTGACCAGTGGGAGAAACACGGCTTTGCCCAGCAGACAGGCAGAAGCGGCTATTAATGAAACGAAAAGGATGGCTACCGTTGGCGTATGGTAAACCGGGTGCAACCGGGAGAAAGCGGCTGGAATTAAACCCACCTGGCTCATATACATGAGTAAACGAGTTGCGCCATAAAAACAGGCGTTATAAACACCCACGACTCCGCAGCAAGCAGCCGCCGTTAATACCAACCCCCAAACTGGCGTACCTGTCACTATTTCTGCTGCATGAGCAAAGGGGATATCCATGGTCATCAGGCTTTGCCACGGCACAATGGCCGAAGGAACCAGCATGGTAATCAGATACATAAAGGTGGCGATGACCAGAGAGATAATCAAAGCGAGAGCGGTTTTTTTACGGCTTAGGCTGGCAGAGGCTTCTTCCGCCCCCTTGGCTATGGTTTCCCATCCGGCAATAGAAAATGGCAGGAGCGCCAGCAGAGCCACCACGCCGGCAAAGGTCGGTTTGCTCTGTAACGGGCTGAGATTTTCAAGGTTGATATAGAATGAACATGCAATCAGCGAGACGATAACCAGGGTTAAAACAGTCACTGTAATGACCGTCTGTAACGTTGATGAAAGTTTTACCCCCCGGTGCTGCATCATGCCGATCCCTGCGACAAGTAACAGCCCGATAATCAATAATGGAGCACTGACCGCAAACCCGCCGACCTCATAGAGAATCGCCGCACTCTTCATGGAAGGCAGCAGGTAGCCCAGCATGGTGGTGATCGCCAGCGCTTCCCAGGCGCATAAAATGATATTCACCAACACGCCGAACCATCCGGCAATCATCGCGGCAAAACTACCGAAGGCAAGGTAAGAATACGCAGCCTCTCCGCCTGCCAACGGAACCGCCGAGATGGCTTCCAGATAAGCCAGCGCCAGGGGAAGCTCAATGAGAAGGCAGAGCAAAATGGCCAGTGCCGCATTGGATGGGCCACCGGCGGTGCTTAGCCAGGTGCCGGTAAGTACCAACCAGGAAGCACCAAACACGCAGCCAATACCCATCCCCAAGAAACCATTGAAGGTAATGGCTTTTTTTAGATGTGTTTTATTCTCCACAGATTGGCTCATAACAAACTCCTTAGTGAAGTACGGATGGCGACTAAAAGTAGAAGTGATATCTGACGGCATTACGCGGAGGAGCCAGAATTTTGGCTCCCTCGCCTTTGAGCCGGAATGCTAGACCGCCGTAGCCACCATAACGGCCTTCACGGTGTGCATGCGGTTTTCACCCTGATCCCACACCACGGACTGTGGCCCTTCAATGACTTCGTCTGTCATATCTTCGCCACGGTAACCCGGCAGGCAATGCATGAAGACCGCCGTTTTACGCGCTTTCGCCATTGCCTGGGCGTTGATCTGGTACGGCATAAAGTCTTGAATGCGCTTTTCTTTCTGGGCTTCGTTTTCACCCATGCTGTGCCAGGTGTTGCCATATACCACATCAGCTCCACGCAGCGCCTCGTCGAAGTCCCGGGTCACGATGACTTTAGAACCGCTTTTCGCCGCGTGTTGCTGCGCACAGGCCAGAATTTCCGGTACGGGTTCGTACCCTTCAGGGGCAGCAACGTAAATATCCATTCCCATCATGCCGCAGCCGATCATCAGGGAATGACAGACGTTATAGACATCGCCGGCATAACAGACTTTTACCCCTTTCCATTCACCAAATTTTTCTTTAATGGTCAGAAGGTCGGCCAGCCCCTGGCAAGGATGTTCCAGCGCCGTTAACGCGTTAATCACCGGATTTTTCATGTATTGCGCAAACTCCTGAACAATTTCCTGTCCATAAGTTCGGATATACAAACCATCAAAATAGCGATCAATAATGCGTGCGGTATCTTTAATTGGCTCGCCGCGGCTGAGTTGCATTTCATCCGGGCGCAGATAGATAGACTGAGCCCCCAGCGCCGTTGCGGCGGCATGGAATGAATTACGGGTACGCGTAGACTTTTTTTCGAAAATCATGCCATAGGTACGCCCACGTAAATATTCATGTGGCTCACGCATGGTCCATTTGCGTTTTAAATCGGCTGCCAGCTCGACCAAATAACGGATCTCTTCCGCTGTATAATCCTGCATGGCAAGATAGTGTTTGGCGCGAAATTTATCTCTCATTTCATATCCCTCGATGTTTGGTAAAACGCCCATTTTACGGATAGCAGCATTCCAGCCACTGTACCCATCTGAATATTTACTGATGTGCCACTGAGCGTAAGACTGAAATACATTGCTAACAATAGATATAAAACAAAGCTGACTTTATAATTTATGAATGTTTAACCGGAAAGCGTTGTAATATAAGCATGCATTATTTTTAGTAGGGTCATCCATGTTCCAGAAGAATGTCAGACACCAGGGCTTCGAGTGCTTCATTATGCGGGCGACTTCGGTTAAGAATAAGGCAGTGAGTCACCTCATAGCTTAATTCTTCAGATTTCAGCAAGTACATTTCCTGTTTATCAACCCACTGCTGAGCATAATGTTGCGGCAGATAACCAATGTGTGTCCCTGCCAAAACCAGTAAGGCAACAGCCTCCATCTGGTGGGCCGTGGCAGTGATTAGTGGTGGCATTACAGGCACCAAATCCGACGGCATCAGATAGCCACGTTTCACCCAACTGAAGCGCAGTAAGTCCTCGGAGGTCACCTTTGATGATAAATACAGCGGATGGTGCTTTCCGCAATAGATTGAAATTTTTTCACTGAAGAGATCGATATACTCAAGGTTTTCTAATCTGTGTCCAATATAAGATATCGCCGCATGCAGTTCTCCGCTGATAATTTCTTGTTCAAGTTCCGTTGGTGATTTAATAAAAACCTGCAGACTTACCTCATGATTACGCTGATAAAAACGTCTTATTGCCTCAACTACTTTTGCTTCGGGCAACGTCAATGTGCTGTCTAACAGCCCGATCATTAACTCGCCGCGTAGCCGCCCTGAAAGGTTATGAACCTGTAAAACAAAAGCATCTAATTTGGCGAACAGTTGTTGTGTATAACACAGCACCTGTTCCCCTTCCGCTGTCAGACTGAATCCTTTTTTACCCCGTTCACAGAGGCGAAAGCCCAGACGCGTCTCCAGAGTCGACATACATGTACTGATGGCGGACTGGCTCATATTCAGCTGTGCCTGAGCGGCCGAGAATCCATTACACTGCACTATGGTCAAAAATATCTGTAACAATCGGATATCAACGTTATGAATATTACCAAGCATGCCCCCTCCTTATATAATGAGTATAATTAACTCAATATTCAAACTCCTCTTTATTGGGTTCCAGAATTGGCTGAAAGCAAAATCCCTGGTTTCGATGTTTATTATCAATGCATAGATTTATTTAGTGATGCTGGTGGGCACTGACTAATAAATTATTTTCATCCTGTTTAATCGGCAAGTCAAAAAATACATATATTCAAAGCTGATAGTTTAGACCCGTGCAGCAATTATAGGGGGAATAGCCTATAGATAGAGGACGAATGATTCCATTTGGCTGGCAGGTGATAATGCTATTTTTGACTATTCGATAAACCCGTCCGGCCTTATCACCATAAAGACCCTATCAATTAATACCATTTCAATAGCCATAGACTATTACAACATTCAACCATTCCTATTTTATCTATCTGCATCCACTGACTAAGCTTAGAACTGAGTGTCAGTGCGAGCCCCATCAGCGGTTGGCTAAGCCTCATTTCTTATTATTTAAAATCAGTTGATTAGACAAACCATTAGCGCAACACCCGACGCGAGCATTAGCCCGCGATATCAAGCTAACGGCTCCCCAGGGACTGCAGACAGGGCCTGGCGAGCGAACTTACAGAAGCAGAGAGCGCATCATGACAACTGAAAGCAAATGCCCATTTTCGGGTGGCGGTAAACCGAACACGCCACGTCGTGGCCCTTCGAATCAGGACTGGTGGCCCAACCAACTCAGCCTGAAGCCACTGCACCAGCACTCCTCCCTCTCCGACCCGATGGACCCTGACTTCGATTACGCCAAAGCCTTTAACAGTCTGGATCTGGCCGCCGTTAAACAAGATCTGCACGCCCTGATGACCGACTCACAAGAGTGGTGGCCGGCAGACTTCGGCCACTATGGCGGCCTGTTCATTCGTATGGCCTGGCACAGCGCCGGCACTTATCGTATCGGCGATGGCCGTGGCGGCGCAGGTGAAGGCCAGCAACGTTTTGCACCGCTCAACAGCTGGCCAGACAACGTCAGCCTCGATAAGGCCCGACGTCTGCTGTGGCCAATCAAACAGAAATACGGCCGCAAAATCTCCTGGGCCGACCTGATTATCCTGACCGGTAACGTCGCACTCGAATCCATGGGCTTTAAAACCTTCGGCTATGCGGGCGGCCGCGCCGATACCTGGGAGCCGGATGACGTCTATTGGGGGTCGGAAAAAATCTGGCTGGAGCTGAGCGGCGGCCAGAACAGCCGCTACTCGGGCGATCGCGATTTGGAAGATCCGCTGGCAGCGGTGCAAATGGGCCTGATTTACGTTAACCCGGAAGGGCCGGACGGTAACCCGGATCCGGTCGCTGCCGCCCGTGACATTCGCGAGACCTTTGCCCGAATGGCGATGAATGATGAAGAAACCGTGGCGCTGATCGCCGGCGGTCACACCTTCGGTAAAACTCATGGCGCGGGCCCGGCCTCGCATGTGGGTGACGATCCGGAAACCGCAGGTCTCGAACGACAGGGCCTCGGCTGGCAGAGCAGTTTTGGCACCGGTAAAGGTAAGGACGCCATCACCAGCGGCCTGGAAGTCACCTGGACCACCACGCCGACCCAGTGGAACCACGACTTCTTCAAACACCTGTTCGAATACGAGTGGGAACTGACGCAAAGCCCGGCAGGTGCCCACCAGTGGGTAGCCAAAGACGTTGGCGAGACCATTCCAGATGCGTTCGATCCGGCAAAAAAACAGCGCCCAACCATGTTAACCACTGACCTGTCGCTGCGTTTCGATCCGGCATACGAAAAGATCTCGCGTCGCTTCTATGAACATCCTGACCAACTCGCAGATGCTTTTTCCCGCGCCTGGTACAAACTGACCCACCGCGATATGGGGCCACGCGCCCGCTATCTCGGCCCGGAAGTGCCGGCCGAAGAGCTGATTTGGCAGGATCCGATCCCGGCCGTCGATCATCAGTTGATCAACGATCAGGATATCGCCGATCTCAAAACCAGCATCCTGACTTCCGGTCTGCCGATCTCGGTACTGGTGTCCACCGCCTGGGCTTCAGCCTCCACTTTCCGCGGGTCCGACAAGCGCGGCGGTGCCAACGGTGCGCGCATTCGTCTGGCACCACAGAAGGACTGGGCAATCAACCAACCGGCGCAACTGGCGCAAACGCTGGCCAAGCTGGAAGATATCCAGCAGGCGTTCAATAATGCCCAGTCGGGCAACAAACGCGTCTCGCTGGCAGATTTAATCGTGCTGGCCGGTGCCGCGGCGGTCGAACAGGCGGCAGCCAACGCCGGTCATCCGGTAAGCGTGCCCTTCACTCCGGGCCGTATGGATGCCACGCAAGAACAGACCGACGTCGACTCCTTCGAAGCGATGGAGCCGGTTGCCGATGGTTTCCGTAACTATCTGGAGCGCCAGTTCAACATTCCGGCCGAAGCCTTGCTGGTCGACAAAGCACAATTGCTGACGCTGACGGCACCGGAAATGACGGTACTGGTGGGCGGGCTACGGGTGTTAAACGCCAACGTCGGCCAGAGCCAGCACGGCGTGCTGACCCAACGGCCGCAGGCACTGAGCAACGACTTCTTCGTCAATCTGCTTGATATGGGCACTACCTGGAAAGCGGCAGGCGAAGATGGCGTGTTTGAAGGCCAGGATAGCCAAACCGGCGCGCTCAAATGGACGGCGACCCGCGCCGACCTGATCTTCGGTTCACATTCCCAACTGCGCGCGCTGGCGGAAGTCTATGGCAGCTCGGACGCTCAGGCGAGTTTTGTATACGACTTTGTCGCCGCCTGGAATAAGGTGATGAACCTCGATCGTTTTGATCTGGCCTAAGTAATAACAGCATGAAGATCCCGGCGTTGTCTCAATGCGCAACGCCGGGTGGCTCGGTCAGATATTTTCCAGATCGATACCGCGAGTTTTTGGACCAAACACCCCGATCACCACCATCACAATCAGCATGCTGGCAACGATAAACGCAATCACCCCTACCGAACCGCCGTATTGCAGGATCATGCCAATAATCAGGCTGCTGAATACCGTCGACAATCGGCTGAACGAATAACAGAATCCGACCGCACGGGCACGGATATAAGTCGGGAACACTTCTGACTGGTAGGAGTGGTAACTGTAGGTCAGCCAGGCATTGGACCAGGTAATGAAGAACCCGCACAGAATCAGCCACAGAGGGTTATTCTGCATGGCAAACAGTGAGCCGAAAATCACCGTCACCAGGCAGGAAAGAACAATCTGCCATTTGTTTTCCATCTTGTCGACATAGCGACTGCACAGCAATGATCCCAGCGGATAAGCCAGGGTAATAAAGAAGGCGTACAGCAGACTGTGGGTGATTGAAGCGCCCTTTCCGGCCAGTAAGGCCGGCAGCCAGTTGCCAAAACCGAAGAAACCAATCGCCTGGAAGAAATTCATCACCACCAGCATCAGGGTGCGGCCCCGGTAACGAGGCGACCAGATATCTTTAAAGCTTCCCTGCGCGGGCGTTTCGCTCGCTGATTCGGCATCACGCAACGGGAATTCCGTCACCTGGGTAACACCGCAACGACGCTCCATCGCCAGCATTACCTGCCTGACCTCCGGGTAACGTCGCTGCTGCGCCAGCCAACGCGGGGACTCCGGCAAGCCTTTACGCACCAGCCAAATCACCAGCGAAGCCACGGCACCGGCGATCACCACATAACGCCAGCCGCTCAGGCCCAAAATGGTCTGTGGTACCAGCCACCACGACATCAACGCGACCGTTGGCACCGACAGAAATTGAATGAAAAACGAAAAGGCAAAGGCCCGGGTACGCAGATGCGCAGGCACCCACTCGGTCAGATAGGTATCTATGGTGACCAGTTCAATCCCCAATCCGACTCCCACCAGAAAGCGCAGGAAGATCACCCACTCTGCCTGATGCTGAAAGGCCAGGCACAGCGAAAACACGCCATACCAGGCCAGCGCAAACATAAAGGTGGTGCGGCGGCCAAAGCGGTCGGCGTAGGGGCTGAGCAGGCTGGCACCGATAAACAGGCCAAGGAAGGTGGCCGAGGCAAACGCCGCCTGGTCGGAGACGCCGAACACGCCTTGCGCGCCGGTATGGAATATCCCCTCGGCAATTAAACCGGTGCTGATATAGCCGGTCTGGAACAGGTCATAAAGCTCAAAAAAACCGCCCAACGCCAGCAAAGCGATAAACTTCCACAGGCCGGCCGAGGTCGGCAACGCATCAATTCTTGCTGACAAATCCTGTTCATGGATCGGTGACTGGGCCACCGCATCGCCTCCTGCAACCAAAACATCACTCACCATTAACCTCGCCATAACATAATTATTATTTTTCTATGCTATAGGCTCGGCGTCGGAGTTAAATATTTAATTAGCAGGCTATGAAAGGTAATTAAGCATAAAGAACTGCAGCAATCTGTTTTGCTGAGAGAAAATTTAAGCCGTGGGGAGATGCCTGATAGTGAGCCGGCGGCCCACTATCAGAGTGCAGGCAGTTAGCGGATTTGGTGGTGTTGCAGGCGTTCACTACGGTAAAAGTTCAGCAGACACCAGCCAAGGGCGATCAACGCCAGTGGGGCAGCGACAAAACCGATGTTGCCCATACCCAGATACTGGCTGACCTGGTTACCCAGCAGAGCGCCGGCACCGATGCCGAAGTTGTACAGCCCGGAATAGATCGACATCGCCACGTCGGTAGCGTCCGGGGCCAGGTTCAATACTTTGGCCTGCATCGACAAACCAATTGCCATAATTGCCATGCCCCATACCGCAAACAGCACCGTCAGGTGGTTTTCATCACCGGAGGCCGGTAACAGCAGCAGCAGGCTCAGCATCAATAAGGCGATGGCGCCGATGAAAAAGCCCGACGGGAAACGCTCGCTGAAACGGCTGAACAACAGGCTGCCGAAAATGCCGGCGGCGCCGAACAGCAACAGCATCAGGGTGGTGAAGTTTTCCGACAGCCCGGCCACGGTCTGAATAAAGGGTTCGATATAGCTGTAGGCGGTAAAATTGGCCGTCACCACAATGATGGCCAGCATATACAGGCTGACCAACGCCGGGCGCTTAAACAGCATTGGCACGCTGGCCAGCGAGCCGGAATGCTCGCTTTTCAGCACCGGCAACAAGCGCCACAGCAGCACCAGCGCCAGCGTGGCACAGACGGCGATACCAATAAAGGTCATGCGCCAGCCGAGGATTTGACCCACGATACGGCCCAGCGGCAGGCCGAGCACCATCGCCAGCGCAGTTCCCCCCGCCAGCAGGCTCAATGCCTGCGCCTTTTTGCCCGCGGGGGCGACCCGGATCGCCAGCGAGGCGGTGATCGACCAAAACACCGCATGGGCCAGCGCCACACCGGCACGGGAAATCACCAGCGTGGTGAAGTTCCATGCCACGGCGGTCAGCACATGGCTGGCGATAAACAGGATAAATACCCCGATCAGCAGTTTGCGCCGCTCAATCCGGCTGGTCAGTAGCATACACACCAGCGAACTGGCGGCGACGATCCAGGCATAAATAGTGATGATCAACCCCACCTGCTCGGTCTGCATCGAGAAGCTTTGGGCGATATCACTCAGCAACCCGACCGGAATGAACTCGGTGGTATTGAAGATAAAGGCCGAAACGGCAAGAATGACCACGCGCAACCAGGCAGTTGAGCGAGAGACCTGAGTTTGTTCCATGTTAAACGGGATCCGGACGGGTGCGGGAAGTAGCGATATTTTAACCAATCGGCAGGGTAAATGCGACATGCGTCACACTTTTATTAGCCTGTTTTTTTCGCCAGCCTTTTGCCATCCACGGCCTGCACAACGGCAGACCCTGGACAGCAACAGATGCCGTTTACTGACTGATACAGTGCTTTAACGCCTCGACCGAGGTATTGATGCCGGCATCGACCGACATGGTCAGATCCTCCATCTCCAGCGACACCCAGTCGTTATAGCCCATCATGCGTACCACCGAGAAAAACTCTTTCCACCACTGCAGATCCTGCCCGCAGCCGACCGCCACATAATTCCAGGCGCGCTCCGCCACCTGCTCCACCGGCCGGGTTTCCAGCAGCCCGTTGACTGCCACCACGCCCCTTTCCAGCCTTACGTCCTTGCCGTGCACGTGGTGGATGGCGTCCCCCAAACGGCGGGCTACGGCAATCGGATCGGCCCCCATCCAAATCAGGTGGCTGGGATCAAGATTCAGCCCGACCATCGGCCCCACCGCGTCACGCAGCCTGAACAAGGTGTCGGGGTTCCACACCAGCATCGAGCTAAAGTTCTCCAGTGCGAATTTCTCGATGCCAAACGCCTGTGCCTTTTCCACCAGCCGTTGCCAGTAGGGGATTGCCACTTCGTTCCACTGATAATCCAGGCAGTTTTTCAGCGTCGGCGGCCAACTGACGGTATAGGTGATCCAGTTGGGGATACTGTCGCCGGGAGCCGCAGGGGGCAATCCGCTCATCATGACGATTTTCTTCACCCCCAGGCCGGCGGCCAGCGCCAGCGTGTTGTCGGTATCGTGGCGATGCTTTTCCCCCAACACGCCCGGCTCCAGCGGATTGCCGGAAACGTTCAGCGCGGCAATCTTCATGCCGCGGCTTTCCAGTGCCGCCAGTAACCGTCGGCGCTTACCGGCGTCCTGCAATAACGCCACGGTATCCAGATGCGGTGCCGAAGACCAGCCGCCGGTGGTCATTTCCACTCCAAACACCCCTAACTCGCCCAATCGATCCAACATGGCCTCAAACGGTAGGTGGCCCAGACTATCGGTACAGAAAGAAAGCTTCATGTTATGTCTCCGCAAAAAGGTTTATTCAAAGGCTACCCAGCGAGCACCCTGATCGGCTGAGCGCACGCAGTTTTCAATCCAGCGCACACCGTCGATCCCGGCGTCGATGTCTGGATACACCAGTTGATCCAACGCCTGCCGATCGCCCCGGTTGCAGGCATCAATCGCCAGGGCGAATTTCAGGTAGATGTTGGCCCAGGACTCGCTCAGCCCCTCGGTATGCAGCGCCCCCAGCCGCTCCCAGGCGTTGCAGGTTTCGTCCAGATAGGGCATACCGCGATACAGCGTCTGATTGGGTTGCCCCTGCACCTGGTAACTCAACTCGCTGGGGTTGATGTCGGTCCATTCCAGGCTGGCCTTCGAGCCGACGATGCGAATACGCTGGCTGCTCATGGCACCGGCATTGACCGATGAGGCCCACATGCGCCCCACCGCGCCGTTGGCATAGCGCATCATCACCAGCGCGTTGTCTTCCAGCGGCGCACGCGAAGGAATAAAGCTCTGCCGATCGCAAAGCAGTTCGCTGATTTGCATCTGCGGCATCACCAGTTGGGACAGGTAATAGGTGTGGGTGGAAATATCGCCCAGTACAAAACTCGGGCCTGAGATTTGGGGATCAATGCGCCATTTCTGCGCGTCGCTGAGACGATCGACCTCGTCGGTGGCATTAAAACCGTGGGTATATTGCAGATCCACCATGCGCACTTCACCGATCTGCCCGTTGGCAATCATGGCGCGCATCTGCAGCAGCAACGGATGGCCGGAGAAACCGTAGGTCACGCCGACAATGCGGTTTTTTTCCGCCGCCAGTGCCTTGATTTCGTAGGCTTCCCGGCTGGTGAAAAACAGCGGTTTTTCGCAAATCACGTGCAGCCCGGCCAGCAGTGCCGCACGGGTAATTTGGTAATGGGTGCCATTCGGCGTGGCCACCGACACCACTTCTATGCCGTCTTCTCGCCTGGCCTCTTGAGCAAACAGCGTGCGGTAATCGTCATAGCAGCGATCGGAATCCACCCCCAGATTGACGCCGAATTCGCGGCCGCGCTCCGGCACAATATCAAATGCCCCAGCCACCAGCGCAAAGGCGGTATTATCCCGCAATGCACCGCAACGGTGTTTATAACCCACCTGCCCCAACCGCCCGCCGCCGACCATTGCCCAACGCAAAGGCCGTGGCGTTTTTCTTTCACCATTCAACATAGTTGCTCCCGAAGCTCAAAGTTTCTGATATTTCCGCCGCGTTGCACCCGGGTGCAAATTTAAAATGCACCCGGGTGCAAAATTGAGTGGCAACTTGACCGCAAAACAAATGCCACTTGCGATGGACTATTGGAGAGGGTTAAAAATAAGTCAAATGTGCCATGATAAATCTGCCGCTCAGGATCACAATTTACCGCTCAAAGGATCAATATGGCGCCCTGACCTGCACCAGGGATCCCACCGCTGACGGCAGCAACTCCCGCATCCGGCAAGGCTGTGCTAATCTGTTGAACCCATACCGTTTTTTCATCACGAGCAAAGATGATGGCGAAGAAACCCGGCGCGATCCCCGCGCCCACTGCACGCAAAGCGACGGCCAGTGATGTGGCGGCCCGCGCCGGCGTGTCCAAATGGACGGTATCGCGTGCCTTTACCGACGGTGCGTCGATCTCGCCCCATGCGATGTTGCGCGTTCAGACCGCGGCCAGAGAATTGGGTTATCGCCCTAATCTGCTGGCGCGCAGCCTGTCGAAAAAAAGCACCCGCATCATCGGGCTGGTGGCGGACGAGCTAAAAAACCCGCATATTTTCACGCTGCTGGACGAAGTCACCCGCCAGTTGCAAAGCCGCGGCTATATGGCCTTGCTGCTGAATATCACCTCGGAACACGACTATGAATCGGTGCTGACGCTGGCCGATCAAATGCAGGTGGATGGCCTGCTGTTTCTCGGCACCCTGCTCAACGATCGGCTGATTACGCTGGCACAGGATATTCACCATATTCCACTGGTGGTGCTGTATCGCTATAGCGAAAGCCCCTATATCCAGGTGTTGGCCACTAACGGCTATCAGGCCGGGCGTGAAATTGGCGAACTGTTGCTGACGCAAAATTATCAGCGCATGGGCTATCTGGCTGGGCCGGTGAGCGAATCCACCCAGTTACGCCGCCTTGACGGTTTCCGCGCCGCGCTGGCGGAAAAACAACGCGACGTCAGCGTGGTGCTGCAGGCCCCGCATTATCAACGTCAGTGCGGCATGGAAGCCTTCGCGGCCTACCTGGCGACCACCCCGGCGGAACAACGGGTTGAGGCGATTTTTTGTGAGAACGATATTCTGGCAGTGGGGGTTATCGACGCCATCCGCGCCACACCGGGCTGTGCGCCGATTGCCGTGGTGGGGTTTGATGACATTGAACTGGCCGCCTCCCCCAGTTACCAATTGACCACTTATCGCCAGCCGATGCAGTCGCTGATTGCCGATGGCATCCATTGCCTGACGCAGGCTTTCGAACCGGGCGGCCAACGTTTATATAACGGTGAATTAATCGTCCGGCGGTCGCATATTAAACAATAATAATATCAACGGTCGGCGAGAGCTTGGGTCACGCTAATAGAGGTCATATGTCAGCTATCTATGATTGGTCGGTGTTGGCATTACGCCGTATTTACGATCGCCGCATCAGCGGTGCGCCAGTGCTCGACAGCGCCCAACTGTTCCCCGACGCACAGCGTTTTACCGCCCAGTGGCCGCAGATCCGTGATGAGGCACTGACCCTGGCGCAAGATCTGCACAATATTCCGCGATTTCACGAAATCATGAGCGAACAGGCGTCGATCTCCGCCAATGACGCGCGTGACTGGCGCATGTTTATCATGCAGGCCTACGGCCAGCCGATAACGCGCAACCTTGCACGCTGCCCCTTATTGGCCAGCCTGATCGCTTCCTCTCCGGATGTGCTCTCCGCCTCGCTGTCTTTCCTGGCCCCCGGTAAACAGGTGCCGGCGCACCGTGGCCCGTTCCGTGGCATTCTGCGCGGTTATCTGGTGCTGTCGATGCCCAAGGGTGCCGATGGTCTGCCCGCCGCCGTATTGAAAGTCGACGGGCAGGAATACCGGCTCAATGAAGGGGAATTTATGCTGTGGGACGATACCTTCGAACACGAGGTGTGGAACGACAGCGACCAGGTGCGCACCGTGTTGCTGCTGGATATCCGCCGCCGCGATTTACCCACCGGGCTGCGGATGTTGTCCAACGGCATTATTGCCCTGGTTCGGCTGAACGTGCGCTGGATCCAGCGCCAATTCTAGGCCCCGCCCAGATAGGCTTTCCTCACCTCCTGATCGTTTAACAACTCCGAACCACTGCCGGTCAGGCGGATCTGGCCGTTAACCATCACATAACCGCGATCGGACAGTTTGAGCGCGTGGTTGGCATTCTGCTCCACCAGAAACAACGTCATGCCGCCACGGGTCAGTTCCCGTAAAATGCTGAAGATCTGTTTGACGATGATCGGTGCCAGCCCCAGGCTCGGCTCGTCCAGCAACAGCAGTTTGGGCCTACTCATCAGCGCCCGGGCAATCGCCAGCATCTGCTGTTCGCCGCCGGACATGGTCATCGCCCGCTGGTTGCGCCGTTCCTTCAGGCGCGGGAACAGATCGAACATGCGCAACAAATCCTCATCCACATAGCGATTGCCAATGGTAATGGTGCCCATCAACAGGTTTTCCTCCACGCTCATGTCCGGGAAGATACGCCGCCCCTCAGGTGCCTGAGCGATGCCGCTGCTGGCAACGTAATGGGTGGAACGCTGGCTGATATCTTCGCCACGAAACAGGATCTGCCCGCCGCTGATGCGCGGCTGGCCGAAGATGGACATCAGCAGCGTCGACTTGCCCGCGCCGTTGGCGCCAATCAGCGCCACCGTTTCCCCTTCATTCACCTGTAGCGAGACCTGCTGCAACGCCTGGATCGGGCCATAAAACACGTCTACATCGCGAAACTCCAACATCACATTGCTCATCCCGCCAGTTCCTCTTCATCCGCGCCAAGGTAAGCGGCGATCACCGTATCGTTGTGCTGAATTTCTTTCGGCGTGCCTTCGGCGATCACATCACCGTGATCGAGCACAATCACCCGATCGGAGATCTCCATCACCATGCCCATATCGTGTTCGATCAACAGCACCGTAATACCGTGATGCTGGCGCAGAAAACGGATAATGCGGCTCAGCGTCGCCGTCTCCACCGGGTTCAGCCCGGCGGCCGGTTCGTCGAGACAAATCATCTCCGGCGTGGTGCACATGGCGCGGGCGATCTCCAGCCGCCGCTGCTGGCCGTAGGACATCTCCCCCGCCAGCCGGTTGGCACAGTCCACCAGCTCCACCACTTCCAGCCAGTAAAAGGCGCGATCCAGCGCCTGGTTTTCGGCCCGGCGGTAACCCGGCGTATTGAGCACGCCGGCGATCAGATTGCGGTTGCTCAACATGTGCTGCGCCACCAGCAGGTTCTCCACCACCGACATTTCGCGGAACAAACGGATGTTCTGGAAGGTGCGCGCCAGCCCGGCGCGATTGACCAGATGGGTGCCGCCAAACATTTTGTAGTAAACGCGCGAGCCCAGACGTTTCGGGTTAACCCAGTCACCGGCGTGGAATTTCTGCCCCAGCACCTGGATCACGTCGGTCGGCCGCTTGTGGGTATTAAGCAGGATCGCGCCGCCGGTGGCGCGATAAAAACCGGTCAAACAGTTGAATACCGTGGTTTTACCGGCACCGTTGGGGCCGATCAGCGCGGTGATGGAACCGCGCTCTACCGCCAGATTCACGTCATTCAGCGCCTTGATACCGCCAAAATGCATCATCAGATGCTCAACCTGCAAGATAGCGTCGCTCATGGCTCTACCCCCTTGCGCGGAGCAAAACTGGAACGACTGATGCGCACCAGCCCACGCGGCCGCCAGATCATCATCGCCACCATCAACACGCCGAACAGCAGCACCCGGTACTCGGCAAAACTTCGTAACAGCTCAGGTGCTACCGTGAGTACAAACGCCGCCAGCACTACGCCGATGGTCGAGCCCATGCCGCCCAGCACCACGATCGCCAGGATCAGCGCCGACTCAAAGAAGGTGAATGAGGTGGGATTGACGAAGCCCTGATAAGTGGCGAAAAACACCCCGGCCAGCCCGGCGGTAGAGGCCCCCATCATAAAGGCCGATAGCTTCACCAGAACGTGGTTCAGCCCGAGCGAGCGGCAGGCGATTTCATCCTCGCGCAGTGCCTCCCAGGCGCGGCCGATCGGCATGCGCGTCAGCCGGTGCTTGATGTACAGCACCAGCAGCACCACCAGGAACAGCACCGCATAGATAAAGATAAATTTCAGGTTGGGGTTATAGGCGATACCGAGGAATTCGTGGATCGGCACCCCGCCGTCCTTCGCCCGTCGGCCAAATTCCAGACCAAAAATCGTCGGCGCAGGCACCGAGACGCCGTTGGGGCCACCGGTCAGCGACATCCAGTTATTCAGCACCAGGCGGATAATTTCCCCGAACCCCAGCGTGACGATCGCCAGATAGTCACCGTGCATGCGTAGCACCGGGAACCCCAGCAGCGCACCGGCCAGCGCCGCCATCAGCGCCCCCAGCGGCAACATCGCCCAGAACCCCAGCCCGAGATACTGATAACCCAGCGCCAGGCCATAAGCGCCAATGGCGTAGAACGCCACATAACCGAGATCCAGCAGCCCGGCCAGCCCGACAACAATGTTCAACCCCAGCCCAAGCAGCACGTAAATCAGCCCCAGGATCGCCACCGTCAGCAGGTACTTGGTGGCGACAAACGGAAACAGCAGCGCGATCACCGCCATTAACGGGATGATCCATCGCAAACTGGTTTTGGCCCCTATCGGCCGGACATACACCCCGTCATTGCCGCCGTCAAAACGCGTCAACAATTTCCGCCCCGGCGCAGTTTGCAGGAACAGGCTGAGCAACAGCCGGCCGGCCATTACCGCGGCGATAATCCACGCCAGGCGGCGCGGTTCAAAGTTAAAACTGTATCCGTTGAGAACAATACCGACGATCGGCCCGAAGACGATCAGGGCGATCAGCCCGGCCAGCACCGCATCCAGTAGGCTGCGTTTAACGTTCAGCCCTGGGTGAACCATAGATTGCGACATAGTTTTCCCCTCAAACCTTAGCGACCATTGGCCGACCGAGCAGGCCCTGAGGGCGGAAAATCAGGATCACCACCAGTAAACCGAAGGAGAATACGTCTTTGTAATCGGAGTTCACCATGCCGGCAAACTGCGCCTCCGCGACGCCCAGCAGCAGCCCGCCCAGCATCGCGCCGGGTAACGAACCAATGCCCCCCAGCACTGCGGCGGTAAAGGCCTTGATGCCGATAATAAAGCCGACGTAGAAATCAAAGGTGCCGTAGTTCATGGTGATCAACACCCCCGCCAGCCCGGCCATCGCGGCACCAATCACGAACACCAGGGAGATCACCCGGTCGGTGTTGATGCCCAGAATGGACGCCATCTTGCGATCCTGCTGGGTGGCGCGGCAGATACGCCCCAGACGGGTGTGCTGAATGATGTAAGTGAGGATGGCCATGCCCAGCAGTGAGGCGACCAGGATAAACACCTTGGTGTAGGTGATTTGGATCACCCCACCGTCAAAGTTGAGGCGGAACACGCCGTCCAGCAGCGTCGGGATCCCTTGCTGGCGCGGCCCCTGGCTGATTTGCGCGTAGTTTTGCAAAATGAGCGACATGCCGATGGCGGAGATCAGCGGTGCCAGACGAGTGGAGTTGCGCAAGGGTTTGTAGGCGATCCGCTCTATCACCCAGCCATACACCCCGGTGACCACGATGGTAAACACCAGCGTGCCGAGGATCAGCAGCGGAAAGGATTGCAGGCCGAAGAACGACAGCAGCGCCAGCCCGATAGCGCACAGGTAGGCGGAGATCATGTACACCTCGCCGTGGGCGAAGTTAATCATGCCGATAATGCCGTAAACCATGGTGTAGCCGATGGCGATCAGGCCGTAAACCGCGCCGAGCGTCAGGCCGTTGATCAACTGTTGCAGAAAGAAAACATCCATAATGAGCAGTCTCGCCTGGTGGGACCGCAAGCTAGTGCAGACGCGGCCCAAGGGAAGTATCGGCGCGGATCCGCCGAACACGCGGATCCGCTTGTCAGTCATGTCAATCCAGCACCCTGTGGGCGGGATAAACCTGAGCCTTCGGGCTGATTAGAGTTGGTGATATTTGCCTTTATCGTCCCATTGATAGACCACGTAATCCGATACCTTCAGGTCGCCTTTCTTGTCCCAGGCCTTTTTGCCCATCACGGTATCCACATCATGCGATTTCAGCCATTCGCTGGCCTTGGCGCTGTCTTTGCCGCCGGTAGCGCTGAAGGCTGCGGCGATTGCCTGAATCGAAGCGTAGGAGTAGAGGGTGTAGCCTTCCGGCTCAAAACCGCTGGCGCGGAACTTGGCGATCACCGCCTTGCCCTCAGGAATTTGGCGTGGATCGTTGCCGAAGGTCATCAGCACGCCGTTGGTGTACTGCGGCCCACCGGCAGCGGTCACCAGCTCTTCGGTCACGATGCAGTCACCGGAGAAGAACTTGGCGGTCACACCCTGCTCACGCATCTGGCGCACCAATGGCCCAGCCTCTGGATGGCAACCACCGAAATAGACCACGTCAGGTTTGACCGAGGCGATCTTGGTCACCAGCGCGTTGAAGTCTTTTTCACCGCGTGACAGCCCTTCATACAGCACTTCCTTCACGCCGCGCTTGTTCATTTCGGCCCTGGCGGCATCTGCCAGCCCCTGCCCGTAGGTGTCTTTGTCGTGGATCACCGCGATACGTTTGGCTTTCAGGGTATTGAGCATGTAGTTGGTGGCGATCACCCCTTGCTGGTCATCACGGCCGCACATGCGGAACATGTTGGTCATGCCGCGTTCGGTGATCTGCGGGTTGGTGGATCCGGGGGTGATGGCGATAATACCTGCTTCGTCATACACCTCGGAGGCCGGCATGGTGGAGGAGGAGCAGAAGTGCCCGACCACCGCCGAGACCTTGCCCTGATCCACTAACCGGTTGGCGACCGAAACCGCCTGTTTGGGTTCGCAGGCGTCATCCCCCTGCACCAGTTTGATTTTTTCCCCTTTAATCCCACCGGCGGCGTTGATATCCGCTGCCGCCTGCGAGGCACCACGCCAGTACTGATCGCCATAGGTCGCATTCGGCCCGGAGAACGGCCCGGCGACGCCGATAACGATATCGGCCTGAGCATAAAAAGCAGAACCTAAACAACCGATAAGCAGAGCAGCGAGCGGACTTTTAATGAATTTCGATGACATTGTTGTTTTCCTCAGCACTGTTTTAGCAAAACGCCCAAAGGCGCGGAGCAATCACTTTATGTGTAGACGGGGAAAATAATTTGCGCGAGAGCGCAGTCGCATTACCCGAATTTAGCTAAGCAAAAATCCAGCCATTGTGACGGCCAATACATATTTTCTGTTCATTCATCCTACATATCAGAGGCAAAATGCGGAGGTTTGCTGCCGTCAGGAGGCGCTGCGGGGGGATCAAGTGGCAAATTCGCGGCAAAATCTTTCTGCTGCTCGCCAGGTGCCTCTCCCCTTGCGCACCAGAAGCGTGCAATGGCAGGTGCAACCAGGAAGTCGGGGATTTTGTGGTGATAAACAGCGTGATTGAACAGGATGAGTGCCGAAAAACAACGCAACATGCTCATTCCATCAGCAAACGCGCTTTTCTTGCAGTTTAGTGCTTTGACAAAGCCGCACCACCCCGCTATTATTCGCCCCGTTCACACGATTCCTCTGTAGTTCAGTCGGTAGAACGGCGGACTGTTAATCCGTATGTCACTGGTTCGAGTCCAGTCAGAGGAGCCATATTAGAGAAGCCCGCTCAGGGAAACCTGAGCGGGCTTTTTGCTTTTGGTTTTTTGGTTTTTTTGTGGATGGCTGCTATGAGCGAATAGCAGACGCAATATCAACAACCATTCAGGCATTATGATTTAATAATATTGAATGCAATTAGTAATAATTTACCATGATGGGTAACGAGGTTTTTTCCCTCTTAATATAGATGCATTGTCAATCACCTCTCTAATAGCAAGTGTAAAATCATCCTGTCTTAAAAGTTGGATCGCATGATCCCTTAATTCATTCAAAGTCGAGAAATTGTTGCTTTCTATAATGGCTATAATTACTTTTATGTATGTGAATATTTGTTCAGAAGATTCGTCCGCGTTGACTTGTAGTTGGTAAAAGTCTTTGCCATCATGTACAAGTTTGTTTCTAACCTCCGTGTATAGCTTGTCATAAACCTCTAAGTTCTTCTTGAATTTAATTAGTGAATTATTACAAGTAAGTGCTGCAATGTAAGTTCTTTGCTGCCATCCTTTCCATTCTGGATCAATATTAGAAAGACCATCAAGTGCAAAGATGAGATTTAAAAACTGTGATTCTTCGCCAATTGAATAGAAAGACTGCCTGCATGACCTAATAGCACAAGTGACTACTAAAGAAAGCTCATTTTCAATGATTTTACTGAATACATTAGATAAATAATCAATTCCTGGATAATAAAGGCTATCAACTTGGGGGCCAAGCCAATTATTACTCACGCCAAGTGGTCGTGAGATTCCACTTATCAAAAGTGGTTTGAGGTGAGTCCTCTCTAGAGGAATGATTTCCACATCATAGAATCCGCTAGGGCGTTGACCTGCAGGGTTCGGAGTAAATTCTTTACGCATAAATGAGCTATGAGAAAATCTGACGAGGTCAAGCGCATATTCAGCCATAGATAAGCACTTGTTTATAATGTAGCTATTGTGATCAATGGTTGTATTAAGTTTTAATAGATCTTTATAGGATAATTGACAGTTGAACTGTATATAGGAACCGTTTTGCTCCGATAGACGCTCAAATGGTTTATCGTCAAATTGTTTCTCACAATAAAACATATACTGTCCAATCGATATCGTTTCCTGAATGAAAATCTTATCAATCGGCACAATGATTGTGCACTCCATCTTTTTGTTTTCATCTTCTAAGTCAGCTAACTCTAAATTTGAGTTACTTGACTTAGCTAAGTCTATATTTACCCACTCTAAGCATCTTCGGAAATCTTCTAATATTTCAACATTGTTTTTTGGATGTTTCTCATCTTTATAATTAAATGTAATACCATCACCTTCAGGGAATGGGCTTGCCCAGTATCCAATTTCTCTTAACATTTTTAGAGATATTGATATTTCGTCAATTTTTCCAATAAAATCCTCTTTTCTCCAAACAAGATTACCACTGTAGTTTTCTCTCGGGGGTAACAGACGGGCTTTCATATAGCTTCCTAATATTTCCTAAAAAGTGAGACTGTAAATATTTATCTACGATAATATAAGTTGGCATAAGAAAGCCACCCAGTCATTAATCATAATAATCTGCAACCTGCAGACTAAGACATGTCTCTGTGCAACTTCCGCTCTTGGCACAAAGTCGACGGTCAGGATGACAAAATAGCAAAGACACCACCAATAACTCCGTCCCCCCTCCCCCCCTAAATCAACAACCTCACCCGATCATAAATCAGTCGATCCTCGAGCCGAGCGGAGCGGGCGTGCTGGCGCAGGGTGCGGATCAGGTTATCAATCAACGCATGGGCGGCAGTGCTGAGTATACTGTTACGCCGGGTGACGATATTCAACCGCGCCAGGTCACAGCCTTCCTGTAGCGCCAGCGGTTGCAGGCGTCCGGCAAACTGCGGTAACCCGAGCAACGGTGCCGGGCACCAGGTGCACATGTCTGCCGACTCCACCATTGCCTGTAACATACCAAGAGAATGCGCATGAATAATGCGGTTCGGATCAAGCTGAGCGCCATGTCGGCTGAACAGTTGCTGGATTAAATCGTCATAATTTTCTGGGGTGTAATTCAGTACCCAGTCCTGCTCCAGCAATTGGTGGACTGAGGTGCTTTGGCCCAACGGATGCCCGTGGCGCACCATCACCGCCGTTTCATAGTCCAGCAACGGCTCACAATGAAACTCCTGCGGTGCCATCGAAGCCGGAAGCGGCGTGATGGCAAAATCCATCGTGCCCTCTCGCAGTTGGGATTGGGCGTTGGCCATCAGGCTTTCAAACAGCTCCAGTTTTACCCTCGGCATCTTTTTGCGAAAGGCCACCACCGCCGCCGGTAACACCGTCAACATCAGCCAGGGCGTGATCGCCACCTTCACCTGCTCTTGCGCCAGCCCGCGCAGGCCCGCCATTTCATTGTTGGCCTGTTCCAGTTGGTTCAACACCAACCGGGCGTGGGTCAACAACGTTTTCCCGTAAGGTGTAAAACCCAGTCCGGCCGGCGTGCGGATCAGCAACGGCAGTTCCTGCTGCTGCTCCAGCTCGCGCAGGGCTCGCGTGACCGCCGCCTGTGAAAGCCCCAGTTGTCGCGCGGCGGCGCGGATGCTGCCACCGTCGGCACTGGCGACCAAGGCCTGTAACTGATGTAGTTTCATCACGCCCCCTGACAATCAAAGGTTGTCAGCATAACCGAACGGCGGCTCCCCGGGCAAAAGGTTGTTTGTTAGTCTCCGAAGTACCTTGTTCCCGGTTATCGATCGCGTCGGGAACCGAAAATTCACTTTGGATATCGCGATGAGCAATTCGCTTGTTTTACCGGAAATAGCTGCCGTTCAACACGAAATGGTCGCCATTCGTCACCATATTCATGCGCATCCTGAACTGGGGTTCAATGAGTTTGCCACCAGCGATTTGGTGGCAAAACTGCTGACCGAATGGGGTTATCAGGTCACGCTCCATATAGGACAAACCGGGATTGTCGCCACGCTGCAACGCGGCGTGGGGAAAACGCTTGGCCTGCGGGCCGATATGGATGCATTGCCGATTGAAGAAACCAGCGGGTTGCCCTATGCCAGCACTCACAGCGGCGTGATGCATGCCTGCGGTCATGATGGCCACACCACCATGCTGCTGGCGGCGGCGCGTTATCTGGCGCACCACTCTGACTTTACCGGTACATTGCGGTTAATATTTCAGCCGGCGGAAGAAGGCGGCGGCGGCGCCCGGGTAATGATGGAAGACGGGCTGTTCGAGCGTTTTCCCTGCGACGCGGTGTTCGCCATGCACAACGTGCCCGGCCTCCCGGTCGGCCAACTGGGCTTTGCCAGCGGCCCTTTCATGTGCTCGGCCGATACCGTCAACATCACCCTGCATGGGCACGGCGGGCACGGCGCGGTGCCACAGCACACCGTCGATCCGGTGGTGGTCTGTGCCGCCATCGTGATGAGCCTGCAGACCATCGTCTCCAGAAATATCGATCCACAGGAAACGGCAATTGTGACCGTGGGCGCGATCCAGGCCGGTCATGCAAGCAATGTCATCCCCTCGACCGCCACCATGACGCTGAGCGTGCGTGCGCTGAATGCCGATGTCCGTCAACGGTTGGAAGACCGCATTACGGCACTGGTGGAAGCGCAGGCCGTCAGTTTTGGCGCCCGGGCAGAGATTGATTATCAACAGGGTTATCCGGTGCTGGTGAACCACGCGGCGGAAACCGAGTTGGCACGTTCGGTCGCGCTGGAGTGGGCCGGTGAAAGCCGGGTTATCGCCAACCTGCGCCCGATAACCGCCAGTGAGGACTTCGCTTTTATGCTGGAGAAATGCCCCGGCAGTTATATCTCGATTGGCAACGGGGAAAGCACGCCCGATAACTCGCTGCATAACGCCGGTTACGATTTTAATGACGAGTGTTTGCCGATTGGCGCCACTTACTGGGTCAAGCTGGCAGAACGCTTCCTGGCTTAATCCCTTTTTGAACACCACTACGCTGAGGAAAAAAAATGAAAACAAAAAGTAGCCTGGTTTTATTGCTGCCACTGGCATTCAGTTTCGCCGCCCTTGGCGGGGAGTTCAACGGTAAGGTGATTAAGCTGGGCATAGACCCCACCTTCCCGCCGCTGGAATACAAAACTGCGCAAGGAACCCTGACCGGGTTCGGTGTGGATATCGCTCAGGCACTGTGCAATGAGATGCAGGCCAGGTGCGTTTGGGTCGAAAGCAGTTGGGACGGGATGATCCCGGGGTTGCAGGCAAAAAAGTTTGACGCCATCGCCTCGTCAATGACCATTACGCCGCAGCGCGAAAAGCAGATCTCCTTCTCGAACAAGGTGTCTAACGCCCCGGCACGCCTGGTGGCCCGCAAGGGTAGCGACCTGCAGCCCACGGCGGCTTCACTGAAAGGCAAATCGATTGGCGTGCAACAAGGCTCCAGCCAGGAAGCTTACGCAAACGCAATGTGGCGCCAGGCCGGCGTCAACGTGATTGCCTATCAGAGCCAACAGGAAGTGAATGAGGATCTGGCCAACGGCCGGTTGGACGCTTCGCTGCTGGCCAGCGTCAGCGCCAGCGAATTTTTCAAAACGCCCGGCGGCAAGGATTTTGCCTTTACCGGCGCGGAACTGAGCGACAGCAAATATTTTGGGATTGGCGATGGCATTGGCGTGCGTAAAGAGGACCGCGCATTACTTGATGCCTTCAACGCGGCGCTGAAAGCCATTATCGCCAACGGCACCTATAAGAAGGTGAACGATAAATACTTTGATTTTGATATGTACGGTAAAGGGTAGTAACTGAGGGGCAGATTAAAAGGGCCAGGCGAGCGCCTGGCCCGATAAAAACGGTTACTTCACTTCGCCCATAGCCTTCAGCTTTTTGGACAGTTCGCGACGTTCTTTAGACAGATCGGCATTTTTGATGATGTAGTCATCAACGCGATCTTCATAGTCGCTGCGCATGTTGGCAATGATGCCCTGAACGTCTTCAATGCTCATGCCCGGCTTGATGTACTCGCTCAGGTTGTCGAGCAGCAGCACACGCTTCTGGTTGTCACGAATTTTCTTTTCGTTGTCGACAATTTCACGCTGTAGCTTGTTTTTACGGCGGAACATACGCACAAACTCCAGAACGTCCTGGAAACTCGGCTTATTTGCATTATCCATCTTCATACCCTTGCTTTAGTAATACACAGATTCATTTGCTTACGGCCACAATGAGACCAAGATACAGGTTTGTGGCGCTCAGACACAACACTCATCGCCCTATCTTACCCACTTTACCGCCACGACAAAAACCCGAAGCGCCTGCTTCATGATCTGGCCCCCTATTCACGCTCGCCGGCGGTACACACCTTGAGCAAGTCACCCAGTTCTTCCAACTGCTGCGTCAGTTCCATGCTCAGCCATACGTAGCCGTAGATCGGCGCTTCACCATGCTGGCTGACGCTGGCCTCCTGCATCAGGGTTTTCAGCTCCGCAGCGATTTCGCTCAGTTCCCCTGCCGCCATCGCCTGCTGAGCCTGCGGGCCGTTACGCATGGTTTCCGCCAGCGCTTCCAATGAGCGTAGCGTCAACAGTTGCGCGCTGCGCAGGGTTTTGGCATTCAGCATAATAAAATGGGTTTCGCGCGAGGCCCAGTAGGCGTCGGCCAACAGCTCCAGCGTACAGACCAGATTGCGGCTCAGCGTCTGCACCGCTTCGAATACTGCTTTGGGAATATGAGTTTCTTTGCTGCTGGGCACAATCAGCCCGCGCAATTTGACCACCTGATTCAGCAAGTCTTTCAGCTGCGGCTCCAGCCGTGGTCTTTCGATCATATTCGGGGACAGGTAAGCGCCGTAGATCTTGCCCGCGCTTTGCAGGCAATCGGCCATCTGCATGCGCCACAGAATGTAGGCCCGCTGCGGGTAAATGCTGGTGAACAACAGCGCCAGTAATGAGCCAAAAATCACGTCGCCACTGCGCCACAGCGCGGTATGCATATCACCGGCACCCGCGCCACAAACCACCGCCAGCGTAATGCCCACCAGCAATGCCATATAGGGCCGTTTGCCAAGCGTCAGGTAGCCGCAGAAAAACATCACTACGCCACACCACGCCAACATTAGCGGTAACGAATACAGTTCAAGATACAGGGCAATCAGACCGGAGGCGGCACCAAACACCGTGCCGGCAATACGCTGCAGCGCCCTTTGCAACACGTTGCCCCAGAATGAAATCGGCCCCATCACCACCACCAGCGTAATCAACGGCCAGGTGCCTTCCGGCACTTCAAGCAGGCGGATTAGCAGGAAGGTAAGGATAAACGCCAGCCCAATGCGTACACCATGCACAATGCGGTAATGGCGGTAAGTCAGACGTTCAAACGACGATATTTTTCTGTCGAGGCGCACAATGCATCCCGTTATCGATGGCGAGAAAGGATATCAGTTTAGCGGAGGAAGGCAGGCTGAAAAAGGCGGATAAGGCGTCCCCTATCCGCAGTCAGACGTTAAGCGGCATATTTATCCACCAGCGCACGCAAAATGGCGGCGGTTTCCACATCCATCACTCCGTCATACTTTCTTTGACGGAAGTGCAGCTGAAAGGCCCGCACCAGTTGGCGATAACCTTCGGCATTGGTCGCTGCCGAGGTGTCGTAACCGTATTTAGCGAACAGCGCCAGCAAATCAGGCTGCGCCGGCAGGCCCTGGCACTGATATTCATGCTGGTGACGATGCTTTACTGCTTCGTCATACCAGGCGCCTACACCTGCCAGATATAGCTGGTGCCACGGAAACTTCGGACCTGGATCACTTTTGCGGCCCAGAGCAATATCGGAATGCGCCACCACGTTGACCGGCGTGATGTCCGGATAGCGTTGCAGAATGTTCTGCGCCAGTTGGCTGACCGCGGCAATCTGCTGCGGGTTAAACGGCGGGAAGCTAATATCTTCGCCATCGCCGCTGGCCAGATTGACGATCTCAATGCCAATGGACGTATCGTTAAGATTATTGCGATTGCCCCACTGACTGGCCCCGGCATGCCAGGCGCGCTCCACTTCATCGACCAGGTTGAAAATGCGCACGCCGTTGAAACCGGCGGCCTGATAGCTTTGATCTTCAGGATCCGGCACCAGATAATGGGCGCTGACCGACTTACCGGTCAGTGACTGCACCGAATCGGCAAAGTTTTGCGCCGTGTAATGCAGCACCAGAAAACGCACCCGGTGGCCAAAGCTGGCTACCGAACGGTAGCTGTTGTAATCCATACTGAACATAATAGATTCCTTGTTGGTTAAACTCGCGTGCCACAGCATTGCAGGATCCGTTCCGCTCAAACGGCCGCAACGTACAGCGACCCTACAATGTCTTTGCGGACCATGTCCACCCGTTCATTTTTAGCTAATTGCTAAAGTTAAAGCAAGAAATATTTAGTGAAAGCAATATTTACCTTTTTGCTAAAGAGTGCGATCATCCGACGATGGAAACCAAAGAAATAAGACGCAATAATTTGCGCGAGCTGATGGCCAGCTACGCCCGACAGGGTGTCAACCAGAACGAGTTTGCGCTGCTGGTAGAGTCCTCTTCGCCGACACTGAGCCAAATCAGCGGTGAAAAGTCTTCCCGCAACCTGGGTGATAACCTCGCCAGGCGGATCGAGGCCAAACTGAACCTGCCCAAGGGCTGGTTTGACGTTTTCCATGAAAAACAGCTGGTGCGTCCTTTCGATAACGTGGCGGCAGAGTCGGATTTTCAACCTGCCCGTCTGAAACCGGTGGTGTGGGAAGATACCGAACAAGACAAGGAAGAGTTTGTGGAAA